>Ga0256406_1000071_pt1 | contig 177575 bp, 169 predicted proteins | sample RumenRJG_03DNA_FD_185986 | JGI IMG/M metagenome (GOLD analysis project Ga0256406, IMG submission 185986) | Bovine rumen microbial communities from Lethbridge, Alberta, Canada - RJG_03 | ecosystem: Host-associated > Mammals > Digestive system > Stomach > Rumen | place: Canada: Alberta... | reverse complement strand
ATTTAAGGGAAGGCAGAGTTGAAAACTTCCGCCGAGGGATGTATAATCTCCTTGTAAAATTTGATGTTGCATATCTATATTTTACGCCTGTTGCCAAGGATTTTTAAGTCCTTGGCAACATTTTTTTGCAAACTAAAAGGGGCTGCTACACGTTGTTGATACGTGCAACAGCCCCGTTTTGCTTTGTCCATGTATACCTGTTAGGCATCTTAGAGCATTTTTAATAAGTATTTCCTTTGTCCTGACCGGTCATTTATAATAAAGACAGATAAGGGCAGTAATAGCCTGCGACGGAAGGGATGTGAGCTTATGCGGCGGTTTTGGCTGGATATGCTGATGTTGGTGCTGTTTATTTTGGTGATGGGATTCCGTATGCTGGGACAGGTCTGGCACGAGGTGCTGGGAGTGGGCCTGCTCGTGGCCATGTTGGTGCATCTGGTATGGAACCGGCGTTGGTTCGCCAGCCTTGTGCGTGGGTGTTGGGGACGCGTGCGGCTGTTGCAAACAGTGTTGAATTTGTTATTCATTGTGAGCGCGTGCGTGGCGCTGGGCACGGGCGTCGTCATTTCCAATCACGTGTTTGTCAAAATGCTTGTGGACGTGCCGTGGCACCGCAGTATTTTCGTGCATCAACTGCATATCGCGAGTGCAGTACTCATGCTTATGCTGCTGGGCATGCACATCGGCCTGCATTGGCGCGGGTTGTGGCAACGCCTGCGCGCGGTGCCTTTGCTGGGGCGGTTGGATGCACATCTCCGGCTGCGTGGCTGTCTGGTCGTACTCATGATGTGGGCAGGTTGTGCCTATATGCGCCTCGACCATCTGGGCGACCGTCTCATGATGCGGCATATCTTTACCACGCCGGCCGCGCAGCTGCCGTTGGGTGTGAACTACCTGTTACTCATCTGTACGCTGGCTTTGTTTGCGGCGCTTTGTTATTATTTACAGGCACACTGGCAGGCACAGGCCGCGGCTAAGGCGAAAAACCAACGAAGAAGTGCAGGGGTATGAAAAGGCGTGCTTTTCTCAAAGCGTTGGGTATGGAGGTGACACGTATCTTATATGGGCTGCTGATTTATGTTATATTATCTCGAGCCTTACTTGCTCAGCTGGGCAGGTGAGGCTTTTTGCGTTCTTTAGAGAGTGGGTGGCAGGAGAAAAGTCACTCAATGTAGAATGAATTAAAGATAGTTTGTTATAGCTTGCACTTAGTTGCTATGATTTGAGACGGGCAGCGTAGACTGCGGGACAAGTTGGTGATGCGATATGAACGAGGATTATTTCCGGCAGGCGGTGGCGGCGGCAAACAAAATGGCGGCTGGTCAGCAGCCTGCGGCGCAAAAGGTGCCCGCAGGTACGTTGGTGACGCGGGAAATATGGCAGGCGACACGACCGCCGCTCACCACTAAGCCGGAACTGACGGTAGATGCCGATGCGGCGGAAACTGTAGCCAAAGCGGCGGCCTTTGCGGCGCAGGCGGCGGCTTCGGTCAAGTCCATGATGGCTAAACATACGGGGGTGCAGCTGCACGCCGATCCCGTGCGTTTGACGCCGGACATTCAAGCGCGTTTGGCGGCCTGGCCTGTGCCGCGGCTGATGGCAATAGGTGCCTCTACTGGCGGCACCGATGCCCTTGCGGCGGTGCTGGAGCCTTTGCAGCCGCCTATGCCACCGATTTTGGTCGTACAGCACATCCCGCCCGTATTTTCCCGCATGTTCGCGGCCAGACTGGACGCGGAAAGTAACTTGACCGTGCAGGAGGCAGCGGATGGCATGCACCTGCTCAGCAACCATATCTACATTGCCCCAGGCGCCAAGCATATGTCTCTGCGTCAGGAAGCTGGGCAGTTCTGTCTCAACGTGCAGCCAGGGCCACGCGTCAATAGTGTTTGCCCAGCTGTGGATGTGCTCTTCGCCTCGGTGGCGGAGTATATCGGTCGCGGTGCGCTCGGCATTTTGCTTACAGGCATGGGACGCGACGGTGCTGACGGCCTGCTCGCCATGCGTCAGGCAGGTGCACACACGCTGGGGCAGGACCAGGCCAGTTGTGTAGTATACGGCATGCCCAAGGCCGCCTGGGACTGTGGCGCAGTGGAGCAGCAACTGAACTTGCAGGATATGGCCACGGCCCTGCATGCGATTATGAAACACAAAACGGACACTTGACCTCCTTGCTTATCTATGGTAAGATAGACAAAATGCAGTCAGGGAACTGCAAGAGTTCGACAATGGAATATGCCTTTTAATGAGTCCTGCGAGGCTCCAAAGGAAGTCAATAGTGACGCAATAAGTTTACGTAAAGCCAAGAGCTTTCTTATGCCTTCGCATAGGAAAGCTCTTTTTTCATGGCTGGGCGTCAGGAAAATGCTGGTATGACTCCTTGAAAGTATATTCATGTTTGCTGTATAATTATGAAGGAGTGAGCGACTTGGAGCAAAAGAGACTGTCCCTGCGCGGCAAGAATGTGCTCGGGCTGGCGGATTTTTCCGCTGAGGAAATCCGGCTGGTGCTGGATACGGCCAAGGAAATGAAGAATGTTATGCACCGCGACATCAAGAAGGTGCCAACACTCCGGGGCAAGGCTATCGTCACGCTGTTTTACGAGCCAAGCACGCGTACGCGTACCTCGTTTGAGCTGGCGGGTAAGTATCTCGGTGCCGATGTGGTAAATATCACGGCTGGTTCGTCGAGTATTGTGAAGGGCGAGAGCCTGCGCGATACGCTCTATACCATCGAGGCGATGGGCGTGGATGCCATCGTCATGCGTCACAAGGCTGAGGGCGCGGCTGAGTATGCGTCGCGTGTGGTGAGCCCGGTTATCCTCAATGCGGGCGACGGGGCGCATGCGCATCCGTCACAGGCACTGCTGAACCTCTTTACCATTGAGGAACATAAAGGTCATCTCGCAGGCTTGAAAGTGGCCATCCTCGGCGATGTGCTGCACAGCCGCGTGGCACGCTCTGATATCCAGGGCATGCGCAAGATGGGCATGGAAGTGCATATTGCGGGGCCGAAGACCTTGCTGCCGCGTTTCCTCTATCAAGAGCCGGGCGTCGTCGTGCATGAGCGCATCGAGGAGGCCATTGAGGCGGCTGATGTCATCGAGGTCCTGCGCATCCAGCTTGAGCGCATGAAGGGCGGGCTGTTCCCCACCACGCGGGAGTATGCACGTATTTTCGGCTTGAACAACGAGCGGCTGGCTCTCGCCAAGGATGATGTGCTCGTACTGCATCCGGGCCCGATGAACAAAGGCTGGGAGATTTCGCCTTTCGTCGCCTACGGGGACAACTCCGCGATTCAGGAGGAAGTCCAGAACGGTGTGGCAATTCGTATGGCGCTCTATACGCTGGTACTGACGGGAGGCAAGCAGGCATGAAATTACTGATTAAGAATGGCCGGGTCATCAATCCTGCGACGCAGTTCGATGCGATGGCAGACGTGCTGGTCGAGGACGGCAAAATTAAACAGATTGGCGATAATCTTGCGGCAGACGGCGCCGAGGTCTACGATGCGACGGGCAAGGTCGTGACGCCTGGGCTTGTGGATTTGCATGTACATTTCCGCGAACCGGGACAGGAGGCCAAGGAAGATTTCCGCTCGGGCAGTGAGGCGGCTGCGGCGGGCGGCTTTACCACGGTCTGCACGATGCCCAACACGAAGCCGGTTGTCGATACAGCGGCGCTGGTGCGCAGTCTGGAAAAACGCGCCGAGGACGTTGCCAAGGTGCATGTGAAAATCATCGGCGCGGTGACGAAGGGCCAGCAGGGCAAGGAACTGGCAGAGCTTGGTGATATGATGCAGGCGGGGGCAGTGGCCTTCTCCGATGATGGTCATTTTGACCCGACGGCGAAGGTGCTTTTGAATGCCTATGACTACCTGCATACTTTTGACAAAGTCATCATCAACCACGACGAAGAAACCTCGCTCGTGGAGGACGGGGTGATGAACGAAGGGCACCGCAGTGCCATGCTGGGGCTGAAAGGCCGTCCAACTGTGGCTGAGGATATCGCCGTGGCGCGTGACGTACTGCTCGCAGAGTATGCGGGTGCGCGCGTGCATGTGGCACATATCAGCTCAGCGCGGGCTGTGGATATCGTGCGGCAGGCGAAAAAGCGGGGTGTACGTGTGACGGCCGAGGTCACGCCGCAGCATCTGACGATGACGGATGACTGCGTAAATCTCTTTGACACGTCGACGAAAATCAACCCGCCCCTGCGCACGCAGCATGACTGCGACGCGTTGCTGGCGGGCCTGAAGGATGGCACTATCGATGCTATTGTCACGGATCATTCGCCGCATGCACAGGAGGAGAAAGACCGCGAGTATATTTATGCACCAAGCGGTTTCCCCGGTCTCGAGACGTCTTTGGGCATCATGCTCACGGACCTCTACCACACGGGTGAGCTCGACCTGCCGCTCATCATCTCGAAGATGAGCTATGAGCCCGCGCAGGTGCTGGGCCTCAACGCTGGCCAGCTGACTGAGGGGGCGGCGGCTGATATCACGGTTATAGACCCTGAGCTCGCGTGGACAGTGGATGATAAAAAATTCTACACGCGCGGCAGCCATTCGCCCTTTGTCGGTCGTCAGCTCAAGGGCAAGGCTGTGCTGACCGTGGTCGACGGTAATATCGTCATGCGCGATGGCAAGGTATTTTGATTTGCGAGGTGTTTTCATTGAAAGGTAAACTAATCCTGGAGGATGGCAGCGTCTTTCACGGGGATTTGCTGAACAACCTCAGCGCCACCGGTGAAGTCGTGTTCAACACAGGCATGGTGGGTTATCAGGAGTCGCTGACCGACCCCTCGTATTGCAGTCAGATTCTTACGCTGACCTATCCGCTGGTGGGCAACTACGGTATCGCCGACCTCTTTATGCAGTCGCGCAAATCCTTTGTCAATGGTTTTGTTATCGGTGAGCTCTGCACGGAGGGCAGTAACTGGCATCTGGAGAGCAATCTCGACGAGTTCCTCACGCAGCAGGGCGTACCCTGTCTCTACAACGTCGACACGCGCGCTGTTACGCGCCGCATCCGCAACGCGGGCACGATGAAAGGCGTGATTGTCGCCGAGGATACGACGGACGCCGAGGTAAAGAACCTCATGGCCGTACCCATCAAAAAGGCGGTTGTGGCTGAGGTCACCACGCCAAAGGTCTACACCATCGCAAGTGAGCAGCAGGATGCGCCGCATGTGGTCTGCATGGATTTTGGCGTAAAGCAGAACATCCTGAACTCGCTGCATAAAAAAGGCTGCCGTCTCACAGTTGTGCCAGCGAATACCAAGGCGGAGGACGTGTTGGCACTCAATCCAGACGGTATTTTCCTCTCGAACGGCCCCGGCGACCCCGAGGATGTCATGGACGCCGTAGGTGAAATCAAAAAATTGCTCGGTAAAAAGCCGATTTTCGGCATCTGCCTCGGCCATCAGCTGTTGGCGCTGGCTCTCGGTGCCAAGACTTACAAGCTGAAATTTGGCCATCGTGGCACAAACCAGCCGGTCAAGGATTTGCGTACGGGCCGCGTGACTATTTCCTCGCAGAACCACGGTTTTGCCGTGGACGCAGACTCGCTCAAGGGTCTGCCGCTCGAGGTCACGCATATCAATGTCAACGATGGCACGGTGGAGGGCATGCGCCATACGGAGCTGCCCATTTTCTCGGTGCAATACCATCCGGAGGCCGCCCCAGGACCGGACGACAATATGTATCTGTTCGATGAGTTTTGGTCGCTGTTGCAGAAAGGGGAATAAGCGGTGCCAAAGAAGGAAAATCTGAAAAAAGTCATGGTCATCGGCTCGGGCCCAATCATCATCGGCCAGGCGGCGGAGTTCGACTATGCGGGCTCGCAGGCTTGCCGGGCGCTGAAAGAGGAGGGCCTCGAGGTCGTGCTCGTGAACTCGAATCCGGCGACCATCATGACCGATACGCATATCGCCGACCGCGTCTATATTGAACCGCTCACAGAGGAGTTTGTGGCGGAGATTATCGCGAAGGAACGCCCCGACGGCCTGCTAGCAACTTTGGGTGGTCAGGCTGGTCTGAACCTCGCCGTACAGCTCGCGGAAAAGGGTGTGCTGGAGAAATATCACGTGGAACTGCTCGGCACGCCGCTCAAAGCCATCGAGCGCGCCGAGGACCGCGAGATGTTCAAGGAGACCATGCAGAAGCTTGGTGAGCCTATCCCCGAGAGCACCATCGTCGAGGATGTGCCCTCGGCGGTGGCCTTCGCGGATGAAATCGGCTATCCGGTTATCGTGCGCCCCGCCTATACGATGGGCGGTACGGGCGGCGGTATTGCTGAGAATGAGGAAGAACTCGTCGATACGGTCATCAAGGGCCTTAACTATTCGATGATTGGTCAGGTGCTTATCGAGCGCAGTGTGGCTGGCTGGAAAGAAATCGAGTATGAAGTCATGCGTGATGGCAACGACAACTGCATTACCGTCTGCAACATGGAAAATATCGACCCCGTGGGCGTACATACGGGCGACTCCGTGGTTGTGGCGCCGAGCCAGACGCTGACCGACCACGAGTACCAGATGCTGCGCAGCGCTTCGTTGCGTATTATCCGCGAGCTCGGCATCGAGGGTGGCTGCAACGCGCAGTACGCGCTCGACCCGAACAGCAACAAATACTATGTCATCGAGGTCAACCCGCGCGTGAGCCGTTCCTCGGCGCTCGCCTCGAAGGCTACGGGTTACCCGATTGCCAAGGTTTCGGCGAAAATCGCCATCGGCTATACGCTCGATGAAATCACTAACGCGGTTACGCAGAAGACGAAAGCCTGCTTTGAGCCGGCGCTCGACTACTGTGTTGTGAAGTTCCCGCGCTGGCCGTTCGATAAATTCGTCTACGCTGACCGCACGCTGGGCACACAGATGAAAGCTACGGGCGAGGTCATGAGCATCGACCGCAATTTCGAGGGAGCGCTGCTGAAGGCCGTGCGTTCGCTGGAAATCGGCGTGCACCGCCTGCACATGGAGAAGATGGACGTCTGGGACGATGACAAAGTCAAACGCAACCTTGGCCGTATCAACGATGAGCGTCTCTTTGTTATCGCAGAGGCTCTGCGCCGCAACTGTGCGACCATCGAGGAAATCCATGACATCACGAAAATTGACCTCTGGTTCCTGCGCAAAATCAAGAACATCACGGATGTGGAGCAGCGTCTCGCCAAAGAGCCGCTGACACCGAGCCTGCTGCTCGCGGCCAAGGATGTGGGCCTTGCCGACGTCTCCATCGCGGAGGTTACACACAAGACGGCTGACGAAATCCGCACCATGCGTAAAACAGACGGCATTTTGCCAAAATATAAAATGGTTGATACCTGCGCCGCCGAGTTTGAGGCCGCGACACCGTACTACTACTCGACGTTCCATGCGCAGGAGGATGAGGTCGAGGTCTCGCACAAGCGCAAGGTCATCGTACTCGGTTCGGGTCCTATCCGCATTGGACAGGGCGTGGAGTTTGACTATTGCTCCGTACATTCCGTCTGGGCGCTGCGTGAAATGGGCATTGAGGCCATCATCATCAACAACAACCCGGAGACGGTCTCGACCGACTTCGATATTTCCGACCGCCTTTATTTCGAGCCACTCACGCCGGAGGATGTGCTGAACATCATTGACAAAGAGCAGCCCGAGGGCGTTATCGTGCAGTTCGGTGGCCAGACGGCCATCAACCTTGCCGCACATCTGCAAAAGGCGGGTGTCAAGGTCTTTGGCACCTCGGTCAACGATATCGACCGCGCTGAGGACCGCGAGCGCTTTGATGAAGTGCTCACGCAGACGCAGATTCCGCGCCCCGAGTCGTGCAGTGTCACGAACCTCGAGGATGCTATCGCGGGCGCCGAGCGTATCGGCTATCCGGTCATGGTGCGTCCGTCCTACGTACTGGGCGGCCGGGCAATGGAGATTGTCTACAACGAGGACGAACTCAGAGACTATATGCGCCGTGCCGTCAAGGTTACGCCGGACCACCCGGTGCTCGTCGATCGCTACATGGAGGGCACGGAGGTCGAGGTCGATGGCATTTCTGATGGTATCGACGTAGTCATTCCGGGCATTATGGAGCATGTGGAGCGCGCGGGCGTGCATTCTGGCGACAGTATTGCCGTTTATCCACCGCAGACGCTTTCGGCTAAGGTGCTCTATACGATTATCGACTATACGAAGCGTCTTGCTGTGGCCCTACACGTCAAGGGCCTGCTCAATATCCAGTTCGTGGTGAAGAACGATGAGGTCTATATCATCGAGGTCAATCCGCGCTCCTCACGTACGGTGCCATTCCTCTCGAAAGTCACGGATGTGAAGATGGTCAATCTCGCCACGCGCATTGCGATGGGCCACACGCTGAAAGAGCTGGGCTATAAGTCTGGCCTTGTGCCGCCCAAGCCTTATGTGGCGGTCAAGGCGCCGGTATTCTCCTTCGCCAAGATGACCGATGTCGATATTGCACTCGGCCCTGAGATGAAATCAACAGGCGAGGTCATGGGCATCGACTACCACTACGCGCGCGCCCTCTACAAGGCTATTACGGGCTCGGGCATTCATGTGCCGACGCACGGGCGCGTACTCTTTACGGTGTCCGACAAGGACAAGGACGAGATGAAACAGCTGGCCAAGGCGTTCTATGACCTCGACTTCCAGCTTTGCGCGACCGAGGGCACGGCACGGGCCATCCAGTCGATGGGCATTGACGTGGAAATCGTCGGCAAGGTGCACGAGCGCAGTACGGATATCATTGAGCAGATTAAAAACGGCAAAATCAACCTCGTCATCAATACGCTCACGCAGGGCCAGCACTCCATGCGCGATGGTTTCCATATCCGCCGCGCCACGGTTGAGCATGGCGTAGCCTGCTTGACCTCGTTGGACACGGCGTGGGAGGTGCTGCGCGTGCTCTCGTTCATGCGCGACCGCCGGCTCGTCTACAGCCTCGCTTTGCAGGATTACGTAGGAGGCGGTGACGACCTTGCCTGAAACGAAAAAAGTTAGCGTGACGGCAGAGGTCATGGCGCAGGCGGAGCTCGCGGAGCAGGTCTTTTCCCTGAGTGTGCAGGCTCCAGCTATTGCCCAGACGGCACAGCCCGGCCAGTTTGTACAGCTGCGCCTTATGGAGCCGTCCTTTACCCTGCGCCGCCCCGTAGGGGTGGCCGCCGTGGATAAAAAGCGCGGCACCTGCACCTTTATTTATCGTCAGGTGGGGCGGGGGACGGCCGCCCTCGCGGAGCTGTTGCCCGGCGAGACGGTCGGCGTGCTCGGCCCTTTGGGACACGGCTTTGGCCTCGGCTATCAACATCCGTTGCTCGTGGGTGGCGGCATGGGCCTTTCGCCGTTGCTAGCGGTAGCGGCAGCCTATGCGGGCCGGGCTGATGTGCTCATGGGCGGCAAGACCGCAGGCGAGCTCTTTTGGACGGAGCTCTTTGCGCCTCATGTGGGACAGACGTTCATCACGACGGATGACGGCAGCCTAGGCGCCAAAGGTTTTACGACTAGCCTGTTGCCAGAGTTGCTGGAGGCGCCGGAGCGTCACTATGATGCGGTGCTCGTCTGTGGGCCGGAAATTATGATGCGCGGCGTGGCGAAAATTGCCGCGGCGCATGCTTTGCCCTGCGAGGTTTCGCTGGAAAAGCGCATGGCCTGCGGCCTTGGTGCTTGCCTCTCGTGCTCCATCGACACAGCGCATGGACGGCGTAAAGTCTGTAAGGACGGCCCTGTATTCCCCGCTGAGGAGGTGTTCCTATGAGTACAGTTAGCGACGCTTGCCTCAATACAGAAATCTGCGGTATCAAAATGCAGACGCCGGTACTCACGGCTTCGGGCACCTTCGGCTTTGGCGAGGAGTTCGCGGATTTTGTCGATTTATCCCGCCTCGGCGGCGTCATGGTCAAGGGCACGACACGCCAGCCACGCCGTGGCAACGATGGTGTGCGCATCACTGAAACGCCGATGGGGATGCTGAACTGTATCGGCCTCGAAAATCCGGGCGTGGAAGTCTTTTTGCGTGAGACGTTGCCGCGTATCCAAAAATACCATATGAACGTCATCGTGAATATTTCGGGTGCGACGGTGGAGGAGTACGGTGAGCTCGCAGCGATGCTCGATGTAGACGGTGTAGCCGCACTTGAGCTCAATGTCTCCTGTCCGAATGTCAAGGAGGGCGGTATACTCTTTGGCACCGACCCGCAGGCGGCCGCTGCCGTGGTGCGTGCGGCCAAGGAGCAGACGCATAAACCTGTAATCTTGAAACTTTCCCCAAACGTGACGGATATCGTAGCCATTGCTAGGGCTTGCGAGGACGCGGGGGCCGATGCGCTCTCGCTCATCAACACGCTTATGGGCATGGAAATCAATATCCATACGCGCCGTCCGACCCTCGGCAACATCACGGGAGGGCTCTCGGGCCCCTGTGTGAAGCCCGTGGCCGTACGCATGGTGTATCAGGTTGCACAGGCCGTGCATGTGCCCATTATTGGCATGGGCGGCATCACCTGCTGGCAGGACGCGGTGGAGTTCTTCCTCGCGGGTGCTAGTGCCGTAGCCGTAGGGACAGCAAACTTTACCGAGCCCACAGTAACTATGCAGATTTGCGACGGCTTGGTACAGTACCTGGCTGATAATCATATCGCGCATATCAGCGATTTAGTCGGGCAGGTACAAATTCACTGAAGGTAGCAATAGCAAAGCCGCTGACTGGCAAAATGCCAATCGGCACTATAGGCAGCGGTAGAAAGGAATACAGTAATGGCAGAGGCAAATTTAGCTGATGACCGTTTGATTGTGGCGCTCGACTACCACACGCTGGACGAGGCCAAACAGCTCGTCACGACGCTGGGCGATGCGGTGAGCTGGTACAAAGTAGGCATGGAGCTATACTACAGCGTGGGCGGGGAGATTGTGACCTGGCTCAAAGAGCAGGGCAAGCACGTTTTTCTCGACCTCAAGCTCCACGACATTCCCGCTACGGTAGGTGGCGGCCTGTGTTCGCTTATGGGGCTGGGCGCAGACATCCTCAACGTGCATGCGGGTGGCGGTTTCACCATGATGCAGAAGGCGGCGGAGATGGTGCACGCAGAGGCAGAGCGGCGCGGTATTGAACCGCCTAAAATCATCGCTGTGACCATCCTCACGAGCATCAATGAGAGCGACTGGCAAAAACTGGGACAGACGGCCCCTATCCGCAGTGTGGTGCTGCGCCTCGCCAAACTCACGCAGAAGGCGGGGCTCGATGGTGTTGTGGCTTCGCCGCAGGAGGCCGCGTTCATCCGCGAGGCGTGTGGCAAGGATTTTCTCATCGTCACGCCGGGAGTGCGTCCTGCGGGCAGCAGCGTCGATGACCAAAGTCGTATCGCGACGCCTGCCCGTGCGCTGCAAGCTGGTGCCTCCAAGCTGGTTATCGGTCGTCCTATCCGTGCGGCGGCAGACCCGCGTAGCGCCGCTTTGGCGATTATCAAAGAAATGCAAAATAGCTAATAGAATGGAGTTTTACGCATGAGCGATAAATCATTGACCGAGGACGAAGTCCTCGCACTGTTGAAAAAGACCGGCGCCATCATGGATGGTCATTTCCTGCTGACTTCGGGCCTGCATAGCCCTCATTATGTGGAGAAATTCAACGTACTGCAACACCCAGAGTATACGCAACGTCTCTGTGAGGCCATGGCGGAGAAATTCAAAGATGCCAATATTGAAACGGTGGTCGGCCCTATGACAGGCGGTATCCTGCTCGCACATGAGACGGGCAAGGCACTCGGCACGCGCGCTATTTTCACGGAGCGTGTCAACGGCAAGATGACCTTCCGCCGTGGCTTCAGCCTGCACCCAGGTGAGCGTTGCCTCATCGTCGAGGATATCGTAACGACGGGCGGCTCGATTAAAGAGGTTATCGACGTGGTCAAGGCGCATGGCGGCACGCCGGTGGCGGTCAGTATGCTCGTTGACCGCAGCGGCGGCAAGGTAAACTTCGGTGAAGTTCCTTGTACGGCACTTCTGCACCTCAACGTCGAGACCTGGACGCCGGAGGCCTGCCCACTTTGCCAGCAGGGCGTGCCTATGACTAAACGCGGCAGCACCGGGAAATGAGAATATTCCCTATAACTGAATAAAATAAAAATGCTGTAGCCAAGTGCTTTGTGCACTATGCTACAGCATTTTTTATTGTTCATTCCTTGCGGAAGAGGTCTTGGTGTTGATTGATAATTTCCCCCATGAGCATTTTCCCGCGAATATCGTTGTGCAGGCCATCGACGGAGAAGCCGGTGTCGAGGAATTGGCGGGAACCATCGTAGAAGTAGGGCTCGAGGTCGATATAGTATTCCTGTTCGCGTATCCAGTTGTTGATGGTGTTGAGTTTGGTACGCCACAGGGGGTCAGTCTGTGTATGGAAGGCGAAAGCGATGTTAGTGGGGTTGATGGGCATGAGGGTTAGGTAAATGGGGCGTATGTCATTGGCCCGGCATTTTTCGCCGATGGCGGCGAGGTCACTGATGACCTTTTCCGCAGGGATATCGGGAGCGCGCAGGGAGTTCGTGCCAGTAAGGATTAGGAGGTTCAGCGGTTGGAAGGGCAACACATCCGTGTCAAAGCGGGCAAGTGTTGTGGTGGAGGTATCGCCGCTGCGGCCGAGGTTCAAGCAGGGAAAATCCAGATATGTGAGGTAACTGTATTCCAGCTCTGCAGGTGAGTAGGAGACGGCACCACCGCCGTGAGTGATACTGTCGCCGAGGGCGGCTGCGGGGACACGTTTGGCATGACTCTCTACGACAAAGTGTGCCGTATCGGACCAGGTGCCGATGGGCGTGTTGTCTTTGCCGAGCGCGCGCACGCGCCAGTAGTAGTCGCCAGCGTAGGGACGGCCGTATTCGTCGTAGCAGGCTGTAGCACTGTTGACGATGCGTGACCAGACACGGTTGGGGTCAGGCGTGGAGTTGTGTTCGGTCTGTGGCGGCTGGGTCAGCAACTCGACCTCGTACTGCATGACGTTGTGCAAGGGAATCCAGTGGTAGACGGGATAAATTGGCTGCTGGGCATTGGGCAGGTCGTCGAAGTTATTGAGCAACGGCGCGTGCGGTGCTTGTCTCGCGGGGTCAATTACGATTTCCTCTGCGGGTGACCATTCACCGATGGGCTGCAAATGCAGGTCTAGTGCCCGCACGCGCCACCAGATGGTGCCGCGGTCTTGATATTTCTTGAGGTCGGCCTGCCAACCATTGGTGTAGATTTCGTGAGTGCTTTCGAGATGTGTGGCGGTGTCCGGCGCCGTGCCGCCGTCCACAGCAGGCTTAGCGCCGAGCAGCTCGACCTCGTAGCAGACCGCCCCAGGGACTTTATGCCAGACAAGGAAGGGCATGAGGCTGGCGGGGTTCTCGTTATCATAATGATAGATGCTCACGGGATGAGGCACCTTGGCAGTGTAGTGCGGGTTGGCAATAGGCTCTGAGGGCTGTGTAAGTTGTCCGAACATGCCAAAGGCTGTCACGCGGTAGATGACGGGGATAGCGCTGGTAGGCACATCATAGGAGGAACGCAGGGTATAGCCGCTGGTCAGCAAATGATACTGCGGCTCGCCTTCTACCAGGCCGGTGGTAGGCGACAACACTTCTACTTTGTAAAAGCAGGGGTAGGGCAGGCGCTCCCAATGCAGTACGAGTTGACCGTCCCGTTCGGTGAAATGCGTAGTAAAGGTCATATAGCGCAGACCCAATACATCGGTTTTTTCCGCTACGCAGAGTGTTGCCAGAGTGAAAAAAAGGATAATACCCGCAAAAAGAAAAAATTTTTTCATATATTACACCAGTTCGTTGCTGTGATAATTTTTGTATAAATATCCGCATTGACGATGCAGACTATTACTTTATATTTTAATCCGATGTGGTACATAAATCAATAAGGCAAAGGTCTGCTTCCAGCAGCCTCTGACGGGAGCTTTCTTTTTCGTGAGGCGGGTAGTATAATGGCAGTAAAATGTCCCGAAGAGCCGAGTAATGCTGAGAGTGGTAAAGGGGTTGTCCAGATGACAAAGACACAGTTTGATGCCCGCAACATCACCATGATGATGGATTTCTACGAGATGACGATGGCTAACGGTTATTTTTTGAGCGGCGATAAAGATAACTTAGTGGCCTTTGATGTGTTTTACCGTGCTAATCCTGATGAGGGAGGCTTTGCCATCTTTGCGGGACTGGAACAGGTCATTGAGTATGTGGAAAATATGCGCTTCTCGGCCGAGGATGTAGAATATTTCCGTCAGCAGCATATGTTTTCGGAGGACTTCTTGCAATATTTGGCGGAGTTCCATTTTCATGGTGATATCTATGCACTGCCGGAGGGCACGGTTATGTACCCGAACGAGCCCATTCTTACGGTGGTGGCACCACTCATCGATGCACAGCTCGTGGAGACCGCTATTCTCGCAGAGGTCAATCATCAGTCGCTCATCGCGACGAAGGCGCGGCGTATCTGCAAGGCCGCGGGGCAGCGTGCGGTCTCGGATTTTGGCGCACGGCGGGCACATAACATGGATGCAGCGACATATGGCGCGCGGGCGGCCTATATCGGTGGTGTTGTGGGCACAGCTACCTGCACCGCTGGGGAGATGTTTGGCATCCCCATCTCGGGCACGATGGCGCATAGCTGGGTTATGTACTATGGTGATGAATATGAGGCTTTCAAACATTATGCGGAGACATATCCCGACGCGACGATTTTGCTGGTCGATACTTATGATGTGCTGCACTCGGGTATCCCTAACGCCATCCGTGTGGCCAAGGAAGTGTTGGCGCCGATGGGCAAACGTCTGGCGGGCATTCGCATTGATTCGGGCGACTTGGCGTATCTTTCGAAAAAGGTACGTAAAATGCTCGATGCAGCGGGGCTCACGGATTGTAAGATTGTCGTCTCCAACAGCCTCGATGAGTTTACGGTGACGTCGCTGCTCAATCAAGGAGCGTGCATCGATGCTTTCGGTATTGGCGAGCGTTTGATTACGGCCAAATCTGAACCGGTTTTTGGTGCTGTCTATAAATTGGCAGCGGTAGGTGTCGATGGCAAGTTTGCGCCGCGCATCAAAGTCTCGGAAAACGTAGAGAAAATCACCAATCCCGGCCTCAAGGATTTGTACCGTGTCTATGATGCGGATGGCCATGCGGTGGCAGATATGATTGCGGTGTGTGGCGAGCCCATCGATACGAGTCAGCCTTTCCGCTATGTCGACCCAGTGAAGCCCTGGAAGAACCGCCGTTTTGAACAGGTGACTGTAAAAAATCTGCGGCGTCTCTATGTACGCCAGGGCAAACGTACGCAGGAGCTCCCGCCGCTCAAGGAGATACGCGCTTATGTGAAAGCGCAGCTCGACCATGAGATTTGGGAGGAGGAGCAGCGCTTTGAGAATCCGCATCGGCATTATCTCGACATGACGCCAGCCTACTATGAGCTCAAGATGGACTTGCTCTCCAAGACCCGGGAGGCGCACGCATGATGTTTACGGGCAGGACACAGAACCTCGGGGTCATGGGCTGGCCGGTGGCGCATTCGCTTTCTCCGGTTTTGCAAAAAGCGGCTATTGCGGCTGCTGGGCTGGATTATGCCTATATTGCCTTGCCAGTTCGCCCTGAGGACTTGCACGCAGCTGTGACTGGTTTGCGCGCGTTGCAGTTCCGGGGCTGGAACGTGACTATTCCCCATAAGCAGGCCATTATGGCGGAGCTGGATGCAATAGATGCTGCGGCTCAGGCTATCGGTGCTGTTAATACGGTGGTCAATGACCAGGGGCGGCTCGTAGGGTACAATACAGACTATGTCGGTTGTATCATGGGACTCACGGCGCAGGGCTTTAGTGTGCAGGGGAAAAAAGCAGTGCTGCTCGGCGGTGGCGGCGCGGCGCGGGCGATTATCTGGGGCCTGCTGGAGCAAGGAGCGGCTTCGGTTGTAGTAGGCGCACGTAATGCGGCGAAAATCGCGCCTCTAGCAGTGGATTTTGGCCGCTTTGGCCACATAGAAACTATGGATTGGCAGAGCGAGGCCTTTCAGCGGGCCTTGGGACAGGCTGACCTGCTCATCAATGCCACGCCTTTGGGCATGGCTCCGCACATAGATGCGATGCCGCCGGTGGACTGGGCGAACGTGCAGGCGGAGGCGTTCGTCTATGACATTATTTATACGCCAGAAGAGACCATGTTCCTACGTACCGCACGCGAGCACGCCCATCGCACGCTGAACGGTGAAGCCATGCTCGCTGGCCAGGGGGCCGCCGCCTTCCACTACTGGACAGGCATCGAGCCGGATTTGTCAGTGATGCAGCGTGCACTGCATGCTGCTTTAACAAAAAAATAGCTTTTTCTGGTTATCAAGGCACGGGAGGTTTACTCTCGTGCCGATTTTGTGTATAATAATTTGAGGTGTGTGATTAACCACTTGAAATGCAAATAAATAGGAGGCTGGAGATATCATGACAGGCGATACGCTACGTCAGGAACGCGAAAAGCAGAATCTCACCATCAAAGACATTGAAAAAGGTACGAGTATTCGTGCCCTTTATATAGAGAGTATTGAAAAAGGCGAATATGCTAAGCTGCCGGGTGAGGCCTATACGAAGGGCTTTATTCGCAGCTATGCCAATTTCCTCAAGCTGGATGCGAGTGCGCTCGTGAAGCAGTATATGCAGGAAAATAACCCAGAGAAACTGGCGGCCGAGGAAGCTGCGCGTGAGCAGGAGAAGCGCGAGGAGGCGGCCCGCAACCCGCAGCGCAATTATGCCGCTAGTACTCCCGCGGATACGCAGCGCACGGCACGTCGGGCAGTGGAGCCGCCGACAGGGAATAGTTTCGCCACGGGCGATGATTTTCGTCAGCGTGTGCAGCGGGCACATCGGCGGCAGAATATGGTGCTGGCGTTGGTGGTCTGTGTGGTGGTTGGCGCGGGTGCGTTCTTTCTCTTGAGCAGTGACGACCAGTCGGCACCAGCTCCGGCGAAGCAGACCACTACCGCCGCCAAGACGCCGGCAAAAGCAGCACCACAGCCAGCGCAGACGGCATCCGCCAAGCAGTTCGATGACGTTGAGGTTAAAGCCGTGTTTACTGACCGTTGCTGGACGTCGGTGAAGGCCGATGGCAAGACACTCTATGAAGGCACGGTGGAAAAAGGCGAAACCAAAGAGTGGAAGGCTAACGACAAAATCTCTATTACGGCGGGTAATGCTGGTGCGGTATCCTTTACGGTGAACGGCAAGGATATGGGCAAAGCGGGCCAGAATGGCCAGGTTGAGGAAAAGACCTTTACTAAGGAAACACAGAATTGATGCAGGGATTTTTGCCAATTAGCCGGGACGATATGGCGGCACGTGGCTGGTCACAGCTCGATTTTGTCTTCATTTCGGGTGATGCCTATGTGGACCATCCTAGTTTCGGCCCCGCTATTATCTGCCGTGTGCTGGAGGCGCACGGCTACAAGGTGGGCATTATACCCCAGCCAGATTGGCACAGTACCCGGGACTTTGACCGTCTGGGGCGGCCCCGGCTGGGGTTTCTTGTGTCTGCGGGCAACATGGACTCCATGCTGAACCGGTACACGGCGGCGCGCAAGGTACGCCATGATGATGCTTATTCGCCGGGCGGTCGTGCGGGACAGCGTCCAGAGCGTGCCACTATCGTGTACTGCAACCGTTTGCGGGAGCTTTATCCCGAGGTGCCAATAATTATCGGCGGTATCGAGGCCAGTTTGCGGCGTTTTGCCCACTATGATTATTGGTCAAATGAGGTGCGCCGTTCCATACTGGTCGACAGTATGGCAGATTTGCTTATCTTTGGCATGGGCGAGCGCGCAATCGTCGAGATTGCGGCAGATTTGCAGCAGGGCGTGGCGGTAGAGAACATTCAGGATGTGCAGGGTACTTGCTATCGCGTGCCCAGCATGGATTATGTTTGGGACTATGCGCCGTTGCCGGGTTACGCTGAGGTCGCAAAAGATAAGCGCGCGTTTGCGGCGGCTTTTAAGCTGGAATATCTGGAGCAAGACCCTATCCGCGGCCAGCGCTTGGCCCAGCAAAATGGCGAATGGTGCGTAGTGCAGAATAAGCCGGCCCTGCCCCTCGATGAAGCGGGGATGGATGCCATATATGATTTGCCTTATATGCGCACCTATCATCCCATTTATGAGCCGCTGGGCGGTGTACCTGCTATCAAAGAAGTGCAATTCAGCCTCGTGAGCCAGCGGGGGTGTTTTGGCGGCTGCAATTTTTGTGCCATTATCTCGCACGAGGGGCGCATCATTCAGCGGCGCAGTCATGCTTCGCTGCTGCGGGAGGCACGTATCCTCACGCAGTTACCGGGCTTTAAGGGCTATATTCACGATGTAGGCGGGCCTACGGCCAATTTCCGCCGCCCTGCCTGTGATGGTCAGTTCACGCGAGGTACGTGCCGGGGCAAGCAGTGCCTTTCGCCGGTGCCATGCCGTAACCTCATTGCAGACCATAGCGACTATATCCAGCTCTTGCGGGAGTTGCGGGCGTTGCCTGGTGTGAAGAAAGTCTTTGTCCGCTCAGGGATTCGCTTTGATTATCTTCTGTTGGCGCAGGATGATTTTCTCACAGAACTGTGTAAATATCACGTCAGCGGTCAACTCAAGATTGCGCCCGAGCATATTACGGACCGTGTGACGCACTACATGGGGAAATCCGGCAAGGCGGTATATTTGGAGTTTGCCCGGCGCTTCCAGCGCATCAATGCTAAACTCGGTAAAAAGCAGTATCTCGTACCGTATTTCATGTCGAGTCACCCGGGCTGTGAGCTCAGCGATGCGGTTGAACTGGCCGAGTTTATCCGCGATATGGGTTACCATCCACAGCAGGTGCAGGATTTTATCCCGACGCCGGGGACACTGTCTACCTGTATGTGGTATACCGGCCTTGACCCTTTGACAGGACAGAAGGTTTGGTGTGCCAAGAGCTATGAGGACAAGCAGATGCAGCGCGCACTTATGCAGTATTGGCTCCCCACCAATCAAGCTATCGTGCGTAAAGCCCTGCATCTAGCGCGACGCGACGACCTCATCGGTTATGGCCCTAAATGTTTGGTGCGTCCAGAACGGGGGCAGGCGTCAGTACGTACGCATAGCTATCAACATAGCAGTCAGGCGCACACCGCGCGGAGAACGGCAGACCACAAGCACCAGCCGCAAGCATTGCATAGAAAGAAGGGGAAGAGATGAACTGCCCTTATTGTAAGAAACCAGACAGCCGGGTTGTAGATACGCGTGCCAGCGAAGATGGTTTGTCCATTCGCCGCCGTCGTGAGTGTCCCTTTTGTGGGAAGCGGTTCACGACGTATGAGGTTACCGAGAAATTGCCGTTGATGGTTGTCAAACATGATGGCCGCCGGGAGGCGTTCAAGCGGGAAAAAATCTTGCAGGGCATCATCCGTTCCTGTCAGAAACGCAATATATCTATGGAGCGCATCAACCAGTTGGTCAATGAAGTGGAGCGTGAAATCCGCAACTTGATGCTGTCAGAGGTGCCTTCGTCAGAAATCGGCGAGCGGGTCATGCAGAAATTGCGGACTCTCGATGGTGTGGCCTATATCCGTTTTGCCTCGGTCTACCGCAAATTTGATGATATCAGCAATTTCCTCGAAGAACTCAAGGAGTTGCAGCAGAGCGAGGCCACGCAGAAAAAATAACTTGCGCGTTAGTTGCTATAAATACCCGTGGGGGAGGTGAGCGTATTTGGATTGGGCCTTGAAGCGAGAGCTGCAGGCGCAGTTGGCAGAGGAAAAAGGCTATTATATCTACCCCGCAGGTACGCGCACCCGGGTGGCTTTGACCTACCCCAACTCTTATTTTGTCGGTATGTCCAACCTCGGTTTGCATGTCATCTATGATTTACTCAACCGGCGCGACGATACAGCCTGTGAGCGGGCTTTCCTGCCCGAGCGTCAGGCCTGGCAGCGTTATGAGCATACCCGCACGCCGCTGATGACGGTTGAGACGCAGACGCCACTTTATGACTTTGCCATCGTGGCCTTTGTGTTGTCCTTTGAAATGGATTATTTCCACATGCTGGATATGCTCCAGCAAAGCAAAATCACGTTGCGCGCGGCGGAACGCGACGAACGCGCCCCACTCATTATTGCAGGCGGGCCCTGCGCGACCTTCAACCCGGAGCCGCTGGCCGCGGTCGTGGATGCTTTTATTATCGGTGAGGGCGAAGCTATCATGCCCGCCTTTATGGACGCTTACCATGCGGGGCGGCAGGCGGGCGAGGACAAAGCCACTTTGTTACGTCGTCTGGCACAGGTGCCGGGCGTTTATGTGCCTGCGCTTTATACGGTGACGTATCAGTCTGATGGTACGGTAGCGGCTGTGGCGCCTGTGGCGGCGGAGGTACCAGCCCAGGTTACGCGGCAGTACGTCAAGGACCTTGATGTCTGGCCGGCGCATACGGTGGTCGTAACGGATAACACGGAGTTTAACTTTTACCTCATCGAGACGGCCCGCGGCTGTGGGCGGCATTGCCGCTTCTGCATGGCAGGGTATTGCTTCAGGGTACCGCGCAACCGCTCTTTGGCTGTAGTGGAGCAGGAGGTCAGGGATGCTTTGCCTTATGGTAAGAAAGTGGGCCTCATGGGGGCGGCAATCTCGGATTATCCTGAGGTCAACGCGCTCTCGCAGTACATCCTCGGTCAGGGTTTGCAGATGTCGGTGGCTTCGTTCCGGGCAGATTCGGTTACGCAGGAGTTAGTCGAGGCTTTGGCTCAAAGCGGTCTCCAGACGCTTACGCTGGCCCCTGAGGCGGGCACTTCGCGGATGCGGGCCGTCATCAACAAGGGCATCGAGGAGGAGCACCTGTTTCATAGTATTGACCTCGGTGTGGCGGCGGGGATTCGCAACTTCCGCCTTTATCTCATGGTGGGGCTGCCTTATGAGCAGGAAGAGGATATAACTGGTATCATCGACCTTGCGGAGCGGGTGCAGGATTATATGACTACTAAAGGCGCGAAAGGAACTTTGACGCTTTCTGTGAATCCGTTTATCCCCAAGCCCTTTACCCCGTTTCAGTGGCTGCCCATGGGGGAACGCAAACTGGTGACGAAACGGCTCAAACGGCTCGCACAGGCCCTGCGTAAGCGCAAGCATGTCATCGTCAATATCGAGTCGCCGAAAGAGGCTTATGTGCAGGGCGTGCTGGCGCGCGGCGATCGGCGAGTGGGCGAGGCGCTGCTAAGGGCGCAGGCTCTGGCACATGCGGATACTGCACTGCCCGGCCATACGCAGCGTGGTGATAGTAGTAAATGTTTTAAGCGGGCTCTCAAGGAAACAGGATTAGAACCGGCATTTTACCTCTACCGTGAGCGGGGAACGGCGGAAATATTACCGTGGGACCATCTTAACATGGGTTTCCGCAAGGAGTATTTGCGGGCGGAGCTGGCAAAGGCGGAGACGGGCACACCTACGCTGCGTTGCTTTGATGGTTGTCACCGCTGTGGTGTGTGCTGAGTATGGGTAACTGGCGAGGAGTGAGCAGCCTATGAGTTATGTACTGAATCATTTGCAAAATAATTTATGGTGCGGACAGTTTGATTCCTTTCCTACTGATTTGGTGGTGCATGGTGTTTCGGCCAGGTTGGGCGGGGTGAGCTCGGCGCCTTATGACAGTTTGAATCTTGGGTTGCATGTGCAGGATGATGCTGCGAATGTCTGGGAAAACCGGCGCAGATTTTTGCAGGCGCTGGGGCTGAACTGGCAGATGCTCGTGACGCCGGAGCAGGTACATGGCTGTCATGTGGCGCGGGTCGGTAAGGCAGCTGCGGGACGTGGTGCCCGGGTGTATGGCGAGTGCATACCGCAGACGGATGCACTGATTACCGATGAGCCAGGGGTGCCGCTTTTGCTTTGCTTTGCAGATTGTACGCCGATTTTCTTCGTGGACCCTGAACATCATGCAGTGGGCATTGCGCATGCGGGCTGGAAAGGTACGGTGGCGCGCATTGCGCAGGCGACCGTGCTGATGCTGGAGCAGGAGTTTGACACCGACCCCACGGATTTGCTCGTCGGTATTGGCCCTGCTATCGGCCCCTGCTGTTTTGAGGTGGGCGAGGACGTAGCGGAGCGTTTCCGTCAGGCATTCCCTGGGCATGAACGGGAAATCATCAGTGAACAGGCAGGTAGAATACGGGTGAACCTGTGGCAGGCCAATACGCAGGCCCTGCTAGATGCGGGGGTACCGTCAGCTAATATCGACCGCGCTGATACGTGTACGAGCTGCCAGCACAAATGGTATTTTTCTTATCGTGCTGATGGTGGCCGTACGGGACGTCTGGCGGCGGTCATTGCCCTCAGATAAAATCAGTACATTTTGGTCAAGTAAAGATTTTATAACAGGAAGTGTACATGATGATTGCAGAAAAGTTGCAAGAAGTTCAAGCGGCTATCGAGGTCGCGCGTCAACGTCGCACACAGGTGCCTCAGTCTGACCCTGTGACCCTCATCGCTGTGACGAAGAACCACGATGTAGCGGCGATGCGTGAGGCCATAGACGCTGGTGCCACACAGGTAGGTGAGAACCGCATTCAGGAGGCCATGAGCAAATATGAGACGCTGGGGCGTGACGTCACCTGGCATTTGATTGGTCATTTGCAGACGAACAAGGCTAAGTTCGCGGTGCGCTATTTTGACCTCATTCATTCGCTGGATACGCCGCATTTGGCGCGTGCTCTAGATAAAGAGGCAGGCAAAATCGGTAAGCAGCAGGACGTGCTCGTACAGGTGAATCTGGCCCGCGAAGCCAGCAAGTCAGGTGTCTATAAAGAGGATTTGCGGCCTTTGCTGGACCTTGTGGACAGTTTACCCAATTTACATCTCTGTGGTCTCATGTGCATTGCTCCTAACTATGAGGATGTGGAGGAGTGCCGTCCGCTCTTTCGGGAGATGTATGAAATTTTCCAAAAGACAAAGGAAATCCCCTTTAAGACGTCGAATATTAAATATTTATCAATGGGCATGACGCATGACTATCGCATCGCGGTAGAAGAAGGAGCCAATATGGTACGCGTCGGTACGGCCATCTTTGGCCCACGCCAATATTGAGGAGTGGAAAGCATGAGCATTTTTGACAAATTTGCCAATTCTATCGGTATTTCTCCCAGTGAGGATGAAAAGCGGCTGGCAGAAGAAGAGGCCCGGTTAGAGGAACAGGAGCGGCAGCAGCGTGAAGCAGCGCAGGCGGCCGCACGGAAAGGTGCACAGGAAAATATTATGGATAACGTGGTCAATCTTCATCATCCGTCCCAGGGCGCGGCGAAGGATAATATCGTAGCGGCCTACAAGGTGAAAGTGATTGTCATCGAGCCGCAGTCCTTCGATGATGCCCAGCAGGTAGCGAACTGCCTGCGGGAAAAGAAACCAGTGGTCATCAATTTTGAAAAGACCAATGGTGACGAGGCCAAACGCATTATTGACTTTATCAGTGGCACGACCTATGCGCTGAATGGTGAAATCAAGAAAGTCGGCCACAATGTGTTCCTCTGTGCTCCCAGTAACGTCAATGTGACCTATACGGAGAATGAGCGCAGTAAATCCAGCAGTGAAATGCCTTGGACCGTGAATAAAAATTGAGCAGAGGGGACGAGTCGATGGAAGATTTAACCGTAGGTTTCGTGGGCGGCGGTGCTATGGCCGGGGCCCTTACAGCTGGCATTACGGGGCAGCAGGTCGTCAAACCGGAAAATGTGTATATTTCTGACCATAAGCAGGCACGTTGTGAGGAACTGCACGCAGCCTATGGCGTCAATGCTATGGTGGGGGCGTCCAGTTTCGCCTCGGAGGTCGACGTTCTTGTGCTGGCGATTAAGCCGCAGGTGGCACAGGCCGCTATGGATGAGGTCAAGGAACTCGTGCGTCCAGGCACGATTGTGGTCTCTATCGTGGCGGGGCTCACGCTCGCGGCACTCGAGCATAACTTCCCCGGTCAGCCGGTTGTGCGGGTGATGCCCAATACACCGCTGGCTGTTGGTGCAGGAATGTCGGCTTTTGCCTGCGGACAGCGTACGACGAAAGCGGATGCGGCGGTAGTGCAGCAGCTGCTGGCAGCTGCGGGTGAGGCTGTAGAGGTCAAAGAGTCTGCGATGGATGCGGTGACCGGCCTCTCTGGCAGCGGTCCGGCCTATGGTTTCCTGATGATTGATGCGCTCTCTGATGGCGGTGTAGCAGCGGGCCTAAAGCGTGATGTGGCGCGTAAACTAGCGGCACAGACGTTGCTCGGTGCTGCGAAAATGGTGCTGGCTACGGGGCAGCACCCTGATGTGCTGCGTGACCAGGTCACGAGCCCTGCAGGGACGACGATTGCCGGTGTGCGCGTCATGGAGCAGCAGGGGGTACGTGGTGCCCTCATCGATGCGGTATTGGCTGCTACTGAAAAGTCAAAGGCACTGGGCAAACACTGATTATTTGCATCAGGGCCGGTTCTGGGAAGTATTGATTTATGGCAAGTGAACAAAGAGAAAAGTTAATTCGTTTTTATAAAGGCACTGAGGGGGAGGAAACTGTCGTTAAGCTGGCCGATGCAGCGGAGGCGGTGCTGCGTTCGCAGAAGTTCCGGCTCAGTGGTTTCCTTGACCCGTTCGGACAGGAAATAGCCGAGACGGTAGCGGCGAACTATGATAATCTGCGCGTCGATTTTGACGGTGGTTATCAAGGGGCCGAGCGCGTGCGTGCCATGTTCGTGCATACAGATTTCCCCGGCACGCCGGCGGGCTTTGACCTCGGTTGTGTTGAGGCGCGTTGGAACGGTCAGTTTGCCCGCCTAAGTCATCGCGATGTGTTGGGGGCTTTGATGAGTCTCGGCGTGGAGCGGGACCGTATCGGTGATTTGCTCGTAACCAATGATCGGGTAAAAATCGTCTGTGAAGCGGCTTTGGTGGACTACTTTGTACAAAATCTCACGCGCATCGGTGCAGTGGGCGTAGATGTACAGCCGGCAGCACTCACGACTATTGCCCCCAAAGAGGAGCGCTGTAAGGAAATCCGTGCTACTGTGGCTTCGTTGCGTGTAGATGCTATTGCCGCGCAGGGGTTTGGTTGTTCACGCAGCCGGGCGGCCAGCGATATCGCGGCGGATAAGCTCAAAATCAACTGGCAGCCGGTGAAGAATGCCTCACAAAATGTGAAGGCAGGCGATATGCTTTCGCTGCGGGGGCGTGGGCGCCTGGAGGTAGCGGAGGTACGCGGTCAGACCAAGAAGGGCCGTACGGTAGTGGTGCTCAAGCGTTATTTGTAAACAGTTGTGAGAAGCAATTATCTATTTATTTTTTAAGGCAGGATGACTCATGCTAACACCTATGGAAATCCACAATAAGGACTTTAAACGCAGCTTTCGCGGTTATGATGAGGATGAAATCGACAGCTTCCTCGATCAGGTGGTAAATGACTACGAAAAACTATATCGGGACAACGAGCGTTTGCGCGATGAGGCTCAGCAGCAGCAGGAGGCTATTGCACAGTACAAGAAACTGGAGCAGAATATCAAAGATACGTTGCTCGTAGCCCAAAAGACGGCTGAAGAGGTCACGGCCAATGCCCACGAAAACGCGGAGAAACAACTGGCCAACGCAGCTAAAGAATGTCAGAATATGCGCCGTGAGACGGAACTGCGGGCGGAAAAGGTCAAGGCCGAGACGGATGCCAAAATCCGCCAGCGCCTGTCTGAGGCTACGGAGCGGCTGCATGGTGTCGTGAGTGAATACGACCGCCTGGTGCGTGAGAAGAGTCAGTTTTTGCAGCGTATGCAGCATTTCTACACAGAGGAGCTCGCGCATGTGCAGGAGCGTTTGGACCGTATGCCCAATGCGGTACAGGCAGAGGTTGCGGACGGTGGGGCATCTGCCGACACGTCCAGCGCGGCTGAGCAGCCGGATGAGACGCAGCATGCGCCGCAGGAGGGTTAAGCGCGTGATAGCTGCTCTGTTATTTCTCTTGATTTTACTCGTAGACCAGTTGGCTAAGCTCTATATTGTGGGGCATATGCTGCCTGCGGAGAGTATCCCGGTCATTCAGGGAATTTTTCATATTACCTATGTGCAGAACCCCGGTGCCGCCTTCGGTATCTTGGAGTATCGGCGCTGGTTCTTTATTGTTGCTGGCTTGGTGCTGATAGGTATATTTTTACGTTATTATCCGCGACTGCGGGCGACTACTCCCTGGTTGCACTACGGTTGTATCGCGATGTTGGCCGGTGCCGTGGGCAACATGCTCGACCGTGTACGCCTCAGCTATGTGGTGGATTGTTTCGACTTTCGTGTTTGGCCGGTTTTCAATGTGGCCGATATCGCCATTGTGGTGGGCGTGGGTTGCATGATTTACGCCATTATTTTTAAAATGAAGGATTGAGGTTATAGCATGAGCGAGGCCAGAACAATCACCTATGACACGGAGGCAGGGCAGCGGCTGGATGTCTTTATCACAGAGCAGGAACCAGCACTTTCCCGTGCTCACGTGCAGAAGCTCTGCGCTGCGGGGCAGGTGCTGGTAGATGGCCAGGCGCGCAAAGGCAGCTGGAAGCTCAAGACCGGGGAACAAGTGACATACGCTTTGCCCGCGCCGGTAGAACTCGCGGTAGCGGCGGAGGATATCCCGCTAGATATTCTTTACGAGGATGCCGATATCATCGTGGTGAATAAAGCGCGGGGCATGGTGGTACATCCAGCGGCTGGGGTCACGCAGGGGACGCTGGTGAATGCGCTGCTTTTCCATTGTCATGACCTCTCGGGCATCAATGGCGTCATCCGCCCAGGCATTGTGCATCGTTTGGACAAGGACACTTCTGGCGTTATGGTATGTGCCAAGAACGACCGTGCTCATCTCGATTTGGCAGAGCAGATTCGCACCAAAACGGCGCATCGTGTCTACGATGCCATTGTCTACGGCAATATCGTGGAGGATGAGGGCATTATTAAAGGCGATATCGGCCGTCATCCCACTGACCGCAAGCGTATGGCCATTGTGCGGGAGCACGGTAAACCAGCCGTGACACATTTTCATGTGCTGGAGCGGTTCGGTGACTATACGCATGTGGAATGCCAACTCGAGACGGGGCGCACACACCAGATTCGTGTACATATGACGAGTATTGGCCATCCCTTGGTCAACGACCCCAAATATGGGCCGAAAAAAAGGCCGTTTGCCATCAAGGGGCAGGCATTGCATTCGCGCACGTTAACGCTTACGCATCCTGCGACCAGGGAAGAGATGACGTTCACAGCACAGCTCCCAGAGGATATGGCGCGCATTTTGCGTTATCTGCGTGACCAACGTCAGAAATCATCCCGTGTTTAAAGAGAAAGGAGCTCCTCAACATGCCACAGTTAACGGATAAAACGGTGCTTATGGATGCCGATGGCATCCGCCGGGCGCTCGTGCGTATTTCCCATGAGATTGTCGAACGCAACAAAGGCGTAGAGAATATCGTCATCGTCGGTATCCGTACGCGTGGCGTGCCCATTGCGGAGCGTCTGGCAGATACCATCAGTCATATCGAGGGACAGCGTCCGCCCGTGGGCGTGCTGGATATTACGTTGTATCGCGATGACCTCTCGATGCTGGCGTATCAGCCGATCGTACATCCCACGGAGCTGCCTGTCGATATCACGGGTAAGACAATCGTGCTGGTTGATGATGTGTTGTACACGGGCCGCACGATTCGCGCGGCGTTGGATGCCCTCATTGATATGGGACGGCCTAAAGCCATCCAGTTGGCGGTACTCATTGACCGCGGTCATCGGGAACTGCCGATGCGCGCGGACTTTGTGGGCAAGAATGTGCCTACGTCTTCACGTGAGGTGGTCAGCGTGCAGTTGCAGGGAACGGATGGTTCGGAAAAAGTTGTTATTCGCGAATTTGTAGCCGAGGCGCGCTGAAGCAGCAGGTAGAGTAGAACGGGGGGGAGATGAGTGTCGATGTCAGACCCGCAGCTGGAGCACAACCGGGATTCCCTGTTCATCGCCCCCAATGCACTTAACCGTGGTGTGCTGGTTATCTGTCTGTTCGTGACTATCTGCATTGAGGCGGGGGTACTCTATCTGACCTCACTCAATGCCAAAGAGCGTGCGCAACACCAAGCGGAACAATATCTGCTCTCGGTAAGCCGTGAATTGCAAACTGGTTTTGATGCGGCGCGCTCTTTGTCGCTCTTCGTCTACGAGCGCAACGGCGATTTGCTGAATTTCGACCATATCGGCCGGGCCGTCGTCAACCAGAATCCTTCGATTTATTGTGCACAGCTGGCACCACAGGGGCGTGTGGAACATGTCTGGCCACCGGAACGTATGGCGGCGACCAAGCTGGATTATTTTCAAGATGCGGACTATAGCCTTCAGGCAGATTTCGACCGGGAGCATCATCGCACCAGTCTGCTCGGTCCGATTGGTCTGCGGCATGACGTGCAGGGGCTCATCATCCGGCAGCCCGTTTATCTTGGCGATAAGAAATACCCAGACCAGTTTTGGGGCTTTGTTGTCGTAATTATGGACGTCGACCGCATGTTACAGCGTTCGCAATTTGCGGATTTTGCGGGTAGGTTCTACGACTATGAGATAGCGGAGGAACGCCCCGAAGGGGCGCAGATTATCGCGCGGGAGGTTCAGGGCAGTTTCACGGAGCCGGTGACGGCTACGACGAACATCTACGGGCGCACCTGGCGTGTGCGGGTGGAGAATCGTTACGGTTGGGTCAACACGCCTTTGATGGTTATCTTGACGTTTGCGCTGGTGATTATTTCTGTATTGCTGGCATTGTTGCGGCAGAACATCCTCAAGCTGAACCAGAAAAACGTCATGCTCGAACAGGCCTCGACGATTGACCCTTTGACGCAGATTTTTAACCGGCGTGGTTTTGAAGATATGCAGCGGCGTATGTTGCAGGAAAGTCAGCATGCGTTGCTGGCCATTGTCGATGTCAATGAGTTTAAGAGCTTTAATGACCTCTATGGCCATGCCGCTGGCGATGAACTGCTGAAAACTCTGGCCCGTGAACTCAAAGCCTTGGCTCAGAGCTTTGACGGGGTGGCGGGGCGCAGTGGCGGCGATGAGTTTGCGCTGCTGCTGCCCGTGGCGCGCAGTGCAGGCGAGGCGGCTTTGGCGGCCTTTGCCGAGCGGGCGCATAGCTTCACCTATCGCGGTCAGGATTATGCTTTTGCCTTGAGCCTCGGCTATGCAGAGTATCCAGAGCAGGCGCATGACTCGGCGGAACTTGGCAATAAAGCGGATATTGCGGTCTATCATGCGAAGCTGAACCGTGAGGAGCGCTGCTGCTATTATCATCCAGCGCTGGCCTCCGAGACGCGCATGAAAATGGGGTTTAACATCAATGACCTCGCTAAAGGCCTGCCCGTAGGTATTTTCATCTGCAAAGCCGCGAGCGGTGGCGAGATTCTTTTTGCCAACGATGAGATGGCTCAACTGGTGGGTTGCCATAATGCCAACGAAATCGTCGGCCTCGCGTGGGATGCGTTTATCTATTCTGATGATTTACCGGGGGTGCGGCGGCGCGTGCAGGCTGTGGAGGAGTGGCAGGCACGACGGCAGTTGCTGCTGAACCAATATTATTATCGTCATCGCATTCAGCGGGTGGATGGCAGTGTGGTCAGTGTGGTGGTGATTAGCCGCAAACTGCATCATGCGCATTTTGGCGATATTTACTACATGTTGATTTACGACCGGGAGAGTTTACAGAAGAACGTACAACCGGAGCAGCAGGAGTAACCGCCGGGGGTCATTGTTATTGTGTGAATATATAAAACGCCTTGTCAGTATGTTACTGACAAGGCGTTTTTAGGTTGTGTTGCAGTTATTTCGTTTCGTTTTGGGCAAGCAGGGCGGTCATTTCCTGTGCGTCGGGAGTGACGTACAGGGTTTTCTGATTCGTAAAAATGACGAAGCCCGGTTTGGCACCAGCGGGCTTTTTCACATAGCGTATAGCTGTGTAATCGACGGGAATCATGGAACCGCCGCGCGCCTGGCTGAAGTAAGCGGCCAGACTGGCGGCCAGGTCAATGTCCTCATCACTGAGTGGGGCGCCGCCGTTGCGCAGGATGACATGCGAGCCGGGAATTTTTTGCGTGTGGAACCAGGTGTCGTTATAACTGGCGACCTTGGTGGTGAGGCGGTCATTCTGGTAGTTGTTCTTGCCCACGAGTACTGTGGCGCCACTGGGGGCTGTGAACTGGAACGGCCGCGAGGGCTTGTCGTTGTTTTTGCGCTTGGGGCGTTCCTGCAGGTAGCCACCAGCTACGAGCTCGTTGTGAATTTCTGCGATTTCGCCGAGACTGCTGGAGGCGAGCAGGGAGGCCTCGATACTGGCTAGATAGTCGATACTGTCTTCACAGCTCTGGCGCTGTTCACGTAGCAACTGTTTAGCGCGCTTTAGTTTGTCGTATTTTTTGTAGCAGGCCTGCATATTCTCCACGAGTGTCCAGCGCTGGTCCAGCGGTATCGTGATGAGCTCACCCGTTGCACTGTAGATATTGGGCACCGTGATAGCTGCGTCCTCGCGGTCGGCAAATTGATATTGGTAGGTCATGAGATTGTCACCACGGATTTTCCAGGTCTCGGCATTTTCCGCGGCTTCTATCTCGGCATCGAGTTTCGTGAGTTTGTTATGGGCACGGTTCAGCTCATTTTTGATGAATTTTTGCAGGCGCTCTTTGTCTGGCAGGACGTAGGAACCTGCCAACTGGTCCGCCTTTTCCAGCATGGCACTGAGGGTGGGGAAGGTGAGCATTACCCCATGGGGGAGGTAGTGCAGCGGGAAGGCACTCATAGCGAGCACTTTACTGTTTTGCGCCTGGTCGAGTACGAGTACCGGCTGTGGTGTTTTGGCTTGTGCGGCGGCGATGGTTTCCGTGAGTGCCTGGCGTACGGCGGCGAAGTCAACAGCTTCCAGCGTGCCGATGCGTGTGCTGGGGGCGAGGCCTGCGCCGAAGCAAACCTCCTTGGCCGTTACAGGGCCGAAGCCCAGGCAGGCATTGAGCAGGGCTTTGTCGAGACGTTGTTCAGTGTCAGCGCGCACACGCGTTAGCACCTGGTCGGGCTCTGCCGTGAGCACGTCCAGTTTGTCCTGAGCTGGTGGCAGTACGTAGGTGTCACCTGGCAGAACGGTGCGCACACGGCTGTTGTTGTTGCCGATTTTGCGCAGGGCATCGATGATGGTGCCGTCTTGTATGAGGATGATGTTGCTGTATTTGCCCATAAGCTCAATGACGAGAGTTTTCGTGACAATGCGGCCCCCACCAGCCAATGAGTCCACATCCATGAGCAGCAAGCGGTCGAGACCATGTTGACGGATGCCTGCGATACGACCTGTTTCCAGCTGTTTACGCAGCACCATGCAGAAGACGGGCGGCTCCGGAGGACTTTCCAGATTTTTGCTCAGCAGATGCGCTGAGGGATTTTGTGAGTTCGTGGAGATGTGCAGCAGGTAGTTCTGTCCCGGCTGGCGTACGGAAAGCACGATGGATTGTTTGTTCGGCTGGGTAATTTTATCGATACGACCTCCCGCTAGTGCGGCGTCGAGCTCGTGTACGAGCGGCCGCATGGAGAAACCGTCAAGACTCATATCAATCATTCCTTTACTGTGTCAATATATCCTACCTAGTATAACATACAGCCTGAGGGAAAGCGAGGCAGGGCCCGGTGTCCTTATGGTACCATGAGGCAAAGATATCACAAAATATACAGAAAATACACAACAATAAAACAAAGGCGGGTTTAGCTCTAATATTTTTACTAAATTCGTAAAAATAATAAGAAGGTGCACGAAACGCTTTGAATTTCATTTATGGTGTGATAAACTAAAGCCAAGAAGTAAACCGTTAAACGGAAATGTTTTGCGGGACAATGGAGCCAAAACCATACCAAATAAGCGAACTAGGAGAGATGAGACGGCTATGAAATTCAAGAACTTACCAGAGGATGTGGCGGCACTGCCTGCGGTGTATCAGGACTTTTTCCACAGCATTGCCAAATATATCCCGGACGAGCGCATTATTACCGACCCGGTGCGGACTTTTGCCTATGGCGTGGATGCCAGCTTGTACCGCATCACGCCAAAAATTGTCGTCAAGGCGCATGATGTGCAGGAGGTTTCCTCGCTGTTGAAGGATGCGAATGCGCGCAACATCGCGGTGACATTTCGTGCGGCAGGTACGAGCCTCAGCGGGCAGGCTCTCACGGATTCAGTGCTCGTCATTATCGGCGAGGGGTGGCAGGACTACAAAATCTCCGACAACGGCGAAAAGATTTATTTGCAGCCGGGTATTGTGGGCTCTCTGGCAAACCTTTACCTGCATCCGTACATGCGCAAGATTGGCCCGGACCCGGCCTCTATCAAGCACGCTCTCATCGGCGGTATCGCGGCGAACAATGCCAGCGGCATGTGCTGCGGCACCTCGGACAACAGTTACAAGACCGTACTCGATATGACAGTGGTCTTTGCCGACGGTTCCGTGCTGAATACCGCCAATAAGTCCAACTGCGAGGAATGGTCGGCAGCTCATCCAGAGATTATCCATGAGCTCGAGGCTATCCGCGATGAAGTGGCCAGTGACGAGGAACTGCATGACCTCATCGTGCATAAATTTAAAATTAAAAATACGATGGGCTACAGTCTCAATGCCTTTACGGATTATACCGACCCCATCGATATTTTGAAGCATGTGCTCATCGGCTCCGAGGGCACGCTGGGCATGATTGCCGACATCACTTACCGTACGGTGGCCGATGCGAAATACAAGGCATCAGCACTTGTGTTCTTCCCCTCGATGTACGTGGCCTGCAAGGCGGTACATGAGCTCTACCGCCCACTGGTGGCAGCGGCAGAGCTGCTGGACCGCGTATCACTGCGCTCGGTTGAGGATTGGCCGGAAATCCCGGATTATTTCAAGACTTTGCCAGAAGGCACGGCGGCTATCCTGCTGGAATGCCGTGCCGATGCGCATGAGGAGTTGCAGGGCAAGGTGGACAAAGTCCTCGAAGTTATGCAGAACTTCGAGACGGTACGTCCCATTGAGTTTACGGAGGACCCCGCGGTCTATGGTATGTACTGGCAGGTGCGCGCGGGCATTTTCCCGGCGGTGGGCGGTGTGCGCGAAATCGGCACTACGGTTATCATCGAGGATATTGCGTTCCAGCATGATGATTTGGCCGATGCCGTCATGGATTTGCGCAAATGTATGGATGACCACGGCTACGGTGCGGGCATCATCTACGGGCATGTACTCGACGGCAACGTGCATTTTGTCATCACGCAGAGCTTTAAGACGGATGAGGACAAGGCACATTATCAGAAATTTATCGAGGATGTCAGCCACATGGGCGCGGAGAAATACCACGCTTCGTTGAAGGCAGAGCATGGCACGGGCCGCAATATGGCGCCGTTTGTCGAACTGGAGTGGGGCAAAAAGGCTTACGCACTGATGAAGCGTTTGAAAAAAGCCTTTGACGCCAAAAGTATCCTCAATCCGGATGTCATCATCACGGAGAACGGCCTGCTCTTTATGGAGCATATCAAAGATATGCACTCCGTACATGACATCGTTGACCGTTGCATGGAGTGCGGTTACTGCGAGACTGAGTGCCCCTCGAAGGAACTCAGCTTTACGGCGCGTCAGCGTACGGCTGTGAACCGCGAGATGGCCCGTCTGCGCGCTACGGGCGAGAACCCAGCATTGCTGAAGCGTTTCGAGGCGGAGTATGATTATCTCGGTGATGAGACCTGCGCCGTCGATGGCCTCTGCGCGGTCAACTGCCCGCTATCCATCAATACGGGCGATTACACGCGCGTCGTGCGTTCGCGCAAGGCAACACCAGCTCTGAAGGAGAAAGTCAACAACGTGGCTGACCACTTTGCGGGCGTGAGCAAGGCTATGGCTGCGAGCCTCGATATGGCAGATTTCACGCATACGGTGCTCGGCAGTGAGGTTATGGGCTTCTTTGCCAAGAAGGCGCGCAGTATCAGCGGCGGTAAAATCCCGCAGTGGACGAAGTGGATGCCGAAGGGTGGTCATACGCCGCAACTCTCGGAAATTAAACAGCATACGGGCAAGCCTAAGGTTGTCTATTTCCCTAGCTGCACGACGCGCATGATGGGCGTGGCCAAGGGTGACCATGATAAACGCCACATCAGCGCCGTAATGATTGAACTACTGGAACGCGCAGGTTACGAGGTCGTGTTCCCCAAGGACATGGCGAAGTATTGCTGTGGTATGCCTTTCGAGAGCATGGGCCTGTTCGAAGTGGCGGACAAGCTCTGTGGCCAGCTGGAAAAGGCACTGCTGGAGTGCAGTGAGGACGGCAAACTGCCCATCCTCTGCGACATGAGTCCCTGCACTTACCGTATGCAGCATCACATGGACGAGCGCCTGCACATTTACGACACGGTTGCCTTTATCCATGACTTCCTGCTTGACAAGCTCGACATCCATAAAATCGACCGTACGATTATGCTGCATGTAACGTGCAGCGCGGTTAAGATGGGCCTCACGCAGGACTTTAAGGATATCGCCGAGCGCTGCGTGACCAAGGTGGTCATTCCGCCTAAAGTCAGCTGCTGCGGTTTCTCCGGCGATAAAGGCTTTACGGTGCCTGAACTAAACGAGTCGGCCCTGCGCCACCTCAATGAGGCCATTCCTGACGATTGTGAGTACGGCTATTCCAACAGCCGCACCTGTGAGATAGGCCTTTCGGCCAAGAGCGGTTTCAGTTATCAGTCCATTGCTTACCTGGTGGATGAGTGCTCCCGCCCGCAGGCTTAAATAACAGAAATTTATAGGGACTGGCGCCCGTTCAGCTTGAGTCGGGCGCCAGTTCATTTTCAGTGGTGCGCGCAGAGCAGGAACGCTTTGTGCACAAGAGGGCATGACGTAACCTTGTGCATTTTGCTTAAATTGCCATGAAGATAAAATTTTTTCTTGCATAGCGCGGCCTAATGATGTTATACTGTCTATTAGATTGCATCGACCCTATAAAACGGGCTGTTGCAAGAAAAATCTATAGGATGGTTGATGTATGCAAGTCATTTTGGCAGATTACCTGGGTTTTTGCTATGGCGTCAAGCGCGCCATCAAGATTGCCCGGGAAAATGCAAGCCCTGATGGCGAGACGAATACGTTGGGACCCATCATCCATAACCCTCAGATGGTCGAGCGGCTGAAGTCGGAAGGCATCGGTACGGTTGAGCAGGTGGAGGATATGGATGCGGGTACCATCATCATCCGCTCACATGGCGTGGGCCCAGAGATTTATGAACGGGCCGAGCGGCGCGGACTCAATCTGGTGGATGCCACCTGTCCGCATGTGCGCAAAGCACAGCTCTCCGCCAAAGAGCTCCATGATGAGGGTTATCACGTGGTCATCATCGGCGAAAAAGAGCATCCAGAAGTGCAGAGCATCTACGATTGGTCAGGCCGCGAGGCGGTGACCATTGAGTCAGAGGCTGAAGCCGAGGCGTTGGAGCATTGTGCCCGCTTGGGTATAGTGAGCCAGACAACCTTTTCTGGTGAACGCTTCGAGCGCATTGTAGCGCGGCTTTTAGATAAGTCGCGGGACATACGCATACTGCGTACCATTTGCACGGCGACTGACCAGCGGCAATCCGCGGCAGTGGCACTGGCGGAGCAGGTGGATGTGATGCTCGTGGTTGGCGGCAAGAACAGTGCCAACACCACACGACTGGCGCAGTTATGCGCCCAACGCTGTAAGACTTATCACATTGAGACGGCAGCTGAGCTGCGGCCTGAGTGGTTTGATAAAATTGAAAAAATTGGTATTACAGCCGGTGCCTCAACGCCCGACTGGATTATCAAGGAGGTATATAAAAAGTGTCAGAAGATCAGATGAACATGGAAGAGCTGTTAGCCCAGGAAGAGCTGCCGGAAATCAAGGAGCGTACCGTTGTCGATGGTACGGTTGTGCAGGTTTCCCGCGACGAGGCTTATGTCGATATCGGTTACAAGCAGGAGATTGCTGTTCCGAAGCGCGAGCTCGCTTATCCTGAGCCGGAGTCCGCAGAGGATGTCGTCAAGGTTGGCGATGTCATCAAAGTGTACATCCAGTCCCTGGGCGGCGATAACGGCGGTGCCCTGTCCAAGGTCAAAGCTGACCGTATGAAGGGCTGGGAAGAGCTCGAGAAGCTGCAGGAAGAGGGCAGCACGGTACAGGCTACGGTCAATCAGGTCGTCAAAGGCGGTCTCGTGGCTTCCGTGGGCGAGCACAACGTGCGCGGCTTTATCCCGGCTTCGCAGGTCGAGCTGCACTTCGTTAAAGACCTCACGCAGTTCGTTGGCCAGACGTTCGAGTGCGAGATTATCGAAATCGATGTGCATAAACAGCGCCTCGTGCTGTCCCGCCGCAAGCTGCTGCAGGCAGAGCGTCAGCAGGCCGAGGAGCAGATTTTCGCTACGCTCGAGGCTGGCATGACGGTTGAAGGTGTGGTAAAACGCATCGTGGATTATGGTGCTTTCATCGATATCGGTGGCGTAGATGGTCTGGCACATATCTCCGACCTCGCTTGGCACCGCGTGAAGAACCCGGCCGATGTGCTGGAAGTGGGCCAGAAGCTCAATGTCTATGTCAAGAACGTCGACAAAGAGAACCGTCGTATCTCCCTGTCCGTCAAAGACACGATGCCGGACCCCTGGTTCGAGCATGCTGAGAAGTTCAATGAGGGTGACGTTATCTCTGGTAAAATCATCAAGTTGACGGACTTCGGTGCCTTCATGGAAATCGAGCCGGGCTTCGATGGCTTGATTCCGATGGGCGAGTTGGCTGACCATCGCATTGAGCGCGCTGATGAGGCTGTGCATACGGGCGATGAGGTAACGGTGAAAATCCTGCGCATTGACACGAAACGCAAACGCATTTCCCTGTCCATCACGAAAGCTAACAAGTAAGGGCAGGCAATAAGCTAACACAGATAGATATAAAGGAGTGATGGTAGCATCACTCCTTTATTATGTGTAGGGATAGAGGTGAGCATATGCGGCAATATGCGGGAGAAATCCTGCGGGTACATGAAGATGGCTTAGGGGCAGAACTCGGGCTGGTAGCCGGAGATAAAATTCTCGCGGTCAATGGGCAGAATTTGCGGGATATCATCGATTTGAGCTTTGCTATGGTCGATGAAGAAATCGAACTACTGGTAGAGCATGCGGATGGCACGCAGGAGGTCATCGCCTTTGACAAGGATATGGACGAGGAACTGGACGTAGAGTTCACGAGTGCCGTGTTTGACGGTATACGTAACTGTGCGAACCATTGCTGTTTCTGCTTCGTTGATATGATTGCGCCGGATATGCGCAGCAGTCTGTCCATCAAAGACGATGACTACCGCTTGAGTTTCCTTTATGGCAATTTTGTCACCATGACTAATATGGGGACAGCGGATTTTAAACGCATCGCCCAGTATCATCTATCGCCGCTTTACGTGTCGGTGCAGTGCATGAACCCGGAGTTGCGTGCGCAGATGTTGCGCTGCCCGGGAGCGAAAAAAATCGCTGCACAACTGGACCAGCTGGAGGCGGCAGGAGCAGACTATCATACCCAGGTGGTGCTTTGTGCGGGGCTGAATGATGGGCAGGAACTCGAGCGTACTATCCGCGAAATCGTGGCACGGCGGCCGCACGCGCTCTCTTTGGCCATTGTGCCCGTAGGCTTGACGAAATATCGCGATGACCCCTTTCCGCTAAAACAGTTCGATGCCCAGAGTGCGGCAGCGGTTATTGACGAGGTGGAGCGTTGGCAGGCCAAAATCCGCGCGGAGGAAGGGCGTACGTTCCTGTACCTCAGCGACGAGTTTTATTTCCTGGCAGGACGTGAGGTGCCGCCTGCGGACTATTACGATGGCTTTCCTCAGCTCGATAATGGTATCGGCCTCACGCGTAATTTTATCTGCGAGTGGGAGCGCGCCACGGCGTCGGAGACGGCTCAGCCGGAGCTGGCGCGAGAGCTTTATCTCGATGTGGTGACGGGCACGTCGGTAGCCCCCGTCATGCAGAAGCTCGCCGCACGGGCGATGGCTGCGCAGCCGCATTTACATGTCAGGCTCGTACCCGTGGCCAATGATTGGTTCGGCCATATGGTGAATGTCTCGGGGCTGTTGACCGGGCATGATATACGGGCAGCTCTGGCCGCACTCACTGGGGTGCGGGATGGTATTATCATCCCCGAACCGGCACTTAGAGCAGGTGAGGATGTGTTCCTCGACGACATGCCGTTGGCCGAGCTGCAGGCTGCTTTCCCGCAAGTCCGCATCGAGCCGGTACAGACGGGCACGGATTATTACCGGGCGCTTTTATCCTGGGACAACTACCATAAGAACCGTGCGGCGGAGGCTACATACACGTGGCAGAGCAATGCCGGTTATACGAAAAATATAACATATTAAAGAGCTTGAGAGCTTATTTGAATGATATAGAACCATGCAAGGGGGATGACAATATGAGCAAACCTATCGTAGCTATCGTGGGCCGCCCGAATGTGGGCAAGTCTACGTTGTTTAATCAGATTGGCAAAAAACGTGTCTCCATCGTCGACGATATGCCGGGTGTGACGCGCGACCGTATCTATCTTGATGCGGAGTGGCTGAACCGGCATTTTACGATGGTTGATACCGGCGGTATTGAACTTGATGAGAGCGACCATATCCTGCGTTCCATGCGTGACCAGGCACAGATTGCCATTGAGGAGGCAGATGTGATTTTGTTCCTCGTCGATGGGCGTGCCGGACTCACGACGGCCGATGAGGAAATCGCTAAAATGTTGCGCAAGGCGCATAAGCCGGTGATTTTAGGTGTCAACAAGGTGGACAGCCCCCAGCGGCAAATGGATATCTATGAGTTCTATCAGCTGGGCTTAGGTGACCCCATCCCTTTGTCTGCCTCGAATGCTATGAATCTCGGCGATTTGCTGGATGCTGTCGTGGCGGCTTTCCCTGAACATACGGAGGACGACAAGGATGAGGACGAAATTGCCATCGCGGTCATCGGCCGTCCAAACGTCGGCAAATCCAGTTTGGTGAACCGCCTGCTGGGTGAGGAGCGCGTGATTGTCAGCGATATAGCTGGGACGACGCGCGATGCTATCGACACACATTTTGTGGCGGATGGGCAGAAATATTTGCTCATTGATACGGCGGGCATGCGTCGTCGGGCCAAGATAGATGAGCCCGTGGAGCGTTACAGTGTCATGCGTTCTCTCCGAGCTATCGACCGTGCCGATGTTGTGCTCATGCTCATCGATGCCTCAGAAGGCATTACAGAGCAGGATAAAAAAATTGCAGGCTATGCGCACGAGTCTGGTAAAGGCTCGGTCATTGTCGTCAACAAATGGGATATTTATCCTGACAAAGATGATAAGTCTACGTTGAAATTCACGGATGATTTGCGTGAGCAACTGGGTTTTTTGCAGTATGCTCCAGTGCTTTATACCTCGGCGCTGACGGGACAACGCGTCACCCGCGTGACCGCGCTCGTGAAATACGTAGCTGAGCAGCAGACTATGCGTATCAAGACCAGCGTGCTCAACGAGCTGGTACGTGATGCCATGTCCGTGAACCCGCCTCCCATGCACCGCGGCCGTCAGCTGAAAATTTACTTTATGACGCAGGCGGACGTGCACCCGCCGAAGTTCATCATCTTTGTCAATGACCCGGAGCTTATGCACTTTTCGTATCTGCGCTTTATCGAGAACCGGTTGCGCGAGCAGTTCGGTTTCGAGGGCACGCCGCTGAAGCTCATTGTACGTGCGCGCAAAGAGGAGGAGGATTACTGATGGAAGGCTTGGCCACTTATGGTGTCATCTGTCTCGTAGCGTATGTGCTGGGCTCTATCCCTAACGGTCTGGTCTTTGGCAAGCTGTTATGGCATACGGATTTGCGTGAGTATGGCAGCCATAACATCGGTGCGACGAATGCCTGGCGCACGCTCGGCAAGGGTCCTGGGTTCCTTATCTTCCTGTTGGATTTTCTCAAAGGGGCGCTCAGCGTGCTGGTCGGCAGCTGGCTCGTGGGGACACCACTGGCGCTTGTACTCGGGGCTATTTTTGCTATTGTGGGACATTCCTGTTCACTATTCTTAAAATTTAAGGGAGGTAAAGGCGTGGCCACGGGTCTGGGGGTCTGTGTCGTCATGATGCCATGGGTTAGCCTCATCGTATTCCTAGTCTGGCTGGGTATCGTCGCGGTTACGCGCTATGTCTCATTGGGCTCCTGCGTGGCGGCAGCACTGGTGCCGGTGCTGGCTTGGGCCTTGGGCCTGCCCACTGCGTATATTGCCTTTGGCGTACTCGCCGCTGCCTTTATCATCATCCGTCACCGTGCCAATATCGTGCGACTGCTCCACGGTAACGAGAACAAAATCCGGGCGGGGCACCGCTGAATACAAGGACATGACGAAAAATGTCATTTCCTGCTGTATTGCTACCTGTATGTTGGGCATAAATGCCTATTTTGCCCTGTGCAACGTAGTAGCGGTTAACAAAATTTGCGCTTTTTACAAAAAAATAAGATAAAAGTGAAATTGAGGGTAGCAACTGTCCTTAAAGTGTGGTATACTTTCTAACATGACAAGAATACATTACTTGTTAGTATAGTTGTTAAATATTCTTTGTGGAGGCGTTGCTTTATGACAGAGACAGAACATCGTAATGGTTTCTTCCTCGTGCGTGAGGAAATCCTGCCGGAGGCGATTAAAAAGACAATTCGTGTCAAGGAGATGCTGAAGCGCGGCGATGCACGTACGATTAACGAGGCTGTGGAGCGCATGGAGCTCAGCCGTAGCGCGTATTATAAATACAAGGACTATGTGTTCCCGTTCTATGAGGCCAGCAAGAACAAGATTGTCACGCTGACGTTCCTGCTCGAGCATAAAAAAGGTGTGCTCTCCAGCGTCCTGAACGCGATTTCTTCGGATGGCGGCAGTGTCATGACGATTAACCAGGGCATTCCTCTGCAGGGCGTAGCCAATGCGACGGTCTCCATTGAGACACTGAACCTTTCTATTGACCTAGAGGCTTTGCTGGACAAACTGCGCATGATTGATGGCGTGAAACGTCTTGAGGTTTTGGGCCAGGCATAAGGAAAGCGAAAGGTAGGTGTGCCCTATGGGAAAAGTCATTCGTATTGGTTTGCTCGGTGCTGGTACAGTCGGGACAGGCACAGCGCGGGTGCTCGAACTGAATCAGCATGAGATTGCCGAACGTGTGGGCGCATCTATTGTCGTCAGTAAGGTACTCGTACGTGACCCAGCCAAAGAGCGGCCTTATCTCGCTCAGGCGGAGCGTACGAGTAATTTTGCTGACATTTTGCAGGATGAGTCTATAGATATCATCGTTGAACTCATGGGGAGACTGCACCCCGCCAAGGAGTATATGCTGCAAGCACTCGCGGCGGGCAAGCGCGTGGTGACAGCCAACAAAGATGTCATTGCTCAGTTTGGTCACGAGCTCTTTGACATGGCGGCTGCGCATCAGACGGAGATTTTCTTTGAGGCGAGTGTAGGCGGGGGTATCCCCATCATTACACCGCTCAAGGAATGCCTCAATGCGAACCGTATTACGGAAATCATGGGCATCGTCAACGGCACCACCAACTATATGCTCACGAAAATGGCTGAGTGCGGTAGTGACTATGACAGTGTACTGAAGGAGGCTCAGCAGAAAGGCTATGCTGAGGCTGACCCCACGGCCGATGTCGGCGGTCTCGATGCGGCGCGCAAAGCGGTCATCTTGAGTTCTATCGCGTTCAACTCGCGCGTGCGGCTCGAGGATGTATCGGTTGAGGGTATCACGAAGATTACCCCCGACGATATCGCCTATGCCGCCGACCTCGGTTATGTGGTCAAGCTGCTCGCCGTGGGCAAGGATTCGGCAGATGGTATCAATGTGCGAGTCCATCCGGTGTTCCTGCCGAAAACGCATCCTTTGGCGTCGGTTAACGGCGTCTATAATGCGATTTTTGTGCATGGCAACGCCATCGGCGATGCCATGTTTTACGGACAGGGCGCGGGCTCGCTGCCGACGGCTTCGGCGGTGGTGGCGGATATCATGCGGGCAGCGCAGGATATCTGCCGGGGCCAGCTTTCTTCGGTCGGCTGTACCTGCTATGAGCAGAAACCCATATGCCCGCTGGAAAAGACACGTTCATCCTACTACGTGCGCCTGCTCGTAGATGATGAACCGGGGGTGCTGGCGCAGATTGCTACGGCCTTTGGTGATGCGGGCGTGAGTTTGAAATCGGTTATCCAGACACGCCAGAATGTGGTTGACCATGCGGAGATAGTGGCAATCACGCATACGGTCGAGCATGCGAAAATCCAGAAAGCTATGGATACAATCCGTGAACTGTCGGTAGTGGATGAGGTGCGTAATATTATCCGCGTAGAAAATGGGGAGGATGAGTAAGCATGGCCAAAACTATCCATGTGCGGGTACCAGGTACCAGTGCAAACTGCGGGCCTGGTTTCGACTGCTTGGGGTTGGCCTGCTCCATTTACAATGACCTCACCTTGAGCTTGACGGAGGAGCCGGGCTTGCAGGTTGATATTCGCGGCGATGGTGCCCACATCATCCCGCGGGATGAGCGCAATGTCGTGTGGCGTTCGGTGCAATACCTTTTACAGCAGGCAGGCCATACGGAATGGCGTGGCGGCAGGCTGGAGATGGTCAATTATATCCCTCTGTCGCGCGGGTTGGGCAGCAGTGCGGCGGCGATTGTCGCTGGGCTCAAGGCGGCCAATGCCTGGTTGGGCAATCCCTTTGACCGCCATGACATTTTGCAGTTTGCCACGGCGCTGGAGGGACATCCTGATAATGTGGCGCCGGCCATTTACGGTGGTTTTACGGCCAGCATTACACGGGACGAGCAGGTGGAGTGCTTGAACTTCCTGCCGCGTTACCGCATGCGCTATGTCGTGGCTGTACCGAATTTCCCCTTGCCGACTAAAAAGGCGCGGGAGGTCGTGCCGCAGCAGGTTACGCGTGCAGACGCCGTCTTCAATATCGGTCGGGCCAGTATGCTCGTGGGTGCACTCTGCAAAGGCAGTGAGCGCTACTTGCAGTATGCGTTTGACGATGCGCTGCATCAGCCCTACCGTGCCCCGCTGATTCCGGGTATGTACGAGGTCTTTGATGCCGCGAAGGAGGCGGGCGCCTATGGGGCCGCACTTTCTGGGGCAGGGCCGTGTATTATCGCCTTTGTGCCCGAGGTACGTCACTGTGCGGACGCAGTGGCGCAGGCTATGCAGCGTCGTTTTGCGGACTTTGGTGTGCGGGCGCGTATGCTCAATATGCGCTTAGATACGCGCGGGGCTCATGTGGTTAACACGCCACAGTATGAGCAGGAGGCTGCCGGGGAGGCAGCGCCGCGGGACGATTATTGATGGACTTTAGCAGCCGCCTTGCTTGGAGGGGCGGCTTTTCTATTATCTGAACTAAGGTGATGCGGATGTTGACAGAAGTGGCTTTTGCCGCGCAGGTGCGTGCACTGGGAGGGCGCGCCTTTATTGTCGGCGGCTGGGTACGTGACCAGTTGCGTGGTGTCACCGCCCATGATAAAGACTATATGGTGAGCGGTCTCGTCGAGGCGGCTTTTCAGCGCACGTTCCCGACAGCGCACAAAGTTGGTAAGGCTTTCCCCGTTTACTTGCTCACTATCGATGGCGTACAGGCAGAGGTGGCCTTTGCGCGCAAGGAACGTAAAATCGGCCAGGGCTATAAAGGCTTTGCCACTGCCTATGACCCTACGGTGACGGTGGAAGAAGACCTCTGGCGGCGCGATACGACGATGAACGCTATGGCCTTGGAACTGTTGCCAGACGGTACGCGGCTCTTAGACCCTTTTCATGGCCGTGAGGCCGTAGCGGCGCGACGCATCAGTGCAGTGTCGGAGCATTTTCGTGATGACCCGGTGCGGGCCTTGCGGGCTGCGCGGCAGGCGGCGGCTTTTGGTTTCAGTATCGATGCTGTTACCTATGGTTATATGCGTGATTGTCAGCAGGAAGTGGCGGCAGAACCGCCTGAACGCCTGCTGGGTGAACTGGAGCGGGCTCTGCGTACGGAACGGCCGTCGATATTTTTTCGTGCGCTGGCGCGTGCTGATTTACTCCGGGTGACTTTTCCGGAGTTGGCGGCACTCATCGGCAAAACGCAGCCGGTGGCCTTTCATCCCGAGGGGGATGCCTTTGCGCATACGCTACTGATTGTCGATGCAGTGGCAGCCGTTACCGCAAATGTACCGGCACGTTTTGCGGCGCTCGTACATGACTTAGGCAAGGGCGTGACGCCGCCCGAGATGCTGCCACATCACTATGGCCACGAAGCGAAGGGACTGGCGGTGCTGGCGGCTTGGAACGACCGTATGACTTTGCCGGTGAAATGGCTGCAAGCGGCACGTTTTGTCATGCGCGAACATATGCGGGCCCCGGTGCTCACGAAGCCGGGAAAAATTACAGCGTTGCTGCTGGCTATCGATAAACAGCGCGCGGTACTGTCCGTGGCGGATTTCCTCGCGATTATTCAGGCGGACCATCATGGACTGCCTGATTATTTGGCAGCGGCAGAGGAGATTATCCCGCGGCTGCATACGGTAACCGGACGTGATTGCCCACCAGGGCTCAGGGGACCAGCCATCGGTCAATGGTTGTTTGCCGCTCAGTGCAAGATTTTTCAACAGTGGAAGCAGGAAAAACTCGGATAAATAGCGAAGAAGAACAATAATAAAAAGTAATCGGTTTATACGATTTTACATTTTCCTTGTAGATTTTTTCGAGGAGGTTTTTCTTATGGCTTGCATTATGACCATGAACGGCAAGACGCCACAAATTGCTCCCGATGTATTCGTGGCACCAACGGCAGCAGTTGTGGGTGATGTTACGATTGGTGAGGGCTCGAGTGTGTGGTTTGGTGCTTCGGTGCGTGGCGACTTCCAGCCCATCCGCATCGGCAAGCGCACAAATATTCAGGATAATGCGACCATCCACGTCATGGGCGACCATCCGCTCACGATTGGCGATGAGGTCATCATCGGACATAACTGCATTATCCACAGCAATAAAATCGGCAATAACTGCCTCATCGCGATGGGAACCATTCTTTTGGGCTATACAGAAATCGGCGATGATGTTATTATAGGGCCAGGCAGTCTGATTCCCGAGGGACGGAAAATCCCTTCGGGGTCGCTGGTCATGGGCGAGCCTGCACGCATGATTCGTTCATTACGTGATGACGAACTGGAAGCTTTGCATGCCTCGGCGGTTAACTATCAGGAAATCGCCGCGAAATACATGGCCGCATTACAAAATCTAAAGGAGTCCTGACATAATGGAAAAAACACTCGTGCTCATCAAACCGGATGCGTTCTCGAAGCATTACAGCGGCGATATCATCAAGCGCTACGAGCAGGAAGGGCTGCGCATTGTCGCCATGAAGATGCTCAAAATGGATGAGCGTCTCGCGTCCATCCACTACGCCGAGCACATCGGCCGTCCGTATTATGGCGACCTCACCGGCTTTATGACCTCCGGCCCTATCATCGCGATGGTGCTCGAGGGCGAGAATGCCATCAAACAGGTGCGGGCTTTGAACGGCAAGACGAATCCGGCTGAAGCCGCGGAGGGCACGATTCGCAAGCAGTTTGCTTCCGCCAGCAACCGCAACGCTGTGCATGCTTCGGACAGTCCGGAGAGCGCCCAGCGCGAAATTCATATTTTCTTCAACGAAACGGAAATTTACGACGGCGCATATAAGATTCCTGACTGATTATTGCGGTCAGGCAGAGTATAGGCCCAGGGACGTGACCGGATGCGGTCGCGTCTTTTGTTTATGTCTGGCTTATGGGCTTTTCCCGTCAGATATGTTATGATAGATAGAGAATGTACTGGGGAGGGATATTGATGGTCAATGAAGAAACCATGATGTTCAAATTCGGCAGTGACGAAAATAAGGCGGAGCGCATTATCCGTAATGTTTGCCAGGCTATGCAGGAAAAGGGCTATAACCCCGTCAATCAGCTGGTGGGCTATCTGCTCTCAGGTGACCCGGCCTATGTGACCAGCTACAAGGATGCACGCAACCAGATTCGCAAACTGGAACGCGATGAACTTTTGGAGGAACTGGTACGGGCGTATTTGGAGAAACAGGCATGAAGCGTTATCTTTCCCTCGATATCGGCGACAAGACTGTGGGTATCGCTGTGAGTGACCCTATGGGCTGGACGGCGCAGGGGGTGGAGACCATACATCGCACTTCGCCCAAGCGTGATGTAGCGCGCATCGGCGAGCTCATGGCGCAGTACGAGACGCATAGTCTGGTGTCCGGTTATCCGCGCAATATGAACGGTACGGAAGGGCCGCGCTGTGAGATTGTCAAAGACTTTTGTGAAAAAATCCGTGCAGCCTATCCTGAAGTGGAAATCACCTTCTGGGATGAGCGGCTCTCGACGGTAGCTGCGAGCCGTTCTCTGCTGGAAGCTGACCTCTCACGGGCCAAACGCAAAAAGGTCATCGACAAGATGGCGGCGGTGTTTATCCTGCAAGGCTTTCTTGACAGCCAGCACTGAAATACGTTACTATAGGCATAGATATTTTGCTCAGCTTGAAAGAGGTGACTGCTTTGTCCAACAAAGATAATGAAGTGCTCGATGATGATATGGTCGTCGTCATGACGGATGATGAAGGCAATGAATACTATTACTCCGAGGAAATGATTATCCCCGTAGGCGAGGAAAAGTTCGCCCTGCTGGTGGGCTTGCATGATGAGGAGCATCTCCACGGTTGTGGCTGTGGCGCTGATGATGAGGATGAAGATGTCATCATCGCGAAAATCGTCGCTAATGCGGACGGTGAGGAAGAGTATATTGAGCCGACGGACGAAGAGTTCGCCGCTGTGCAGAAAGCTTATGATGCAATCTGCGATGAGGAGGAACAGGGCTGAAGCCTGTTTCATAAGGGATGTTCGTACAGCTACCGTTGCAGGTGGCTGTATTTTGTTGTAGTGGAGGTAAAACAGCGTGGAGCCAAAGTTCCCTTGGCAGTCAGGAGCCAAAGAGGCAAAGGAAACACCGCAGAAGTTCAAAGGTCAGCGGCTGGAGCCGAAGCAGGATGAGCGGCCGATGATACGACCGAAAACGCTTGGGCAGGCTTTGCGCGAGTGGCTGGCCGGTTTTGACTGGCAAAAATGGGCAGAGGCGGGCAGGCATTGGTTCTTTGGTACGCCGCAGCCCTGGCCAGCTGGCTGGCGAGAACGTGCCACGGTGCTCGTGGAGCGCGTGACGAAAAAAGGCTGGGCTACGTTGGCTGGCCTGATTTTTGCCGTAGCTCTAGTTTTTGGTTTTGCGGTTTCGGCGAGCTGGGGTACGCCGGTGACACAGCAGGCGACGGCGGATACGGAAGCCACGATTTACTACACCCTGCGGCCGGGCTTGAGTGCACGGGAAATCGCCGATGAACTCATAGCACGGGGAGTGCTCACGGATAAGTGGGGCTTTTGGTGGCAGGCACGCGTCAAAGGTCAGGCCGCAGACTTTAAAACGGGAACCTATGCTTTGCAGGCACATATGACAGCAGATGAGCTCGTGCAAAAATTTGTCAGTGGTCAGACCACGCGGGTGAAGTTCACGATTCCTGAGGGGTTCAGTGTCAAAGAGATTGCTAAGCGCCTCGCGGCGGAAGGGATTGTCGACGAGCAGGAATTTCTGCGTAAGGCCCAGCATTTTGCGCCATATGATTACATTGAACGCAAACCGGAGGCCGATTATTATTGTGAGGGGTTCTTATTCCCCGATACCTATACGCTGGAAGACCAGCTGGATGTTGATACCATCCTCAAGCTGATGGCACGGGACTTCGATGAGCGGCTTACACCGGCGCTGCGTGACCGTGCCGAGGAGATGCACCTTTCGATTTTTGACCTCGTGACGCTGGCATCGCTGGTAGAGAAAGAGTGCCGCTATCCAGAGGATAGGCCGATTGTCGCGCAGGTGTTCTTCAAGCGCCTGCGGCTGGGGATGCCTCTCCAGACGGATACTACCCTGCAATATCTTTTGGACAGTCCGAAAGAGGATGTCTCCATTAAAGATACGCAGATGGAGTCGCCATATAATACCTATCAGCATAAAGGCCTGCCGCCTGGCCCTATCGCTAACCCCGGCATGGCCTCTATCGAGGCGGTGTTGCAGCCGGCAGCTACGGAGTATCTCTATTTTGTAGCCGACCGGCAGGGGCATAATCATTACGCCACGAGCTATCAAGAACACATGGACAACGTAAATCGTTATCGTTAAGGAGCAGGATGTTTTGACAGGTACACAGGATTTGACCGCACTTTTAGCGGAGATGGAGGCCTTTGCTGCCCGCGAGTACGTACCGATTATCAATGCGCAGGGACGGGCCGCCTTTATCGCGGCAGTGACAGCAGCACGTCCCCGGCGTATACTCGAGTTGGGCACGGCGATTGGCTATTCGACCTTGCTGTTATTGGCACATAGTGCGCCGGATGCGGAGGTCACAACTATCGAACTCAGTGCGGAACGCTATGCCCAGGCGCAAAGCTATCTGGCCCGGTCACCCTTTGCGGCACGGGTACACCAGCTCCAGGGTGATGCCAGTGAGGTGCTGACGACGCTGACGGGGCCATATGATTTTGTCTTTATTGATGCGGCTAAAGGTCAGTATCCCGATTATCTGCACAAGGTACTGCCGCTGGTGACGGCTGATGCCACTATTTTGGCGGATAATGTGCTGTTTCGTGGTTATGTGCGTTCGCCCGAGTGGCCGCCACATCGCTATCGTACGCTGGTGTTGCGCCTGCGTCAGTATATCGACGAGGTGAAGCAGCTGCCACAGGCCGTGACGGAGATTTTAGAGCATGGCGATGGTTTGGCCGTGACACATTTACAGCCGCAGTTGGTCGAGTGAAAGGCGCTGCGCACAAGGAGTGTTGATTTGAGTAGTAATAAACCAGAACTGCTGGCGCCAGCGGGTACACTGGAAAAATTGCAAATGGCTGTCATGTACGGTGCCGATGCGGTATATCTAGGGGGCAAGGCTTTTGGTCTGCGCGCGTTGGGGGGCAACTTTTCCCGTGAAGATATGCAGGCGGGCGTTGCTTTTGCCCATGCACATGACTGCAAGGTTTATGTGACGGTGAATATTTTCCCGCACAATGCTGACCTGGAGGGACTGCCAGAGTATTTGCGTTTCTTGCGGGACTTAGCAGTCGATGGACTGCTGGTGGCGGACCTCGGCGTATTCATGCTGGCGCGCGAGGTGGTACCAGAGCTGCCGCTGCATGTGAGTACCCAGGCCAACAATACTAACTGGCGCACGGTTTGTGCCTGGCAAAAGCTCGGTGCCCAGCGTGTCGTACTGGCGCGGGAACTTTCTTTAGCCGAAATCCGGGAGATACGTGCTCATACGGATGTGGAACTTGAAATGTTCGTACACGGGGCGATGTGCATTTCCTATTCGGGACGCTGCCTGCTTTCACATTATTTTACGGGTCGTGATGCGAACCGGGGCAGCTGTGCGCAGTCCTGCCGTTGGCAGTACGCTTTAGTGGAGAGCACACGGCCGGGACAGTATTTCCCCATTGCCGAGGACGAGCGGGGAACCTATATCCTCAACTCAAAAGATTTGTGCCTGTTGCCGTACCTGCGCGAAGTCATGGATTGTGGTGTCAACAGTCTCAAAATCGAAGGTCGCATGAAGAGCGTCCATTATGTCGCCAGCGTCACCCATGCTTATCGTGCCGCCATAGACAGCTGCGTTGACACAGGGCAAAATTTCCGCGTGCAGCAGGCATGGTTGGACGAACTGGCAAAGGTCTCGCATAGGCCGTATACGACGGGGTTCGCCTTGGGTAAGACCACAGCGGACGACCAAATCTATGGCACGTCATCTTATATACAGACGGCGGATTTTGTCGGTCTCGTGCGTCAATACGATGCACAGACAGGCTATGCGCTGGTGGAACAGCGTAATAATATGAAAATCGGTCAGGAAATTGAGGTATTTCAGCCCACGGGACTATTGTATCGGCAGTCATTACGTGATATGCTAGATGCAGATGGGGAACCGATTGCGGTGGCGCCACATCCCCAGCAGCTGGTCTATATCAAGATGGAGCAGCCGGTGGAGCCTTGGACTATCCTGCGCCGTGACAGTACGGCCGCAAAATGAATGTGCAGTATATTGACCGGCCCCGTGGGGCCAGTATTTGAGGAGGATGAAGATCATGGCAGATCCGAACAAAATCGTGCGTTATTTTGGTAAGGCTACGGGCCACGTACAAGGCGTGGGCTTTCGTATGTATATCCAGCAGCATGCACAGGAAATCGGCGTGACGGGCTGGGTGCGCAACATGGAAGATGGCTCCGTGAACATGGAACTGCAAGGCCCTGAGGACAAGGTTGAGCAGCTCATGGATATCATTGAGGCCGGTAACTATTTCATCAAGGTAGAGGCGTTCCAGACCGAGGTACGCACCGTCGTTGACGGCGAAATCGGCTTCAAAATCAAGTATTAAGAGGGACAGATTATGGCAAAAGTTCTCGTCATACATGGTCCCAATCTCAACCTGCTGGGTACGCGTGAACCAGAAATCTACGGGCACACGACTTTGCAGGACATCAACGACATGTTAGTCCAGCGCGGCCAGGCCGCGGGCGTGACCGTTGACTGTTACCAGTCCAACCACGAGGGTGCACTGGTTGACCGCTTGCAGGCAGCCAACCATGCCTATGACTATATTATTTTCAATGCTGGTGCCTATACGCATTATAGTATCGTCATTCGCGATGCGATTGCGGCTATTGAGGTGCCGGTTATTGAGGTGCATATTTCCAACATTCACCAGCGTGAGGCGTTCCGCCATACGTCGATGCTGGCGCCCGTTTGCCTGGGACAGATTTGCGGCCTGGGTACGGAGAGTTATTTGGCGGCCTTGGAGGCTGTTATCTACAAGTTGGGCCTCCATTGACCATATACTAGGAGCTGAAACTATATTATGATTGAAAATCGTCTGCGGGCTGTGCGTGCCCTGCTGTCGGAGCAAAATTTAGATGCAGTAGTGGTCACGAAAGAAGTGAACCTCTACTATTTCAGTGGCTTTCGCGGTGATGATACCACTCTCGTTATCACCGCTGACCGGGCCCTGCTGGTGACGGATAACCGTTATACGGTACAGGCTGGTCAACAGGCACCGCTGTTTGAGCTCGTAGAGCAGACGGAGGGGCTCTATCAGAAAACGGCTGAGGTCATCCAAAAGCTCGGTTGTAAACGCGTCGGTTTTGAGGGCGGCGCTATGGTGTATAACACTTATCACCGTCTCGCCAACCTGCTCTCTGGTGTGGAGTTCACGACGTCGCTGGACCTCGATGCGTTGCGTACTATCAAGGACGAGGAGGAGATTCGCTGCATTCGCGAGGCTTGCCGTATTGCCGATGCAGCCTTTAGTGATGCCCTCAAGTTCATCCATGCGGGGGTGACGGAGATTGAGGTCGCGGCCCGGCTGGAGCAGGTCATGCGTCAGGAGGGCAGTGAGAAACCGTCTTTTGATACGATTGTGGCCTCGGGCCTGCGCGGCAGTATGCCGCACGGCACGGCTACGGCCAAGGCTATCGGCACGGGAGATTTCGTCACGATGGATTTCGGCGCGAAATATCGGGGCTATTGCTCGGATATTACCCGTACGATTGTCGTCGGTCATGCGGATGACCGTCAGCGTGAGGTCTATGATGCAGTGCTGGACACGCAGGAGAAAGTACTCACGCAGATTATGCCGGGCAAGGTGGGCCGCGACATCGATAATTATGCGCGGGTAAATTTGCAACAGTACGGGCTGGCGCAGTATTTCGGGCATGGCCTCGGGCACAGCCTGGGCCTCGAGATTCATGAGGCGGAGCCGCGCCTGGCGAAGCGCGGCAGTGATGCGGTGTTGCAGCCGGGCATGCTCGTTACGGATGAGCCGGGCGTGTACATCCCCGATTGGGGCGGTCTGCGCATTGAGGATACCGTGCTCGTGACGGCTACAGGGTGCGAGCGCTTGACGACTTCGCCTAAAAATCTCATCGAAATCATTTGACAGTTGAAATCATGGGACGATTTGAGTATAATATAGAGTATTGATGTGCAATTTGCGGGAGGCGCAGCGCGCGTTCTGACAGATATGTGACAAGGAAAACATTGGAGGGCGTAATTTAATGATTAACAGTACAGATTTCCGTACGGGTCTGACCATTGAAATCGATGGCGGCGTGTGGCAGATTGTGGAGTTCCAGCATGTAAAGCCGGGCAAGGGCGCAGCATTCGTCCGTACGAAAATCAAGAATGTGGAGACTGGTGCCGTGGTTGAGCGCACGTTCAACCCGAACGAGAAGATGCCAGCCGCCCATATTGATACGCGCACGATGCAGTATCTCTATGCCGATGGTGACATGTACACGTTCATGGATACGGAGACGTATGAGCAGACCGAGCTCAATAAGGACCAGCTCGGCGATGCGCTGAACTTCCTGCTCGAGAACATGGAAGTCCAGATGCAGAGCTTCAACGGCCGTATCATCGGTATCAGCCTGCCGAATGCTGTCGAGTTGACGGTTACGGAGTGCGAGCCGTCGGTCAAGGGCAACACGGCTACGGGTGCTACGAAGATGGCTACGGTCGAGACGGGCTATCAGGTGCGTGTGCCGCTGTTCGTCAACGAGGGCGACAAACTCCGCATCGATACGCGCACGGGCAACTATATCGAGCGTGCGTAATTTCCGCATAGCATAGTTAGGCTGCCGCGCTGTACGATTGGGCGCGGCAGTTTTATTTGTGCGGTCTGATAACTGTATAAATATAAAGCAAAATAAGTAGAATAATTTTCTCTCTGGCAGGAATCAATACTGGTCAGCTAGAAGTATAAATATACATAGATATTTGCATGATTAACGCTGCGTGCAAGGCACGGGCTGGTTTTGAAGGAGGTTTCTATCATGGAGAAAAAGGAAATGGCAACGAAAGAATTGGCTAAAGAGAACTCGCTGGGCTCTATCCATATCGCTGACGATGTGGTCGGTATCATCGCTGGTTTGGCCGCTACGGAGGTTGAAGGCATTGCCGGCATGAGCGGCGGCATTGTCAGCGGTGTCACGGAGATGCTGGGACGCAAGAATTTCGCCAAGGGTGTGAAGGTCGAAGTCGGTGAGAAGGAAGCCGCCGTCGACCTCTATATCGTGGTGAAATACGGCGTGCGCATTCCTGATGTGGCGCTCGCTGCTCAGGAGAATGTGAAGCAGGCCATCGAGAGGATGACGGGCCTGTCGGTGGTTGAGGTCAACGTCCATGTTCAGGGCGTGGCTTTTCCACAGGAGGAACAGCCGGTCGAAGAAGCGCGTGTGCATTAAGTGAGGCGATAAGTCAGTGATGGGCCTGGGAATCATCAACCGTCTGTTACTTTTTATTGCCGCGTTGCTGCTGGCAGTACTGGCGCTGCTCGGCCTGGGGGCAGCCTTGGCTTTGCTGCCAGAGGCTGCCTGGTTGGCACAGGTTCGTTGGGCTTTGGCTCAGAAAGAGACCATTTTAGTGCTGGCGTTCCTGTTTGTGATGTCCCTGCATCTTTTGGGCGTGGCTACGCGTTCGCAGAGCGGTGAGCGGCCTTTACTGGATAAGGGCGAGGTCCTGACTTTACAGACGGAACATGGCGAGGTGCAGGTTGCACTCGTGGCCATCAAGAATTTGCTGAACCGTACCCTGACGGAAATACACGGTGTGCGTGCCGCAGAGGTTATCGTGGCAGCGGGACGTGCACGCAAAGATGCGCTGCTGCCAGAAGTAACAGTGAAGGTCAATCTCGTGCTGGGACGTGAAGCCGCCGTACAGGCGGCCAGTGATGCCGTGCGGACACAAGCGGCCAGCGTGCTGGATACGACCTTTGGCCTGCACGATGTGCCTGTGACTGTGCGGGTGGCTGATGTAACGGATGCACCGGTCAAGGGCCGCCGCGTGGTGTGAGGAACGAAAGCATGAATGAGCTACGTGAAGAAATCATGTCGGCTTTGACCGATATGTGGCAGAAGCATCGTGCACCTTCGTTGGGACTGTTGGCTGGTGTTTTGCTGGGAATGTGCATTTTGCTGTTTGGCTTTTGGCACATCCTTTTTATCGTGCTTTGCGGTGGATTGGGACTTTATATTGGCCGCAAGGTACAGGCCGGTGAGTCACTCCTGCCTGCGGCGTGGGATAGATTCACGCGTCGTTTCGACCATTTCCGCTGAGACCAAGAAAGGGTTATTACAAATATGAGTCATAGAAAACCTGAAAGCCGTCGGGCTGCTAGAGAGCGGGCCTTACAGGCTTTGTTCCAGCTGGATTTGAACCATGCTGATGATGACGCGCAGGCCTCCATGTACGAGACGCTGGCCATTGATACAGCTCTGGGGGAGGCCGAGCAGCCGTTAGGTGACAAGAGCCGCGCCTATATGACGGCCATCGTCACGGGCACGCGTCAACATCTGGCGGAGATTGATGCGCTGATTCAGAAAAGCTCTAAGGACTGGAAAGTGGAGCGTATGGCTGGCGTAGACCGCAATCTCTGCCGTATGGCAGCCTGGGAGATGTATTTCTCCGAGGATAAACTTGACCCGGGTATTGCCATCAATGAGGCGGTCGAACTGGCGAAAAAATATGGTACGGATGATGCAAGCCGTTATGTGAATGGTATTCTTGGGGCCATGACCAAGCTGGCCTGAGTGAATGTACAGGAGCCAGACATTGTCTGGCTCTTTTTCCTATCACTGGCAAGGAGGGAGAGAATTGGCCATTCATAGCGTCAGCGAGGTCACACAGTACATCAAAGGCCTGTTCGAGCACGAACCTATCTTGAACAATATTCAAGTGCGGGGCGAACTGTCCAATTTCAAGCGCTATGCTTCGGGGCATTGTTATTTTACCTTGAAGGATGCGCAGGCGGCACTCAAATGCGTCATGTTTCGCAGCAGCGCGGCCAAATTGCGTTTTCAGCCAGAAAATGGCATGCAAATCGTCGGGACAGGGCGTATCTCCGTCTACGAGCGCGATGGCGTTTATCAGCTTTACGTACAGCGTATGGAGCCAGAAGGCTTGGGCTCTTTGGCGGCGGCCTTTGAGCAGCTGAAAGAACGCTTGACTGCGGAAGGGCTGTTTGAGACGGAGCATAAGCAGCCCCTGCCCACATACCCGCATAAAATCGGTATCGTAACCTCGGCCTCAGGTGCGGTGCTCCGGGATATCTACCATGTGTCAAAAAGGCGCTGGCCCGCTGTGCAGCTGGTTTTGCGGCCCGTACTCGTACAAGGTGAGCAGTCGGCGGCACAGATTGCCGAGGCCATCCGTTTCTTTAACGAGCAGTATCCTGTGGATGTACTTATCGTGGGACGTGGTGGCGGCTCCTTGGAGGATTTGTGGTCGTTCAACGAGGAGATAGTGGTCAGGGCCATTTACGCTTCACACATTCCGGTGATTTCCGCTGTGGGACATGAGACGGATTTTACGTTGGCTGATTTTGTGGCTGACCAGCGTGCGGCTACGCCATCACAGGCGGCTGAGCTGGCGGTACCGGACCGGCGTGAAGTCTATCGCTATGTGCAAAGCCAGCAGGCACGGCTCCAGACTTTGGCCAGCCGTGAACTGCGGCAAAAGCGTCTGCGTCTGGAGGCGTTGCTGAATCATACGGCTTTACGTCAGCCGCAGTTGCTGCTGGCCGACCGCAGGCAGCGGCTCGATAGGGCACTGGCCCGTTTGCAGGAGTTGGCAGGACAGCAGTTGCAGGCGAAAAAGCATCAGTTGCAGTTGACTTTAGACCGGCTGGATTTGCTCAATCCGTTGCAGGTGCTCAGGCGCGGTTATGGCATTGTGGAGCAGGCAGAGCGGCCTTGCACTACGGTAAAGCAAATCAAGGCGGGCGATGCGCTGAAAATTATCCTGCGCGATGGCTATGTACCAGCAACCGCAGGTACGCCGGTTTCACATAAAGCCTCGGCACGTAGAAAGGAAGATTGATGATGGCGGCAAAGCAGACTTTAACCTTTGAAGCGTCCTTGGCGCAGTTGGAACAGATTGTACAGCAGATGGAGAGCGGGCAGGCTACGTTGCAGGAGCTCATGACCAACTATGCCCAGGGCGTGAAGCTCTCCCAGCAATGTTTGCAGGACCTCACCCGCGCGGAACAGGCTATGGATATCATGGTGACTGGCGATGGCGCAGCCATGCAGACCAATGAACTGAAAATAGAGGAGAATTGAGTATGGACATGATGGCAAAATGGCAGGAAAGACGCGCCCTCGTAGAGGAGCATCTGGCTTTAGAACTGCATCGTGAACCGCCGTTGGACGAAAAGCTCTGCGAGGCTATGGAGTATAGCCTGCTGGCTGGGGGCAAGCGCTTGCGCCCTATTCTGCTCATGGCCGCAGCTGATGCCGTAGGTGGTCAGGGGACGGACTTCATCACGACAGGCTGTGCGTTGGAGATGATTCATACTTATTCGCTGATTCACGATGATTTGCCAGCGATGGATAATGACGACTACCGCCGGGGCAAGCTCACCAACCATAAGGTCTATGGTGCAGGTTTGGCTACGCTCGCTGGTGATGCCCTGCTCACCCTGGCCTTTGAGGTGATGTTGCGTCAGTCCGGCGTTTCTGGGGAGAAACAGCTGCAAGTTGTGCAGGAAATGAGCGTGGCCGCCGGGGCTAACGGCATGGTCGGCGGTCAGGCCATAGATTTGGCTTCCGAGGGAAAACATATCCCTATGGCGCTCCTGCGCAAAATGCACATGGGTAAGACTGGGGCATTGTTCCGTGCGGCACTGCGTTGCGGGGCTATTTTGGCCGGTGCCAGTGCGGCACAGTTGCAGGCCTTGACACAGTACGCTGAGGCATTTGGTCTTGCTTTCCAGATTACGGATGACATTCTCGATGTTACGGGTGACGAAGCCGTGATTGGCAAGCCTGTGGGCAGTGATTTGCGCAACGAAAAATCTACTTACGTGACGCTGACCTCGTTAGAGGAGGCGCGCGCACTAGCCGCGCAGACGGTGCAAGATGGTTTAGCGGCCTTGCAGTCATTTGGTGCCGAGGCAGATTTCCTGCGCGACCTGTTGCAGTATTTAGTAAAGAGGGATAAGTAATGGCAGAAGCGAAGCTGTATCCGCTGTTAACACAAATCAATAAACCGGCGGATGTTAAACGGCTGACCGTAGCGGAGCTGAATCAGCTGGCTGCCGAGATACGCCGCCTGCTGGTGACGACCGTAGCCAAGACGGGGGGACATCTGGCGCCCAGCCTCGGCACGGTGGAGCTGACGCTGGCACTTTATAGCGTCTATGACTTCCCCGAGGACAAATTGGTCTGGGATGTGGGGCATCAGGCGTATACGCACAAGATTCTCACCGGACGTCGTGACCGCTTTGCTACGTTGCGGCAAAAAGGCGGCATTACGGGCTTCCCCAACCGTTTTGAATCATCATATGATGCTTTTGGCGTAGGACATGCCTCGACGGCTATTTCGGCCGCGCTGGGCATGGCGGTCGCACGTGACCTTCAGGGACAGCACCATCAGGTCATTGCCGTACTGGGAGACGGTGCCCTCACAGGCGGTTTGGCCTTTGAGGGGCTCAACAATGCCGGCGACCAGCATAAGGATATCACCGTTATCCTCAATGATAACGGCCGTTCCATTGATGAAAATGTGGGCGCACTCAGTGAATACCTCTCCTGTATCCGCGTGGCACCGCAGTATAACCGTGCCAAACAGGATGTGCATAATTTCCTTAACAGTATTCCGCGCTTCGGCTCGAAAATGCTCAAGACTGCTTCTATTATCAAAGAAGGCGTGCGGGCCGCACTCGTGCCGGGTGACATCTTTAAGGATTTTGGGTTCCGCTATATCGGTCCGATAGATGGACACAATGTCGCCTTGTTGCGCGAGATTTTCCAGCAGGTGAAACAGATGCACGGGCCGGTGCTCGTACATGTACATACGCAAAAAGGCAAGGGCTACGCCCCAGCCGAAGCAGACCCAGAACGCTTTCATGGCATTGGGCACTTTGACCCGGTGACGGGAGCCAGTGCGCCTAAAGCCGGTCCTGCTTCGTACACGTCGGTCTTCAGTCAGGCTTTGCTGGACATCGCGCAGCAGCGGGATGACATCGTAGCTATTACCGCGGCGATGCCGTCAGGCACGGGGCTCAAAGCTTTTGGCCAGACCTATCCTCAGCGTTTTTTCGATGTCGGTATCGCGGAGGAGCATGCGGTTACTGTGGCGGCGGGGATGGCCGCAACGGGGCTGCATCCGGTGGTAGCGATTTATTCTACCTTTGCACAGCGCGCCTATGACCAACTGCTGCATGATGTGTGTTTGCAGCAGCTGCCAGTGACACTATGCCTTGACCGTGCTGGACTGGTCGGGGAAGACGGCCCCACGCATCACGGTGTCTTTGATTTATCATATCTGCGTATGATGCCACACATGACAATCTTTGTGCCGAAAGACGAAAATGAACTGCGGCATATGCTCTATACGGCAGTCAACATGACCAGTCCCACGGCTATCCGTTATCCGCGCGGAGCTGGTCTGGGGGTGGCACTTACCGAACCTTTGCAGTCTATCTCGGTAGGGCAGGCGGAGGTCTTGCAGGACGGCGGCAGTATTGCTTTGCTGGCCGTGGGTACGATGGTTGACGCCGCGATGCAGGCCGCCAAACTGCTCGCAGAGCAGGGCGTGCAATGTACGGTAGTCAACATGCGTTTTGTGAAGCCGCTGGATGAGAACGTCATCCGGCAGCAGGCCGCGCAGTGTAAACTGTTGGTAACCTTGGAAGAAAATGCCCTCATGGGTGGCTTCGGTGCGGCAGTAACAGAGTTTCTGGCCGACCAGGGGTTGCAGGTGCCGGTCATGAGGTTTGGCATTCCCGATACCTTTGTGGAACAGGGCACGCGCGCGGAGCTTTTGAGCCTTTGCGGTTTGCAACCTGAGCAGATTGCCACGCGCATTCGTACGTACTTAACCAAAGAGCAGCTGGAGTAAGAAGGAAATAAATTCATGGCCAAAAAGCGTTTAGATATACTGCTCGTAGAGCAAGGATTAGCGGGTAGCCGTGAGCGCGCCAAGCGCATGATTATGGCGGGCGAGGTACTCGTGGATAACCAGAAAATCGACAAGGCGGGGGCGACAGTGAAGGAGGAGGCCCAGATTCGTCTGCTGGGGCATGACCTGCCCTACGTGAGCCGCGGTGGGCTGAAACTTGCCAAAGCGATGGAGTGTTTTGGCGTCACACTTACAGGGAAGGTCGCTGCGGATATCGGCGCTTCTACGGGTGGCTTTACGGACTGCATGTTGCAGAACGGTGCCGTAAAGGTTTTTGCCATCGATGTCGGTTATGGGCAGCTGGCTTGGAAACTGCGCACGGATGAGCGCGTGGTGAATATGGAACGCACGAACATCCGCAATGTAACACCGGCAGATATCGGTGAACCGCTGGATTTTGCCTCGATTGATGTGGCTTTTATCTCCCTCACGAAGGTATTGCCGGTAGCCTATACGCTGCTGAAGCCGGCGGGTGAGCTCGTAGCGCTGATTAAGCCGCAGTTTGAGGCAGGGCGCGAACATGTGGGCAAGAAGGGCGTCGTGCGCGACCCGCAAATCCACGCGGACGTGATTCGCACGGTAACCGTTTTTGCCAGGGAACAGGGCTTTGTGCCACGCGCCTTGACCTTTTCGCCGGTCAAAGGACCAGAGGGGAATATCGAATACCTCGTGCGTCTGAGCAAGGACACGCAAACGGAAGATACCGTAGACGAGGCCAAAATCGTTGCGACGGTTTCCGAGGCACATGCCGCTCTGGATAAGTAATCATACCTACGAGAGGAAGCTGGACTTATGCTGAAAATCGCTGTTTTTCCCAACGTGGATAAACCCGATGCGCCAGCTATGCTGCAACGCATCTTCGACTTTTATGCGGATAAGGATGTGCAGCTCATGCTGCCTGTGGATGAGTCACGCTTCTTTGGCCGGGAAGCGTACGGTGTGCCTGATATCGAGCACGTACCGGCAGACCTCGCGTTGAGCCTGGGCGGTGATGGGACGCTGCTCGGAGTTTGCCGCCGCTACGGCGAGATGGCCGTCCCCGTCTGTGGCGTGAATATCGGCACGCTGGGTTTTATGGCCGATATCGAACCCAATGAACTCGAGTGCAAATTGCAAAAACTCCTCGATGGTGATTACCATGTGGAGCACCGTTTATTGCTGGCGGGGTTTGTGAAATCGCCGGAAAAAGAAAGCCGGTTCCTCGGACATGCGATTAACGATGTCGTAGTCACCAAGGGCGGGGTAGCGCGTATGTTGCACCTGGGCTTGTCCATCAACCAGACGCATCTGATTGATTACAAGGCGGATGGACTTATCGTTTCGTCGCCTACGGGCTCGACAGCCTACTCGCTTTCGGCGGGAGGCCCCATTATGAACCCGAACATTCAGGCGCTGCTGCTCACCCCAATCTGCGCGCATACGCTTAATTTCCGGCCACTCCTCATCGATGAGGAAGATGTCGTACACATCGAGATTGCCGCTATGCACCAGGACATCATCGTGACTTTTGATGGACAGGAGAGTTTCCGCCTCTTGCCGGGCGATGAGGTCATCGTACAGAAGTCGCGAGCGCAGGCGGGCATTGTGAAATTTGAGGATAAGGACTATTATCAGATTTTACGGACGAAGCTCTGGCGCAACGAATGAGCGCAGCGGTGCTATGGTGAGATAAAGGAGAAAGTATATGAAAAACTTGCGTCATGCTCTAATCAAGGAGATTATTGCCCAGGAAGTTATCGAGACGCAGGAAGACCTGGCGGATGCGTTGCGGGCACAGGATATTCAAGTGACGCAGGCCACGGTCTCGCGCGATATCAAGGAGCTCATGCTTATCAAAGTGCCCATCGGCGATGGGCGTTACCGCTATGCCGCCCCGCTCAAAGAGAACGTCATCTTTACGCGCGACCGCGTGAAGCGGCTCTTTATGGATACCGTCACGAGCGTAGATATGAGCGAAAATATCGTCGTCGTCAAGACTTTACCCGGTTCGGCGAATACGGTGGCCGCCGCCCTCGACCACGCCAACTGGGAGGAAATCATCGGCACCGTAGCAGGTGATGACAACATCATCGTAGTGGTAAAACCGAAAGAAGCTGCACCGAAAGTGACGGCGCGCATTGCCGATTTGATGAGTGATATGCCGGTAACCCACCGCAAGACGGAGCCGTCCGCCGAATAAGGACGCAGAAAGAGGGACGCAGACATGCTGAAAACCTTGACCGTGTGGAACTTTGCCCTGCTGGAACATGTGCAGGTGGAGTTCGGGGCGGGACTCAATATCCTCACCGGTGAGACGGGTGCTGGTAAATCTATTCTCATCGATTCTCTGGGCGCTATTTTAGGGGCGCGGCTCTCCGTTGATTTTATCCGTACCGGTTGCGATTGGCTGCGCGTGGAGGCCGTCTTTACCCTTGATGATGCGTCGCTGGGCCTGCATGAGCTGCTCACCGCACAGGCCATCGACGAAGGGGAGGGCACGCTGATTATCACGCGGCAACTCGGGCGTAACGGGCGCAGCAACGTGTTGGTGAATGGCTGCCATGTGACGCTGGCTGTTTTGCGGCAGATTGGCGCCTGCCTCGTAGATATTCACGGCCAGCAGGCTAATCTCGCTTTGCTCAAACCGGAAAATCAGCTCGCTTTACTCGACCAATATGACCCGGATATCCTCGAAGCGCGTGCGGCCTATGTGCAGGCCTATCAGGACTGGCGCGAGAAAAAGCGTACCTATGCGGCTAAGGAACAGGCCGCACGCGAGTACGCCCAGAGGCTCGATATGCTGCGCTGGCAAGATAAAGAAATCAGCGAGGCGCAACTCCAACCTGGGGAGGATGACGAGCTCGAGGCGGAAATCAAGAAACTCAGCCATGCTGAGAAAATAGCCGATTCGGTGCAGGCGGCCTATGCCCTGCTCGATACGCGTACACAGGAGGGCATAGGGGTGCTCGCGGCGCTGTCTATGGTCAAAAAGGACATCGATGAAATGAGCCGCTATGATGACGGTCTGGCCAATTTGCGGCAGATGGTCGAAGAGGCTACGATTTCCCTGCAGGAAGCCGCCTATGAACTGCGTGATTACGGCGAGGATTTGGATTTTTCGCCGGAGCGGCTCGATGAATTGCAGAGTCGTATGGACGTGATTTATAAGCTGCGTAAAAAATACGGTGCTACTATCGCTGACGTACTGGCCCATCAACGAAAAGTACAGGCTGAACTCGCCGACATTGAGAACTATGATGACGATATGGCACAACTGCAAAAGGCGATAAAGGCGGCGGAGCAAAAACTTGCTGCTGCTGCCGAGGTGCTTACGCAACGCCGTACCAAAGCGGCGGGGGAGCTCACGACCGCTATCGGTACGCAGCTTTTGGCGCTGGGCATGCCACAGGCGCGTTTTCATATCGCGGTACAGCCGGCGGGCAGTTACGGCGACAAAGGCCAGGACGAGGTTGGCTTTTATTTTTCGGCCAACCCAGGCGAGGCGGAAAAGCTGCTGCAAAAAGTGGCTTCAGGCGGTGAGCTCTCACGTATTGCTCTGGCGATTAAAACCGTGGCTGCGGCCCGTGACGCTTCGGTGCCCAGCATGGTCTTTGATGAAATCGACACGGGCATTGGCGGACGTACGGCGCAGATGGTGGCCGAACGCATTGCGCTTGTGGCCGGTTACAAGCAGGTACTCTGCATCACGCATTTGCCGCAAATCGCCTGCATGGCGGACGTACATCTCTACATCGCCAAAAGCAGTCAAGGCGAACAAACGCAGACGCAGGTGCATGCACTCTCACCGCGCGAGCGCGTGAGCGAAATCGCCCGCATGGCTTCGGGCGCTGACGCGACAGCGGCCTCGTTGGACAATGCACGCGAGATGATGCAGCATGCCCAGCAGAAAAAAGCCAGCTTTCAGCGGCAACGTCTAAAGGCATAAAGCCAATGGGGAACTGGCACGGTCGAGGTGGGGAACCTTGTTTTCCCGCCTCTTTTGATATAAAATGTAATAATCATTGATTCGTTGGCAGGAGGAATGAACATGGCTGAGGAAAAGGACGCGGATTTGTTAGAAAAGAAGCTGAGCAGCGAGGTTATTTTTGATGGTACGCTCCTGCATGTGAAACGCGATAGGGTGCAGTTGCCGAACGGTGATAACTCGGTGCGTGAGTGGATTAAGCACCCGGGGGCATCGGCGGTGATTCCTCTGCTGCCCGATGGCCGCATTATCCTCGTGCGGCAGTATCGTTATCCGGTACAATGTGTAACACTGGAGATTCCTGCGGGCAAGCTCGATGCCCCCGATGAAGACCCGCTCGTTTGCGCGCGGCGTGAACTGTCGGAGGAGACGGGCTATACCGCTGAGCACATCACGAAGCTCACGACCATAGCTACCACGGTAGGTTTTTCCAATGAGAAAATTCATATCTATGCGGCTGAAGGTCTGACGCCGGGGCAGCAGCATACAGATGATGATGAGTTCATCAATGTTGTGCACGTACCTTTGCACGAGGCAGTGGCTATGGTGGAGGATGGACGTATCGTCGATGCGAAGTCAGCCGTAGCTATACTCATGCTGGCGCGTCGTTTACAGAAATAATAGGAGAGAGTCTATGTTCGGTTTCAGTTTGATGGAAATTATCGCAGGTCTGCCGGGGCTCATCATCGCTATGGTCATCCATGAATATGCCCATGCTCGTACGGCTGTGGCCCTGGGGGACTTCACCCCGAAGATGATGGGGCGGCTCACCCTAAATCCTATGGCACATATTGACCCTTTGGGCCTGATTATGCTTTTGTTAGTGCGCTTTGGCTGGGCCAAGCCGGTGATGATTAACCCTAACAATTTCCGCCAGCCCCGCCGTGATGATGTACTCGTCTCGCTGGCTGGGCCGGGGGCTAATCTCGTGACGGCATTTCTGGCTTTAGTTGTGCTCCTGCTCTGCTATCAGCTGGGTGTTATCAGCCCTGGCAGCAAGCTCGTACTGCAACTTATCGTCGAATACAATATCGGCTTTGCCATTTTTAACCTCATACCGATTCCGCCGCTCGACGGCTCGCATATCCTCATGCAGCTTCTGCCCTATGACATGCAAAATAAGCTTTTGGGGTTGGAGCGCTACAGCATGCTCATCCTCATCGTGCTGCTCATGACGCCGGCGCTCAGTTATATCTTTGTGCCAGCGCGCAATCTGATTTATCAGGTGTTTTTCGCCATTTTGCGGCCGTTCTTTTGATGCCTGATGGAGAAGTATCAGTTTAAAATCGAGGGCTTCGAGGGGCCGATGGACCTCCTGGTGCACCTCATTGAAAAAAATAAAATCGATATTTACGATATCCCCATCGCACAGCTCACAGAACAATATCTGGCCTATCTGGATAAATTCCGCGAGTTTAATATGGAGATAGCCAGCTCCTTCCTCGTCATGGCGGCAACGCTTTTGCAAATCAAATCGCGTATGATGCTGCCGAAGCCGCCCAAGGAAGAGGGCGAGCCCGAGGTAGACCCGCGGCAGGAACTCGTGGAACGTATCCTGGAGTATCGCAAGTTCAAGCAGGTAAGTGCGGTGCTGGGCTCGTGGCATGCCACGCAGGAACAGTTCGTGAGCCGGGCACCGATGGATTTACCTGTGCACCATCTGCCACCGGGGAATTTGCCGTTGCGGGCACTGGTTGATGCTTTCCGCACGGTGTTACAGGTCAAGCGGGAACTGCATATCCCCGAGGCGTTAGTGGCGCCGGAGCATTGGAGCATTCAAGGCCAGATGGAACACCTGCTTGCTTTGTTAAATCGTGCGGGAGGACGTGTGGCCTTTACGGATGCGTTTGAGGCTGGTACGCGCGATGAGTTGATTATGACCTTTTTGGCGCTTTTAGAACTGTTGAAATTGCAAACGGTACAGGCCACTCAAGCAGGGCCTTTTGCGCCTATTTATTTAGTGGTGCGCACCGCAAAAGGCGCGTCGCAGGAGGAGGACGAGCACACTGGAAGCCATAGCTGATACCGCTCTGTTAGAGGCGGTGCTTTTTGCGGCGGGCAATCCTGTCCCCATCTCAGAACTTGCGCGCGTATTGAACTGGCCGGAAGCGCATGTGGAGGATGTGGCGCAGGCACTCAAGCAAAAACTAACGCAGGCGCAGAGCGGCCTTACCATTAGACAGACAGGCAGCGGCTGGCAGCTTGTGACGCTGCCCCAGGTGTACCCCGTCGTAGAGCGTCTGGCAGAGGTTACAGACCGGCATATCTCGGCCCCGACGTTGGAGACGCTCTCGATTATCGCCTTTAAGCAGCCGATTACGAAACAGGAAATAGAACAGATTCGCGGGGTGCGGGTAGAGCGGGCCTTGCAGAAATTATTGGAGCTCGAACTCATCGCGGAGCAGGGGCGCAAGCCGGTTGTCGGCAGGCCAATTCTCTATGGTACGACGGATTTGTTCCTGCGCAGTTTTGGCCTCAATTCGCTGGCCGAGCTGCCAGAACTCCCCAGTGATGCAGAGGCTGCCGCAGGTATGGATGAGGCACAACTGCAACTGCTGGATGAGACGGGGGTGCTGCCGCGTGAACCGGAACTTGACCTGGCATACACGGAGGCAAAGGCGGCACCTGACGCTGCAACAACGGAACATGAATAACATAGAATAGTAGGGGAGACATTGCATGGTGGAGTTACTGGCGCCTGCGGGCACGCGGGAGGCACTGATTGCGGCAGTGGAAAGCGGTGCCGATGCGGTTTATCTGGCAGGTGACCATTTCGGTGCCCGCGCTTATGCGAGCAATTTTGCTGCGGATGATTTGCGTTGGGCCGTACATTTTGCCCATTTGCGCAACGTGCGCATCAATGTGACGGTGAACACGATTGTCGGTGATACGGAAATGACCGCATTGGCGGATTATCTGCGGTTCCTGGCCAGCCTCAAGGTGGACGCTGTACTCGTGCAGGATCTCGGCGTGGCCAAACTGGCACATGACCTTGTACCGGCACTCCCTCTACATGCCAGTACGCAGATGAGCGTGCATAATCTGGCGGGAGTCGAGGCTCTGGCTGCCCTGGGCTTTACGAGGGTGGTACTGGCCCGGGAGGTGCCGCTGGCTGATATACAAACAATTTGTGCCGCCTCACCGATTGAAATTGAAGTTTTCATGCACGGGGCAATCTGTATCTGTTGCTCGGGGCAATGTCTGATGAGCAGTATGATTGGCGGGCGCAGTGGCAATCGTGGGCGTTGCGCACAGCCCTGCCGCCTGCCCTATACACTGGTCGATGAGCAGGGGCAGGACGTGCTGGGGGATAAAGCCGGACAATATCTGCTGTCGCCGCGCGACTTCAATACCATCGATATTTTGCCTCAGCTTGTAGCGGCCGGGGTGAGCTCGCTGAAAATCGAGGGCCGGATGAAGCGCCCCGAATACGTGGCTACGGTTGTACGCACTTACCGCGAGGCTTTGGACCGCTGCTTGAGCGGAGCTTCCTATCAGGTGCGCCAGGCACAGCGCGATAACTTAACGCAGATTTTTAACCGTGATTTTACGACAGGCTTTTTGCTCGGGCACCCCGGTGCGCAGATGATGAGTGACCGTCGGCCTAATAACCGTGGCCTGCTCGTAGGGCGCGTGCTAGCGGCCGACTGGGCCAAGGAACAAGTGACGCTAAAACTCACGGGCAGGCTCGCACAGGGCGACCAGATTGATTTCTGGGTCAAAGTCGGCGGCCGCGTGACGGCTACGGTGGATACTATGCAGACGGCAGACGGTGCTGTCGTGACCGAGGCCGAGACAGGCGAAACGATTACGTTGCCGCTCGCGGGGCATGTACATCCGCACGACCGCGTGTTCAAGGTCTATGATGCCGCGCTGATGACTGCGGCGCGGGCAGCCTATCAGACAGGTGCTCCCGTGCGTCGTATGCCTATTCGTGCTTACGTGACGGCTGCTATCGGTCAGCCGCTGCATATCCGCCTGACGGATGCGGCAGGGCATACGGGCGAGGGGGAGACGGCTTTCCTAGGCGAGGCCGCGCGTAAGCGCCCCCTCACGCAGGAGACGGTGCTCAAGCAGGTCAACCGCCTGGGTACATCGGTTTATAAACTAACGGAGTTGCAATGTGACTTGGCAGACGGTGTTATGGTGCCGATGTCGGAAATCAACGAGGCCCGGCGGCAGGCAGTAGAGGCACTGGATGCCGTGCGGCTGGCAGATTTTGAGACTTCGGCCGTGCAACATGCAGCTGCTGGCTGGCAGGATAAGCGGCAACGCCGTACGCTCACGCAGCAGGCCAGTCTCATGGTGACTGTAGAGAATCTGGCTCAGGCTCAGGCAGCGGTGGCGGCTGGCGCGGATGGTCTGCTCTTTGGTGGCGAGTCCTATGCCCACCAGTTCTTGAGCAGTCAAGACTATCAAGCTGTCTGGCAGTACGCCAAGCAACAGGGGGTGCGCCTCGACTATAATACGCCGCGCATCGTGCGCATGCGGGATGAACAGGCTTTTTTGCAGTTGCTGGATGCTTGGCAGTCCTGCCCGCCGATGGCCGTACATGTGCATAATTTCAGTGAACTGGCGCTCGTGCGGGAGCATACGGACTTTGCGCTGCATGCCGACTATTCACTCATCTCCTATAATCAGCAAACGCTGGCTTTTTGGCAGGCCTATGGCGTGGCCGAGGCCACACTGTCTCCTGAGCTCAACGCGGGACAAATCAAGGCTTTGGTACCGCATAGCCCGTTACCACTGACCTGTATCGGCTATGGGCGTTTAGAGCTCATGATTTCTGAGTATTGTACGGCGGGCAGTTTCCTCGGCGGCCTGGGCAAGGGACGGGAGATGCAGTGCAGTCGTCCCTGCCTGGGGCGGCACTTTGCCCTCAAAGACCGCAAAGCGGCCTTGTTCCCGCTGGTCATGGACCAGTTCTGCCATATGCACGTACTCAACAGCAAGGTGCTCTCCATGCTGCCGCATGCCAGAGCGTTCCGCCCTGCGGGCATCAGCACTGTACGCATCGAGGCACGTGATATGACTCCGGCGGCCATTAGCCATATCGTGATGGCGTGGCGGCAGGCCGAGGCTTTGCCAGCGGAACTGGACGAGGTCCAGACGGCTTGGTTGCAACAGGCAGAGGGACAAGATATTACGCGTGGGCATTATTATCGCGGTGTGCTGTAAGCTGGTGCTTCAGCTAAATTACGGATAAAAGCTGTACAATAAGATGACAGCTTTACCTATGTACTAAAGGACGTTTTCATGGAAACAGCAGTTTTGCAGGTATTGGAATACGAAAAAATCACGGCTATGCTGGCCGCTAGAGCGAGTTCGCTGCCGGGCAAGGAGCTCGCTCAGCAGCTCGCGCCCAGCTCGGATTATGATGAAGTGTGCGCCCGCATGACGGAAACACAGGAGGCCGTGACAATTTATCAGCTTACGGCTCCGCCACTCGGTGGCATCCGTGACCTCCGCCCTTTGCTGCAAAAAGCGCAAAAGGGCAGTGTACTTGACCTCACGGAGTTCACGGATTTAATGAGTACGCTCTATGCCATGCGTAATGTCAAATATTTCTTCCGTGACCTCGAGCAAGAGGCGCCAACGCTGAAAAGCTGGGCGCATAGCCTCGAGATTCTCGGTCAGTTAGAGCGAGACCTTGATAACGCGATTGACGAACATGGCAATTTGCGCGATGGGGCCAGTGTGGAGCTCAAACGCATCCGCACGGAACTGCGGGCCTCGCAGGGACGTATCAAGGAGCGCGTGAACGCTATCCTGCACGACAGCGAACAGCAGAAATATTTCCAGGACGCTGTGGTTACGATGCGCGATGACCGCTATGTAATTCCTGTCAAGGCGGAGTATAGGCACCATTTCCCCGGACTTATCCACGACCGTTCGGCGACTGGCGCTACGCTCTACATCGAGCCGATGGCCGTGGTCGAGCTCAACAACGACATCAAACAACTGACCCTGGCCGAACAGCAGGAAGTACAGCGCATTTTGCGGGAGCTCACCCGCAAAGTAGAACGTGAACATACGACGTTACAGGCCAATGCCGCAATTTTGGCAGACATTGACTTTACCTTTGCCAAAGCCAAACTGGCGCGGGACATGGAGGCCGTGCGGCCTACGCTAAACCACGAGGGACGTACACATCTCGTGGCGGCACGCCATCCGCTCATTGCGCGGGATAAGGTCGTGCCCATAGATATCGAGCTCGGCGGTGACTGCCGCATGCTGCTCGTCACCGGGCCGAATACTGGCGGTAAAACCGTCAGCATGAAAACTCTCGGTTTGCTCGTGCTCATGGCACAGTCTGGCTGTTATCTGCCCTGTGCTTATGACTCCGAGATTGCTATTTATGATAATCTCTATGCAGATATCGGCGATGAGCAGAGTATTGAGCAGAGCCTTTCGACATTTTCGGCGCACATGACCCATCTGGTGCATATCCTTGCGCAGGTTGATGCGGGAGATTTGCTGCTGCTGGATGAGCTTGGCGCAGGCACCGACCCTGATGAGGGTGCTGCGTTGGCTATGGCCATTCTGGAACGCCTGCTGGCGGTCAAGGCCTCGGTCATGGTGACCACGCACTATTCGGAACTAAAGACGTTTGCCTATAGCCGTGAGGGCGTGCAGAATGCCTGCGTGGAGTTCGACGTTCAGACACTCCGGCCCACCTACCGGCTGCTCATCGGCATCCCTGGCGCCAGCAACGCCTTTGCTATCAGTCAGCGCCTAGGACTGCCCGAGAGCCTCATCCTGCGGGCGAAACAGCTCATTGAGGCCGACCATGCACAGTTTGAGCATGTCCTCAACGAGCTCGAGCAGGAAAAGATGATGTACGAGCAGCGCAACGCCGACATTCTCGAACGGCAGCAGCGCGTACAGCAACTCGAGGCCAAGGTCGAAAAGACCCGCAACGAGCTGGCACAGCGTAAAGGCGATATCATCCGCAAGGCAAGAGAGCAAAGCGCCGCTATGGTGCGGCGTACGCGCCGTGAGTCGGAGGAGGTTATCAGCCAGCTCAAAGAGCAGTTCCATGACCAGGGTATCAAAAAACGCCAGCAGGCCATTCAGGAAGCCCGGCAGAAACTCAACGAAGCTTTTGCCAAGGCCCGCCCCGGCATCATGGCACAAAAAGGTATCGGCAAGAAAGTGCCGCTCAAGGAGTTACGGCCGGGCGATACCGTTTATGTGTCCAAGCTCGACCAAAAGGGCACAATTTTAAATATTTCCGGTAAAGAACTTGAGGTGCAGCTCGGCAGTCTGCGCACGCAGGTCAAAGCCAAGGACTGCACGTTTATCGCGCACGCCCAGGCAGAGCGCTCCAGTGCCTCAACCCGCAACAACCGGCGTCAATCTGGCACCTATTTGCAGAAAACCGCTACAGCTACGCGGGAGATTGATATCCGCGGGCTCATGGTCAACGAGGCTGAAGCCGTGCTGGATAAGTTCATCGATGACGCTATGATTGCCGGTTTGAAGCAAGTTCTGGTCATCCACGGCAAAGGTACCGGAGCCTTGCGCAAGGGCGTGCAGGCCTATCTGCGCAGCCACCGCAACGTGGCTAGTTTCACCCTGGCTGACATTACGGATGGTGGCTCGGGAGCTACCTTGGTAAATTTGCAATAAACTGGGACTATGGGTGTACCGTTGTGCAAATTCGTGCTACAATGGTAAAGAATGTATGTCATCAACTCCATAAGGAGGAAGTTCATGGATAAACGGACTAATGCCAGTCATCCCGCACCGCAACGCAAACGCGGCGGCAATACGGGCTCGCGGCTGGTGCTGGGCTTTTTCATCGTCGTAGTGGTAATGCTCGTCGGTGTAGGCTGTGGTTTCCTGACAGCCAGCATGAATACGAAGCCCGACCTCGCGACGGATATCCGTCCGCCTGCGACGTCAATTATCTACGACATCAACGGCAACGAAATCGCCAACGTACACGCTGATGAAAACCGCAAACCGGTCAAGATTGCCCAAATCCCGAAAAATCTGCAAAATGCTTTCGTGGCGGTGGAGGATAACCGCTTCTACGAGCATATGGGTGTCGACCCGCGCGGTATCATCCGCGCGGCCTGGGCCAATCTGCGTGGCCGTACGGTCTCTGAGGGCGGCTCGACCATCACACAGCAGCTCGCGAAGAACGCCTACCTGACGCAGGACCGCACGCTGAAACGTAAGGTGCAGGAGGTTTTCCTGGCCTTGCAGCTCGAGCGTCAGTATACGAAACAGGAAATCCTCGAAATGTATCTGAACCAGATTTATTTTGGTCAGGGTGCATATGGCGTACAGGCGGCAGCGCAGACGTATTTCGGCAAAAATGTCGAGGACCTCGACCTCAACGAATGTGCGATGCTGGCGGGTATCCCCAAGAGCCCAAACTATTATTCGCCGACGAACAATATGCAGGCGGCGATGGAACGCAAGGCCACGGTACTGGATCAGATGACGAAGTACGGTTATATCAACAGTGCTACGGCCAGCAAGACGAAAAAAGAACAGCTGAACATCGTCAAGCCGCAAAAGAAGGAGCATGCCCAACAGGCGGCTTCGTACTTCATTGACTATGTGACCCAGCAGCTCATAGATGAACTCGGGGCTGATGCCGTCTATAAAGAGGGCCTGCAAATCTATACGACTATCGATATGGATATGCAAAAGGCAGCCGAGCAGGCCATGCGGCAGCTGCCTAACTACCGCAAAGATGGTAACGGCATCCAGCAGCCGCAGGGCGCCCTAGTAGCTATCGACCCGCATACGGGCTATATCAAGGCGATGGTCGGCGGCCGCGGCACGGATCAGTTCAACCGTGCTACGATGGCTGTGCGTCAACCTGGTTCGTCGTTCAAGCCGTTCGTGTTTGCGGCGGCACTCGAAAATAAATATACGCCGGACTCGATTATCGAGGACAGCCCCGTCAAAATCAATGGCTGGTCGCCGATGAACTTTGACCGCAGCTGGCACGGCAATGTGACCATGCGAGAGGTTGCTCAGCATTCGCTGAATGTACCGACCGTTAAACTTGCCAAAGAAATGGGTATCGAAAAGCCGATTTACTACGCCGAGCAGGCGGGCATCTCGACCTTTGTGAAAAACGGTCCGCAAAACGATATGAACCTCGCTACGTCCATCGGTGGCCTCACTAAAGGCGTGACGCCGTTGGAATTGGTAAGTGCCTATGGTTCCTTCGCCAACAAAGGCATGCACGTGAAGCCAACGGCCATCATCAAGGTCGTCGACCGCAACGGCAAGGTCATCAAGGAGTATAAGCCCGAGCCAAAGAAGGTCATCAGCGAGAGCAGTGCCGCACAGCTCACGAGTATGCTGGAAACGGTCGTGGAGCATGGCACGGGCTTTGCCGCACGGCTCGACCGGCCGGCCGCTGGCAAAACAGGTACGACGGATAACTATCAGGATGCCTGGTTCGTTGGCTATACACCTGACCTCGTGGCTGGCGTATGGATTGGCAACGATGATAATAGTTCATTAGGCGGTATGACGGGTGGTCAACTGCCTGCCCGTATCTGGAAGACGTTCATGGATAATGCGGTAGGCAATACCACACCGAAGAATTTTGATGGCTCGACGGCGGCTCGGCGCAAACCTGGCCCCGGTGATGGCGAAAGTGGTCTCAAGAAACAGGATGAGAAAAAAGCCGATGCCAAATCTGGCCTAAAAGCGGATAATAAGCAGGCTAATGGCAATAACGCCAATAATGGCGGCGCACCACAACCTGCGGCGCCGTCGCCAGCCGCGCCTGCACCAGAGGCGGCACCAGCGCCGGGCGGCAGTGTGGGCAAGGAACAGTAACCTGCTCTTTGCTTTAGCAATAAAACAAATGATGGGAGAGAACACCCTTGGCAAATGTATTTGATACTCTGAAGGAACGCGGTTTTGTAGCGCAGTGCACGAATGAAGCGGAATTGCGCGAGCTCTTCGATAAAGAACGCGTAACTTTTTATATCGGTTTCGACCCGACGGCGGACAGTCTGCATGCGGGTCATTTCATCGCGCTCATGGCGATGGCGCACTTGCAGCGGGCGGGGCACCGCCCCATCTGCCTCGTCGGTGGCGGCACGGGAACGGTCGGTGACCCCACGGGTCGTACGGATATGCGCAAGATGCTTACGGATGAACAGATTGCGCACAACTGCGAATGTTTTAAGCAACAGATGGCACGTTTCATCGATTTTTCTGATGATAAGGCCATTATCGTCAATAATGCCGACTGGCTGCGCAAGCTCAACTACATTGATATGTTGCGTGATGTCGGTGCCTGCTTCACCGTCAACCGCATGCTGGCGGCTGAGTGCTACAAGCAGCGCTGGGAGAAAGGCCTCACGTTCCTCGAGTTCAACTACATGGTTATGCAGGCGTATGACTTCCTCGAACTCAACCGCCGCTATGGCTGCAAACTCGAGATGGGCGGCGACGACCAGTGGTCGAACATCATCGCGGGCGTAGAGCTGAACCGCCGCAAACAGGATGTGCAGGTCTATGGCCTCACGAACAAACTGCTCACGAAGAGCGACGGCAAGAAGATGGGCAAGACGGCCGGCGGCGCGCTTTGGCTCGATGCTGCCAAGACTTCGCCGTATGAGTTCTATCAGTATTGGCGCAATGTCGATGACGCAGACGTGGAAAAATGCCTGGCTTTGCTGACGTTCCTGCCGATGGAGGAAGTACATCGTCTCGGCAGTCTCGAAGGCTCCCAAATCAACGAAGCCAAAACCGTGCTCGCCTATGAAGTCACGAAAATCGTGCACGGCGAAGAGGCGGCTAACCAGGCCAAGAAAGCAGCGACCGCCCTCTTTGGCGGTGCTGGTCAGGCGGAGAACATGCCCGAGGTCAAGGCGGCTGTGGGGCAGAAACTGCTCGATGTGCTCGTGGCGGGCAAAGTATTTGCCTCGAAGGGCGAAGGCCGCCGCCTCATCCAGCAGCACGGCCTCTCGCTCAACGACGCAAAGGTCGAAGATGCCGACTATGTCTTGCAGGCCAGTGACTTTACGGACGGTTCCGCTATGGTGAAGAAGGGAAAGAAGAAGTATTACAAGCTCTTGCAGTAATGGCGCGGGCGTAGTATACTAAACAAGTTGACATTTTGTTTACATGACCGCATGAGCGGTAGTTATAATGAGTTGAAGGAGAGTCGTTCTACATGTCAGGACATTCTAAATGGGCCAATATCAAACGCAAGAAGGGTGCTAACGATGCCATCCGTGGTAAGATTACCACGAAAATCGGCCGTGAAATCACCATCGCCGTGCGTATGGGCGGTGCTGACCCCACGGGCAACATGCGCCTGAAGCTGGCTCTTTCCAAGGCGAAGTCCAACAACATCCCGAAGGACAATATCAAACGCGCTATAGACAAAGGACTTGGCAATACCGAAGGCAGTAACTACGAGGAGCTGACCTATGAGGGTTATGGCCCCGCAGGTACGGCTGTCATGCTCGATATCCTCACGGATAACCGCAATCGTACGGCAGCAGATGTGCGTCACCTGTTCTCGAAATATGGCGGCAACCTCGGTCAGGACGGTTGCGTGGCTTGGATGTTCCAGCAGAAGGCAGTGTTCGTCGTGGAGAAAGAAACCTTCGACGACGAGGACGCCCTCATGGAAATCGTGCTCGATGCCGGTGCCGAGGATATGAAGGCTGAGGATGAAGCTTTCGAGATTACGGCAGCGCCGGATGCTTATGATGCTATTGAACAGGCTCTGGGCGAGAAGGGCATCGAAGCCGCTTCGGCCGAGATTACGATGGTGCCGGAGAACTACGTGCACCTCAGCGGCAAAGATGCCGAAAAGATGCAGGAGCTTGTGGACGCACTGGAGGAAAGTGACGATATTCAGAACGTCTACAGCAACTACGAAATCGACGACGAGGAGTAAACTTCGTCTTTAGGGAGCTACCAAAGGGGCGCAGTGATTGTGCCCCTTTTTTCACTATTACTAGGGAGCAGATATGTTAGCACTAGGCATTGACCCCGGTACGGCCATCTGCGGCTACGGCTTTGTGGAGACACAGGGAAGCAGGCTCGTACCACGCGCCTACGGTTCGATTTTCACCGTGCCCGAGATGCGCATGGAGGACCGGCTCATGAAAATCTACGATGAGTTGGATGCCATGATAAAAAAATATCAGCCGGATATCATGGGGATTGAGAAACTGTTCTTTAACCGCAACGTCACCACGGCAATCCCCGTAGGACAGGCGCGCGGGGTGGTGCTGCTGGCTGCCGCCAAAAATCAGCTGCGTATAGTGGAGCGCACGCCTATGCAAATCAAGCAGGATGTCACGGGCTACGGCAAGGCCACGAAACAGCAGGTCATCTACATGGTGACGAAACTGCTTCATCTGCCCGAGCCGCCGAAGCCCGATGATACCGCGGACGCACTGGCCTGTGCCATTTGCACGACGCATTGCCTGAACAGCTTACGGTGGAGGAATCAGCTATGATTGGTTTTTTGCGTGGCGAGGTTGCGTACCTCTATGCAGACTGCATCCTGCTCGACGTACAAGGGGTGGGCTACCGCGTCTTCATTGCCGACAGCACACGGCGCAAGCTGCATTTGCACGAGCAGGCGCTGCTCTTCACCTATATGAGTGTGCGCGAGGATGATATCTCCCTGTATGGCTTTGCGACGGAGGATGAGTACGCACTTTTTCAGCAGCTCATCAGTGTCTCGGGCATCGGGCCGAAGGTTGCTCTCGGCATGCTCTCGGCCATTACGGTGGAGAGTCTCTGCCGGGCCATTCAGAACAAGCAGGCCGCCGTACTCACGAAACTGCCTGGCATCGGCAAGAAATCGGCCGAACGCCTGATTTTGGAGCTCAAAGACAAATTGGCCTTTGCCCATACGACACCGGCTGCCGAGGAGGAAGACTTCCTGGCTGGGGAGGTGGCAGCCGGTGCTGACATGCTGAGCGAGACCCGTGCTGCGTTGCTTTCTCTGGGCTATGCCGAGCAGGAAATCAATCCGGTTCTGCGGAAAGTAGCTAAGTGTGAGTCAACAGAAGCGGCGTTGAAGCTGGCGCTTAAAGAATTGAGCAGATTTTAAACCAGGAGGCAGTGGCAGTGGAAGATTTCCAAATGGACGATTTTGATGAGAGCCGCATCGTCTCCTTAGAGCAGCAGGAGGCGGATGACTGGCAGTATAGCCTGCGCCCCCGCAAATTTGCGGAATACATCGGTCAGGACAAGGTCAAGGACAATCTGTCCATCTTTATCCAGGCGGCCCTGTCACGCGGTGAGGCGCTGGACCATGTGCTGCTCTACGGCCCGCCGGGCTTAGGCAAGACGACGCTCGCTGGTATCATCGCCAACGAGCTCGGCGTGAATTTCCGCCAAACCTCGGGTCCCGCCATCGAGCGCTCAGGGGATTTAGCGGCGTTGTTAACGAATTTACAGGAGCACGATGTCCTATTTATCGACGAGATTCACCGCCTCTCACACAGCGTGGAGGAGGTGCTCTACTCGGCGATGGAGGATTACGCACTCGACATTATCATCGGTAAGGGACCGAGTGCGCGCTCGATTCGTCTCGATATCGCTCCCTTTACGCTCATAGGCGCTACGACGAAGGCGGGCTCCCTAGCGCCACCGCTCCGTGACCGCTTCGGCATTATCTCCAGACTTGAGTATTATACACCGGAGTCGCTGGTGCTCATCATCAAGCGCGCGGCAGAAATCCTGCAAATCGCTATCGAGGAGCAGGGGGCACTGGAGATTGCCCGCCGCAGCCGCGGGACACCGCGCATTGCCAATAGATTGCTCAAACGCGTGCGCGATGTAGCGCAAATCGAAGGGAGTGGCGTCATCACAGATGCCATTGCCGACAAGGCGCTGCGCATGCTGGAGGTCGACCAGGCCGGTCTCGACCGCACGGACCGCCGCATGCTCGAGACGATGATTAAGAAATTTGCGGGCGGGCCCGTAGGCCTGGATACACTTGCGGCAGCCATCAGTGAGTCGCGCGATACTATCGAGGACGTATACGAGCCATTCCTCATCCAGATGGGATTTATCAACCGCACACCGCGTGGCCGCGTAGCCACGCGGGCCGCCTATGAACATTTAGGCATGGCCTATCCTGAGTAATACCCATGCCACAAGGCGGCCGCTGGTTTTGCTTACGCATACGTCAAAGAGGTTTTAACGGTGCAACTACTTTTACACATGTGCTGTGGGCCCTGCTCCTGCTACCCCGTAAAGAAATTGCGGCAGGAGGGCATCGAGCCCACAGGTTATTTCTTTAACCCCAACATTCATCCTTACAAAGAATGGGAACAGCGCCTAAAGACAGCTAAGGAGTTTGCGGCCAAGGTTGATATGGCTATCGTAGCTGATGAAAACTACCGCCTGCGGGACTTTCTCAAAGAGGCGTTACCCGCCGAAGCTCTGCCCAATGGCCGCTGCACCATGTGTTATACCTGGCGGCTGGCCGAGACGGCGCGCTATGCGCGGGAGCACGGCTTTGACGCCTTTACGTCGACGCTGTTCTATAGTATTTATCAACAGCATGACCTGATGCGCCGCACGGCGGAACACTTTGCGGCGCAGTACGGCGTGCAGTTCTATTATGAAGATTTCCGCCCCGGCTGGCAGGAGGGTATCGATATCAGTCATGAACTAGAGCTCTACCGTCAGCCCTACTGTGGCTGCATCTTCTCCGAGGAAGAGCGTTACAGCAAGGCCATCCGCAAGCAACGCCGCAAAGAAAACAAGGCGAAAAAGCGCGCGCGTCTCGCCGCCGCGGCAGCAGCAAAGGAAGAAGCATGAAAAAATTCTTACGCATAGCCAGCACGCTCCTTTTCGTGCTGCTCTGTAGTGTGGTACCTCAGCACCTGGTACAGGCTGCCTGGCAGCCGACGTTGCGGGTGGGCTTACTCACGGGACAAAGTTCGGTGGTACTCACGGCAGTTGGCGTCTCAGCTGACCTCGTGAGTAACCAGCAGTCAAGGCCGGTAAAGAATATCGCCGCGGGTCAGTCGCTGACCATCAACTGCGATAACGCGTCCTTTGTGCTGGGGGAGCGGCATATCCCCGGCGAAACACTTACCTTGCGAGCAGCCAACGCCAAACAGGCTGACATGGCCAGCATCCGCGTCAATGGCCGCCCCTACCGTGGTGAGGTAGAATTACGTCTGACGCCGCGCGGCCTTACCGTAGTGAATATCGTGCGCACAGAGGACTATGTACGCAGCGTGACGGCTGAGGAAATGCCGCCCAGCTGGCCTGCACCGGCCTTAGAGGCGCAAGCGGTGGCAGCCCGCACCTTTGCCCTGGCCCATCGTGGACGTCACCGAAGCGCTGGTTTCGACCTTTGTACGACGACGCATTGTCAGTCCTATCACGGCATCCGCAGCGAACAGGCATCATCGAATCAGGCGGTACAGGCTACATATGGTCAAGTACTGACCTATCAGGGCAAACTCATCGAGGCACTATTTCACACCGACTCCGGCGGTATGACTGAGAACAGCGAGGATGTTTGGGGTACGAAAATCCCTTATCTGCGCGCGGCCACGGAGGTGGAGCGCTTCACACAGCCGTGGCAAAAGACACTGCCGGCCGTGGAGCTCGTGCAGAAGTTTCACCACAAAGGCGATATCGGTGAGCTCAAGATCATCCGCCTCAGTCCGCTGCAAATGGGACAGGCCTCTGCTGACCGTACTGTCTCGGGGCGCGTAAAAAGTGTGCAGCTCGTGGGCAAGAAAGGCACTGTGCGCGTGACGGGTGAAGAACTGCGCAATGTACTGGGCTTGCGCAGTACACTGCTGGAAATGAAATTGAACGGCGGTACGGTGCAAATTCATGGGTATGGCTGGGGACACGGTCTAGGCTTGTCACAATATGGCGCCAAGGCCTGGGCCAAGCAACTGGACTATCAAGGTATCCTCAAGCATTACTATCAAGGGGCTGTGCTCAAGCAGCTCTACCAACTTGCAAGCCGTTAAAGTTAATGGTACTATGGTTGCAGCAGGCTATGGCTGACAATAAACAAGAAAAGAGATTATCACTATGAGGAAGCAGAAACGCACATTTATCGCAGGGATGCTGCTGGCTCTCGTGCTGGGCTCGGGCCTCTCTCTGACGGAGGCGGCGGAGACGGCGCCTGATGGCACACAGATTTTATATAATTCGCCCGATGGCAAACCTTTGGCTACGGAAACTAAGGAGCAGGCTCCGGCACAGACGGAAGACCAGATGAAAATTTCCATCAATCTGGCGGCACGTTCGCTGGCTTTGTTCCGTGGGGACGAGCGCATAGCGTTGTACCCGATTGGTCCCGGTACGCCATCGACGCCGACGCCGACCGGCTACTATAAAATTCAGGAAAAAGAAGTCAACCCCACCTGGGTATCGCCGGAGAACCCCAAAGTGGTTATCCGCTCTGGCCCTGACTGTCCCATCGGGTACCGTTGGATGACGCTCCAGGGGCACTATGGCATCCACGGCACGAATAAGCCCGAGTCTATTGGCGAGTATGTCTCCAACGGTTGTGTGCGGATGCTGGAGGATGATGTCGAGGCGCTTTTCGACAAAGTGCAGGTCGGTACGCCCGTAGAGATTACCTATAACCGCATTGTAGTGGAGAAGGCTCCCGATGACCAAATCGTCTACTATATCTATCCCGATGGTTACGGCTGGCAAAAAATAGATGTGGCCGATGTGCGTTCCTGGCTCAAGGGCTATGGTGTGCAGGACTTTGTCACCGATACGGAAATAGAGGAAAAGATTGCGGCCTCCGATGGTGAGCCTACCTATATCGCGAAGGTCTATCCGCTTACCGTAAACGGTAAAAAGCTCGAAGGCAAGGCTGTAGAGCAGGCGGGAAAAATCTATCTGCCCGCTTTACAACTCGCTGAAACCACGAAAATCAGCCTGGGCTGGAATGCGAGCACCGAGCGACTGATTTCCTCAGAGAGTGTCGCCGTAGGTTACGATAAGGAAGATACTCTCTACTGCGAGCCGCAGGCAGCTGCTCGGCTCTTTCACCTGCAAGGCGGCTTAACGAAGGATGGTACCTACGCCTTGCAGACGGCTGACTATCAGAGCACCGTAGCATCGCCTACAGCTGCAACTACACCAGTAACGTCAGCTACAGCGGCACAGAGCAGCATCGTAAAGGACACTACAAAGGCCGCGCCAGCGCAAAGTACTAAGTCGCAGACCACGCAGCGCCAGCGTGCAACCAAAGCCGCAACAAATAAAAAAGTGGCCGGCAAAAAACATGTCAAGACACTCGCAGAAATCGAGGCCGAGGCTACCAAACAGGGTTAATTCACCAGCCGTGCCACCATGCAGCCACGGCAGAAAGGCAGAGATAGATGACCAAACAGCAGCGTTTTGTGGTAATAGATGGCAGCAGCCTCATGTTCCGGGCTTTTTATGCCATGCCGCCGCTCACAGACAGTAAGGGCGAACCCGTGGGCGCTATCGTGGGTTTTGCCAATATGTTTTTCAAACTGCTCGGCGAGCTCAAACCAGAGCTCGCTTTGATTACGTTTGATAAAAGCCGGCATACGTTCCGCACGGAAAAATACGCTGCTTACAAGGGCAACCGCGATAAGACGCCCGAGGAACTCATTGCCCAGATTCCGCTATTACAGGCTTTTGCGGCGGCTTGTGGCGTGCCATTTCTCGAAAAAGACAATTACGAAGCCGATGACCTCATCGGCACGCTGGCAACGCAGGCCGCCGCGGCATCTTATGACACGTTAGTGATTACGGGCGACCGTGATGCTTTGCAGCTCGTGCGGCCCAACCTGCGTGTCTTACTCACGAAAAAAGGTATTTCGGAAATCAAAACCTACGATGAGGAAGCTTTCACAGCAGAGTACAGCCTGCAACCGTTGCAACTGATTGACCTTAAAGGTTTGATGGGAGATACTGCCGACAACATTCCCGGTGTGCCAGGCGTGGGCCCGAAGACGGCGAGCAAACTCATCGTAGAGTATGGCAGTGTCGAGAATGTGCTGGCACATATCGCCGACATCAAGGGCAAGAAGTTACAGGAGCGGTTGACGGAAAATCAGGCGCAGGCTCTGCTATCGAAGGAATTAGCGACGATTGAGCTGGCAGTACCTGACGTGCAGTTCGCTGCCTCAGATTATGAGCTCGTCCCCAATCAGACGGCTATGCGTGAGTTTTGTACGCGCTATGAACTAAACGCCGTATGGAAGTCTTTTAGCAAATTGTTTGCGGCGGCAGCTGATGCGTCCATCGCACCACCAGCTGCGCCAGCTAAAGTTAGTCTGGACCTTACCTATCAAGAGCTGCAGGCAGCAGCCGATGTGCCAGATTTGCGGGCAGGCTTTGCCTTGGCAGCCGTACTTACAGGCAAGCATCCTTTCGAGAAAATCCAGAGCTTAGCCCTGGCTGGCGAGCAGGCCCTATATTTTGTACAGCCAACTACGCCAGCTTTTGCGGCTATACAGCAGCAGTTGCAGCAAATGGCGCATGAGGCTGACACCACCGGTTTTTCGGTTAGTGTTTGGGGGCTCAAGGCGCTTTATCATGCCGGCCTGCCGGTGGGTGCGCCTTATTTTGCCACAGAACTTGCGGCCTATCTCCTGGCACCGGAAAACAACAAATACGCACTAACGCAGCTCGTAGAGCAATATCTGCCCGAGGTGCAGCCTTTGCCGCCGCAAACAGAGACTACAGAGCAAACGCTGTGGCAGGCGGCTGCACAGGAAGATATATTTGTATCCACACAAGCCCGCACCGAGGCTTTGTGGCAGGCAAGGGTCTTGTATCGGCTTCAGCCTAAATTGCAGGCAGAGCTCAAGGCACAGGGCTTGGACAAACTCTATCAGAAGATAGAATTGCCCTTGACTGCGGTGCTGGCGGGCATGGAACAACAGGGTATCTATGTCAACCGCACGCATCTGGCTGAGGAAACTCAGGCCGTGGGCGTACGGCTGCAACAATTAGAGGCTGATATTTACACGCTGGCTGGACATCCCTTTAATTTAAAATCGCCTAAACAGTTGGGGCAGGTGCTCTTTGAGGAAATGCACCTGCCGCCTGTGAAAAAGACAAAAACAGGATACTCGACGAACGCCGAGGTGTTGGAGACCTTGCGGGCTGATAATCCCATCGTGGAACTCATTTTACAATATCGTCTCTGGCAAAAACTCAAATCGACCTATCTTGATGGTATCGCGGGGTTACTTGCCGCCGATACGGAGCGTGTCTATACCAATTTCAACCAGACGGTCACTGCTACCGGTCGGCTATCAAGCTCTGACCCGAATCTACAGAACATCCCTGTGCGCACGGAAGAAGGGCGTACTATCCGCGCTTTGTTCGAGCCTGGAGAGGGTTATGACTGCCTGTTATCGGCCGATTATTCACAGATTGAACTGCGCCTGCTTGCGCATATGTCTGGTGATGAACATTTTATCGATGCCTTTAGGCAGGGACAGGATATTCATGCCCGCACGGCGGCTGAGGTGTTCGGAGTGGCTCTGGACGCGGTAACGCCTACCATGCGTCGCAAGGCCAAGGCGGTTAATTTCGGTATCGTCTACGGCATCAGTGATTTTGGTTTGGCGCGGGATTTGCACATTCCCCGCCAAGAAGCGGCGCATTATATTGCGACATATTTTGAGCGTTATCCCGGTGTAAAAAAATTCATGGATGATATGGTGGCTTTTGCCCATGAACATGGCTATGTAGCAACACTTTATGGGCGCCGCCGCAACCTGCCTGCCATCAACAGCCGCAATTTTAACCAGCGCTCGCTAGCCGAGCGTATGGCGATGAATACACCTATTCAGGGCTCGGCAGCCGATATCATCAAACTGGCGATGATTCGTGCGTGGCGCGGTGTGCAACAGGCAGGGCTCAAGAGCCGTATCCTGCTCCAAGTGCATGATGAGCTGGTACTAGAGGTCGTCAAGGCTGAGCAGCCACAGGTCGAGGCCATTCTACGTGAAGCGATGGAGCAGGTGGCAGAACTCGCCGTACCGCTCGTCATCGATATACATACGGGCACGAACTGGGCCGAGGCTAAATAATGCTTGAGCGGTAAGGAGGCGGCAGGATGTTCGTCTTGGGCTTGACGGGTGGTATCGCCTGCGGTAAAAGCACTGTGGCGGCCTGGCTGCGCCAGCAGGGAGCAGAGGTCATTGATGCCGATGCTACTGCGCATAGCCTGATGGCACCTGGCGGCAGGCTGTATGCGGCGTATGTGGCACACTGGGGCCGGACTATTTTGCGGGCAGATGGCAGTTTGGATCGCCGGGCCATCGGGAAGCTGGTCTTCGGTCAACCTGCCGCAGAGCATTGGCTCAACGCCACGGCCCATCCTTTGATTCATGAGGCAATACTAGCCGAGCTGGAGCGCCTGCGCACGGCGGACTGTAAAATCTGCGTGCTCGATGTGCCGCTGCTTTATGAATCCGGCTGGGAACAGTTATGCGACCGCGTCTGTGTAGTATGGCTGACGCACGCGCGGCAAAAACATCGTCTTATGGTCCGCAACGGCTACAGTGCTGCCGAGGCCGAGGCGCGCATTGCAGCGCAGCTGCCTTTGGCCGAGAAACGCCGTCGCGCCGATTATTGTATTGATAACAATGGCACCTGCTGTGCTACGAAACGGCAAGTCTTAAAACTATGGGAAGAGATGCAACATGAAAACGCATAAAGCAGCGAGTTCGGTGCTGACTTTTGCGCTGACGGGTGGTGAGAGCATGCCAAGGCCGGTACCTATACAACCGCAAAGGTCATTGACCAGTCAACGCCGTCTGGCACAGGAACGGCGGCGTGTAGGCTGTGCCTTTTTGGCAGGTGTAGCAGCGCTGATTTTGCTCATCGCCGTCTGGTTTATGTTGCAACTGGCACCCATTCAGCGGCGCTATATCTATCCCTTTCCCTATCGCACGACCGTAGAGCAGTACGCCAACGCCTATCAGGTTGATACCAATCTCGCCGCCGCAGTCATCAAGGTAGAGAGCAAGTTCCAAAATGAGGTACACTCCCACCGCGGAGCGGTGGGTCTCATGCAGCTCATGCCAGATACAGCGGCCTGGATTGCGGGACAGATTGAGGACAAAGATTATAGCTTGCAGGCCTTGCACGAGCCACAGCGTAATATCCGTTATGGTATTTGGTATTTGGCTTCGTTGCAGGCGGAGTTTCAGGGCAACGATATTCTTGCTCTGGCGGCCTATAATGCCGGGCGGGGCAACGTACAGACCTGGATGCAGACCTATGGCTGGGATACGAGTTTTCACGATGTCGATGCCATCCCTTATGCCGAAACCCGCGAATACGTGCGGCAGGTACTGCATGATGCCGAGGCCTACGCCCGGCTTTATCCAAAGGAGTAAAAACATATGCCGGAAATGCCAGAAGTAGAAACCATCCGTCGTTATTTAGCCCAGCATATCGTGGGCCGTACCATCACCAAAGTAGAGGTGTTGCTGCCGCGGCAGATTGAGCTCGTAACTCCCGAGGCTTTTTGTCAGATGACGGAGGGACAGAAAATCACGGCGTTGGAGCGGCGGGGCAAATTTCTCCTGCTCGACATCGCCAGTGGCGATGTCATCGTCATTCATCTGCGCATGACGGGGCGGCTCATCTATGCCCCGAGTGGACAGCTGGATGATGCTTATACGCGGCAGATTTTCCACCTCGATAACGGAGCGGCGCTGGTCTTTGCCGATACACGCACGTTCGGGCGGCTCTACGGCGTGCATCCAGGTGATGAAGACCTCATTCACGGTCTTGCTACCCTCGGACCCGAGCCGCTAACGGCGGACTTTACGGCAGACTATCTTAGCTCTGTGTGCCGCAAACGTCCCAAGGGCACGATAAAAGCACTATTACTCAATCAACAAATTATCGCCGGTATCGGTAATATCTACGCCGATGAAGCGCTGTTTTTAGCGGGCATTCACCCGCAGCGCCATCCCGCTAACCTCAGTATGGAGGAAATCCGTCGGCTGCATGCGGCAGTCAATGACGTCATCGCCGCAGGTATCCGCGATGGCGGTACGACATTCCGCGATTACCGTAACGGTGCCGGGGGCAAGGGAGGCCACCAGAACCACCTCAACGTCTACTATCGTGAGGGCCAGCCCTGCCAGCAATGCGGCACCATTATCGCATATACGAAACTGGGGGGTCGCGGTACACATTTCTGCCCACATTGTCAGCCATATAAAGCTTGAACAGAGCTTTATTCTTGCCAGCAGCAGTAGAGCCCCAGTAGTCCCGTTTTTATCTGTAGTGTAAGTTCCTTGACTGGCGGTTCGAGCTCGTTGCTGATGGCATTGGCCTGGGCCTGCGTGAGCGTAGCATCCATGAGCGGCCAGTGTGTACCGGTGAGCGTAACTCCGGTGACGCAGGCGGTCAAGGGTAGCAGCGAGATTGCCTGCGGCTGGCTTTGACCGCATAGCGTAACTTTTTGCTGCGGCCGTAGGAAAAAACAGGTCTCTCGCTCGTCGGCCATGATGACAGGCCAGGGTGTGCGGCTGGCACTAAACAGGGTACTGAAAGCGTGGTCAAAACGCCCCCCCCATGCGCCCGCGAGAATGAGCACTGTGGGTTCCATTAAAGTCTGTAAAGCCGTGTGCAGGGCCAGTTGAGTATCAGTGTAGTCCTTGGCCCGGGGGTAACGGTCCGTTGGTACGTAGTTTTGTGCAGCCCAGTTCCAGCTGGCCGCACTGGCGCTGTCGGCATCACCGATGAGGCGCTGCGGTATGAGCTCAGCAGCACGACAGGCTTCGAGCCCACGGTCAATCGCCCATACGGGACTACCTTGACTGACGTGTTGCAACCAGTCCGCACTGGGAGCCCGCCCGCCCGCGACTAATACGAGTCTCTGCGCGGGGAAATTGGGTGCTAGGGTAAAAGTACCTTGTGGTAAGCTGATTTGTTGCATTTAATTACTCTCTCTATCTGTTAGTGCTGGTCATAAGTTATAAGTGCTTATGCCTATTGTCTTATATTAGCAACGATTTGTCTATAGCTCTATTATAACGCCTAGGGAGGAAAGAGCGCATGACGACCACAGGTTTGACTATCGTACATACGGGTGATGGCAAGGGGAAGACCACTGCGGCTTTAGGACTGGCTTTACGTGCCTGGGGCGATGGCCTGCGCGTATTGATTATGCAGTTTATCAAAAGCTCGCAGGCTACGGGGGAGGCGCGGGCGATAGCGGCTCTGACTAAATTACAGACACAGTCAGCAACGTCAGAGGCAGACACAGCAACGACATCTAGTGCTTCCCAGCAGCCAAACAAACCGGGGCGTATAGAACTTATCACCGGCGGCTGTGGCTTTACTCAGCGTAACTTGACGGCAGTGCAGTTGGCGCAGCATCGCGCTGCGGCCCGTAACACCCTTGCCCAGGCCGTAACCGCGCTCAAGAGCGGTGCCTGGGATATGCTTGTCCTCGACGAAATCAACTACGCCGTAAAATTTGGTCTGCTGGATATAGCAGAGGTACTGGCGCTGCTTGACTTGCGCGAGCAGCTGGCACCACGAATGCACCTCGTTTTAACGGGTCGTGAGGCTGCGCCCGAACTGGTGGCGCGGGCAGAGCTGGTGACGGAAATGCGGCTCGTGAAGCACCCCTATCAACAAGGCATCAAAGCACAACGCGGGATAGAATATTAAAGCAGACACCCAGGCAAGCGTGAGTGTCTGTAAAGGCTGTGACCGTTGCAGAATGCCCGTCCCTGTTCTATAATAGGAGACGATACGATAGAAACGGAGTGGGAAAATATATGGGGAAGAAGACGGTGGTCTGTGCCATGTCGGGCGGCGTGGACAGTTCGCTTACAGCGGCGTTGCTGGTGGAGCAGGGCTACAACGTCATCGGTGTGACGATGCGGCTCGCCGACGACAGTCGTGACGCTGAGGACAATGACCGTGGCTGTTGCAGTCTCAGTGCAGTTGACGATGCGCGTCGTGTCTGCGAGATTATCGGTATCCCGCACTATGCCATGAACTTCAAGGAACTGTTCCAAGAGAAAGTCATCGATTATTTTTTGGACGATTACGCACGGGGACGCACGCCGAACCCTTGTATTGCCTGCAACCGTTACGTGAAGTTTGAAGGTCTGCTGCGCAAGGCGCAGGAACTCGGGGCAGAGTATGTAGCCACGGGCCATTATGCGCGCATCGAACAGGATGCGGCGGGGCGTTTTCTGCTCAAAAAAGGCGTCGACGTCACGAAGGACCAATCTTATGCGCTTTATCATTTGAACCAGCAGTCACTGGCACATTTCCTCATGCCGCTCGGTGCCTATACAAAAGTACATACGCGTGAACTCGCGGAGCAGTATCATTTGCCCGTGGCGCATAAGCCGGATAGTCAGGAAATTTGTTTCGTGCCGCATGATGATTATAAGGCCTATTTACGGGAGCACCGTCCCGCCTGTCTGCGGCCAGGCGATATAGTCGACCGTGCGGGACACGTGCTTGGGCAGCATGCAGGTGTCCCGCTCTATACGATTGGTCAGCGCAAGGGACTGGGCATTGCCGCACCAGCACCGCTTTATGTGGTAGCGCTGGATATGGCAAAAAATCAGGTCGTTGTAGGCGGCAAAGATGAAGTCTATGCCCGTGGCCTCATTGCGGAGGACTTGAACTGGATTGCCCTGGACCAGCTCACGGAGCCCCTGCATGTCACCGCAAAGGTGCGTTATGGCAAGCGCGAGGGACAGGCTGCCGTTATGCCGCTGGCAGACGGCCGTGTACAGGTGACTTTTGCGGAACCACAACGTGCAGTGACGCCAGGACAATCGGTCGTTTTTTACCAAGATGATGTGGTAGTGGGCGGCGGCGTGATTGCTGACGTATGCCAGCATGTTTGAACAAACCGTTATGATTATCGCTAGTTTTATAGATATGCACAACTTGCAGAAAGGAGTTTGTTATTATTAGTATGACCTTGGATTCCAGCCGCGAGACCGTGGCTATTTTATATGATATTGAGAATGCCCCGTTTGAGATGCTGAGTTATACGCTGGGCAAGGCGAAACGCTACCAGCCTTGCCGCACGATAGTGGTATCGGATTGGGACGCGCGGCCAGAGCAAAAGCGTTGGGATAAACTGTTGCGCCGTCCTGGCTTTACTTTCCGGCAAATCAACCGTACCTATCTAGGTAAAAACTCGCTCGACTCGGCCCTGTATGATTCGGCAAAGCTGCTCTATGAGGAGGGGGTACGCCGCTATTTCGTCATCACGACGGATTCGGATTTTGTACGTATCGCCGAGATGCTGAATGCACAGGAAAAATCCTATATCATCGGTGTCGGCACGAAACAGGCCAGCGAGACGCTCAGAAGCGCTTATGATGAGTTCTTTGTCTATCCCCCTGAGGAAAAGCCGAAGAAAACTAAAAAGGCCACCAAGAAAAATGATAAAGAGGAAAATACGACTAAAGTAAAAGGTACTAAGGGGCAGAGTAAAACTAACAAAACTGCCAAGGCTACGACAACTGCCACCAAGGCGAAAATGACGAAAAAAAGTCAGACGGCCGGTTCTACCAGCCAAACTGCTAAAGCAGCTAAAGCGGTTAAAACCACTAAAACGAAAAAAAACAAGGCTGTTGCCACAACCGCTACTGGTAAAGGCTCAACCACGGCTATAGCCGCGTCGGGCAGCGAGGAGAATGTACTCAGCGTGAAACTCCCCAAGACGTTACGCTTGTCTTTGCAGGCACGTGCTCAAGAAGAGGGCGTCTCTCTCGATGAAGTCGTGACTTTCCTCTTGATGCGCGGTTTGACGCGTTGAGTGTGAGGCAGAAAGATGAAAAAACATAAAGAACAAGTGCTTTTTTATGGTTTTAAGGACGAAGCAAAACTCGGCCAGGCTCAGCAGTCTCTGCGCCGCCTGCAAATTCCCAGCCGTGTAGTGCCTACAGAACAATGGTACGAGAAAGTGGGGTATCTGCTGGGGATGCCGGGTTTTCGAACTACACCGCCAGTAGAGGATGATGGCTTTGTGTTCCCCTATGAGGTCATGATTATGCAGGGGATACGTGGCAAAAGGCTCGATACCGTGCTCGCCCAGTTACAAAAGGATGGTGTACCTCACATCGCCTACAAATCTGTGGTGACGCCGTTCAATACTCTATGGACGTTGCGGCGCCTCTGTGAGACGATGCAGAAAGAACACGCCTATATGGCAGAGCAGGCAGAACAGAAAAAACAAGAGGAATAACATGGCACAAAATATAGATGATATGGATAAGACCGTCTTCATGCCCGCGCAGGGTCAGGGTCCGCAAACACCCACGGGGCACCACCAGCCCAAGCTGAGTGATACGCAGGAAATGCCGGCGGTACAGCCAGAAATAAATGAGGATAAAACGCTGATGATGCCAGCGGCACAGTCTGGCCAGGTACGTCGGCTCACGCCTCAGGCACCGCAGCCGAACGCCAACCAGCAGCAGGATAAAAAGAAGTTTTGGACGCCGAAACGCAAGCGTGCCGCTATTATGGGTGGTGGCTTCATCATAGCGCTCTTCATTGGCTTTATGCTCGCCGGCTGGTCACAGGAAAGACAGTTAGCGGCCGAGCAGCAGCGTCTCGAACAACAGCAGATGAAGGATAAACAGGCCCAGCTGGACGGTCAGGTCACGGATTTGCAGCAGCAAAAACAGGCACTGGAACTGCAAATCAAACAGTTAGAGGCGCGTCAGGCCGACCTGGAAAAACAAAATCAGCAAAACGCCCTGGATAAGGTGCTGGACGCCGTGACCGGCAGCAAAGGCAAGAGCAGTGATGCCCAGGCAGTCAAGCAGCAAATTGCCGATGCACAGTCCACGGTACAGGACCTCAATCAAAAAATCGATACGGCCAAAGCGGTAGGCCAGCAGGCGAGTGCTGTCAAGGACAAGGCCGTGCAGACCTATCAGGAAAATCAAGGCGTTATCAACCAAGCTTTGGGTTATGCCAAGGCAGGCGCACAGCTCGTGCTGGGCTGGCTGCGTTGAGATGATGTCTCATAGCTAGGGAAAGGGAAAATTTATGCGAAGCAGATATCAGCGCTTATTGCTGGTGCTGACCGGTATGCTGATGGCGATGTGCTTAATCAGCGGTTGCGGTAGTACGACCAGCAAACCTACGACTAAAGGTGATTTACAGGAAATCACGCTCGGTGTGATGCCGGACACGGATTCTATCCCCTTCATCATCGCCGAACAACAAGGCTATTTTGAGCAGGAGGGGCTGAAGGTCAACATCCAGCATTTCAAAAGTGCTATGGACCGTGACTCCGCCTTGCAAAGCGGCAACCTTGACGGTGCCGTTTCCGATATGCTCGCGGTGGGTTTCGCCCGTGACGGCGGCTTTGACGTGCGCGTGACCTCCATGACGGATGGCAGCTACAAACTCATCGCCGGCAAAACTACCACGGCACAAACGGCGGCCGAGCTCGCGGGACAGGATGTAGCTGTTTCGCGTAACACCATTATCGAGTACGTGACCGACCAGATTCTCGCGCATGATGGCCTGACGGGAGACAGTATCAATAAAGTCATTATCCCGAAAATCCCCACGCGCCTCGAAATGTTGCAAAACGGCAAACTCGCTGCCGCGACTTTGCCCGAACCGATGGCAAGTATTGCTGTGCATAACGGCTGCCGCTTTATCACTGGTTCTGACGAGCTCGGTATCAATCCCGGTGTGATTATGTTTACTCAGACTGCCACAACCGACAAAAAGGCTGAGATACAGGCACTTTACCGTGCCTACAACAAAGCTGTGGATTATCTGAACACGACGGAGCGCAGTCAGTATATCGATGCCGTCATCGAAGCCAGCGGTTTCCCGGCGGAAGCCAAAGAAGCCCTGCGGCTGCCGCAATACTCACGGGCCATCCTCCCTAAGGAGAGCGATGTCAACGATTGCCTGAACTGGCTCACGCAAAAGGGCCTTATTCACGGGCAGTATAGCTATGGCGATATCGTGCTGGATTTGCTGACACAGTGATGGTAAAGTGAGGATGCTATGCCCAGTATTACTCTACAAAAAGTGACCGTGGACTATCATACGGGTAAAACTGCATACCGGGCGCTGGAGAACGTCAGCCTGACCGTGCCGCAAGGCACGGTTTGTGCCGTTATAGGCCCCTCAGGCTGTGGCAAATCTACGTTGCTCAAAACCGCCGCAGGTTTGCTGGCACCAACGCAGGGCAGCGTACTTGTGGATGCTGCCCCCGTCTCACCGGCACAGCAGACCATCGGCTACATGCAGCAGAACTACGGTCTGCTCCCTTGGCGCACAGTGGCGGAAAATATCCGTCTGGCCTGCCGCATCAAGCACCGCCCCATCGATGAGCGGGCCTATCAAGCACTTTGTGCTAAACTCGGCCTCACGGGGCTGCTTGCGCGCTATCCGCGCGAGCTCAGCGGCGGTCAGCAGCAGCGTGTTTCTCTGGCGCGTGTGTTCCTGTTACGCCCCGACATTCTGCTCATGGATGAACCCTTTTCCGCACTCGATGCGATTACCCGCGAAGAGATGCAGGAGGTATTTCGTACGCTCTGGCAGGCGTCACAGGTTACCACGATTCTGGTGACACATTATGTTGAGGAAGCCCTCTATCTAGGCCAGCAAATCGTCCTCATGGCACCGCAGCCGGGACATATCGCTGAGCTCATGGCTAATCCTCTGGCCGGACAGTCGGAAGCACGAGGCACAACCGCTTTTCAGCAACAGGCAGCGGCCCTGCGGCAGCGTATACGTCAGATGCTAATAGTGGGGGAGGAGGCAGCACATGCGTAAACTCGCACAGGTCTTGCGCTTTTACCTCACAGGTGCCGTTATCCTGCTGGTTTTATGGGAAGCAGCGGCACAGCTGTTGAATCTGCCCATCGTGCCCACGCCGCAAAAAGTCGGCTTAAAACTCGTACAGGTCTTTGGCAGTTTCATCGCTATACATGGTATGTACAGTCTCTGGCGCATTGCCGCTGGTCTGATTCTGGCCGTGGGCATCGGCTATCCGCTGGGACTCATCATGGGCTGTTCGGCGCGTGCCGACCGTTTGCTCGCACCGCTTGTCTATCTTACCTATCCCGTACCGAAAATCGCCCTGCTGCCCATTCTTATGCTGCTGGCAGGTGTGGGGGAGCTGGCAAAAATCCTCATGATTTTCCTCATCATCGTCTTCCAGGTGGTCATTGCCGTACGTGACGCCATCAAGGCCATCCCCGGGGAGATGTACTATCCCTTGTACTCACTGGGGGCGAGCCGCTGGCAAAGCGTACGTGAGGTCATTTTCCCCGCCACCTGGCCGAAATTCCTCACCGCCGTACGCGTAGCGATGGCGACGGCGGTTTCGGTACTTTTCTTCACCGAGACGTTCGGCACACAATACGGTATGGGCTATTTCATCATGGACGCCTGGTTGCGCGTGAACTATCTCGAAATGTATGCCGGCATTGTCGTGCTCAGTGCCATCGGCCTGCTGCTCTTTGGCTTGCTTGATGCCTTAGAGTATCTAACCTGCCGTTGGCAGCGTAAACAGGAGGATTAAATTTGGCTCGCCTGTTAAAAGGCCTCGTGCTGGCTGTGCTGCTTTTGGCAGCTGTGGCTGGTGGGGCCGCACTTTATCAGCATTATAGCTATAAACTGGATTTAGTTGCAACGGGCACGGGCGGCATCGAGGTCGTAACCGCTGGGGAGGTCGCTCCGGATATGCTGGCCGATATCAAGGCCAGTGCAGCCCAGTTCAACGCATTCACACAGGAGCAAATGGCCTATACGCTCCAGCACCATGTCAAGGTCTACGCTGCCGGTACCGAGGCCGATTATGAGCAGGTTCTGCAAAAAGCCTTTGACCTCTCAGCTGAGGAAGCGCAAGCCATTGGCAGCATCTCGGGCGGCTGGACGGGCGGCAGCCGTCATGTGACGGCTATCAATGGTACGGCAGGTGTGATGACCGAGCGCAGCGACCGTTGGAGTACCACCGGGCACGAACTCTTTCATCAAATGCAGTATGAGTTGGCAGAGGGCGGCGACACGGAGGCCAAAGCCTTCTTCTGGCTGGAAGAAGGCTCTGCCGATTATGTAGGGGCGCTCCTGGCCGAACGTATGGGCGGCAAGACCGTACAAAAATGGCAGCGCGATACGCTGGACGCTTTGCTCGCCGTGCCCACCTTGGTCAAAATCAGCGATTTGCAGCATGCCGATATGAATGCCCGCAAACAACTCATGCAACCGCAGTTTCATTCCTATCAGGTAGCTGACCTCATGACCTGCTATCTGCTGACGCAATACGGCGCGCAAAATCCCTGCGCCAAACTCGCAGCTTATTTCCGCGCACTGAAAACTGCACCCGATGGCGAGACAGCTTTTCAAGATGCTTTCGGCATAGATAGCAAAACCTTCTTACAGGTTTATGCCAGCTGGTGGGCCCAACAGCGTGAAACCGCCGCCAGTGTGCATTTCACCGTGCGGCCGGGTGCGCCTGCTGTACAGGAGGCCCTGCAACAGCAATTTGCCGCCGCCAGACAGCTGGCAGAAGCGCGCCTTGGGGTGCGCCTGCACGGTGTTTATGATGTCGTATTGGCCAGCGATAAAAATGATATGGCCGCAGCTGCCGCCCAGTGGTGCGGTGTCAGTCAGGATAAAGCCCAGCAAGTCGCCGGAGCCAGCCTTTGGCTGGAAAACGGCAGTACTATCATCATCAACGCGAGTGACCTCAAAGAGGCACGCCAGCAGCAGTTCACGATGGGCGTGCTCGCCAGCCGTATGCTGGCAGCACAAATCAGTGGGCCCAATACCGATAATAAAGGTATCGTGTGGCTCGAGCGCGGTATGGGCTATCTCATGGGCGTAGCCCGGTTGAGCGCCAACGGCGCCGGCACACTCCAGCAATATACTCAAGCCTGGCGGCGTGACATTAGGCAGCAGGGGGGCGTCCCACAACTCACTATGCTGGCCACCAACGACGGTTGGTCACAGGCCAGCGCCCAATACAGTAATGATGCTATCTCCGATATCACGCAGTTAGCCTGTGCCCAGTTACTCCAGCAATACGGCTGGGCAGGCTATCGCCATTATTTGCAGCAGCTCAACCGCACCCAGGACGCCACAAAGGCCTTCCAAACAGCCTATGGCCGCACGCCAAAGGCTTTCGCCCAGGCCTGGCAGCAGGCTCAAGGTTTATAAAACAATTCTTTTCGGCAAGCATAACTAAAATAGCCCAGGTATCCAGTAATAAAACTGTGCTGCCTAGGCTATTTTAGACTATTTTTGCACCTGTATTTACAAAAGTTCGCAGAAATGAGCGAAGCCCTGCGGAGAAATGAGGTCAGGTATTTGTGCGGCGTAGAGCCGCCCGGAAAAAGCTTCATGAGGCAAGGAAATGAAGTGAGCCGCAGCTGGCATAATAGGCGCATACATCGGGTCGCCGATGATGGTGCGCGCTTGCTGAAAAAGCGGTTCAAGGTCGCATTCATCAGTAATTCGCAAAGTATCTGGACGTAACAGGCTGGCTGCGGTCTCCATCGGGATGATAGTACGATAAGGTGTGCCTGTGACCGCCTCCAGCGCCAGCGCCAAAGACTGCGCGTAAACGCTCTCGCCCAGCAGAAGATTATCAGAAGTGGCAGGAGCTGCGTCAGTTGAGGCTGCTAGGGGCATTGGCGCCTCAACGTCGCAACTGGCTCCCGTGATGACATTATAGTTGCGTCTGTTACGTGCCGCCGCTTTGACCGCCTGGGCGAGGCGCGTCTGCATACCCCCGATGGGGGTGCCAATAACGTAGGGTATACCGCAGGTCTGAGCAAGCACGCGGGCAGCCCCCAGACCGCCGTAGGTCAACACGATATTTACTTTCGCAGCGGTACTGGCTTCGATGTCAGCGAGCGTAGAGCCCATAGCCCAGCAGCTTTGTACGAAAAAATCATTAGCGGCAGCCCAGGCGTGCAGACTGACTGTACTGCCATTGACAGAAAAATCCTGTGGCGTCACTCCCAGCAGGTTTATACGCAACAACTGAGACGAAGGGGGGGCTCCCGTAGTATGAGGCGCCCAATACTTCTCCTTACCTTTACTGGCAGCAACAACGTGTTTGGCTAGATACGCAAAGGCATAGTAACTGCCCTGCGCATAGTAGTGCATATTATTCGTAGGCAGAGTAAAAGTGGGTACGTCAGTAGCCTGTTCCACTAAATGTGCTAGGGCAGTCATATCCGTGCCAATCATAAAGGGAATTTGACTGGGGATGAGGCAAACAAAGTTAGGCTGCTGCTGACGTACGGTAGCGATAGTCTCGTCGAGCAGGCGCTGGTCGTTGCCGAGAATGGCATCCTGCTCATTTAACCCTGAGACATAAATCATACTGTCCATATCGTACCAACGCGGCTCGTCGTGCGTAGTATAGGTGGAGTTGCACCCAGATGGGTCATGAATGACCACCATGCCACCCAGTTCAAAGAGGGCGGAGCAGACGCCGAAAGTGTCGGCAGAATAAGTAGAGATAATACGTGCGGTTTGCTTTAACATAAGCAGCACGGCCCTCCCCAACCTTTGCGGCGAATGAGTGCCTCTGTGTCCTTCGCCGCATGAAAAGCCTCCTGCATGAGGTGCGCGAGCTTGACAATACCGGTAAAGGCAAAGAGCCCACCGCCTTCGACCAAATTGACAAAATAAGGCGTGCCCGTGAAATAGGCTGCCTTCTGTCCGAGCGCGAGCACTTTTTTACCATCAGTAGTGCGCGGCTGCAGGCGCATATCAGCGTTTTTCGTCGACCAAAGCCAAAGGTCTGGATAATGCTGCTGCAACCAGCGGAAGTTCGGCTCGTCCTCGGGCAGGAACGCATCCGCGTAGAGCGCGCAGACATTGAAACCATGCTCCAGTAACAAGCGGGCCAGGCTCGCGGGATTAAAGGCAAAGGTAAAGTCCAATACTATCGGTACCTTGCCGATGTCCCGATACAGTGTTGCCAGCGCCTGCTCACAGGCAGTGATTTGCTGTTGCCAGTCAGGTTGTGGTACACCGATGCGCGCAGCTACGCTTTGCAGTACGGCACTGATTTCCTCATAACGCCAAAGCTGGGGAATATGCAGACTATCCTGCCCGAGCCGGGTTGCACAATCTTGCGCCGCAGGCCCGCCAAAGGGATTATACCAAAGATTGAACTGCGCACGCGCCATTTGCAAAAACTCATCGTAAGTCGTACAGGTAGTCATATCGCGCACCTTCCAACCGTTGGCTGTAAGCAGCTGCATGAGCTCGCTGTCGGGGTCTGTCGGCAAATTGGAGCTGAGAATGTTGCAGGCCTTGGCGTCCCGCTCAGCGGCAGGGCGCAACTGCTGATAGATGGCGCGGCGCTCACGTTGTTCAGGCGTGAGGCTGCGCGTCTGCCTAATGGGGTCCATCATGCAGGGAATGAAATCGATGTGGGGATACTTTTGGCATAAGGAAGCATAAACGTAGGCGAAATTTACGCCGAGGAAATGGTGCACACAGGCGGGGAAGACGAGCACGGCACGCGGCTGCTGCGGCAAGCGGTCGATGATATCGCTGATGCCCGTGATGAGAAAATTTTCGTTATCGGCGTCCGTGAGCTCCGCTTCCTTAACCTCGATAGTTGAGAAACGCTCCATAGCGCCCATTTCGGCAGCTGTCAGTACCACGCCACGCAAACAGCCCGCAGCACAGATATAAATCTGATGTGTTTCGGGCAACAGCATACCTGTATGCACGATATTCCAAGTGCCACGGGCCGCCGGAGAGTATTCGAGAGTATGGGCAAAAGGCGCGGGAAATTCCGCCTCCGCCATGCGTATACAGGCGCGGATGGGGTGGCCGTTGATTCGTTGCAGCATAATATCACCGTCCGCTTTTTCTTAACAAATGCGGGGCAGGAGTTCGCCGCCCGGAGCTGGCAGCATGGTCTGCGTGCCGATTTCCGTTTCTACAACAACTTTACCCGCATTTTCTGCCGTGACGGTGCCGATGATGGCGGCCTCCTGCGAGTACTTACCCATACGTAATACCTTAACCAGCTGCGGGGCAATACTTTGCGGCGCGAAGACGACGAGACGGCCTTCGCAGGCGAGATAGAGCGGATTGAGCCCCAACATGCCACAGACACCTTTGACGACGGGAGCCACCGGTATATCAGACTCCCGCAGACGGATGCCGACGTGACTTTCTGCTGCAATCTCGTAGAGCACAGTGCCGACACCGCCCCGCGTGGCATCGCGGATGACATGGATGTCGCCCTTATCGCCATCTGCGAGAATGTTAAACATACTTTCTACAGTATGCCACAGGGGCGCACAGTCACTCGTGACGTCGGCTGCAATGTCAAAATCATTACGTGCGAGCAAAATCGTGCAGCCGTGGCGGCCGATGTCACCCGTTACAATGACGGCGTCACCAGCCTGGGCACGCGCACCTGCCGGGTGTGCGCCGGGCAGCACCTCGCCGATACCGGTAGTCGTGATAAAAATATGGTCAACCTGCCCACGGCCGGCGACCTTGGTGTCACCGGCAACGATGCGTACACCAGCCTCCGCAGCGATACGTTCCATATAGCTGGCGATGGTCTCGAGGTCAGCGAGAGGGAACCCTTCCTCTATCTGAAACGCGCAAGCGAGGTAGCGTGGCCGCGCCCCCATGCAGGAGAGGTCGTTAACTGTGCCGCAGATAGCGAGCTTGCCGATATTGCCGCCCGGGAACTGCCACGGCGACACGATGAAACCATCCGTGGTAAAAGCGGCCTTAGTACCGCCCAGCGGCAGTATGGCCGCGTCATCAGCCGTGAACTCGGGATTGCTAAAATGTGCAGCAAAGACGTCGTGAATAAGTGCCGCCGTCTGCCGTCCGCCCGCGCCATGCGCGAGGGTAATGCGTTGATTGTTATATTTGCTATCGGCCATTAGATATTGCCTCCATACTGATACCAAGCAGAGCAGGCGCCCTCATGCGAAACCATACAGGCACCAACCGGTGTTTCGGGGGTGCAGATTTTGCCAAAGAGTGGACAAGCTGGCGGCTTACAGGCACCACGCAGAATATCACCGCAACGGCAGGCGGGATTGGCCTGCCCCTTTTGCGGTGGGATAGCGAACTTCTGCCGCGCATCAAAGGCGGCAAAGGCTGGACGCAGCGCCAAGCCGCTCGCAGGGATAATGCCGAGGCCACGCCACTCGGTATCGCAGGGCTGCATCATACTGGCTACGAGCTGCTGTGCGGCGGGACTGCCCTCAGGGCGCACAACACGCGGGTAACAGTTGACAAAGAAGGGCTTACCCGCAGCACTCTTTTGGATAATGGTGGCCAGCGCGATGAGGATTTCACTGGCTGTGAAGCCCGTTACTACACCCGAAATGCCTTTAGCTACGAGACTCTCCGGTACGCTGGTACCCGCGACAGCGCAGACATGGCCGGGGTAAAGGTAGGCATCGCAGCTGTCTGCCATCGCGAGGTAAGCGGCGGGCATGGTTTTATTGGCCGTAAGCAGAGAGAAATTCTGGAGACTGGCTTTTTGGGCGCGCTGCACAGCGAGGCAGGCACCGGGGGTAGTAGTTTCGAAGCCGACCGCGAGGAAAGTAACCTGCTCGTCAGGATGTGCAGCGGCATATTTCTCCGCATCAAGCGGTGTGTAGACCACCTGCACTTTGGCACCTTTACTGCGGGCATCGGCGAGATTTTGTGTGCTACCGGGCACGCGCACGAGGTCGCCAAAGGTGCAGATGGTGACCTGCCGCTCCTGTGCCAGCCAAAGCGCTTCGTCGAGATAGGACGTAGGCGTTACACAGACAGGACAGCCGGGGCCCGAGATGAGCTCGATGCCGGAGGGGAGCAGGGAGCGGATACCGAGACGAAAGATTTCGTGAGTATGCGTGCCGCAGACTTCCATGATACGGAGTTTGCGGCCTTGGTAGCCCGTGACGATAGCGCGGGCGCGCTGGATTTGTTCATTCACGCTGGGTCATTCCTTATTGTTCCTAAATTTTCTATTTTTCTACTTCGATAAATTTATTAGTTATAGATTTTTCATCAAACTGGCAGCTTCACTGACATCATCACTGGTGATTTTGGCAATAGCGAGGCCCGCGTGCACCATGACGTAATCGCCGGGGTCAACATGGGCGAGCAGTTCGGCAGAAACTTCGCGGCGGGCCCCCGAGGCATCGACGAGGGCGGTGCCGTCTTTAATCTTTAAAACTTTGGCAGGTAGTCCTACACACATAGTTATTATCTCCTTTGTAAATGGTACATTGCCGCAGCGGCCTGCCCCAGGCAGAGGCCGCCGTCGTTAGGTGGTATGAGCTGGTGCCGCAGTACCTGAAAGTGCTGCGCTGCCAGGGCCTGCATGGTGAGCTGCATGAGCAGTGTATTTTGCATGACGCCACCGGAGAGCGCTACCGTTTCCAGACCGGTGGTGGCGCGGGCCTGCATACAGGCATTGACGATGAGCGCGGCGAGACCTGCATGGAATGTATAGGCAAGCTGTGCTATGTCCTGATGTTGCTGGCGGCCTTGCAACAGTTGGGCAAAGAGCCGGTCTGTGGGCAGATAAAATTGCCGTGCAGCCTGCGCGGGGGCAGTAACTAGCGGTAAGGCCGCAGTCAGGCGTTGTGTGGTCTGTAAGCGCTCCGCTGGCGTAAAGGTACGAGCATAGCGTTCGGCGGCGAATTGCAAATACATGCTGGCTTCGCCTTCAAAGGTAGAGGCGGTACGAATACCCAGCAACGCACTCACAGCATCGTAAAGGCGGCCCACGCTGGTGCTCCTAATGGTATTGACGTGCTGGTCCGCCATGAAAATTTGCGCTTGCAGGGCATCGGCAGGGCAGAGGTTGAACTGTGCATTGAGATGCGCGAGCTTTTCCCGGTCATGACCGCCAAGGGCGTAAAGCATAGCGATAGCGATGCGCCAACCTTCGCGGGAGGCTTTATCACCGCCAGCTTGTAGGAAAGGCTGAATACTGCCTAAGCGCTGGAACCCAGCATAGTCACAACGCAGGATTTCTCCGCCCCATATGGTGCCGTCGGTACCATAGCCTGTGCCATCGAAGCTGACCCCGATGACAGGATCTGCGTAGTCATTTTCCGCCATGCAGCTGAGAATGTGGGCGTAATGGTGCTGCAAAGGCAGTAAGGGCAAGCCTAATTCCTGTGCCACACTGGTGGTGTTGTAACGCGGGTGCAGGTCACAGGCGACAAGGCTGGGCTCCGTTTCGAGGAGCTCGGTGAGGCGTTGGATGGTCTCTTTGAGCGCGAGCACGGTACGCAAATCGCTCATGTCGCCCACGTAGGGCGAGGGATAAAAGAGATTGCCCCGCCCGATGCAGAAGGTGTTCTTGAGTTCACCGCCGATACCTAACACCGCTCCTTGCCAGTCCTGTTTGAGCATGACCGGTAGGGGAGCATAACCGCGGCTGCGGCGAATCATGTAAGGGGTGCCGTCGAGATAATCCAGCACGGTGTCGTCAGCACGGATACGGATGGCGCGGTTGTGCGATAGTATGAGGTCGCAGAAGCTGCTGAGTGCTGACATAGCGCCTTCGTCGTCGCGGCAGATAGGTGCCCCCGCCGGATTGCCACTGGTCATGACGAGTACATCGGGCATGCGTGACTGCACGGCATCAGGATAGTCAAAGAGCAGCATTTGCACGGGCGCATATGGTAACATGACACCGATTTTAGGATTGCCGGGCGCCACAAGGTCAGTGATTTGCGGTTTAGCTGCCGTTTTACCCGTATCATTACTTTGGCGTTGCAGGAGTATAATCGGTTTCTGATGACCGGTGAGGATAGCCTCCTGCCCGTCAAGCAGTACGCACTCCCGACGCACGGTGTCCATATCACGGGCCATAATGGCAAAAGGCTTGACCGGGCGGTGTTTGAGCTCACGCAGACGGGCAACGGCTTGAGCATTACGGGCATCGCAGGCGAGATGAAAGCCGCCTATACCTTTGATAGCGACGATGCCGCCGTTGGCTATAGTCTCCCGCGTGCGTGTGATGGCAGCGGCACCGCGGCAGTCTTTATCGCCGATGATATAGAGCTCGGGGCCGCAGTCATTACAACAGACCGGCTGGGCATCGTAGCGGCGGCTGGCGGGGTTAGTATATTCGCTGGCGCAGGCATCGCACATGGGGAAAGCTTTCATACTGGTACGCTCGCGGTCGTAGGGCATGGCATCGAGGATAGTGAGACGCGGGCCGCAGGCGGTACAGTTGATAAAAGGGTGCAGGTAGCGACGGTTAGTGGGGTCGAAGAGCTCCGCGCGGCAACGGTCACAGGTGGCAATATCCGGGGAAACGAAGATGTCTCCTTTTTCCCGGGCACTGTCGATAATCGCAAAAGTGGTGTAGTGCTCGGGCACTGCCAGGGGTTCAGTATCTACTTTGAGAATGGCCGCGCGCTCAGGTGCTTTAGCAGTGAGGCCGGTATAAAAGGCAGCACAGTCCTGCTCCGTACCCTGAACGAAAATTTCGACGTAGGGACCTTTGTTGCAGACACTGCCCTTGATGTGGTGACGGGCCGCCAGACGGTCAACAAAGGGGCGGAAACCGACACCTTGGACAATGCCGTATACTTTGCTATGATAAAGGGCCATCAAAGGCTCAACTCACTTTCTGAGGTTTAGTTTGAGGCTGGGGGCTGCTCACCGCTCACGGCAAAATGTGGCATAGCGATAAACTCAACTTGTATGTCTTTAGGTAGAGCCCGCCTAAAGGCTGAATCACCCAAGATAACGTCGAAATGCTGTGTCTGTATAGCGGTGATGAAGTCATCTTCCTCTTGAAAATGCAAATCTTGTGGCTGAGCCTGTGCAGGCTCCTGCATAAACCAGGTAGCGCAGGTGATTTGCGCTTGTGGCATTTGCTTTTGCAAGACGGCACGACAGGCATTAGCCTGATACTGCTGATGGATAATCAGTAGCTTCTGAGCCGTGGCGGGCACCTGCTGCAGGCGGTCTGACATATCAGTAGTCAAAGGGCAGCGGCATTGGTAGGGGGTATCATATTTTGCTTGCAGCCATTGCGCGGCAGCCAGCCCCGCAGGACTATAGACGAGGTTAAGCGTGTTATCGCCAGCCTGTCGGTAGGCGTTGAGGTCAGCGTCGATACCGTAGAGCCGGATGATATCATAGGGCTCAGCTGCCAAGGCCTGCCTGAGAGCCGTTCCCGTTAACTCAGGCAAATCCAGTGGGGTAACTCCCCATACGCCTAGAATACGGGCGGTGTTTTCCTTGTGATGCGTTACGGCAAAAGTTTTGAGCAATGCCAAATAGGCCATGCTGATGCCAGTATCATAGAGGTGCGTGCCGGTAGTAGGGATGGTGATGACCGGCATACCGAGGCGCTTTTGCCCGAGGCGTGCCAAGGCGTGGTAATCTGTGCCGATGACGGCAGGTACCGGCGTGCCGATAATCGCGGCGAAAGGAACCGTGATATCTGCACAGGCTTTAGCCATTTTTTCGAGCAGTTTATCGTCGCGGCCCATGATGGCGTCCATGTCGCGCAGTCCGGCACTGAAAACAGCACTGTTGTGTGAGCCAAGCCCCCAGCGCGGTTCGTCGAAGCCGCAGATATTGCCCGCACAACCACCCGCATCGCAGATAACGACGAGACCGCCGAGGGGATAGAGTACCGCCGCGGCGCCGCTGTCATCCGGCGCAAAGGGCGCAAGGTAAAGGCGTAGTCCTTTCATACTTTTGCTACCTTTCTATATGTATAGTGGCACAACGGGTTAACTTGTGAGCGGCTGCAACGGCGAGCGCAAACAATGCCGCAGATGCTGGGCGGGCCGTTCCGTGGGACCAAGTTTAGTACGCATCGCTGCCAATAGGGCCCGGATAGCGGCAAAGCCGAAGGGCTGTCTTTCACTATGCCAGCCGAGACCTGGTACGTCCGGATGATACCAGCAAGCGTCTTCGCCGATGGCAAAGGTGACCTGACTGTCCGCAGCTTGATAATGTACCATCGTAGGGCTGAGATTGGTATAGATACGCGTATCCGGGCTGAGCTGGCCGAGCTGCTGGATATAGTAGGTATCATCGACACGGGGATTGGCGAAGATTTCTTCGACCGTGAGGCCACTGCGCACGAGTGCCAACGCCAGGTCAAACGGATTCGCGTTGAGGCGGCTGCCAATGGCAAAGCGCTGGCTGGCATATTGCTCACGGAAAGCTTGAATATCCTGCATAATCGCCGGCATGATGGCGATGTGTTTCTGTTCTTTGATGCCCAGCACCCGCGCTAAGGCACGATATTGGTTGGCCATACGGTCGGCCTGATAGGTACGGCGCAACTCGATATAGGGAATGTGCAGACGCTGCTCCATGAGTTTAGCGGCATCGCGGGCCTCGCCGTCAAGTACGAGGTTAAAATTGGCCGCCGCCATCTGCTGATATGCAGCGTAATCGGTGCAGGTAGCAAGCTGACGCACGTGCTGGAGGCCCCACTGCTTTAACAACAAAGGCAACTCGCTATCGGCGGCCAAAGGTGAGAAATACCCCAGTAAGTTACAGGCCCTAGCATCCTTAGTCTTTGGCTGCAACAGGCTGTAAATAGACTCACGCACAGCCACCATCGGTGGGTGGCTGCCGTCACGGGTGAGTGCATACATGTAACAAGGCCGCACGGGCAAACCGCAACGCTCTGCTGCCCGCCGGCATACGCGCTCCATATCGGTACCAAGCAGAGCGTCGACACAGGTCAAGCAAAGCATGACTACGCTGGGGCGCTCTGTACGACTGGCCACAAAAGCCTCTACCGCCTCGGGAATGCGCTGTAAATGACGTCCCGTCACAATATCGTTGTCATCCAGCTCGTAAAAGGCGAAACGCTCACCGTAGTTACCCGCCCCGCGCAGTGCGGCAGTATTACGGCCACAACACCCCGGCGAGATAAGCAGCATAATCGAGCCAGGAATCGACAGTCCCGCACGTTTAACGCCGAAGCCCTGCGCGCCGGGAGAGTTAAAATCCAGTGCGGCGGGGGAGTTACAAATCAAATGCGCATCCAACTGGAAGGGCTCTGGCAATGGCTCCAGACCATGTTCGGCCAAGGCCGCCGCGGTCATATAAAACGGTTTACTTGACATGCTATACACGTCTCCTTGTCGAGAGGCCAACCTCACTGCTTTTTGCCATCTAAGAGTTTTTGCGCCAAAGTCAGGAATTTTTGGCTGATGGGCAGAGCTGGATTGCCTTCAATCACCGTCTGGCCCTTTTCCTCATAGAGGTTAATCTCGTCACTGCGCGGTAAATCGGCCAAAATATCAATAAAGTGCTGTTGGGCAAAAGCAGCCACTTTAGCATGTTCATTGGGTGTGTTGCGACGGTTGAGGATAACCCCGCGCAGTTTGGCATAGCCGCGGTCAGCAAAATTCTCCACCGCCGTGGCAATATTGTTAGCCGCGTAGAGGGCCATCTTTTCGCCAGAGGTCACAATGAGCACATCCTCTGCGTAGCCTTGACGGATAGGAGCCGCAAAGCCACCGCAAACCACATCGCCGAGCACATCGTAGAGCACCACATCCGGCTGAAACTTAGCAAATAGCTGTAAATCCTCCAACAGGCCAAAGGTCGCAATGATACCACGTCCGGCACACCCCAGGCCTGGAGTAGGGCCCCCGGTCTCTATGCAGAGCACACCGCCAAAACCGGTTTGGGCAATCTCCTCCAGCTTAGTCGGTTCCCGGTCATACTTACGCATATATTCCATAACTGGCAGAAGCGGCTGACCGCCCAGCAGATTGATGGTAGAGTCAGCTTTCGGGTCACAGCCGATTTGGATAACCCGCTGCCCCAAGTGGGCAAAAGCTGCCGCAAGATTACTGGTCAAGGTTGACTTGCCAATACCGCCTTTGCCATAAACGGCAATTTTCAACATATGGTTTCAGCCTCCGATTTATCACAATCTTTCTCTTTATTATAATCATTTATGCAAGATTTTACCATAGCTAAACGAAAATTTGTGTACCGATTTCTATAATAATCTGGCTGTTGTGCATTGTTTTACCTGCATTTATTCGTTATAATGAAACTGCTTGCTCCTAGACTGAGCGGGCAAAACATATATTGAGGTGGATGTTTTGCATATAGTGCTTATAGAGCCGGAAATTCCCGGCAATACTGGTAATATCGCCCGTACCTGCGCCGATACGGGCAACGAGCTGCATCTCGTAAAACCGTTGGGCTTTTCGGTAGATGACAAACATTTAAAACGTGCCGGGCTTGATTACTGGCATTTAGTCAAAGTACATTATCACGAAAACTTTAACGAGGTACTGCAAGCCTATGCCGGGCACCAGTTCTACTATTTATCCAAGAAGGCCAAACATTGTTATTCGGACGTCAAATTTGGTCCTGAAGATATGCTCGTGTTCGGCAAAGAAACTGCGGGCATCCCCGAACCAATCCTCAAAGCAAATTGGGAGCACACCCTGCGCATTCCTATGGTAGAAGGCGCGCGCTCCTTGAACCTTTCCAACTCGGTGGCTATTGTCGTCTACGAGGCTGAACGCCAGTTAGGCTTCCCTGGGCTCGCTAACGATGGCCCCGGTCTGCGTATCGATGGCAACGTGGTGGAGTAGAACTATTCACTTTCGGTATAGCAGGAAAAAACGTACCCGTGTCGAACGTAGAGACAATAGAGCAATACTGTTAAACAAAAAGTCAGCATAGTTGGTCTGTGTATAGAAATTTTGGGGAGGAAATATCATGCAAAAACCAGCAAAAAAACTTGGCTTCGGCTTTATGCGCATGCCCTGCACGGATAAAAATGACCAGAAGGCCATCGACCTGCCACAGGTGGAGCAGATGGTAGATAAATTTCTATCGCGCGGCTTCACCTATTGCGATACGGCCTGGATGTATCACGACTTCGTGAGCGAGGATACCGTGGGCAAAGCGGTAGTCGACCGCTATCCGCGTGAAGCCTTTACTATCGCCACGAAAATGCCGGATATGATGCTCAAAAGCAAAGACGAAGTGGCAGAGATTTTTGCTAAGCAAAAAGCCAAACTGCATGTCGACTACTTCGACTATTATCTCGTGCATGATATGAACAGCGCGAACTACGAAAAAGCGAAAAAATTCGACGTGCTGCCCTTTGTACGGGCCAAACGCAAGAGCGGAGAAATCCGTTGCCTGGGCTTCTCCTGCCACGACTCGGCCGAGGTGCTGGACCGGATTTTGCAGGAAAATCCCTATTTCGAGTTTGTCCAGCTGCAAATCAACTATCTCGACTGGGAGAGTGCCGGCATCCAGGCACATAAATGCTATGATGTCTGCGTGAAGCACGGCGTGCCCGTCATCGTCATGGAGCCGGTCAAAGGGGGTACGCTCGCGAACCCGCCCGAAAACGTGAAAAAGCTGCTGCATGACGCCCATCCAGACTGGAGCCCTGCCGAATGGGCTATCCGCTTTGCAGCCAGCCTTGATAACGTCATGGTCGTGCTCTCAGGTATGAGCACGCTGGCACAGCTCGACGAAAACACGCGCTTCATGCAGGATTTCGAGCCGCTCTCGCCAGCTGATTGGAGCCTGCTGTTAAAAGCCGCCGAAATGATTCGCCAGAGCATCGCCATTCCCTGCACTGGCTGTCGTTACTGCGTCGAAGCCAGCAAATGCCCCAAGAATATTCTCATACCCAACTATTTTGCCCTGTTCAATACGCGCAAGCTCATGCACCGCCGTGACTACTCACCAGAGATTGAGTACTACGAAAACTATATCGGCCAAGGCTATGGCAAAGCATCTGACTGCATTGCCTGCCGTGCCTGCGAACGCGTCTGCCCGCAGCATATCCCCATTGCCGACTGGATGCAAAAAGTCGCCCCTGACCTCGAGGGCGGCCAGCAGCTATAACGCGATACGAGCTAAAAAACGCTCAGAGCAATCTGAGCGTTTTCGTATGATTACTAAAAAGGAGTGCCCGCATGCCGGAATATCAGCTCTATCTCTTTGACTTTGACTACACTCTCGTGAACTCCGAGGCCGCTATCCTCAAATGCTTTCACCTAACTTTGGCTGAGCAGGGTCTTTTCGACCCGGGCGATGAAGTCATCCGCCATACGATTGGCCTGCCCATGCTCAAGGCCTGCGGTATCATCCTGGGAACCGAGGATGAGCAGCAGATACGCGCCTTTATCAAACACTATACCGTGAACGCTGACCGCTATATGACGGCAGGTACGCGCTTCTATCCACATACGGTAGCAACGCTGCAGGCATTACGGCAAACGGGCGCCCAACTGGGCATCATCTCCAGCAAAACGCGGCATCGCATTCAGGAGAAATTCGTACAGGACGGCGTACCTGACCTCATTGACTATATCCTCGGCAGCGACGATGTAAAGGAACACAAGCCCTCACCAGAAGGCATCAACAAGGCACTGGCACACTTTCAGCTGCCACCAGCCAGTGTGCTCTATACCGGTGATAGTTATGTAGACGCCGGGGCTGCCCAGAATGCCGGCGTGGCTTTCGCAGGCGTAACTACGGGCACGACTACGGCAGCAGAGCTCGCCGCCTATCCCCATGTAGCCATCATACAGGATATCAGCGAACTGACTAATTTATAAAAATATTACTTCATACCAAGCACCAGGAGGTAAGGCATGAGCGTTTTGACGGTATCACATCTGTCGCACAGCTACGGCGGGCGGGATATTTTCGCCGATGTTTCTTTTCGTTTGCTCAAGGGCGAGCATGTGGCCTTGGTGGGCGCCAACGGCGAGGGTAAATCGACCTTTCTCGCCATCATCACGGGGCAGATGACGCCGGATAGCGGCAAGGTGGAGTGGGCACGGCACACCAAGGTTGGCTACCTCGACCAACACGCCTCGCTGACGCCGGGCCTGACCATCCGCGAGGTGTTGCGCACCGCTTTCGCTAATATGACCCAACTGGAGCAGGAAATGCTCACACTCTATGACCAAATGGGCGAAGCCACACCGGAGCAGATGGATAAAATGATGCAGGAAACCGCCGAAATCCAAGATATCCTCGATGCGGGCAGTTACTATACCATCGATACGCGCATCGAAGAGGTGGCAAGCGGCCTCGGACTGCGCGACATTGGTCTGGACCGTCACGTCGATGAACTCTCGGGTGGTCAGCGCACAAAGGTACTGCTCACGAAACTGCTGCTGGAAAATCCCGAGATACTCATTCTCGATGAGCCGACGAACTATCTTGACGCTGAGCATATCGCCTGGCTCACCCGCTATTTGCAAGATTACGCGAACGCCTTTATCGTCGTTTCGCACGATGTACCCTTCCTCAACGCCATCACGAACGTCATTTGGCACGTTGACAACCTTACGCTCACACGTTATACTGGCAGCTATGAAAAATTCGAGGAAATGGCTGCGCTAAAACAACGTCAGGCCGAAGCCGCGTATGCACGCCAGCAGGCAGAAATCGCTAAAGAAAAGGATTTCATTGCCCGCAACAAGGCTCGTGTCGCTACGCGGGGCATGGCCAACAGCCGGCAAAAACGCCTGGATAAGATGGAATTGCTCACGAAACGCACCGTAAAACCCAAGGCACATTTTGCTTTTCAAAATGACCGTACACCCTCACGTTACGTCATCGAGGCCAAAAGGCTCGTGCTCGGCTATGATACTCCGCTCACGAATCCTGTGGATATACAGGTGGAGCGCGGACAGAAAATCGCTATCCGCGGTACCAATGGCCTCGGTAAATCCACCCTGCTGAAAACCTTGCTAGGTATGATACCGCCCATCAGCGGCAAAATAGAGCAGGGGGAGTTCGTCTCGGTAGGTTATTTTGAACAGGAGGAAAAGGCCGGTAACCAGAACACCGCACTGGAAGAGCTCTGGCAAGCCTTCCCCGGACTGACGCAGTTCGAGGTGCGGGCGGCCCTCGCGAATTGCGGCCTCACCAATGACCATATCACAACGAAGATGCTGGCTCTATCCGGCGGTGAGGCGGCCAAAGTGCGTCTAGCTAAAATTATGCAGGCTCCGGCAAATTTGCTCGTACTAGACGAGCCCACCAATCACCTCGATGTAGAAGCAAAAAAAGAGCTGGCACGAGCTCTCAAGGAATATAAAGGTACTATTCTGCTCGTTTCACATGAGCCGGAGTTCTATGCAGGCTGGGTCGATAAAGTCTGGAATATCGAGCGCTGGACGACGAAAATTGTCTGAAGCCAGCGGTGGTATTGACTACGTTTTACCTATTCTCAGCGGGAGGCTGCAATATTTTGGAAAAGCATTTTGATATCAACGCCGAAGGCTATAGCGTGCGTTGCCGTCTCATCGCCCATAGTGAAGCGCATCACTATGACCGCGTAATCATCTGTACCCACGGCTTTGGCAGCAGCAAGGACGTGGGCAATATCACGCGCTTTGCCGAAAAGGCATCTGCCAAATATAAAACTGATGCTGTAATTTGTTTTGACTGGCCCTGTCACGGACAGGATGCACGCAAAAAACTTGTAATCAGTGAATGTCTGACTTATTTGCGTCTCGTCATTACCTATGCCCAACAAGAGCTAAAGGCCCAGCAACTGCTGATTTATTCCGTGAGTTTTGGCGGCTATTTGACGTTGCGGTATATGCACGATATCGGTAATCCTTTCAGCCGTATTGCACTACGCTGTCCGGGGCTGCGTATGTATGATTTAATGAAAAAGAACGTCTCTGCCGATGACTTGAAGAAACTGGCCAAGGGCAAAGAGGTCATGGTCGGCTTTGCCCGCAAGATGAAGATTGACCAACAACTGCTCAATGATTTGGAGGCAGGGGACGTGCGGCAATATGAATATTTCGATGCCGCCGACAACATGCTCATCCTGCACGGTACAGCGGATACTACCGTAGATATACAGGACTCACAGCAGTTTGCCGAGGACAATGTTATCGAATTTATCCCCGTGGAGGGCGCCGACCATCCGTTCCGTGACCCTAAACTCATGGATTTTGCCATCCACACGATTATAGAGTTTTTTGCACCGCAGACATCAGCGTAACACAAAACCACCGCTAAGTCAGTCCTTGAAGGGCCAGACCTCAGCGGTGGTTTAGCTGTACTTTTAACTTATAGGCGTATCGCCATTTTGTGCCATTTGCATCTCGTGCAACAACAACGCCCGCGTGCCTTTATCCTCTAGGCGCTCCAATAAGCGCTGCATCGTCTCCGGTTTTAGCGAGAGTAGGGAACTCGGGTCGGTAACGAACAGCTCCTCAGGGTCAGCCCCGTAGAGTTCCGCGATTTTCGGCATATATTCATTATCGGGCAGTTCCCAGCCCAGTTCCCAAGCGCTATAAGTATCTGTAGGAACCGCTAAGGCCTCCGCTACATCTTCCTGCCGCATGCCCTGACGCATCCGCAACTGACGCAGATTCTTGCCAAAGGCATTTTCGATATGTGGTACTCCCATATTGATGTCTCCTTTATAGAACCAAAGTCCCAATAATTCCCTATCATTGATACGATTATAGCACCGCGCCCAAAGAAGTTCAAGGAAAAGAAAACAAGGAAATACGTACGTGCGCCTTCACAAAATCCATCCGATGCGCTAAGATATAGCTGAAACCTGTAAAGTTGACAATATATGAGTCCTATATGGAGGGAAACTACCATGAGCTTTCGCTTTGCCCATAACAACTTCAATGTACTAAATCTGGAAAAGAGCTTGCAATTCTACGAAGAGGCTTTAGGCTTTAAAGTAGCACATCAACTGACGCAACCGGATTTTACGCTGGTTTATCTCACTGATGGCGGTCAAACGCCACATGAGCTGGAACTCACCTGGCTCAAGAACCGCACCAAACCCTATGATTTAGGGGAAAACGAGTTCCACCTCGCCGTATATACGGATGACTATGCGGCAGCACATGCCAAACATCAAGCGATGGGCTGTATTTGCTACGAAAATCCCGCTATGGGCATCTATTTCATCAATGACCCCGATGGTTACTGGATTGAGATTTTACCAGCCAAATAATCGGAGGAGGGCAGATATATGGAAGATTTAGCTACACTCTATCAAGGCTGCCGTACCTATCGTCGTTTTACCCAGGAGCACATACCGGAGACTATACTGCATAAAATAGTCAATGTAGCGCGTGAACGCTCCTGCGCCCGCAACGAAAATGCCCTGCGCTACGCTGTAGTCAGCCGGCCTGAACTGGTCGCCGCCATGCAGCCTATGCTGCACTGGGCTGCCGCACTGTCACCAGAGATTGGCACACCAAAAATTGGTGAGCAACCAACCGCACTAATTGTCATGGCCCGCACAGAAGCGGCCAGTCCTCTCAGCGACATCGATATTGGGATTGCCGCAGACGCTATGGCAGTTACCGCGTGGCAGCAAGGTATCGGCAGTGCCATCCTGGCCAGTATCAATCAACCGCAAATTAAGCAGCTATTGCATATACCGGATGGCATCGAACTCCGCCTGGTACTGGCACTAGGCTATCCAGCGCACAAAAGTACTGTCGTCGAGCCGCAAGCTGGTAAAACGCTAGATTATTATGTGGATGACCAGCGCAACTATTACGTGCCGAAACTGTCTGAAAAAGCAGTTATTACTTATTACGCATAAATAACCAGCTAGACAAACATAGAGAGGAAAGCTACGATGAGCAAACGCGCCTTTATTGACCATGTGGCCATAGCCATACACGATTTACCTTGGCACATAGATTTCTTTACTCATGTCCTAGGCATGCGGGAAACCAGACGCCAGCTAACACCAGACGGTCAACTGCGGCAAGTATGGCTGGATGGTGGTATCCAGCTGGTACAAGTATCAGCCAACGAGCCGGTATCCGACGGCCATAGCCGCCACCTGGGCATCGTACTGGATGACTTCGCTACAACCATCAAAGATGTCCTAAAAACCTCGGGTGTCCAGCAAATACCGGGCGCACCGGCCACTTGGGTGGAACTGCCAGAGGGCCTAGTCCTAGAACTATTCCCAGCCGTACCAGGCTCTATAGAAAAAGCTCTGCAACTGGACATCAACCAATGCCAGGTAGAGCTGCGTGAGCAAAAGACCAGTCATTAACTACATATTTGGTAAAATAACCGCCAAAATACCTGCCAAAAAGCCACTAGCCCAGCAGTGCTATTTACTTTCGATAAGTATAAAGCGGGCAGTAAGCCCTTATATATCGGTAGCTCTGGGATTTTGCCTGTTATTTGGGCAGGTTTTAGAGGGCGCGCTCCAGCGCCTCGCGCATGACGTTGTCGCGGTTCTCCATAACGCGGGAGTAGACGCGGGCGGTCAGCACGCTAGAGCTGTGGCCCTAGCGCTTTGACACGCGCTCCAGGTCAACCCCTGCCTCCAGCAGCATGGTTGCGTGCGTGTGGCGCAGGGAGTGAAATGAACCCTCACCGAATGATGCCTTGCAAAACTCACCGAAATAACGAAAACGGCTGGCGGTCATCTGCTGGCCGTTTTCGTTTGTGCAGACGAAATTGTTCTTGTACCAGTACTTGCCGTAGGCTAGGCGCTGCTCTTTCTGCCAGTGCTGCTGTGCTTTGAGCTCGTCGATGAGCTGGCGGCTGATAGGGATAGTGCGGATAGAGCACCGTGTCTTTGGCGTGGGCTGCACGAAACCCGCGCCGCCGTCATCGTACATGGTGGCGTGGATGGAGACCGTACCCGCTGCCATATCCGCACGGATGAATCGGGGCTGTACCTGCCGTATTGCCCCATGCCAGTGCAGGGGCTATCCACAAACCTGCACAGCGGCCACGGCTAATGTGGCGCCTTATTTGGTATGGCAGCGCTTTTCTTCGCAAAAAGGGGGAGCGCTGCTTTATTTTTTATGCAAGGCCTGTACATCTGCCTCTAGTTCGGCGAGGTCATCGGCGTCTGCCTGCTGGGCGGCTCGTTTCTTTCGGCGGGTATCAAAGGCAGTATATTCGGCGGTTACGTATTCGAGCATTTCATCGTGTGAGTGCTGGCCGTGGCCAGCCAGCAGAGGAACGTCGTGGTCAGTTAGCAGTTTGTCAACCGTATTGCGCCAATAGCTGAGCGTGAGGTCTTTGCGCATCTTGACGCGCACCTCGGCACTTTCAAGGAAGATGGTTACGAGGCGGTTGAGCAAATCAATCTCGTCTTCCTTTAGATAATTCTTCGCGGTGACAATATCCTTGCGCCGCACGACGTTCCCCTGCCATGACGTGAGGGCCATATTGGGCTGTGAGCTGTCGGCACGTGCCATGATAAGGTCGGCGGCTGTCTGGCCGGTCACGCCATAGATGAGTTTGTTCTGTGTCTCGGCAAAGAACTGCTGCGTGGCTTTGTCGGTTTTATCGTAATCAGAGGAAAGAGAGAACAGGTCACGCAGTTTTTGGTAGAACCGTTTCTCGCTGGCGCGGATATCGCGGATGCGGGCGAGCAGTTCATCGAAGTAGTCCGGGCGGCCATCGGGATTTTTCAACCGTTCATCATCCAGCACAAAGCCTTTATGCAAATATTCCTTCAAGGTACTATTCGCCCAACGCCGAAACTGGGTACCACGAGGGGAGCGCACACGAAAGCCTACGGCTAAAATAACGTCCAGGCTATATAGGGTGACGGGTTTATCTGAATTTGCAATGTGAATATTCTTCACATTGCTTTTTTCGTCTACTTCTTTTTCGGCAAAAATATTGCTGATATGTTTGCTGATACCACTGCGTTCCTTGTCGAATAGCTCGGCAATTTGAGCTTGACTAAGCCAAACTGTCCCGTCGTTGGCGTACAGCTTGACGCTGGCTTTGCCATCGTCGGTATTGTAAATAATGATATTGTCCATAGAACCTCCTAATGTGAAATCGTGCGAAATCGTTTGAAACGATGGCGCACGATTATTTTATGCCTTTTTTTCGTTTGTACCATCGAAGAGAGACTGCTCCTTGTCTTGCGCTTCGAGCTCCTGGCGGTAGGCGTCCACTTCGCGGTCGAGGGTGGAGCGGGAGGCAACTGTTGAATTTTCTTTAATAGTTGCCATTATTAAAACATTTTCCGTCTTTGTCATGGTCAGGTGCAGCTGTGTCCTGTAAATCATGCCAAGATTTTCTATATTTATCAGGGATAGGTACAAGCTTTATTTGCTCAATCGAGCGGAGAAGATATGCTATGTAATCGTGACAATCTATTAAAGTAGCTATACCGTTACACAATCGCTCATGACGTGAGTCATCCCAGGTGGGGAGAAAAAACTTAACATTCATTTTGGCTAGCCGTTCTTCTTCTTGCTTCTGAATGATGCGTCGTTCTTTCCATACCTTATCATTATATCTCCTGTCAATGTCCTTCATCTTGGGAATTAGAACTAGGTCACATGGCTACCATCTCCTTCTTTGTTGTTCCCATTATATCAGTTATACATGTGTAATTCAGCACAAAATATTTTTAAATTGCGCTGACAAGGCGTTAATGCGCTATATAATAGTATATATACACAAAAGAGATGAACAACACCATGCAGGACGTACGCAAAATGACACTAGAGACTAAGGAACGCCTGAACCAAGAGACGCCGCAGTTCGTGGACGGATTCAACAGGCTGATACCAGAGCAGCAGGCCAGCGTCAAAAGATACATCTGGCGGCAAGGTCAGGCCAATGCCGAGTGGACGGCAATGCTGAACACCATGCAATCAAAACTGGACTAATTGGCAGGTTTTGATTATAATAAACCACGGCAACACCAGTAAAATAGGTGCTGCCGGGGTTTAATTTTTGGCAGGCTTTACCCAAAATAAGGGCAAAAAAGTATATTAGCGTATATCAATGTAGTTACAAATATTTGCAGTACAGGCTCCTTAACCCCATGAAATATAAGGCTTCAACGGCAACGCAGTAGCAGAGCTATTACATAACCTATTACTTCCGATAATTTATACTTATCGGAAGTAATGTAGGCTATGTAATAGCTCTGGCACTTTTGCCGGGGCTATTTGTGTTATATATCAGCCATACTAACTGAACTGAAAGGATTTGATTTTATGTTTTCTATCCACACCCAAACTAAACATATCGGCGCACATGAGTTATGTGTGACGGCAGTGATGACGGCTTTGGTGTTTGTGGCTACGTTTGTACCGCGTATTCCGATTCCTTTGGGGTATGCACATCTGGGCGATGCGGTGATATTTTTGCTGGTGGTGTTATTGCCGCGCCGCGATGCTATATTTGCGGCGTGCATTGGTTCCGCCTTATCTGATTTACTGGGCGGTTTCCCGCTGTGGATTGCGCCGACTTTGCTCATCAAGTTGGTGATGGCGGATATCGTTTGGCGCGTAGTACGTCCGGCACAGCAATTGGTCACGAAAAAAGCGTTTATACTCGGCACTTGTTTGTCAGGCTTGTGGATGGCGACAGGCTATACACTTTTCGGTGCCCTGCTCGCCAACAGCCTGACGGCCGGTCTTGCCTCTACCCCTGGGTTGCTTTTCGAAGCATTGTTTAATATCATAGCAGCCGTGATTTTCCTGCCACTGGTACAGCGTTTGCGCCGACAGTTGCATTAAACGCATTTGCTCGCCCCTTACGCAGGCTTTTTATAACTTATTCTTAGTGTTGTACAACCATAGGTGGGCATAAATGATAAATAAACAGTCATAAATTTTAAAACAGATACAGTTAGGAGGTGTTAGCATGTCGGCAACGCGTTGTTATGCGGCTATTGATTTAAAATCTTTTTATGCCTCAGTAGAGTGCCACGAACGCGGGCGCGACCCTTTAACGACCAATCTGGTAGTAGCTGATACCAGCCGTACAGAAAAGACCATTTGTCTGGCCGTTTCTCCTTCGCTAAAAGCGTATGGCATCCCGGGACGGCCGCGTTTGTTCGAGGTGACCGAGCGCTTGCGCACGGTAAATGGCCGACGGCAGGCCTCGGCACCCCGCCGCCAGTTGACTGGCACCTCCGATGATGCTCCCACCTTGCTGGCGCATCCAGAGTTTGCAGTTGATTATATTGCCGCTGCACCGCGCATGCACCTCTACATGGAGTACAGCAAACGTATTTACGGCATTTATTTGCGTTACGTAGCGCCCGAGGATATTCACCCCTACTCGGTTGATGAGGTATTTATTGATGTTACGCCATATCTAAAAACCTATCACACGACCGCACACGCTCTGGTACTGCATATGGTACGTGACGTCTTGCATGAGACTGGCATCACCGCTACAGCCGGTATCGGCACAAATCTCTACCTCGCCAAAATTGCTATGGATATCGTGGCGAAGCATCTGCCCGCCGATAAGGACGGCGTGCGTATCGCCGAACTGGATGAGCATAGTTATCGGGAAAAATTGTGGGCGCACCGCCCGCTGACGGATTTTTGGCGCGTAGGCCCTGGTCTGGTGAAAAAGCTGGCGCGTTACGGTCTGCATACGATGGGCGATATTGCCCGCTGTTCACTCGGCGAGCCGCAGGCGTTTTACAACGAGGAACTGCTATATAAACTTTTTGGCGTAAATGCAGAACTGCTCATCGACCACGCCTGGGGCTGGGAATCTGTGACCATGCAGGATATCAAGGCCTACCGGCCTGCCAGCAACAGCCTTTCGTCAGGACAGGTCCTGCAAAGCCCCTATACAGCCAGCAAGGGGCGGCTCATCGTGCAGGAAATGACCGACCTGCTTGTACTGGATTTAGTGCGCAAGGGACTGCGCACAGAACAAATCGTTCTCGACATCGGCTATGATGTAGAAAACCTCAACGATAAAGGCCGAGCCGCCCGCTATCATGGCCCAGTCCATATTGACCACTACGGTCGGCCTGTGCCACAGCCTGCGCACGGCTCGCAGACCTTACCCGCACCCACAGCCTCCAGCAAAATTATTCTCACAGCTATGGGCGAACTCTACGACCGCATAGTCGACCAAAAATTACTTATTCGCCGTTGCACAGTCACGGCTGCCAACCTCATCAGCGAAAGCGACTACCGTGCCAGCCAACAAAAACCACAGGAACTGAATTTATTCGCGGACAACCAAAATCCTACACAGTTGGCGCTTGCTAAGGAACAGGCACTACAAAAGGCCATGCTCAAAATGAAGCAGAAGTTCGGCAAAAACGCCATTCTGCGCGGCATGAACCTACAGGAAGGTGCCACAACCATCGAACGCAACCAACAAATAGGTGGCCATAAAGCCTAAAGGAGGGTGCGCATATGCCTGAAAAATTACCAGACGACTATAACGATATCATCGATTTGCCGCACCATCGTTCCGTGCGACATGCCCCTATGGAACGGCTGAAACGCGCCGCCCAGTTCGCCCCTTTCGCGGCTCTCAGCGGCTACGAAGAGGTCATCGCTGCCGCCGTCCGACAGCATGAAACAAATAACGAAGAAAATTGAACCACCCCACGCAATGAAAAATGGCCGTATTAGCGTCAAATCCCGCTGATACGGCCATTTTGATTTAATCAAAAGCCCAGTAAATGTATGAACCACAGCAACACGGGCACTACGGCCAGAGCTGGCAAATAGTTTATCACTTTGAGTTCTGTGATATGCAGCATATTGAGACCAATCGCCAAAATGAGCAAGGAGCCGGTCGTAGAGATCTCTGCGATAAGTTCCGGAGCAAAAAGCGGTGCCAAGGCTTCTGCCAACAACACCACCGCCCCTTGAAAAATGAACGTAAAGCCTGCTGAGCCCATAACGCCCACGCCCATTGCCGCGCCCATGATGATACCCGAGCAAAAATCTAAGAGTGATTTCGTATAGAGAATAGTATAGTCACCATCAAGCCCTGCATTCAAAGAGCCTACGATAACCATAGCCCCCACGTTCATGATGAGACAAGAGGTCACAAAGGCGTTGGCGATACGCGCCCCCTCCCCCTCGCCTGTGGCAAAACGGCTGGTGATGCGCTCCGTGAAGCGATTCACATGTCCATCCCAATCGCCATAGGTACCGATGGCCACACCCACCACGATAGCTACAATGAGCAAGAGGATATTGCGCTCACTCACCGCACCTTGGATGCCGATGAGCACCGTGCAAAGCCCCAATGCCTCCATGATGGCATCTGTGAGCTGTTGCGGTATACCACGCCGCAGCAACAGACCGATACTCACACCGATGATGATAGCGACCGTATTGACAATAACTGCAAACATATAGCGAAAATACGCCTCCTGCGGCAATAATTAAACTTTAACGCAAAATACCCACTATTCGCTTGAGCTCGGCTAAAAATGCTGCAATATCCGCAGCCGTCGTATAGCGGCCGAGTGTCACACGCACGGCTTCCTGTGCCTCGGCTGCGCTCTGCCCCATAGCCAACAATACATGCGAGGGCTCGAGCGAGCCTGCACTGCATGCACTGCCTGCGGAGACGGCGAAGCCTGCGAGGTCGAGGCGGATGAGCAGGACCTCGTGGTCAATGCCCTTGATGCGGAAATTGACGTTGCCCGGCAGGCGCTGTGTCAGGCTGCCGTTGATGCTGACTCCCGGCAAGGCTTGCAAGCCTTCTATGAGTTGAGTGCGCAAAGCTGTCAGCCGTGCCTGCTCCGCAGACATTTCGTGCTGGGCCAGCATAGCCGCCTGCCCGAGACCGACCAGTCCCGGCACATTTTCCGTGCCCGCGCGTTGCTCGCGCTCCTGTGCCCCACCATGCACGAGCGAATCCAGCTGCCAGCCGCGCCGCAGATAAAGTGCCCCTGTGCCCTTAGGCCCATAGAGTTTATGCCCCGAGAGTGAGAGCGCATCCACCTGCAGCTGTTGTACGTCAATAGGTACATGCCCCGCCGCCTGCACGGCATCCGTATGGAAAAACACACCTTGCTCATGCAATAGCGCACCAATCTCCGCTATGGGCTCGATAGTACCCACCTCGTTGTTAGCATACATGATGGAGACCAGTGCCGTATCGTCACGCAACGCCGCCGCCACCTGCTCTGCCGTCACGCGTCCTACATCATCAACCGGCAGGTACGTCACAGTAAAGCCCTGTGCTTCGAGCCATTTACAAGCGTTGAGCACTGCATGATGTTCGATGGTGGTAGTGATGATATGCTTTTTTCCTGAGGCACGTAGCTGCGCAAATGCCATGCCCTTGAGCACCCAGTTATCGCTCTCGCTGCCGCCACTGGTAAAGAAAATCTCCCCCGGCTCTGCCCCCAGCAGAGATGCCACCTGCTGGCGCGCCTGTGCCACCGCCTGCCGTGCCGTGCGGCCATAGCTGTAGAGACTGGAAGGGTTGCCAAAATGCGTGGTAAAATACGGCAGCATGGCCTCCAGTACGCGTGCATCCACGGGCGTGGTTGCCGCATAGTCGAGATAGACTGGCTCCGCCGCACTCACCGGCCACACCCCACTTTAGCTTCCCAGCCCGCCGCAGGGTCGGTAGAGTTATCCTCGCAGAGATCCTTGAGCGTAATATTGTCGAGCACACGCGAAATACTGTCGCAGACCTTGGCCCAGACACTACGCGTCACACAAGCCCCCGCCCGTCCACAATAGGCGTTTTCCGCATCCGCCTCATCGAGCAGACAGTCCACGAGCGCAATCGGGCCTTCCATAGCAGTGATAATCGCTCCGATGGTCACCGAGCAGGGCGGTTTGGCGAGCATATATCCGCCCTGGGCGCCGCGCACACTTTTCACGAGCCCCGCTTTGCGCAATGTACCCATGAGCTGTTCCAGATAGTTTTCGGAGATACCTTGATTTTGACTGATAGTCTTGAGCGGCAAGGCGCCCTCGCCGTAGTGCAGGGCGAGTTCATAGAGTGCCGTCACGCTATATCTGCTTTTGGTCGAAATTTTCATAATGTGCCTCACTAATCCCGAGTCATTTAGTCGGATTTAAGCCCTAATATAGCAGAAAAGCCGCGCCCTGTCAAAACCTGTCAGGCCAACAGGCATGCAGATAAGCGCGCTGACGCTGCTCGGCACCATGCTCACTGGGCTCGTAGTAATGCGCTCCCTGCATGGCATCGGGCAGATACTGTTGGGGCGTGAAATGTCCCGGATAGTCATGCGGATAAATATAATCCGTGCCATGCCCCAGCTTGGCCGCGCCTTTGTAGTGCGCATCACGCAAATGCAGGGGAACCGTACCGCAGTTTTTACTGCGCACGTCGGCCAGTGCAGCATCGATGCCCAGATAGGCCGCGTTACTTTTAGGCGCAGAGGCCACGTAGGTCACAGCCTCCGCTAATGGGATACGGGCCTCGGGCAAACCAACGAACTGACAGGCCTGTACGGCGGCCATCGCCACCACCAGCGCCATAGGATCGGCGTTGCCCACATCCTCGGCCGCGCAAATGGCCACACGCCGCGCGATAAAATTCAAGTCCTCCCCAGCCGCCAGCATACGCGCGAGATAGTGCAGAGCCGCATCGGGGTCACTGCCGCGCATACTTTTGATAAAGGCCGACACCGTATCATAGTGGTTATCGCCCTTTTTATCGTAGTGCTGTACCCGCTCACCGACAATATTTTCCAGTGCCTCTACGGTAAGCTCGCCGCCATCTGCCGGGAGCATGGCCGCCATCTCCTCCAGCAGGTTCAAGGCGATGCGGGCATCACCGCCCGCCATCTGTGCGATAGCCTGCAGCACCTCAGCTCCGGCCGTTATATTTTGCTGTCCGAGGCCACGCTCTTTATCCGCCAAAGCCAGTTGCTCGATGTGTACTAGCTGACCGTCTGTGAGCTGCTGGAGCTGTACGATACGCACGCGTGAGAGCAGGGCATGATTGACCTCGAAAAAAGGATTTTCCGTGGTAGCGCCGATGAGGATGAGCCGCCCGTCCTCCACATAGGGCAGCAGCACATCCTGCTGACTCTTGTTAAAGCGGTGAATCTCGTCGATGAACACGATGGTACGCTTTTGGTAGTAGCGGCGCTGCTCCTCGGCCTCTTTCACGATGGCGCGGATATCGCTGATACCTGCTGCCACGGCATTGAGCTTGCGGAAATTACTCCCTGTCATACCTGCAATCATCTGCGCCAGCGTGGTCTTACCTGTGCCCGGCGGCCCATAGAGAATGAGCGAAGGGATTTTATCCGCCTCAATCATGCGCCGCAGGAACTTGCCCGGCCCTACGGCCTGTGACTGACCCACGAACTCGGCAAAATTACGCGGCCGCATACGCTGGGCGAGCGGCTCAAAGCGCTGCGCCTGACCTGCCGTCTGACCGGGATTGTTGGCCGCTGCCGAGAACAAATCAAAGTCGTCTGCCATCACGCTTCCCTCCTTTTACCTCACGCGCGCCCCGTAGAGCCCCAGCCGCCCTGCCGCTTAGCGCCTTCACCTGCGTTATCACCGTCGACAGTCAAATATTTCTGGAAAACCGCCTGCGCGATGCGCTCCCCTTTGGCAATATTCACAGGGGCCGTGCCACGGTTATATAAGGCCACAAAAATCTGCCCCTCGCTCTCCGGGCTGTTATAGTAATCGGCATCGACGACCCCGACCGTATTCATCAGTACCAGACTGCGCTTTGCGGCCATACTGGAACGGATATGGATACAGAGCACCTCATCCGCCTGCATGTAGGCCTTGACCCCCGTCGGCACAAACACGCAGTTACCCGGCGCAATGGTAACTGCCTCTCCCGCCGCCAGGTCATAGCCGGCACTAGCCGCCGTCTTGCGTTGCGGGAGTGCAATGCCTTTATGCTCCCAACCAGTTACATATTCAAAACCTCTTTGCCGCATGGCACTGCCTCCTATTATCTGCCGCCGAAAAAAGGAGCTCTCCCTGCGGAGCGCTCCTCTCGCTGTTATCATTGCTAACCGTTTTATGCCTGGGGGCTCGTCTCCGCCTCAGGTTTCTCAACCTTGGCTGCATGCTCACTGTGCGGCAGCGGACGCAGCGGTGTAATCGTAGACATGGCATGCTTGTAGACGAGCTGCTGTTTGCCCATAGACTCGATAATCACCGTAAAGTTATCGAAGCCTTTGACATTGCCCTTGATTTGAAAACCGTTCATCAAATGAATGGTCACGGGGATGTTCTCTTTGCGAACATTGAACAAAAAAGCATCCTGTAAGTTTTTGAGTGCCATGAATAAACTCCTCCTTGCCCTGAGAGCAAATGATTTATAAAAAAGTCCCTCAATCTCAGTAATTATTTCGCGGTCGTCGGGAAAAATCCTGCCACCGCCTGCTGCACGTTGGCCAAGAGTTGCTCCGGTGTGAGCTCGTCGGCAGCGAACCAATGAATATAGGGCATCTTGCGATACCAGGTGAGTTGACGCTTCGCAAAATGGCGCGTATGCAGCTGAATTTGCTCAATAGCCTGAGCCTGCGTGAGCTCACCCGCAAGATAGGCCGCGGTCTCACGATAACCGATGCCCTGCATGGCGGGCATATCCGGGGTCACGCCCTGCGCCAACAAACCGCGCACCTCAGCCACCAGTCCCGCGGCAAACATCTGCTCCACACGCCGGTTGATACGCGCATATAGCCCCGCACGCTCACGTCGCAAACCAATGACGAGCGCATCATAGACCAGCGACTCCGCCGTGCCATCAGCCTGCCGTTCCCGCGAGATACGTTCCCCGCCATAGGTCAGCGTCTCCAACGCGCGAATCACTCGACGCAAATTGTGCGGGTCAAGCTCAGCTGCCGTCTCAGGGTCAGCCGCCTGCAAACGTGCATAGACTGCCGCTGTGCCTTCGCGTGCGGCTAGTTCCTCCATCGCCGTGCGAAACTCAGCGTGTCCTGCCGCTTGATTAAAGGTGTAGCCCTCCAGCAGGGCTTTAACATAGAGCCCGGTTCCGCCTGCTAAAATGGGTATTTTCCCGGCGGCATTGAGCTGATGGATACAGGCAGCCGCCTGCTGCTGGAACAATGTCACTGTATAGGGCTCACTGGGTGGCATGATATCGATGAGATGGTGGACAATCCCCCGTCGCTCCGCATGGCTGGGTTTCGCCGTACCGATATCGAAGCCACGATAGACCAGCAGAGCATCCCCCGAAATGATTTCAGTTTGCAGGGCTGCCGCCAGCTCCAGCGAGAGCGCCGTTTTCCCCACCGCCGTAGGGCCGAGAATAACAATCAGTCTTTCTTTTGGCATCACTCAGGCCAGCTCCATAGTCGTCCCCGGAGCCATGATATGCACCTCAGCCTGCGCCATCGCCTCGGTGATTTCCTTGTAGTGTTTCACATCCTGATTGATGATTGGCCACGTATTGTAGTGGATGGGGATGATATGCGGGGCATGCAGCAACTGGGCGGCCAGTGCGGCGTCCTCAAGCCCCATCGTATAGTTATCGCCGATGGGCAGCAGTGCATAGTCGAGTTTATCCTTACGTCCGATGAGCTCCATGTCGGAGAACAGCGCCGTATCTCCCGCGAAATAAATCACTTTATCGCCGATATAGATAACATAGCCGCAGGCCACGCCGCCTGCCACACCTGCGCTATGCTGTGCGAGCGTCATGCGCACTTTGCCAAAGGGCAGCGTCAACGAACCGCCGAGGTTCATCGGGTATTGCTTCAGCCCCGGTACACGCGCCTCGCATACGCCCAGCACCTCAGGAATACCCACGAGCCCGGCCCCCGTGCGGCCGGCAATCTCCGGCGCATCGCCTAGATGGTCGCCGTGCGCATGTGAAATGAGAATAAAGTCACATTCCACCTCAGCGGCGCTGATACTGGCCTGCGGATTGCCCGTGAGGAAAGGATCCGCCAGCACCCGATACTGCCCATCGTCGAGCAAAAAGCACGAATGCCCATAGTATGTCAGCTTTACCATAAAACAGCCTCCTTTATCGCTTTGCTTACATCATTTCCATTATAACATAAAAATACATGGTAACGAGTATTTTCGCTACCATGTTACTGATGACTTTATGTTTAGGGAATGACCTCAAAAATCGCCTCACGGATTTTCTCTTGCCGTTCAGCTCTGCTCCGAAAACGATACATGCGGAAGGCTACCACAAACGACTCTGGCAGCATCTCAGGGTACTCCAACGTAAGATCCGGCATCTCCAGCATATCTTCCATAATCGCCAAAGCAAACATAAGCTGCAAGGTTACATCGGTTGTCTTCTTTTGCTCCCGCGCTATGGCCATGCGGCACGCCTGCACTGTAGACAAGGTAAACATATCCTTGGCTTCGCGGCTACGTCCTTCTAAATCAGCCAGCGTCGTCTCAATCATGTTCTCAATCTCTTCATTCAGCCACGCCAACTCTTCCTGCCGTGATTCTTGTATTTGCTGATTCATGTTTCACCGCCTTCCGTACGCACCAAAACTAAAACTTACGTTCAATATTTTTCGGTAAGACGATTATAGCACTTCACATAGCAAATGAAAACATATCCAGCAAAATTTTTTGCTCAAAAGCGTTCTTCAAAGGCCTGGCACAACTGCTGTAAATAATCCCTTGCCCGCAACTCTTTGAGCCAACGCTCGGGGATAGCCTGGCGGCCGTAGACCAGCGCTGCCAGACTGCCCGTAAGTGCCCCCAACCCGTTGGTATTATTGCCCAAATTCACGGCCCGGCTCACCGCTGCCTCGTAGCTGTCCGTATGCAGCAACAGCCAAAACGCCGCCTCGAGGACATGTACTACATAACCATCGCTGATAATCCTATCCTCAGACAAAGGCTGGAGCATGGACACCGAGAGGCGCGCACAAAGGAGCTTCACGCCCTCGCCATATGCCTCCTGCATGCCATAGTAGTCGCGCGCGGTCGCCAAGGCCTGCGTCAAAGCCTGCATGAGCGGCGTACCGTGACAGAGCTCAACACCCAGCAGCACATACAAGCCACAGGCCACCTGACTAATAGGATGCGCATTGGTGAGGCAGGCCATGTCATGGATGACCTGCATATCCTCCGGCTCCAGGTCATTGCCATGACGCGCATAGAGATAGAGCACCACCGGGTCCATACGCACGAGCGCCGCACAACCATTATCGGTAGCTCCCTGCCCGCCACAGGCCAGGGGCGGCACACCTTCCTGGTATTTATTGATGGCATGACGGCTGCCGTGACCGATATCAAAGGTATCACCGTCGGGCGTATACTTGCCGTGGTCTTTATACGCACAGAACTCCCGCATGATATCATCGTAGTCTGTATACCCCGTGCGCAACATACTTGCCATACAGGCCACAGACAGGCTCGTCACATCCGACCAGGTCCCCTGCGGCACCGGAAACGTCCCAAAGCCTAACATGTCCTTAATCGGCCGTTGTTGCAATTTTTCCCGCTGCCAGAACTCCACCGGCACACCCAAAGCGTCACCTACAGAATGTCCCAGTACCATTGTTTCCACTAATTTTGCTTCCATAATATCCCACAAGCCCCTGCAAATATTTTAATCTAATCCTTTGTTTTCGACATTGTCGTGAAATATCCTCTTTTGCGTTATAGAAACTTTAGATTTTAGGCAAGGTTTTTATCCTACATGGCAGACAATTTGCCACGTATTTGCTACAATAAGAATAACTTAGCAAAGGAGTTCGTTGTCATGGAAACCCTGTGTCTGGAACCGCAATATCATAACGCACTGCCAGTTAACGCGCAGTTCAATGCCTACGCTATCAACGACATCTACGAAAACTCGCTGTTATTGACCTCGCCCGAAGCTGCTGGGCAGGTTATCCTGCCCGAACAGCCCGTACATTTCCACTACCGTCACGTCACGCCGGCGGATATGGCACCGTGGTTACAAAGCGGTGCCGAAATGGCCCCTGAGCGCGGCTTCATGCTGGATTTACAGCGGGCCTGCCTCATCCTGCTGCGGCGGCAGGAATATGGTATCAACCAGCGTCTAATTTTGCTGGGACTCTTTCTCGAGGATGCCGCCGACTATGTAGCCACGGAGCGGGGGCACCAGCTGGGCGCCCTCATCAAAAGTTATAACGCCCCCACGTTCCGCGCCCGTTTTGATGAGGCTATGCGCGCTATCCAGTTCGAGCCGCCCGCCTATCTCAGCCTCCTATGGGACTTGTTGGGCGAACTGGCACGACGCCAACTGTTGCAGGATACTGCCGCGGAGACCGACTACCGCGAACTCATCCGGCAGGTATTCAGCCTCAACGAGCTACAGGAAGCCCAGCGTACCGAGCGCACCTATCAGGATTGCCATCAGGCCTTACAAACGCATGTACAGGCACGTTGGCCGCTATTTATGGAGAACAGCCTCATCTACGCCTTCTTCGAGCGGTTCTATCCCTGCTCACTCGCAGGTGGCATCGTGCATAACTATTGGGTCTTTGTGTCTATCTACAAACTCTTTGAACTCATGCTGATGACCCTCGCTGTCGTGCGCCGCGACCAGTTGCACCTGCACGAAAGTTATGCTCTGCTCAGCCACATGGAGCGCTTGCAATTACAACCAGGTTTCACCACCGCCGTAGAGCACTACATCCAGCCAAAGGAAGAACAGTCATTAGAGCTTTTCAATGCACTCTATGATATCCGGGAATTACCAAAAGACTAAAAAAGCAGCCTCAACAGGCTGCTTTTTTTAGTACCGCGATAGATAATCGTCAAGCCATAACCGCCTTATGGCTGAGGTTGATGCGGCCACGGTCGTCAATTTCCACGACCTTGACTTCGAGCTGGTCGCCGACGGCTACGGCATCTTCCACGTGCTCGATGCGATGATTGGACAGTTGCGAAATATGGCAGAGCCCTTCCTTGTTAGGCAGAATCTTCACAAAGGCCCCAAATTTCATGAGACGCGTCACTACGCCCGTGTAGACCTGGCCCACCTCGACATCGCGCACGATGTCCTCAATCATAGCTTTGGCCTTGGCCATACCAGCTGCATCCGTCGAGGCGATGTATATGCTGCCATCCTCCTCGATATCGACTTCACAGCCCGTGGCGTCAATAATGCCCTTGATTACCTTGCCCCCCGTGCCGATAACCTCGCGGATTTTATCAACCTCGATGTGCAGCGTCTCAATGCGTGGCGCATACGGACTGAGCTCCGCGTTAGGCTTAGCGATGCACTCAAGCATTTTACCGAGGATAAAGGCGCGGCCACGCTTAGCCTGCGCAAGTGCCGCCGCAAGGATATCGCGGGTGATGCCGCTGATTTTGATATCCATTTGGATGGCCGTAACGCCGCGTTCTGTACCCGCGACTTTGAAATCCATATCGCCGAGTGCATCCTCCATGCCTTGAATATCGGTAAGAATGGTATAGTTCTCGCCATCCTTTACCAACCCCATCGCAATACCCGAGACGGGGCGCTTGATGGGCACACCTGCCTGCATCAGCGAAAGCGTACTGCCACAGACCGAAGCCTGTGAGCTGGAACCGTTCGACTCCAGCACCTCCGAGACGAGACGGATGGTATAGGGGAACTCATCCGTCGTCGGGATGACGGGCAGCAGGGCACGCTCGGCGAGGGCGCCGTGACCAATCTCCCGGCGGCCGGGGCTGCGCATGGGTTTGGCCTCGCCCACGCTGTAGCCCGGGAAGTTATAGTGATGAATGTAGTGTTTCTTCGTCTCGGGACCTAGGCCATCGATGACCTGTTCATCGGAGAGCGGCCCTAGCGTCGTCACGGTGAGTACCTGCGTCTGTCCGCGCGTAAAGAGGCCCGAGCCATGTGCCCGGGGCAGCAGGCCCACTTCACAGCTGATAGGCCGCACTTCATCCACGGCACGGCCATCGGGGCGTATTTTCTCCTGCGTAATCATATGGCGCACGATTTCTTTTTCGATATCGTGCAGAGCGATTTCGATTTCTGCCGCACTTTCAGGATATTCTACGAGGAAATGCTCCATAACGTCGGCCTTCACCGCCGCGATATGTGCATCGCGGTCGAGTTTATCCGGATTGCGCGTCGCCGCATCGAGCTTAGCCTGCGCATAGTCGCGGATGGCATCGCGCAGCTCCGTAGGCACGAGGAAAAGTTTTGGCTCCGCCTTAGCCTTGCCACAGGCCGCCTGAATTTGCTGCTGGAAGGTCACGAGCTTTTTGATATACTGATGGCCAAAGAGGATGGCATCGAGAATAACGTCCTCTGGTAATTCGTTCGCCCCGGCCTCGACCATCATCACCGCGTCCTGCGAGCCTGCTACCGTGAGGTTGAGCGTAGACTGCGCCCGCTGTTCCTCCGTCGGATTGATGACAAACTCATCATTGACCCGGCCTACACGCACGCCAGCAATCGGCCCCATAAAGGGAATATCCGAGACAGTCAGTGCCGCCGATGCCCCGAGCATGCCCAGGAGCTCCGGCGCATTATCTGACTCTACAGAAAGCACGGTAGCGACGATTTGCACATCGTTGCGGTAACCTTTGGGGAAGAGCGGACGAATCGGCCGGTCAATAAGCCGCGCACAGAGAATAGCATCGCTGGAAGGACGTCCTTCGCGTTTGATGAAACCGCCGGGGATTTTGCCGGCCGCATACATTTTCTCCTCGTAATCGACGGTCAAAGGGAAGAAATCTACGCCCTCACGGGGCTCTTTCGAGGCTGTGGCCGCTACGAGCACTACTGTGTCACCATAACGCACCAGCACGGCACCGTTGGCCTGCTTAGCCATTTTACCTTGTTCGATAACCAGTTTGCGGCCACCGAGTTCCATTTCAAACGTCTGCATACTCTGCCTCCATCTGCTCTTTTACTTCTCCTACCTTACACGTGTTATCTATTCCACGCAAATAAGAAAAATCCTGTTAGAACGGCTCAAAATACGTCACAAAACGCAAAAAGACTGCTTGCAGAGCCCCAAGCCCTGTAAGCAGTCTCCAGCAGTAATGCTCTGATTAACGCTCCACCGTGGAACGGATGCCCAGTTTAGCGATGATGGCGCGATAGCGCTCGACATCGGTCTTGTAGAGATAGCTGAGCAGACGACGACGATGACCGACCATCTTCAGCAGACCACGACGGGAATGATGGTCCTTTTTGTGCTGCTTGAGATGCTCCGTGAGGTAGTCAATACGTGCGGACAGCACCGCAATCTGCACCTCGGCAGACCCCGTATCGCCCTCATGCACGGCATACTTCTTGATGATTTCCTGTTTTGCTTCCTGAGTCAGCATGTTATTGAATCCTCCTATAAAATAGTTGTTATACCGGCAGCTAAGCCAGCGTCGGAGTACTTCGCTGTCTGAGCTGTGGTCGCTGGTCTCACCAAAGAGACCTTGTGTATTATAACATACCCGCCCCGCACCTGCAAGCAAAATCAGATACGGGGCGGGTATTTACCAGCAATATTTACTCGGTGCGGAAATGACCCACGTTTTCCTTGAGGGCATCGGAATAATGCGACAACTCACTGCTTGAGGCCGCACACTCCTCCGAGACCGCCGAATTATCGGTAACTACTGCAAGAATATCCTTCGACAATTTATCAACCTGTGACAGTTTAGCCATCTGCTCGTGACTTTGCGCCTGCAAAATGTCGATTACGTCACGCACCTTGGCGGTGCTGTCCGTAATCGTACTCATCGAAGCCACCGCCGTATCGACAACCTCGATGCCACTGGCGATAGCCGCGAGGGCCTTGTTGATGAGGCCACCGATTTCCTGCGTGTTCTGGGCTGACTCATCCGAGAGTTTACGCACCTCATCGGCTACCACAGCAAAGCCACGCCCCGCCTCACCAGCACGGGCGGCCTCAATCGAGGCATTAAGCGCCAGTAGCGAGGTCTGCCCCGTAATTTCATCGAGCGTACCGAGGATACCACGAATTTCCTCCGAAGCTTTGCTGATGTCCTGCATGGCCTCTACGACGCGGTGCACTTCCGCCTGACTGGCCTCCACGCTTTCCCGCGTGTGCTGTGCCGTGGCCTGGGCCTCGGCTACATAGTTATCGACGGTTTCGTTCTGCGTAATCACGCTGTTGATGTGCTCCTGGAGATTCTGAACACTTTCATTTTGCGATACTGCTCCCTCGGCTAGGCTTTGCGAGACTTTCGATACCTCGCCCGAGCTCACCGCTACCTCGTCGGCCATCCGGCCAATGGACTGCATCGCCTCGCAAATCGTTGCCCGGATATGTTGCAGATTTTCCTGGATAGGCTGGAAATCACCCACATAGGCTGCCTCAGTAGTCGTTACCAGATCACCCGCCGCCATTACCGAGAGATTCTTGTCAATATCCTGCACATAGCTTCGCAAGGATTTACTCATCTGGCGCAGGAGGTCATACACCGCACCGATTTCATCCGCCCGGTCATAGTCAAACCGCTGCGAGAGATTACCTTTGACCATGCTCTGCACACTGCCCTCCAAGGCTTGCAAAGGCTCCACCACGCGCTCCAGGAAGGTCTGATAAATGCCCCGGCGCAAAATGAGCAAGACCACGACCACAAACCCAGCCAATAAAACATAAAGCAGTACTGCCATCACGTCGACCATGAACTGCGCCGCATCGACCATGGCATTCGTTTTGCCAAAATACGTCTCGCTGACCTCAAGTAATGGCGTGGCATTCTGATCCTGCTTATACTGCTCGATGGCTGGTTTTACCGTCTGCTGCCAGTACTGTGCACAAGCATCACGCTCACCTGGGAAACTGCCAAGGTGCATGCGCCCGCCAATGGATTGCAGCTTGCCCTCGACCGCCGCGATGGTCTTAGTCTCATCAGCCCCCGCAAGCACCTGCTTCACCGCACGTTGGCTGCCACCGCGCACGATACCGGCATCATTGACTACCCCTGTATAACTGGTAAAAAGATACAAACTCCCCGCAACCACGAGTACCACAGCGACAATAATGACCGACACCCGCTCCAGCCGCTGTTTAAAAAGTTGGGCTATTGTTCCGCTCCCTGTCATATATTTTCCCCCTACCCTTTGCTCTGATTCATCCCTGCCTAAGGTACTAATTCCCATATTAAATTTATTCGTGACAACACGCCTTTTTCCTGCCAATAATTGCGCGTTATTGCCTGTATTTAAACGTACGTTGCTTTTCTTCAGGCAAGCCGATAAAATGGTTATGGAGGTAGATTCTTATGCAATTATCCCGCAAAGGACGTATTTTTTTGACGATTTTTCTCGGCATCATGTCGGCGATGGCTCCGCTATCGACTGATATGTATCTGCCGTCACTGCCTGTGGTACAGTCTGACCTTGGTATCAGCGCTTCGCTCACGCAGTTGACCCTCACCATGACCATGATTGGTATGGCCTTAGGGCAGATTTTCTCGGGTCCCATCAGCGACATGCGCGGGCGCAAAATCCCCCTGCTGATCGGTATGCTCATATTTACAGCCGCCTCGGCGGGTTGTGCCTATGTTACGAACATTGTGCTCTTCCTTGCCCTGCGCTTTATCCAGGGCTTTGCCGGGGCGAGCGGCATCGTGATTTCCCGCGCCATCGCCCGCGATGTCTGTGAGGGCGCAGAGCTCACGCGCTTCTATGCCATCCTGATGATGGTTAACGGTCTCGCACCGATTATCGCGCCTGTGATTGGCGGGCAGCTACTGCTCTTCACCAGTTGGCGCGGTGTCTTTTTCCTGCTCATCTTCGTGGGCATTATGCAGTTTGTTTCTACCTGCATTTATCAAGAAACCCTGCCCCCAGAGCAGCGGCTCACCAGTGTCATCAGCTCTTACAGCAAATATCCCCAGTTGTTACACGACCGTTATTTTCTCGGTCACTGCCTGCTGCAAAGCTTTATCTTTGGCGCCTTTTTCGCGTATCTGGGCGGCTCGGCCTTTTTGTTTCAAAACATTTATCATGTCTCACCGCAGATGTTCAGCTTGATTTTTGCGGCTATTGGCGGCGGGCTCATGCTCATCGGCGCCCTGCCAGCCCGCCTCGCCGGACGCGTACCAGATGTCATCATGCTTAAATACAGCGTCCTCATCCCGCTCGCCGGCAGCGTGTTACTGCTCGCAGGCTTCATTCTCCAGGCACCTATTTGGTACACCTTTCTGGTGCTTTTCGTAACCATCGTGCCCCTCTCTGTGCTCGGCGCGGCCAGTTTCTCGCTCGCGCTTTCGCGGCAGGGTAAAAATGCCGGCTCGGCCTCGGCCCTCATCGGTTTCTTCTCCATGATTCTCGGCGGCTGTCTCATGCCAGTTGTAGGCATCGCAGGCAGTGACACCGCCCTGCCGCTGGGCCTCATCATGCTAGTCTGCTATCTGCTGGCACTGCTGGTATTCCATACGTTGATTGCCCCTGAACATCAAAATGAGTTGCACTAAGCAGTTAAAAATTTTATTCTAACACCAACAAAGTCCATCTGCCCCACAACATGGGTAGATGGACTTTACTATATAACGACTAGAGCGCCAGCTGCTCCCCCATCAGCTTATACAGTTGCATGACATCACGGATATGCTGCCGCTCCGCCGTCGTTAAGGTGTGCGTACGCGCCTTGCCATTCGCTGCCTGATAGTAGCGGATAGTCACATTGCCAGCCTGTCCGGCCTGTTGCAACATCTTGAGCATGTCAGTTTTAGCGGTCAGTACATAGTGCTCCGAGAGCCCCGACGCATCCGAGGCCGTGATATCATGACGGGTTTTCCCATCGAGCGGGAAATCATAGCTCTGACCGTCACAACTCACCGCCAAATGGTCACCATGAATCCAGGCGATATTGGTGCCGTCATCAATCGTATAATGATAGAAAATATCCACTTTGACATTGAGTCCCTGCCCATCGTAACAGGTATAGGGGCGCAGATAGACCCCCGGCGCCGGCATACTTTGGTCAGGGAACCCGTAGTAAGTGACGCCGTTGCGCAACGTGCTGCCGAGCTGCTGCTGCAACGCATCGACCTGAGCCGCCAGCTCAGCCTCGCGGGCCCTTTTAGCCGCCAGTTCCTGCTCCCGCCGCTGAGCCTCAGCCTGTTCCGCGGCAGTTGGTTCCCGCTGTGCTGTCTGCTGGGCGGCAGGAGGAGCAGGCCGTTGGGAAAGCACATAGTAGGCGGCGCCCCCCGCCCCGATGATAACCGCATAAGCGCAGAACGCGATACCGATAATTTTCTTCACGTGCATACCTCCCCGCCTGTATGCTATTCGCTAAAACTAATAGTGATACCTGCTGACACCACAAAAATACTCCGCTGCACCAAACAGCGGAGTTACAATTTTTATGTTATATAAGCCAGCTTAGAGTCCTGCCTCCTGACGCAGAGCCGCCGCTTTATCGGTGTGCTCCCAAGGCAAATCTACATCCGTGCGGCCAAAGTGGCCATAAGCCGCCGTCTGCCGGTAGATGGGACGGCGCAGGTCGAGCATCTTGATGATGCCCGCCGGACGCAGGTCGAAATGTTTGCGCACAAGCTGCTCGATGGTCTCCTCCGGTACTTTGTGCGTGCCGAACGTATCGACCATGACGGACACCGGATGGGCTACGCCGATAGCATAGGCCAGCTGGATTTCGCAACGGTCAGCGAGACCGGCGGCTACGATATTTTTCGCCACATAGCGTGCCGCATAGGCTGCACTGCGGTCAACCTTCGTGGGGTCTTTACCCGAGAAAGCACCACCGCCGTGGCGTGCCCAACCGCCGTAGGTATCGACGATGATTTTGCGGCCCGTGAGCCCCGAGTCGCCCTGTGGCCCGCCCACAACGAACTTGCCCGTCGGGTTAACGAAGATTTTCGTCGCATCACTCAAGAGCTCTGCGGGCACGACCGGCTTGATAACCTGTGCGATGAGGTCCTTACGAATCTGCTCGAGCGTTACATCCGGGTCATGCTGCGTCGAAATAACGATAGCATCGACGGCCACCGCCTTGCCATCCTCATAGGCAATCGTGACCTGCGTCTTGCCATCGGGACGCAGGTACGGCAGCGTACCGTTCTTGCGTACCTCGGCGAGACGGCGGGACAACTTGTGCGCCAACGAAATAGAGAGTGGCATATACTCCGGCGTCTCGTTCGTCGCATAACCGAACATCATGCCCTGGTCACCCGCGCCGATAGCGTCCACCGCGTCCATCTCGCCCTCACGGGCCTCCAGCGCCTCGTTGACGCCCTGCGCGATATCGGGAGACTGTTCATCGAGCGAGACGAGGATACCCACGGTATCGGCATCAAAGCCATAGTCACTGCGCGTGTAACCAATCTCACGGATAGTCTGACGGATAATCTTCGGGATGTCCACATAGCAGTTCGTGGAAATCTCGCCCACGACATGCACCTGGCCCGTCGTTACCAGCGTCTCACAAGCCACGCGGCCCTGTGGGTCCTCTGCGAGGATGGCATCGAGGATAGCGTCCGAGATTTGGTCAGCCAGTTTGTCCGGATGCCCTTCGGTCACCGACTCCGAGGTGAACAACATACGTTTCTTGCTCATTGCATCATACCTCCTTGAATGCAGTTCAGCTAGCAGGAAACTTCTTCAAGCATACTAAAAATCCCTGCCTATAAGGGCAGGGATAAAAGCTCGTTTTCCCCTTCATCTTATAGGTCTTTGCCTAAAGGAATTGGCACCGTTTTGCTCACGCAAGGGTTGCCGCAGTTTCATCGGGCCATTCCCTCCACTGCTCTGGATGAAGTCTCCTGTGCAATTTTTACTATCTACACGATAGCATACCCTATAAAGGGTGTCAAGAAAAATTTATGAATTGCCTTCACATATTTTTATATAGCCAGCACGCCACTATCGTTTTTGCCAGCAAGGTCATTTGCCTTTATAATGGATAACATACTGATTATCTATTACGGCTTAACCCCTATAGGAGGACACATAAAAAATGAGCATGAAACTGGCTTTTTCGGATTTTGACGGTACGCTGTGCATCGATGAACAGGTCGCGGCGTCAGATATCGCAGCCATACGGGCCTGGCAAGCGGCGGGCAATAAATTCGGTATCGCCACGGGACGCGGTTACCGCTTGATAGCACCCGAGCTGGAGCGCTACCACATCCCCGTAGACTTTCTCGTCTGCGCCAACGGCGCGGCAGTATACACCGCTCAAGGTGATTTGCAGCTCGCACACACCATCCCGGCGGAGGACGCCCGGGCCCTGCTCAGTTCAGCTCATGTCACCAATTATCAAGGTGGGATGTTATTCTTTACTACTACCGATGCTTGCAGCTACCGCAGCTCGCAAATGCTGCCGCCGGAATATTTCCGTCCTCTGCCCGACCTGGCAGCTGCGGCCGCTCTGCCCGAACTGCTGCAAATCGGTATGGAGTTCACCACCCAGGCCGAAACACTGCAATTCGCAGCCGCTATCGAAGCTGCCTTCCCGCAGCAGTTCACGGGCAATATTAACCGGCGCTTCCTCGACATCAACGTCTACGGCACAGCCAAAGACCAAGGCATCCTGGCACTCGCCGCCACTTTGCAAGTCCCCAAGACCAACATCTGGGCCATCGGCGACGACCGCAACGACCTCCCCATGCTCCACCGCTTCGGCCCCCACGGCTGTTGCGTCGCCCGCGCCCGCGCGGAGATTAGACAGGCCGCGGGCAAGGTATATGCCAGCGTGGGCGAGATGTTACGGGATAATTTATGAACAGTTGCGTAAAGCCTGCATAGCCAGGGCCGCAAGATAGGCGGCTGTGGGTCCGAGGGCCGCTGGGTCTACACGGAAACCGGGATTGTGGTTGGCCGGCGACCTGCCTGTACCTACGAGCACGAAACAACCGGGGATAGTCGTCTGATAATAGGCAAAATCCTCACCCGCAAGGGAGGCAGGCGCCTCAGCTGCCTGAAGGCCCTGTGCTAGGGCAACTGCACGTGCACATTCGGCCCAGGCGGAGGTGTTCGCTGTGGCGGGCGGGCCGGCCACCCATTCTACCGTGACACTGCCGCCAAAACTTGCCGCCTGTGCCGCCGCCAACTCGCGCAGGCGCTGCTCGATATGCGCCCTATCGGCGTTATCCAGACAACGCACCGTGCCCTCGAGTTCTGCCGTCTCGGGGATGACGTTCCAAGTGTTACCGCTCGTAAAGCGCGTGATACTCACCAAGTCACGGTGAGCTGGGTCGATGTTGCGGCTGATGATGCTTTGAGCTGCCAGCACAAACGCCGCCGCCATAACGATAGGGTCAACGCCCCGCTCAGGGTGGGCAGCGTGTGTGCCTTTACCTTTAAAGTGCAGGACAAATTTATCTACAGACGCCATCACCGCACCCGCACTCACGCCCACTGTCCCCACGGGGAATAACGGCGAGCTATGCAGGCCAAAGAGTGCCTGAACCTCTGCCAGCACTCCCGTCGCCAGTACATCGCGAGCTCCACCGGGGGCCTCCTCAGCTGGTTGAAATACGATACGTACCGTGCCCGCTAGTTCCTGCTCATGCTGCTTGAGATAAAGGGCCGCCCCTAACACACTCGTCATATGGAAATCATGCCCGCAGGCGTGCATTTTCCCCGGTGTTTCAGAGGCATAGGGCAGACCTGTAGTCTCCGTTACCGGCAAAGCATCGATATCCGCCCGCAGACCCACGACAGGAGCCCTGCCTGTCCCTACCTCGGCCACCAGGCCCGTCTTTAACGGCACATCCAGCACACGCACGCCCGCCTCCTCTAGTACTGCCCGCAAGCGCGCCGTGGTTCCTGCCTCCTCATAGGACAACTCGGGATGCCGGTGCAGCCAGTAAAATTCGTCGGTAATGGTCTGCGTAATCTGTGCATCTAGCGTCAAAGCTACCACTCCTCTCTGCGTTGAAGGACTTGTATTGTTCTTTCGACGCCCAAGTGCTTTTTCCTGCCTCCCCATGTGCCCCTATACATTGAAGCTGCAATACAAAAAGACCCCGTAGATAATCTACGAGGTCTATCGGTATCAGATGGTGCCGGAGGCCGGACTTGAACCGGCACGTTGTTGCCAACGGCAGATTTTGAGTCTGCTGCGTCTGCCAATTCCGCCACTCCGGCGTTGAACGTGTCAACAGAAGATATTATAGTTGATGTAAGCATGTATGTCAAGAGAAAACAACGCATTTTGTGATAAATTTTGTAAAAATACCCAACGGCTGCCAGTTCGTGTATAATAAATAGCGAAGTAATGAACGAAGGGAAGTATTCCTATGTATTGTCCGCGTATCGGACATATCAACTTTCTCAATGTGCTGCCGCTGGCCTGGGGCTATGCGCATGGGGCAGCAGATGACATGGAACTGCGGCGTGGCGTACCGGCTGAACTGAATGCAGCCATCTGTCGCGGCGAGCTCGATGTCAGCAATGTTTCCTCCATCCTCTATGCCCGCCATAGTGACGAACTGGTGGTACTCCCCCAGCTCTGCGTCTGCACAGACGGCCCCGTACAGAGCATCCTGCTCGTCTCGCGCAAGCCTATCGCTGCTATCACTACTGACCGCATCGTTTTGACGGCCAAGTCAGCTACCTCGCATTGCCTGCTGAAAATCATCCTGCACGATGCCTACGGTGCCCAGCCTGACTATCAGGTGCGCAGTATCACCCCGGACACACCCATTCCAGCCATGGCTACGGGCTCGCTCTTTATCGGCGACGATGCACTCTGGCTCTACCACCACCGCACGCCGAGGCTCTACTACTACGACCTGGGCGCGGAGTGGCAAAAGCTTACCGGCGAAAAAATGGTCTATGCCTTGTGGGTGGCGCACCATAACTTTGCCAAGAACTACCCCGAGCTGCTGCGCCACGTGTGGCAGCGCCTCACCGGCGGACTGCGTGACGGGCTCACGCACAAGTCTGAGGCCATCAAAAGCGTACTGGGGCAAAAACCTTTCACCTACAACCAGCTGGACGAATACCTCGGCCACATCATTCACTGGGAGCTCACGCCAGCGTACCTGCAAGGCCTGCATACCTTTTACACCAGAGCTTATGCCAACCAGCTCATCGACCGTATCCCCGAGCTGCATATGGCACAGGTTTGAGTACGAGGCCAACCAACAACTAACTCTATACACAAATAGCGGCTGTACAGCCGCTATTTTCATAATCTAGGCAAAGCTCCTCATCCCTGCGCCACACTTTTGCGTAAGGAACGTGCCAGAATATTCGCGAGTTTTTTCGCGTCGACGGGTTTGCTGATATAGTCGTTCATCCCACAGGCAATACCCTTCGCCACGTCATCGGCAAAAACATCGGCACTGAGGCCTATAATGCAAATACTCTGCGCCTGAGGATGGCCGCTGTGACGGATGGCCTTTGTTGCCTCATAGCCGTCGAGTACAGGCATCTGCACGTCCATGAGGATGCCCTGATAGGTAGCAGGCGGAGCCTGTTGGAACTGGTCAACGGCCTCCTGACCATTGACCGCCGTATCCACGATATAGCCCCGCTGCTCGAGTATCGCCTGGGTGATTTCGCGGTTCATGGCATTATCATCCACGACGAGCAGGTGCAGGCCCGCCAGCGCCTCTTCCTCCTTGTTCTCAGTCTCCTGGTCGGCAGGCGCCTGTGCCGCCTGCAAGGGCAGGGTGACATGATAGGTCGTGCCCACCCCCGGCGTGCTCTCGACCTGTATATTGCCCTGCATGAGTTTCACGAGGTTCCAGGCTATGGACATGCCCAGACCACTGCCACCATACTGCTGACGCGTGCGCGCGTTGGCTTGTTCAAAGGGCTTATAGAGTTTGTCCAGCTCCGCCTGGCTCATACCGATGCCGGTATCACGGAAAATAAAAGTCGTCAAATAAACATCATTGATTTGCCGCACCTGCTCCACCTGTACCGCCACTACGCCCTCAGCGGGGGTAAATTTCAAGGCGTTGGAAATAATGTTGCTGCACACTTGCCGGATATGCAGCTGGTCGCCCATAACTTGTGCGTGCAGGATGCCTTTGCCCTCCAGTGTAAGGGTAATATTTTTGTTTCGGGCCTGTCCTAGGAAGATTGTGCGCATATCGGCCAGCAGTTCATAGAGATTCATCGGCGAAAGCGACACCTGTATCTTGCCTTTGCCGATGGCATTCATATCGAGGATGTTATTGATGAGCATGAGGAGTGTATTGGCCGCCACACGGGCATTGTGGATGGCGTGGCGCATCTCCGTCACTACAGCGTTGTCCTTGTCCACCAAATCCAGATAACCGATAATCGCATTGAGCGGTGTACGGATTTCGTGGCTCATGCTGGAGAGGAAGTTCTCCTTGGCCTTGCTAGCCTGCTCCGCATTGGCCAGCGCCGCAATGAGAGCCTCCTTTTGCTGGCGCTCCTGCAAGACCTCCTGCGTGTTATCATAGCGGAAATAGATATACTGCGTACGACGGTTGCGTGGGTCGTGTATAGGCTGAAAAATTACATGCAGATAACGCAGCGTACCGTTTGGCCCCGGCATGTGCTCCTCACATTGGAACTGCCGTCCCTCACGGATAGCCTGCACCATCGCGATATGCAGGTCGCCGTCGTCCTCCCAGCGCGGCTGCTCATCGGGTACGAGCTTGCCCACGTAGTCGGAGACCCGCCACGGCCGCTCCTCAATGACCACATGACCATCCTCGCCCAGACGGTAGAAAATAGCCGTACGGCTGTCGAGGTCGACGCGGGAAACGAGCTCATTCGTCATGCAGGCATAGCGCAGGAAGGCCTCAAGTTCCTGCCGCCGCAACTCGAATTTGCGGTTGTTGCGAATGCGCAGAATATTATACGCGCTGCCAGCCAACGAAATAATCACCAGCAACGCTATGAGGACGAACTGCTGGGGATGATTGTTGATAAAACTCGTCCAGGTACTGGGAGCCAGACTGTAGTGCATATGGTCGGCAAAGGCCCGTTGATAGGCGGGGTCTGTCTCGTTGGGCATAGCTTTTTGCAGCAGGCTCACGAGTCTGGGGTCAAAATTGTTGCGCAGGGCAAACGTCATCGTCATTTCCCTATCGGTCAGCAGCTGTAACTCCAAGTCATTGTAGGGCTCCTTATGCAGAAAGTCCTGCAAAGTGAGTTGTGGTGCCTCCAAAGCATCACAGTCACCGTTACGCACAGCCGCCACTGCATCCTCGAACTGCGCAAAGACGCGGATATCCGTCCAACGCGGCAAGAGTCCCGCCCGCACTAGCTGTTCGTGCATGACGGGCGTCATGGCGATACGTTCCACAGGCCCATCGTAGCCACGCCGCAAAAGCCGCCCGAGGCTCACATGCAGCAGCGGCGAAGACAGACGGAACCCCGCCTCCTCGGCCCCCACCTTGTCCAGCGTACAGCCGAGCACCAAATCCGCCTCGCCCGAGTTGATATAGCCTAATGCCTCCTCGGCTGTCGTAGCAGATAGTACCGTATAGGGCAGTTCCAGCCGCTGCATCGTGGCCGCCAGCAAATCCAGCAAAACACCATCCGCCTGCCCCTCGGTATAAAAGGCATAAGGCCGCTGCTGTGGCATAACCACCACGCGCAGCGTCTCGCCCGACTGCCGGAAGCACAGCAGAAAATCCCTTTCGTCTGGGGAAAGCGTCGTCTCCAAGGCATCGCGGCTGTCATAATAGCGTTTGTAGGCCTCACTGCTCCACCCGGGCTGCGTACGGTCTAGCCGCAGCATCGCATAGTCGAGCTCACGCATCCTCGCACTCTCATTACGCCGCATCATAAAATAAATCGGCTCACCCGTGGAGGAGGCGATAATGCGCAAATCCACGGGCGTCGGCTGTACGCTGCTCATCACGATGAGGTCAACCTGTCCCTCGCGCAAGGCTTGATAAGCCGAACCCACGCTCTCAAACTCGACTGGTGTATAGTCCGTTAACTGACTGAGCAGTTCATCTGCACAATAATACTCGCGCACAAAACCGATGCGCCGCCCCTGGCAAGCCGTAAAATCCTCTTTTTGAAAGCGTGCATCCTGGTCGCGGCATAGCAGCACCGAACGCGCAATCCCCATCGGGAACTGCGAAAAAATAAACTCCTGCGCCCGCGCCTCCGTCCGGTGCATATTGGCGAGTAAATCTACGTCCCCGCGCCGCAGGGCCTCGATATGCCCCGCCCAGCTATCCGTCTCCGCCACGTCGTGATAGTCAAACCGCCAGTTCAGGTAGCCGCGCACGAACTGCAAACAGTCGTAGACATACCCAGTGCGCCTTCCCTCGCTGTCATAGCTGTAGAGACCGGGGAACCGCGTCAAGGCAACACGCATCGTACGTTCCGTCTCCACCTCCGCCGGTGCCTGTGGTGCCGCCACGGGTACCCCCAGGCCAGGCTGAGGCTGCCCCAACTCCGGCTGTACCTCATCCGCCCGCACTGGCAAGGCCAGCCACGACATTAGTAAAAGCACAAAAAGCAGGCACCCTACGTGCCTGCTGGTCAAATGGCCCTGTTTCTTCCCTATTCCCTGCCACATAAGCCTATCCCCTATATTGTGCCGTGCTTAGGCGTTCCCTTGCGCCCTGCTGCACTGGCTGTCAGCCAAATGCCTTGTGCACAGCATCGTTCACCATTACGAGCACTGCCGTGACCATCACAAGGCAGATGACCCAGAACGCAACATTCTTGTAGTCCTTTTCCCGCCAGGAGCCACGTATATTCGTAAACGAAACATCTATCGTAAAGAGAAAAATCACCAAACTGATGACATTCATCACACCGGAGGCAATACTTGACAAAATGCTACCCTCTTTCCTGCTTTTTATTCCTCTGCGCAGCTCTTAGTCCTCTGACTGTGCCAGCAACGCCTCGATTTTCGTTTTCACAATATCAAAAGCGACATCGTTGAGGCCGCTGTTCAGCACGATATCGGCCACATTCTTGGTCGGCTCCACGTAGAGATAGTGCATAGGCTTCACCGTCTCCAGATATTGCTCGATAATGTTATCCAACTCGCGGCCACGCTCCTGCATATCGCGCACCACGCGGCGCAAAATACGCTCATCAGCGTCGGCCTCTACGAAAATCTTGATATCAAAAATATCCCTTAACCGCTCATCCTGTAAAATGAGAATGCCCTCGACGATAATCACGCGGCTCGGTTCGATGCGTACCGTCTCCTCGGAGCGCGTATGCTGCGTGAAATCATAGACTGGACAGTTAACGGATTTGCCCGCCCGCAGTGCCTGGAGATGCTCGATGAGCAGCTCCGTATCCAACGAGTTTGGGTGGTCGTAGTTGATGTGCTGCCGCTCCTGGAAAGTGAGGTCATCGTGCGGTTTGTAGTAGTTATCATGGTAGATAACGGTCACTTTATCGCCAAAATAACGCTTCAAACGGTTGGTAAAGGTAGATTTGCCGGAGCCCGTGCCGCCGGCGATGCCGATGATGGTAGTTTTCACTGTTTTGCCTCACTCTTCATATTCTAACTGGTTTTCCTCGCACCACCAGCGTGCCTGCTCGCGAAAATGCTGATGGAGATATGCCTGCCACGCCGGCAGCAACAGGAGGTGTTTCACCTGCTGGCGAAAGCGCACCGTACCGCCAGCACCTGCCAGCGCCGTAAGGAGCCGTTCCTGCGTTGCCGTCTGAGGCCGAGATGTGGCAAAGTCGCGCATGATGGCGCGCTCATCACCATCATAGAGGTTAGGCAGTGGCACATAATGTTCGAAATCATCCTCGATTGCAAACACATGGTCTAGTGTCTCCGCATCCCCGAGCTCGTCGAGCAGCACGACTTTGCCTTGTGCAATATCGACATAACCTTGCCGTACATCAGACTGTTCGAGTGCCGTCGCGAGCTCGTCCAAATTGATTTTCATGGTGTCACCTCTCTGTACATATTATTTTTATTATACCGCTTATGGTGAAAATAGTAAAACCAAAACGGTCATGTCCTTTTACAGACATGACCGTTAATGACCACACCATATTAGTTGGGGTCGATTCGGTGCTCCTTCGCATTCTCGAGGATGCCGTCACGACGCCGCTTGGAGGCCGTAAAATAATCGTAAATGAACTGGCGGTCATGCTGCTCGACCGCGTGCTGTACCTCAGCGAGGATATCCTGCAGCTGCTGGAGATTCTGCGCAATAGCCGGACCGTTCGTCATGCAGATATCGGCCCACATATCGGCATTCGACGAGGCGATACGCGTCGTATCCTTGAAGCCGCCCCCCACGAGCTTGATGCACGACTCGAGGTCATCGCCCGAACGGTTCAAGAGCGTCACCAGCGCCGCCGCCGTAAGATGTGGCACATGGCTGATGACCGAGGCACAACGGTCATGACGGGCGATATCCAGGGTCACGAAATTCGCCTCCGTGAGCCGCAGCACAGCCATAAGTTTGTCATGTGCTGCCTGGGGTGCGCCCGTGTTTTCTACAATAACATAGGCCTTGCCACGGAACAAATCTTTCGTCGCCGCCTCCACGCCGCTCTTTTCCTTACCGGTCATGGGATGGCCGGCGATATAGTAAATATCCGGCGGCAAGATGGGCTGCAAATGTTCCCAGATATACTGCTTCGTACTGCCCGCATCCGTAAGAATCGTGCCTTTTTTTAAATACGGCAATATTTTCTCTACCATCGGTACGATTTGCAGTACAGGCGGACTGAGAAACACGATATCCGCATCTCCCACGACCTTAGACAGGTCGGGCCCAGCATAGTCTACCGCGCCCAAACGCATGGCGTTGTCCATCGAACGCTGCGTGCGGCAAAGCCCTGTGATATAAATGTTATCCCCCAGCTTGTCCTTGAGGCAGAGCCCCAGAGAACCGCCGATGAGGCCCACCCCGATAATAGCGAGTTTCAGCTGACTCATAGAGTGCGCTCCATAACCTTGGCGATTTTACCCAGCTCATCCATGAGACGGCCAAAATTTTTCGGCGTGAGGCTCTGGTCGCCATCGGAGAGCGCCACCTCCGGATGCGGATGTACCTCGATGATGAGACCGTCACAGCCCGCAGCCACAGCCGCGCGTGCCATCGGGCGTACCATCTGCCAACGGCCCGTACCGTGGCTCGGGTCAACGATGATAGGCAGATGCGAGAGCTCCTTCACCGCCGCCACGGCGCTGAGGTCGAGCGTATTGCGCGTGAACGTCTCATAAGTGCGGATACCACGCTCGCAGAGGATGACGTTCGGGTTGCCGCCAGCCATAATGTACTCCGCCGCATTCAGCCACTCACTTATTGTCGCCGCGAGGCCGCGCTTCAGCATAACCGGCTTCTGCTGCTTGCCCAGTGCCTTGAGCAGCTGAAAGTTCTGCATGTTGCGCGCGCCGACCTGGAACACATCAGCATACTCACCGACGAGTTCCATATCATCTTTATCGACGATTTCCGTAACGACCTTCAAATCATATTTATCGGCGGCACGACGCATCATCTTGAGGCCTTTTTCCGCCAAGCCCTGGAAATCATAAGGAGACGTGCGCGGCTTGAACGCACCGCCGCGCAGGAACGTCGCCCCATGTGCCTTGACGGCAGCGGCAGCCTCATCGAGCTGCTCCTCGCTCTCCACAGAACACGGGCCAGCCATGACAACAATCTGCTTGCCGCCTACCTTAACACCGCCCACATCGATAATGGAGTCCTGCGGGTGAAAATTACGGCTTACGAGCTTGTATTTCTCGGTGATGCGCACAGTTTTGTCCACACCCGGCATCATGTTCATTTCGAGATTAGCGATTTTCTTTTTGTCGCCGATAACGCCCACAATCGTGACCTCATCACCCTTGGAGAGATCTACGCGCAAGCCGTTCTGCTCGACCTTTTGCACCACTTTTTGCAGTTCTTCATCCGTAGCCGTCGGTTTCATGACAATAATCATAATACATACCTCCAAAACACCTGCTCCGAAATAAGAAAAGCCCGCCCCCGAATACAGGGGCGAGCTCGTAATCTCGATACTCGTGGTACCACCCTGCTTGCTATAGCAAGCCTCTCATTTCGGATACTAACATATCCTAGCCTAAGTTAACGGTGGCATTCCGTCGCAACCTACGCAATCCCCCCTCGGAGACCTTCAGCGCGCAGCTCCCGCGTGTATTTCCCCAGGCATCGCTACAGTGTCACACCAGCCCACTGCTCTCTGTGAGTTCTGCCCCGGTACTTCTCGCGTTCTTCGCTTTTGTCTTTGTGTGTATACTATATCAACTAAAGCGAGCTCTGTCAACAGAAAATGTAAATTTATTTTCTTATTAGTCCTTCACGAGCGCAATCTCGTCACAGTTGGGGAATTTAGGACAGTCGATGCACTCTTTCCAGACCTTGTGCGGCAGTTGTTCCTTCGTAACCACCCGGAACCCCAGCTTTTGGAAAAAGCCCGGCTTATACGTGAGCGTGAAAAATTTCTCCACCCCCAGCGCGCGCCCTTCCTCCAGCAATTCACGCACAATCTCCGCGCCGATGCCATGCCGCACCATCGTGGGGTCGACGGCCATCGTACGCACCTCGGCGAGCTTATCCCAAATGATATGCAGGCCCCCGACGCCAACGATACGCCCATCATCTGTCTCAGCCACGACCATATCCCGGAGCGTCTCATAGAGCGTATTGCGCGAACGTGCCAGCATGATGCCATCGCTGGCATAGTTGTTCACCAGGTCAAAAATGGCCTCGATATCTTGAAATCTGGCTTTGCGATAAAGCATCTTAATCACCGCTTCCCTAATGGCTCCGCACTGGGACAAACTGACTGCAACGGGCATTCCGTACATAGCGGCTGCCGCGCTTTGCAGAGCCGCCGGCCGTGCCAAATCAGCCAATGATGTGCCGCCGACCACTGCGTTTTGGGTATCACCGCCATAAGCCCTTTTTCGACCTCCAGCGGCGTGGTACCCGTGGCGAGCTGCAAGCGGTTCGCCACACGGAATACATGCGTGTCCACAGCGATAGCAGGGCGGCCAAAGGCCACGGCCGTTACGACATTAGCCGTCTTACGTCCCACGCCGGGCAGCTTTTGCAACGCCGCAAAATCCTCAGGTACTGCCCCGCCGTACTGCTCACAGAGGATTTGGCACGTGGCGAGGATATGCTGCGCCTTGCTGTGATAGAGACCACAACCACGAATGAGTTCCTCCAGCCGCGGCAAACCCAAAGCGAGCATGGCGGCCGCATCCGGCGCCTCAGTAAAAAGCTGCGCCGTCACTACATTGACGCGTTTATCCGTGCACTGCGCCGAGAGCATGACCGCGATAAGGAGTTCAAAGGGATTGCGAAAATGCAGTTCTGGCTTAGCCCCACGGTACACCTCGGATAAAATACGCAGTTGCTCCTGCCGCACCTTTTTCGTTACACGCATGCAAATACTTCCTTAGTTCGTCAAACTACGCACGGGCGCCGGGATACGGCCGCCACGGGCGATAAAGGCCTCAGAACTGAAATTGTTGCGCACAGGCACAATCGGGCAATAGCCCAGCAGGCCGCCGAACTCCACGGTATCGCCAACATGCTTGCCCGGCACAGGGATAACCCGCACCGCCGTCGTCTTGTTGTTAATCATGCCGATAGCCGCCTCATCCGCAATAATACCCGAGATGGTAGCCGCGCTCGTATCGCCCTCGATGGCAATCATGTCGAGGCCTACGGAGCAGACGCAGGTCATAGCCTCCAATTTTTCAATGCAGAGGCTACCCTGATTGATGGCGTTAATCATCCCCTCATCCTCCGATACAGGGATAAAAGCACCCGAGAGGCCGCCCACATGCGAGGTGGCCATGAGACCGCCCTTTTTCACCGCATCATTGAGCAGGGCCAAAGCCGCCGTCGTGCCCGGCGCGCCACAGCCGCCAAGCCCCATTTCCTCGAGAATGCGCGCCACACTGTCGCCTACCTCCGCCGTAGGCGCGAGCGAAAGGTCAATGATGCCAAACGGCACGCCTAGCCGCTTCGAGGCCTCGCGGGCCACGAGCTGACCCACCCGCGTAATTTTAAAGGCCGTACGCTTGATGGTCTCGGCAACATCGGTGAAGTCTGCGCCCTTCATTTCCTCCAGAGCATGTTTTACCACACCGGGGCCGCTGACCCCGACGTTAATCACGCGGTCACCCTCGGCCACGCCGTGGAACGCCCCAGCCATAAAGGGGTTATCGCCCGGAGCATTACAGAACGTGACGATTTTCGCGCACCCCAGCGCCTCCTGGTCGCGCGTGAGCTCGGCCGTGCGCTTGACGACCTCGCCCATCTGACGTACACAGTCCATATTGATGCCGGCCTTCGTCGAACCGACGTTGACCGATGAGCAGACGATGTCCGTCGAGGCCATAGCCTGCGGGATGGAATTGATAAGCACTTTATCGCCGTGCGTCATGCCCTTTTCCACCAGAGCGGAAAAGCCACCGATAAAGTTAACCCCCACGGCCTTGCCTGCCTTGTCGAGAGCCTCGGCTACCGGCACGAACGTATCCGTCTTGCAGGCATCGGCTGCAATGGCAATCGGCGTCACCGAAATGCGCTTGTGCACGATAGGAATGCCAAAATCCGCCTCGATGTCCTCTCCCGTCTTGACGAGGAACTCCGCCGATTTCGTGATTTTATCGTAGACGTTCTGGCAGAACTTGTCCACGTTCGGATGCGCACAATCACGCAGCGAGATGCCCATTGTGATGGTGCGGACATCCAGCTTGTTCTCCGTAATCATGCGGTTGGTCTCAAAAATATCATCTGAAGTTATCAACTAAAACCCTCCTGCATTGCTTGGGTAAATAAGACCGGTCATGCTTAGGCCGCTATGTTACACGTTATGCGTAACATCAAAGATTGCCTGGTGCTGTGCTTTGATTTCGAGGCCCAGTTCCTCACCCTTGGTTTTAAGGGTCTTTTGCAGGTCGGCCAGTTTGATTTTACTCTGGTCACTCATCTCCGCAATCATGACCATGTTAAAGAAACCGTCCATAATATTTTGGTTGATGTTCAGGATATTCACGCCGTTCTCGGCCAAAACCGAGCTCACCATAGCGATGATGCCGACGCGGTCTTTACCGACGATGGTAACTACAATTTTCATTTACAGACTGCACCCTTTCTACGACCTTGCTGACTCTCTTTGTAAACTACAATACGTATGCAACCGCAGGTTGCATATTTCATTATAACAAAGCCCGCCCCCTTTGTACACCGCGCCCGGCAAGAAATTGACCCTTTCCTCCCTTGTCCGCCTTCGGTTGACACTAACTAATGTTGTTCTATATAATATCTCTGTGCATTTATTGCTCTTTATATTACCACTTTCAGCGTAAGGAAAGGAAGAATTTATGGAAATGCTCAATGCCGCCGTAACGGCGGTCAATGATGTGCTGTGGTCCTACGTGCTCATCGTCGTGCTCGTAGGCTGCGGCCTCTGGTTCACCTGCTCTACACACTGCGTGCAGTTGCGTCTCTTACCAGAAATGATACGCCTGCTGCTCTCAGGCGTTGGTACCAAGACGCCTGGCATCAGCTCATTTCAGGCCTTCTGCGTGAGCACAGCCTCACGCGTAGGCGTGGGCAACATCGCCGGCGTGGCCATCGCCATCGTCACGGGCGGCCCCGGCGCCGTGTTCTGGATGTGGGTCATCGCATTCTTCGGTTGTGCGACCGGTTTTGTCGAGAGCACGCTCGCGCAGATTTACAAATTACCGCGCCCCCTGGGGCTCTTTCATGGCGGTCCTGCCTATTACATCCAGAACGCTCTGCACCAGCCCGGTATAGCGCGGCTCTTCGCCGTACTGCTCGCCGTGACCTTCGGCTTTATCTACGTATCGGTACAGGCGAATACGATTTCCCAGTCGCTCGCACATGCCTTTGGTCTCGACACGGTCATCACGGCGGTGCTGCTCGCCGTACTCACCGGCCTCGTTATCTTCGGTGGCATCCGCCGTATCGCTCAGGTCACGGAGTATCTCGTCCCCATCATGGCAGGGCTGTATATCGTCGCGGCCTTCATCGTTATCTGCCTGCACATCATGCAGGTGCCCGCTATGTTCGCCCTCATCCTGCACGATGCTTTCTCGCCGCAGGCCGCTGTCGGCGGCGGTCTCGGCACTGCCGTGCTCACGGGTATCAAACGCGGCCTGTTCTCCAATGAGGCCGGCGAAGGTTCCGTACCAAACGCCGCCGCCACGGCTGCCGTAAGCCACCCCGTACAGCAGGGCCTCGTACAGGCACTCGGCGTCTACGTCGATACCTGGCTAGTCTGCTCGGCTACGGCCTTTATCGTATTGCTCACGGGCCAGTACACCATCGGCGGCTCCCTCACGGGTGTTGCCCTGGCACAGGAGTCGCTGGCCGCCATCTTCGGCAGCCTGGCTCCTGCCGCCGTCGCGGTGATGATTTTCCTCTTTGCCTTCAGCTCTATCGTGGGTAACTACTGCTACGGCGAAATCAACGTGCCCTTCTTTGGGAAAAATGGCAAAATGTGGTTACAGGCCTTCCGCGTAGGTGTCGTGCTCATGGTCATCTTCGGCTCACTCGCTGAACTCAACCTCGTCTGGAACCTCGCTGACCTCTTCATGGCCTGCCTCTGCCTCACAAACCTCTACGCCGTCGCGCGCCTGGCTCCCTATGCCCGCCGCGCCCTCATCGACTACGTACAGCAGAAAAAACAGGGCATTCAGGAGCCCACCTTCGACCCACAGAAGACCCTCGGCACCACTGAGGGCATCCACGCCTGGGGCGTAGATAAATAAAAAAATACCCCTCAAAATAAACACCCAAAAATCGCGCCAGCCCATACGGCCAGCGCGATTTTTATATACGTATACGCCCAAATACGTTTACTTGAAGAACACCGACTTGCCAATAAACTCGCGCAGGAGGGAGTTGTTGGGCACGTCGTCTTCGCAGTTAATGTCATCGACGTACTGAAAGAAGTTCAGCAGGAACTGAGCCTCGGTGTATTCTGGGACGTCGGGAGCCACGCGCTCCAACAAAGGGCGGGCATAGCGTTTGAGGATGCCCAGCTCATAGATGAGCGCGGAGTTGAACATGACATCGGCCTCTTCCTGGAAGGGGAAGATATATTTCTCCTCGCCCTCGCGCACGGTAGGCCACTGATGCAGCGTCTTGATGGCCTGCGAGCCACGGAACTGATAGTCACGCACGAGACGCCGGAGCAGGCGCGCACTCGTCGTGGGAATACGGTTGTGCGCGTCGATATTCAGCTGGGTGAGCGCACTGATGTAGATTTTAAATTTATTAGCACGCGGCACGGCTGCCGAGAGCTTTTCATTCAGGCCGTGGATGCCCTCGATAATGATAGGCTGGCCCTCACCTACCGAAATCACGCGGTCTTTGTGCCACTCCCTTTCGCCAGAGATGAAGTTATACACGGGCAGGGTGATTTCCTGCCCCGCCATGAGTGCCAACATATCTTTGTTGAAAAGCTCCGTATCCAAAGCTTCCAAGCACTCATAATCATATTCACCTTTGGCATTGCGCGGCGTATCGCGGCGATTTTTGAAATAGTCATCCAACGAAATGGACACGGGGTGCAGGCCGTTCGTACGCAGCTGGATGCGCAACCGCTGAGCAAAGGAGGTCTTGCCTGAGGATGACGGCCCTGCGATGAGCACGAGACGCAAATCGTGATGATGGCCCGCGATATGCTCCGCAATCTGCGCAATATGTTTCTCCTGCAAGGCCTCCGATACCCGAATGACCTCACCCATCTGCCCCGTACGGTTGAGCCGGTTCAAATCGGTCACGTACTGACAATCAAGGATGCGCGCCCACTCCTCCGCTTCACTGAGAATATGGCTGAGTTTCGGCTGCGGTACATAGGCACGCACCTCACCATGCGTATCCGCATCTGGCGTGCGGAGCAATACGCCCGGTGCCTCATAGTCCAGCGCAAAACGGTCGAGGATACCCGTATGCGGCACCATCGCCCCATAGAAATAGTCCTGATACTCACCACACTGATAGATACTCACCGTCTCCTGCGTGAGCGCCGCGATGAGGTTGGCTTTTTCCACCTGCTTGTTTTCCTTGAACAGCTGCACCGCCTCATCCCGCAGGCAGGAGCGCTTCAAAATAGGTCTATCCTCCGCCACGATAGCGTGCATGCGCGCCGCGATAGCCTCGGTACGTTCCAGATTCAGCTGCCAGTTGGGTGCATTCACCTCACAGAACAGGCCTTTATTCGCCGTGAACTGTGCAATGACCTCCGCCTCGGGATAGAGTTCTTTGACCGCCATAATGAGCACAAACAACACGGAGCGCCGATAAGTCCGCCAGCCGGCCGGCGTATCAAGCTCGATCAGACCAGCCTGCTTTCCAGCAATAGGTGTCTGCAAATCGTGCCATTTATTATCGAGAGTACCCATCACGATAGGAGTTTTATAGTTTGCCTGTTGTTCCTTGGCCAGGTCAAGTAAAGTTTTTTCTTCTGCCATAATAGGACTTCCTTTCGAACATGTTCAACGTCTTGTACCCTGTATATTCTACACAGACACGTAAAAAACCTGCCTCACCAGGAGACAGGTTTACCAGGCGATATTTACATAAAAACTGCCATGACGATTTTATAGGCCACCGCGCCCATAACCGCCGTACAAGGTATCGTGAGCACCCACGCCATGACCATTTGCTGGGCGACACCCCAATGCACGGCATTGACGCGTTTCGCCGAGCCCACACCCATAATCGAGCCGGAGACCACGTGCGTCGTGGAAACTGGCAGATGCAACAGCGTAGCCGAAAAGATAATGAACGACGAATTGAGGTCGGAGGCGAAACCAGAAATCGGCTCCAATTTGAAAATCTTACCGCCTACCGTCTTGATGATACGCCAGCCGCCAACTGATGTTCCCAGCGCCATAGCCGTAGCCGAAAGCACCTTGACATAAGTTGGTACCTCAAACACGTTGATGTAGTGCCCCGCGAGCAACGCCAGCGTAATGATACCCATTGACTTCTGGGCATCATTAGAACCATGCGAAAAGGCCATCATGGCCGCCGCGAGTATCTGCATTTTTTTAAATTTATGGTTGATAGATACGGGCCGGAACTTGCCAAAAATGCGCAGGAGCAGCAACATGATAATACAGCCCGTGACCATAGCGATGAGCGGCGAGGCAATCAGCGAAAGAACAATCTTGCCTATGCCGCCAGCATTCAGGCCCTCAGGGCCCACCGAGATGAGTACCGAACCGATGATGCCGCCCACCAGAGCATGTGAGGAGCTCGAGGGCATCGCAAACCACCAGGTGAGCAGGTTCCAAAGCACCGCCCCCGCCAAAGCCGCAATAATGACGCGCTCATCGACCATCTCAGCATTACTCACGATGTCGCCGCCGATGGTCTTGGCGACGCCCGTGCTGTACATCGCGCCTAAGAAGTTCAGACACGCGGCCATGATAATAGCATGACTGGGATGAATCGCCCGCGTAGAAACCGAGGTGGCTATCGCGTTGGCCGTATCGTGGAAACCGTTGATGAAATCAAACAGCAACGCCAGCGCAATAACTGTGAAAATCATAAACTGCAACTCAGGCATACTTCATTACCACTCCCCGGAGCATATCACTAATTTTCTCGCAATGATCCAGGGTATCCTCCAGTTTCTCCAGGATATCTTTCCATTTAATAATCTCCACCGGGTTCTGCTCTTTCTCAAAGAGGAAGGCTACCTCGTGCCGGAACACGCGGTCGCCTTCACTCTCCAGCTGGCAAATCTTGCCGGTACACGTAAGAATTTCGTTCTGATTTTTGCGGATATCCGATAGCAGAGACAAAGCCTTGATAATCTCTTTCGTGCTCTCCAAGAGTAATTTGGTGAGCGTCACCGCGCCCGTACGTGCCCGGCCCGCCTTATACATGACAATGCACTGCAACGTCCCCTCGAGGTAATCCACGCCATCGTCGAGGCCGTTGGCCAGCGCATAGATATCTTCACGGTCAATCGGTGTAATAAAAGTACGATTCAGCTTATCAATAATCACATCATTGACTTTGTCGGCTTTGTGCTCAATATCGACTGCTTCATTAACTTTGTCTACCGCCTTGCTGTAGTCCAGCATAACTTCATCGAGCAGCTGCGCCCCTTGATGAAAGTATTTTGCACTCGCCACGAACAAATCGAAGTATTCGTTATCTTTTTTCTTGAACTGAAACATTTTGCTCCGAGTCCTCCCTCAGTATGTTCGTATATCATCTTTTCCAGTTTATCATCAAAATAAAGTACTAGCAAGAAAAACTTTTGCTAGATGAATGGCGACATTCTGACACTCTTATTATCATACCCTGCCCTAAATAGAAAAACAAGGCCACATGCTCTTTTTACCGGCAAATACAAAACGTCCAGCAGCCTGATGACTGCTGGACAAAGATAGCATTATGTAAATTGCCGATGATGTGCTGAGTGTCAGCCCTTGAGTGCCTGCTGCGCTTTGAGCATTTTCGCCGCAATGCCGTGCATTTTCGCAGTAGAGACCGAGCAGGCCGCCACGCGCACACCGAGTTTGAGTGGCACGGCGAAAATAAGGTCTTTATGCAGTTCGTTGCAGAGTGCCTGCGGGTCCTCCGACGGCACCGAAAGGAAGAAACCGCCCTTGTAGGGCAGGGCATTCAACCCGCACGCTTTAGCTTCCTGCATGAAGATATCGCCGCGATGCTGGATAAGCTGATAGAAATCATCGCGTTCCTTTTCAAACTGTGCGAGAGAGGCTTTATCCTGCTGGATTTTCGTCAGCAACGTCATCGCACCGCGGTTGATATTAGACCACGTTGCACGGCTCGAATACTTGTTGATTTCCTTGAACTCCTCGATAACCTCTTTACTGCTGGAGAGGCCGATGAGTGCACCGGTACGCTGACCGTACATCGTATAGCCTTTCGACATAGAGAAAGAGAACATGATAAGCACGTTGTCCGGCAGCCCTGCGAATTTATCCATGAACTTGCGCGTGGCATTCTTTTCACCGGCATAGTCGATGTAGGCAATATCAACGAGAATGCTCATCTTTTTGCCCTGTGCTGCGTACTTCTTAGTGACGGCGAGCACATTATCCCAGTCCTCCTCCGTCAGGCTGAAACCTGTCGGGTTATGGGCCGGTGTATTGATAATCGCGAGCAGACTGTCCTGCTGAGCCATGATTTCCGCAACCTTCGCCTCGTAGGCCGCAATATTGAAATGCTGCTGTGCATCAAAGAGCGTATAGTTCGTGAGCTTACAGCCGCACTCGTTGCAAATGACGTTGTACGTGCCCCAGAACCAATCCGACGTCAGCACATAGGTGCCATGCTCGGCGTAGTTGGCCACTGCATGATGAATAGCACCCGTACCACCTGCCGTAGCCACGGAGCCGAGATAGCCCTCAGGCTTGTGGTCAGCAAAGGTCAGGTCGATGACCGCATCGAGGTAAGCGGGCAGTCCGGAAATCGGCGCATAGGCAATGAGGTCGCTCATGGGCAGGGAACGATAGACACGCTCCATCGTAGGCAAGCAGGCCAGTTTGCCATCGTCATCAATCATCGTACCGATGGTGGCATTCGTGACCTTGTCTGCGCCGTATTTCTCTGCTGCCTCGCGGCAGGCGGCACTCGCCCCGAAAATAGCGTCCTTCAGTCTCTTGCTTGCAGCGTGCGACGCTGCCATGCTGGTGGTCATAAGTTAACGTCCCCTTTCCAAATATCAAGCCGGCATCTCATGTACCGCGCTAATACTATGATAACTGTTTACTATCGTCCTGTCTACTCATACGCATGTGTATACAATATTTTTGCCTATACAAACATAAGCTATTACATAGCCCGGCAGATAGAAAAATGCTGCCCGGCAACGCTACGCGAGCGCCCGCCGAACAGCAGCTTAGCTTATCTATCAGCCTTTCTTGGGGAAGAAGTCGGCATGAATGGCATTCACGGCCTCATTGAGTTGGGAACGCTTCACAAGGCAGGAAATGGAAATTTCCGAAGTACTAATAATATCAATGTTGATACCAGCCTTAGAAAGCGCACCGAACATGCGCGCCGCAATGCCAGGATTGCCCAACATACCGGCCCCAACGATGGAGACCTTGGCGACATCTTCCTCTACCAGTACGCCGATAGCCGAGAGTTTATCTGCTACTTTATCCACGACCTCTTTGGCCCGCGGCAAATCCGTCGCGCCCACGGTGAACACCATATCCGTCACATTTTTCTCGACGTTGCGGATGGACTGCACAATCATATCCACATCAATATGCGCCTCGGCGAGCGCCGAGAAAATCTCATGGGCAATGCCCGGCGTGTTGGGGATACCCAGCACAGCAATTTTGGCTACATCCTTATCGTGTGCGACACCGCGAATGACAAAGTCCTTATCTTCCATCGTATAATCCTCCCGAATAATCGTACCTGGCTCCGACGTGAACGTGGAACGCACATGAATGGGAATTTTGAAATACTCGCCCATCTCCACGGAACGCGGCTGCATAACGCCCGCACCGAGACGCGCCATCTCCAGCATCTCATTGTAGGTAATTTCTTTCATTTTGCGGGCATCCTTGACCACCCGCGGGTCAGCTGAATACACGCCATCGACATCCGTAAAAATCTCGCAGGTATCAGCCTTGAGTGCGCCGGCGAGAGCTACCGCCGAGGTATCGGAACCACCGCGGCCGAGCGTCACCGGGTCACCCAGTTCATCGCAGCCCTGGAAGCCGGCTACCACCACGATATTGCCTTTAGCCAATTCCTCATGCACGCGGTCGGGGTGAATATCCACAATACGCCCCTTCGTATGCACGTCGTTGGTCTCCATGCCAGCCAGCTTGCCCGTCAGGGAGACAGCTGGCTGGCCCAGTGTCTTAAAGGCCATCGCTAAGAGCGCAATCGAAACCTGCTCGCCCGTCGTGAGCAGCATATCCATCTCGCGTGTATACTCATAAGGATCCTTGGTGATGCCCGTAGCCAGTTTAATGAGGTTATCCGTGGTATCGCCCATAGCCGATACCACTACCACAATCTGGTCATTGGGCTGTTTTTCACTCAGGATCCTTTTGGCGACATTCATGATTTTTCCCGTGGTCGCAACCGAGCTGCCACCGAACTTCTTTACAATAAGTGCCATAGTGCTCCCCCTGAATATGTAGGATAAATAAAATATGAATTGCCTAATTGCTGCTAGGCAACACTTAGCTACGTATGAGGTACATTATACATTGAAAAACATCCCTTGTCTAGAGCTTTTCGTATTTTTACAGAATTTTGTCCTCAATAAACAAACAATGCACATTATTTATGTTACATGTACAGGACATAAAGTATAACAATAACGCTTTTACTGCAACCAGCTGGCACACATAGACAAAATAACCGATTTATGATAGGTTGAAAGAAAATCAGAAAGGAAGCCTCGCATGACCCAGCTCACCGTCACACTGCCAACAGGGCTCACCGCTCTACCTGTGCGCACCTGGCTGCGGCAAACGCAGCATATATCCAACTCGCAATGGCGCCGCATCAAAAACAGCGGCACGTTCCGCCTCAACGGCATACCAGCAAATGCTACCCGCTCACTCGTACAAACGGGCGATGTCATCGCCTTTGAAAGTGAAAAGCATCCCTGTCTAGTCGAACCCGAAAACCTGCCGCTCGACATCTGCTATGAAGATGCGGCTGTACTCGTCGTGAACAAACCAGCCGGACAAATTGTGCACCCTTTGGTCAAAGAGCCGCATGGTACGCTAGGCAACGCCGTACTCGGTTACTATGCACGCACAGGACAGCAGCACGGCTTTCATCCCGTACACCGGCTCGACCGGCAGACCACAGGGCTCGTGCTCATCGCCAAGGAGCCTCAGGTGCAATATCAACTCAGCCGCAACGGGCAGCAGCTTTTCCACCGCGCTTATCTCGCCCTCATCCCCGGTGCTCTCGCCCCTGCCAGCGGCAGTATTGCTCTGCCGCTGGGACCTGCGCCAGGCAGTTACGTGCGTCAAATGGTCACGCCACAGGGCAAACCGGCTCTCACATATTACCGCACTTTGCGCACCGGCCTTATCGCAGATATACCAGTGTCGCTCGTCGAGCTCACGCTCGCCACTGGCCGTACGCACCAAATCCGTGTCCACCTCGCCCATCTGGGTCATCCACTGCTCGGCGATGATTTTTACGGTGGCGACACGCGCCTGCTGCCGCGCCAGGCTTTGCATGCCTATCACTTGACCTTTACCCAGCCCTTGAGCGGCGAAACTATCAACCTCACCACGCCACTGCCTGCTGACATGGCCGCACTCGTCGCACAGATACGTGACTGATTGGCGTCAGCCGCCGCTTTGCCCTTATTTACCTCATATTGCTACGATATTGTTGCTTGTTACAAATTTTTTGTTTTCGGCTGTATCACGAGTACGATTTCTATGCTATAATGAATACAGTTCATGAGTTTTTAGGGGTGGCTTTATGCCATCCGAATGGACACAACTTCATTAGGGGGTAATGAAAAATGCCATTAGTTGGTACGAAAGAAATGTTCAAGAAAGCTTACGAGGGCGGTTACGCCATCGGCGCTTTCAACGTCAACAACATGGAGATTGTCCAGGGTATTACCGAAGCAGCTGCTGAGCTGGGTTCTCCGGTTATCCTGCAGGCTTCCGCTGGCGCACGTAAATACGCCAAGGGCCCGTATCTCCGTCACCTCGTTGAGGCTGCTCTGGAGGTCAACGATATTCCTATCGCGCTGCACCTCGATCATGGCCCCGATTTCGAGACCTGCAAAGCCTGCATCGATGATGGTTTCACCTCGGTTATGTATGATGGTTCGAAGTACGACTTCAAAGAGAACATCAAACGTACGCAGGAAGTTGTTGCCTATGCCCATGAGCATGGCGTAGTTGTCGAGGCTGAGCTGGGCAAACTGGCCGGCATCGAGGACGATGTAAAGGTGGCTGCGCATGATGCAGCTTACACGCAGCCGGAAGAGGTTGAGGAGTTCGTCAAAGAGACGGGCGTTGACTCCCTCGCTATCGCTATCGGCACGAGCCACGGCGCTTTCAAGTTCAAGCCGGAGCAGTGCACGCGCAACGCTGACGGCGTACTCGTACCGCCCGAGCTGCGTTTCGACATCCTCGCTGAAATCGAGAAGAAGATTCCGGAGTTCCCGATTGTGCTCCACGGCGCTTCTTCCGTTATCCCGAAATACGTGAAAATCATCAACGCCAACGGCGGTAAACTCGATGATGCTGTCGGTATCCCCGAGGACCAGCTGCGCCGCGCTGCCAAGAGCGCTGTCTGCAAGATTAACATCGACTCCGACCTGCGCCTCGCTATGACGGCAGGTATCCGTGAGCACTTCATCGCTCATCCGGAGCATTTCGACCCGCGTCAGTATTGCGCTGATGGCCGCAACTACATCAAAGAGCTCGTCGAGCACAAGATTAAAGACGTGCTCGGCTCCGATGGTAAAGCTGCGGAGATTATGGCTCTCGTCAACGCCAACAAATAATTGGCGGTTAGCCTCTAAGACAATACAACAAACATGGATAATCCTGCTGGCCTCTGGCTGGCAGGATTATTTTTATGCCCAACAGCCAATAAAAAAGCACCTCTCCCCCCAGCCGGGAAAGGTGCTCCTTACAGTTATGATACAATATTTACTTAATCATATCATGCTGAATCATGTACTCCGCAATCTGCAACGCATTCAACGCCGCGCCCTTGCGAATCTGGTCACCGCAGCACCAGAAATTCAAACCATGCTCGATAGAGTAGTCCTTACGAATGCGGCCCACTTCAACATCATTCTTGCCTGAGGTAAAGAGCGGCATGGGATACTCCTGCTCCGCCAAATTATCCTTGACGATAACGCCGGGGAAGTTAGCGAGCACTTCCCGTGCTTTTTCTACGCTCACCTCATCAGCGAACTCAACATTGACAGACTCGGCATGGCTGCGCGAAACCGGCACGCGTACCGTCGTGGCTGTAACGCGGATATGGTCATCCTCCATGATTTTCTTGGTCTCGTTGACCATTTTCATTTCCTCTTTGGTATAGAGGTTGTCCTGGCAGACGTCAATCTGCGGAATGAGGTTGCCCGCAATCTGATAATGTTTCGGCAATTTAGCCACAGGCAGCACGTTGGCCACGACCTCCTTACCGCCCGCAATCTCCGCCATCTGGTCTTCTAGCTCCTGCATACCGTCTTTGCCCGCACCGGAAACTGCCTGATAGGTCGAGACCACGATGCGCTGAATGGGCGACACATCATAGAGCGGTTTCAAGGCCATAACCATGATGATAGTCGAGCAGTTCGGGTTCGCGATGATGCCCTTGTGGCGTGCAATGGCCTGCGGATTGACCTCGGGGACGACGAGCGGCACCTCGGGGTCCATGCGGAACGCGCTGGAGTTATCGATAACTACGGCCCCAGCCTTCACCGCTGCCGGCGCAAACTGCTTGCTGGCAGCACCGCCTGCAAACAAAGCAATCTCGACGTCCTGAAAAGAGTCATCCGTCGCCTCCTCAACGGTGTAATCCTTGCCCATAAAATTGATGACCTTGCCCGCCGAGCGTTTGGAGGCCAGCAGTTTCAGATTGGCAAAGGGGAAGTTGCGTTCCTCGATGAGGTTGAGGAACTCCGTACCTACGGCACCCGTGGCACCGAGGATGGCTACATTGTACTTTCTCATAGGTATTCTTTCCTTTCCTGTGGCTTACACCGTTATATAAAAAGAGAAATAAAATAACGCACTCAATCCAGCAATTTGTCGAGACCAACCGTGAGCCCCTGCAAACCGCGTACCTTCTTCGCGGCCAGTACGACACCGGGCATGAAAGACTCCCGACTGGTCGTATCGTGACGCAAGGTAAGCGTCTGGCCGAGGCCGCCAAAGATGACCTCCTGACTCGCGATAAAGCCCGGCAGACGTACGCTGTGCACGTGCATGCCCTCATAACCGGCGCCACGTGCTCCCTCCCAACCAGCTTTTTCCTTCTCGTCGGGATTGCCCTGCTGATGCGCCGCACGTACCTCGGCAATCATAGCCGCCGTCTGCGCCGCCGTACCCGAAGGTGCATCGAGTTTCTTATCATGGTGCATCTCGATGATTTCCACATCGGGCAAATATTTTGCCGCCTGCCGTGAAAGCAGCATGAGCAATACCGCGCCGATGGCGAAGTTCGGTGCAATAAACGCCGGCGTATTTTCTTGCTCCGCCAAAGCCTTAATTGCATCCTTTTGCGCCTGCGTCAGCCCCGTCGTCCCCACCACTGGACTGACATGGTGCTGGAGCGCCGTCTGCACGTTGCAAAACACTACATCCGGGCGCGTAAAATCAATCATAACCTCCGGCTGGAGCCGCGTCAAAGCCGCCGCGAGGTCAGCCTCCACGAGGATGCCATTGGCAGCATAGCCCGCCAGCGCGCCCGTATCTGCACCGCCTTTGACATCCACAGCCCCCACGAGCTCCAGTTCTTTATCATCTAAAACAGCCTTGAGTACCGCGCGGCCCATCCGTCCGCACGCACCGTTGACTAAAACCTTTACCATTATGTAAAACGCCTCCCAAACTACACCGTAATCGGTATACATAACTGTTAATCATTGTACACTGTGTCCATCGATTATGTCAAGTTGTTTTCCTAGTAAAATACGTATCTGAGCAAAATTATTTGTCACCCATGATATAATAGTAGATAACAAACAGCAACTGGAGCTTTTTTATGCAAATTACTGATGATATAAAATTTCTCAAGGGCATCGGCCCCAAAAAGGCCGCACAACTGGGCCGCCTAGGTATCCATACCTGCTACGACCTGCTCACCTATTTCCCGCGCGCCTACGAAGACCAAAGCACGCTGACGCCGTTCGCGGAGCTGGAGCCAGGCACACAGGCCACGACCGCTGGCACGATAATGAACCTACAGGAGCGCACAGGAGGACGCCAACGCCGCATGACCATTCTCACGGCTACGCTCGGCGATGGCACCGGCTTTCTTCAGGTCACCTGGTTCAACCAGAAATACCTCAAACAGAAGCTGAAACCCGGCCTGCGTCTCTTTGTCACGGGCAAAGTTGGCTATGCTTACGGCGGCTGTGGACAACTGGCAATGTCGCAACTCTCATCATGGCAAATTCTCAGCCCAGACGATAACCCTGAACAAAAAACCGGCATCGTGCCCATCTATCCTGCTACGGAACAGCTGAACCAAAACTTTTGGCGCAAAGAGACCAAACAATTATTGGCTGACCTCCCTGCCCTGCCCCAACTCGTCCCCGACAACATCGCCGCACAGTATCAGCTGCTGTCACGTAGAGAAGCCTTCCAGGCCATCCACTATCCGCAAGATTTCCCTACGCTCAAAGCGGCACGTCGCACGCTGGCCTTTGAAGAGCTCTACCTCATCCAGTGTGGTCTCCTCCTGCTCAAAAAACAGGCGCGCGAACAACAACATGGCTTGCGGCATTTAGCGAACAGCCATCTGGTTAACGCTTTGTTGTCAGCCTTGCCTTTTCAGCTCACGCACGACCAGCAGCAGGTATGGCAGGAAATTGCGCACGATATGCAGTCACCTGAACCCATGCGCCGCCTGGTACAGGGTGATGTAGGTTCTGGTAAAACCGTCATCGCGACACTCGCACTGGTCAAAACCGTAGAGAACGGCTATCAGGGCGCGCTCATGGCGCCGACGGAAATCCTGGCCGCCCAGCACTACGCCAGCCTGCAAAAACAGCTCGCACCGCTGGACATCCGCGTGGGCTTCCTCTCTGGCCATCTCACGAAAAAACAGCGTGAAACCGTCTATGCACAACTGGCCGCACATGAACTCGACATCATCATCGGCACGCATGCACTTATTCAAGAACAAGTAATGTTTGCCAAACTGGGCCTCGTCGTTACTGATGAACAGCATCGTTTTGGCATCAACCAGCGCGCAGCCCTTGAACAAAAGGGGGAAGCCACGCCGGACGTGCTCGTGATGACGGCCACGCCGATACCACGTACACTGACACTCACGGTCTACGGCGACCTCGATGTCTCACAAATCAAAGAACTGCCACCCGGGCGCCAGCCCATCCGCACCTTCGTGCGACAACCTGACCGTCGGCCGCTCATCTATAAATACGTTCACGAACAGCTCGCTGCTGGCCGCCAGGCCTATGTCGTCTGCCCCCGCATCGAGCTCACCGAAGGCAGTGACCTGCCCTCGGCTGAGGAAGTCTTTGACGAGCTGCGCTATGGCATTTTCCGCGACCAGCAAGTCGGCCTCGTACACGGCAAGATGAAAGCCAGCGAAAAAGAAGCCGTCATGCAGGCCTTCTACGCCAACCAAATCCAACTGCTCGTATCCACGACCGTCATCGAGGTCGGCGTCAATGTACCTAATGCCAGCCTCATGGTCATCGAAAACGCCGAACGCTTCGGCCTGGCACAACTGCATCAGCTGCGCGGCCGCATTGGCCGTGGGCCCTATCGCTCCTACTGTATTCTCGTCTCCGAGGGCAAGAGCGAGACAGCCCGCGAACGTCTGAATATTATGGCCGAAACCCACGACGGCTTTAAGCTGGCTGAGGAGGACCTGCGCCTGCGCGGCCCCGGCCAGTTCTTTGGCCGCATGCAGCACGGCCTGCCCGACCTCAAAATCGCCGACGTGCTGGGTGATATGGACATCCTGTTAGAGGCACGTCAGGCCGCGCTCACGACTCTGGCCAACCAAACGGACCTCACGCAGTTGATACCGATACTGCGCCAGCAGTACCACGAGCATTTTGAGCAGATTACCGCCAACTAAACTGCGCTATACATCAAACACACACCCAAAAGAGGACACCCGCCAAGGCAGGTGTCCTCTTATTATATGGCTTAATCGATTGAGATTAAAGTTTTGCTCATTAGAGCTGCGGGCCAGCAGCCACGAGGGACTTGCCGTGCTCGTTGCTTTCGAACTTGTGGAAGTTCTCGATGAACATACCAGCCAGTTTCTTAGCAGCCTTATCCCAATCCGCCGGATCCTTATGCGTATCCTTCGGATCGAGGATGCCCGTGTCCACGCCCTCGAGTTTCGTCGGAACCGTGAAGTTGAAGTACGGAATCTGCTTCGTCGGAGCTTTGTCGATAGCGCCGTTCAGGATAGCATCGATGATGCCGCGCGTATCCTTAATGGAGATACGTTTGCCCGTGCCGTTCCAGCCCGTGTTGACGAGGTAAGCGCGCGAACCGTTGGCCTTCATTTTCTTCGTGAGCTCCATAGCGTATTTCGTCGGATGCAGCTCGAGGAAAGCCTGACCGAAGCAAGCGGAGAACGTCGGAATCGGCTCCGTGATGCCACGCTCCGTGCCCGGAATCTTGGACGTGAAGCCAGACAGGAAGTAATACTCCGTCTGCTCCGGCGTCAGGATGGAGACCGGCGGCAGAACCTGGAAAGCATCAGCAGACAGGAAGATAACGCTCTTAGCCGCAGGGCCATGCGAAACCGGCTTTACGATGCTCTTGATATGATAGATAGGATAGGACACACGCGTGTTCTGCGTACGGCTAGCATCGGAGAAGTCGATTTTGCCGTTAGCATCGCAGATGACGTTCTCGAGCAGGGCATCGCGTTTGATAGCGCCATAGATATCCGGCTCGGAATCCTTATCGAGGTCGATAACCTTAGCATAGCAGCCGCCCTCGAGGTTGAATACGCCGTTGTCGTCCCAGCCGTGCTCATCATCGCCGATAAGCAGACGTTTCGGGTCCGTGGACAGCGTCGTCTTACCCGTACCGGACAGGCCAAAGAAGATAGCCGTGTTCTCGCCGTTCTTATCCGTGTTCGCGGAGCAGTGCATGGAAGCAATGCCCTTCAGCGGCAGGAAGTAGTTCATCATGGAGAACATGCCCTTCTTCATCTCGCCGCCGTACCAGGTGTTGATGATGACCTGCTCTTTCTCCGTGACGTTGAAGAGGACAGCCGTATCAGAGCGGAAGCCCTTCTCTTTCCAGCCATCGATGATGCCCTTGGAGGCATTGAACACTACGAAATCCGGTTTGAAGTTTGCGAGCTCTTCTTTGCTCGGACGGATGAACATGTTCGTGACGAAATGAGCCTGCCAAGCGACCTCGACGATGAAGCGCACGGCCATACGCGTATCAGCGTTAGCACCGCAGAAACCATCGACGACATACAGCTTGTCTTTGTTGGACAGCTCTTTCTTAGCCGTCTCCTTAGCTGCTTTCCACATCTCCTGCGTAGCCGGATGGTTATCATTCGGATACTCTTCGGAGTTCCACCAAACCGTGTCCTTGGACGTCTCATCCATGACGATGTACTTGTCCTTCGGGGAACGGCCCGTGAACTTACCCGTCTGCACATCCACAGCGCCGAGCTCGGAGACCTGACCGACCTCATAGCCCGTCAGCCCCGGTTTCGTCTCTTCTTCGAAGAGCTGCTCGTACGTCGGGTTGTGGAGGACTTCCTTGACACCAGTGATGCCATACTGACTCAAATCGACATTTGCCATTTTACTTTCAACCTCTTTCATTGAAATTAAAGCTGTCTGCTTGATGAGTGCGCGCTTTGTAAGCGCTCGCCCAATCACGACTATTATAATAGCTTATTAACTCATAAATGTCAATCATGTTTGCCCCGTCAAATAATTGCGCGATTTATACCTGCGCGGTGACTAAATTAGAAAAATCCCCCTCTGCGCACCCGCTGTGTGGCAAATTTTATAACTAAGGGCAGGCAGTTTATCCTAAAGCAAAACATTTCGTCTGCCTCCGTCCTAATATATGGTAGTGAAAGTTGCAAACCTGAGCAGGCGGTCACGAAAATATTTTTGCAGAGAGCGCCCCTTCGTCAATTATTTTTTAGCAAAGGCCAAAACCTCGGCACGCATTGCCTCCTTTTGGCATACGCGTTCATGCCGCACCGCTTTGTGTGCCAATGCTGCCAGTCCCTGCGGGATAGGGTCCTGGTTGTGCTTCGCCAGTTCTGTGAGCATGTCGAACTCATCCAGTCCCGCCGTCGGCACGCCGAGTGCCGCGAGTACACTGCCATTGAACTTATAGGGGCTGGCCGTCGAGGCGACCACCATATGATGCCGGTCGCCCGTGGCCTGCTGATAGCTGCGTGCCACCGCATAGGCCACTGCCGTATGCGTATCACAGACATAATGATTAGCTGCATAAACGTCCCGGATAGTCGTCTGAGTCTTGTCATCATCAGCCCAGTCAGCCCAGAATGTATGCTGGATTTTCGCCAGCAGTTCCTCCCCGACCTCGTAGCGTCCCGTCGTTTGCAGCTGCTGCATCCAGTCAGCTACCTGTGCCGTATCGCCTGTCATATGGTAGAGCAGGCGCTCGAGATTGGAGGAAATGAGAATATCCATCGACGGCGTAAGCGTCTTATAGAACGCACGGTTACGGTCGTAAACGCCCGTGCGCAGGAAATCGGTAAGCACATTGTTGGCGTTCGAGGCACAGACGAGTTTGTGTACAGGCAGCCCCATCAACTTGGCATAGTACCCCGCAAGGATGTCGCCGAAATTGCCCGTGGGCACGGAAAAGTTAATGCTCTCGCCCGCTGTGATGGTACCCGCACTCACGAGGTCAGCATAGGCGCTAAAGTAGTAAACAATCTGCGGCACCAGACGCCCCCAGTTAATCGAGTTTGCTGAGGAAAGCCGCACCTGTTGCGCTTGCAGCTCGCTGTTAAAGGCCGTATCGCCAAAGATGGCCTTCACACCGCTCTGGGCATCATCAAAATTGCCCTTAACCGCAACTACATTAACATTCGCGCCCTCCTGCGTGCACATTTGCAAACGCTGGATACGGCTCACTCCGCCGTCAGGATAAAATACCATGATTTTTATTTGCGGTACATCGCGGAAGCCTTCCAGTGCCGCCTTGCCCGTGTCGCCTGACGTCGCCACGAGGATGAGCACCTCATCCTGCACGCCCGTCTTGTGCAGAGCTGTCTGCATGAGTTGGGGCAGGAGCTGCAACGCCATATCCTTGAACGCGCTCGTGGGGCCATGCCAAAGTTCCAGCACCGAAGCATCTGTAAGCGTCACCACAGGAGCACGCTTTACCGTGTCGAACTTGCCCCCACCGTAGGCACGCGTCACACAACCTTGCAGTTCTTCCTCCGTATAGTCCGTGAGGAACAAACGCAAGACTTTGACCGCGCGTTCCTCATAGCTCAAGGGTGCCAGACCAGCGATAAAGCCTGCATCAACTTGCGGCAGGCTTTCCGGTACAAACAAACCGCCGTCCGGTGCCAGTCCCTTGAGGATAGCCTCGGCCGAACTCAAACGGCTGCTGTCACCACGCGTGCTGAAATATTGCATGAATAAACCCCTCTCATTACTTTGCTCGCTTTATTACCTTAGTAAATTATGCTAAAATTAACTCGGACACAAAAGCTAACGCCCCACTTGCAAGTGCAAGCGTGTCATTCAGACCCCACTTGCCATTACAAGTGCCGCTCATAATTATACCATAGAATTAACTTTTTGTAACTCTAAGAGGTGTTTTATTTTGCTGAAAATCGCTATGGCACAGATGGAGGTCATCCCTGGCCACCCCGATAAAAACGCCGCCACCATGTTGCGGCTCATCCAAAGTGCTAAATCACAAGCTGCCGACCTCGTGATTTTCCCGGAAATGGCTGTGCCAGGCTACCTGCTCGGCGATACCTGGGAGCAGCCCTCCTTTATCCGCGATTGTGAAAGCTACGGACAGGATATCATTGCGGCCGCGCAGGGCATCACGGTCATCTTCGGCAACATCGCCGCCGACTGGGACAAGAAAAACAATGATGGCCGCGTGCGCAAATATAACGCCTGCTTCATTGCGCAAGACGGTGCCCTCATACAGCCAGATGGCTGTCCTTATCCTTTCGTCATCAAGACGCTGCTGCCGAACTACCGCGAGTTCGACGATACGCGGCACTTTTTCAGCCTGCAAAAACTCGCGCGCGAACTCGGCACCACACCAGCTCAGCTGCTCTCGCCGCTCACGCTGACGCTCCAGGGGCAGGACTACAGCGTAGGCTGCCTGCTCTGCGAGGATGGCTGGAGTGATGACTACGAGGTCTCGCCCGTGGAAATCCTGCGCCACAACGGCCAAGTTGATTTCTATGTAAATATCTCAGCCTCACCCTACACCCTGGGCAAAAACAACAAGCGCAACCGCGTCTTTGGCAAAGAAGCACGCGAGGCAGGCGTACCACTCTTCTACGTGAACTGCATCGGCCTGCAGAACAACGGCAAGACCGTCTACACCTTCGACGGTTCGAGCACAGCTTATGACGCCCAGGGGCGCGTCGTGGTCTCGGCACCAGAGTTCGCCGAGGCCCTGCCCGTTGTCGAACTGGACGCCATGCACAACCTGCCCGATGTCACGCCGCCCGAAGAACCAGACATCGCTCATATCTATCGCGCACTGCACTATGGGGTTGGCCACTTCCTGCAAAACATCCACATGCAGAAAGTCGTCATCGGCATCTCGGGTGGCATTGACTCTGCCGTAGCGGCTGCCCTCTACAATAAAGTGCTCGGCCCCGAGAACCTGCTGCTCGTCAATATGCCCAGCGTGTTTAACTCAGCCACAACGAAGGGCCTCTCGCAACAGTTGGCGGAAAACCTCGGTTGCAACTATATGGTCGTGCCTATCCAGGAGTCCGTAGACCACACGCTCGACCAGCTCGAACACACGCCGCTGACGCTGCTGCGCGATGGTAAAAAACAGCAGCTCAAAGTCAGCTCCTTTGTCGCGGAGAACATCCAGGCACGCGACCGCAGCGCCCGCGTACTGGCAGGTGCCGCGGCAGCCTTTGGCGGTGGCTTCACCTGCAACGCTAACAAGGCCGAAACGACCGTGGGCTACTCTACACTGTATGGCGATCAGTCAGGATTCCTCGCCGCCCTCGCCGACCTCTGGAAATATCAAGTATACGACCTCGCCCACTACCTCAACGATGTAGTCTACGGGCGCGAGATCATCCCGCAGGGTATCATCGATATCGTGCCCTCGGCCGAACTCTCCGCCGCCCAAAACGTCGATGAGGGCAAGGGCGACCCCATCAAATATCCCTACCACGACTACCTGTTCCGCGCTTTCATCGAACGCTGGCAAAAAGCCACACCTGAGGACCTGCTCACCTGGTATCGTGCAGGCACCGTAGAACAGAACCTAGGCTGTGCGCCCGGCCTCGTGGCGAAGTATTTTCCCACCGCTAAAGACTTCATCGCTGACCTTGAACGCTGGTGGGGCCTCTTCACCGGCATGGCCATCGCCAAACGCATTCAGGCTCCGCCAATTCTCGCCGTGAGCCGCCGCGCCTACGGCTTCGACCACCGCGAAGCCCAAAATGGCCCCTACTACACGCGCCAATACCGGGCTCTAAAAGCTGAACTGCTTGCCAAATAAAAAGAAAAATCCCTGCGACCAGCCTCAGGCTGACGCAGGGATTTGTTATACCTATATACAATTTTTAGGCTTGTGGCGGATTCGCCGCTTTCGCCGGGTCGGCGATGCGCTTATCAGCAAATTTGATATGCTGCGTGAGCCATTTCGTGAGAAACTCCAGCAAATTGTCTATATACTGTTCCTGATTTTCATCCACTTTTTTGAGGTCTACGCTCTCCAGTTTGGCCACGAACATTTTGTGCGCACGCTTCTCGCTCCAGATATGCTGAAAGCCAATCTGCTCCATGTATTCTTCCTCATGGGCGAAATGCGTTTTCGTATACTCGCGCAGTTCATCAATGAGGTCAACAATGCGGTCGTATTTATCCGTAACCAGTTCATCATGCAGCAAGTCGTAGGTCTGGTTCGCCAGTTCGAACAAATGCGCATGTTCCTTATCAATAGCCTCGATGCCGGTCAAATAATCCTTGGTAAATTCATACTTCATAGCCTATACTCTTTTCTCGCCTAAGGGGCGCTGACGGATAACTTCCATGATGACACGCTCGGGCGAGCCATCCTCGGCAGTCAAAGCGCGTACCTTAGGATAGGTAGCGAGTACGAAACCATCGTCATTGAGCAATTTGGCATCAAACTGCAACATCGTCCACGGTTCTAAATGGTAAAACAACCGCACAGGAGTGATATAGGAATAGACACCATCCTGCGGCTCATGGAGCGTCACTCTGAGTAACGCCCCGCCCTCCTCTTGAGCGGGATTATACCAAGCAGCATCCGTATCTAGCTCATAGCTGGCAACCTCATCCGTGCCCACCGGCACCCAGGAGGCTGCCCCCGCCACGGGCAGGCAGGTTAACATGCCCACTAACGTGAACAACATCATCCAGCGCATCGAAATCACCTTCCCCTAAAAGATGTTCCAATCGTCCCCAGCAAGTCCCTATGTAATTCTCTTTCCCTAACACTAACGCTCTGTGTCCCAACGCTTTACAGCATCATGTTGCCGGTGGTATTGCCCAACCCATAAATAAGCAAAAAACCCGACAAGACAACAAAGGCGCAACCAAAAATATACATATAGAGCAAACCATTCGAGAGAATCTTCCCATTGCTGAGTTGCTTGACTGGATAGTCGTCGTGCTTCACATAATATCCCATCGTGGAATACATCCCTAAGAAGAAACCAAATACACAAACAACCATTAAGCCAATGATAACGTCTATAGGCGGCATGGGAATCATCCTCTTTCTCTAGGCAGCAACCTAGTATACTAAATTATCTGCCCTTATTATAACGCTTAGGTCTGGTCTCGTAAATAATCAATACATCCTAAATATTAAAAGGTGCAAAGAGCTTGCGCAGGTAGTTCACGCCCTTGGTCATCGTACGGATAACCGGCTCCATGAGCTTCGGCTGACGAATAACCAGCGTGAGTACTTTATGCCGCAAATTGCGGTAATCGTCGTCGAAGGTGCGCAGGACATTCTCCATCTCGACCTCGACCGAAACCTCAGGAATCTGCGAAGCCCGCACCTCGGAGGAACGACCTACGATTTCCACAGCATCGCCGCGGAAGGGCACATAGACCTCTTCGCCGAGTTCCTTTTGAATGCGGTCTTTGATGGCTTCCTGCGACTGGGCCTCACCGTGGACGATAAAGACCTTGGCCGGTTTTGGATTCTGGATGTGGCCGAGCCAATCCATGAGCTGGTTCTGGTCAGCATGCGCCGAGAAACCATCCAGTGACTTAATCTGTGCCCTGACGACCACTTCCTCGCCGAGCACCCGCACGCGTTTAATACCATCGATAAGCCGCCGTCCCAGGCACCCCTCAGCCTGATAACCCACAAACAGCACCGTGGACTCCGGCCGCCAGAGGTTATGTTTCAGATGATGCAGCACACGTCCGGCATCGGCCATGCCCGAAGCCGAAATGATGATGGCCGAACCTTCCTCTGTATTCAAGGCCCGCGACTCCGCTGCCGTCTCACAGATTTTTACCTGCGGGAAATCCGGTACCTTGCCCGTCTTTTCAAAGGCCTTGATGGTCTGCTCATCGAAATCCTCAAAGTGGCGCAGGAACACGCGCGTGGCATTGATAGCCAGCGGGCTGTCGATGATGATGGGGATATCCCCGTCGATACGCTCCTGTTTCCAGAGACGATAGAGATAGTACAGGAGCGTCTGGGTACGGCCCACGGCAAAGGACGGAATCACCAGGTTGCCACCGCGGTCCATCGTGTCGTTGATGATTTCCGCGAGCGCCGTCTCCTTGTCATAGACCTGATGCAGGCGGTTGCCATAGGTCGACTCCATGAGCACGAAATCCGCACCATCGATGATGGTCGGATCTTTGATAATGGGCTGGTTGGGCTGGCCGAGGTCGCCCGAGAAAACCAGCTTGGCGGTCTTGCCCTGTTCCGTCACCCACATCTCGATGATAGCCGAGCCGAGAATGTGCCCCGCATCGCGGAACGTCACGCTGATATCGTCCGTGAGCTGGAACGGCTTGTCATAGGGCACCGGCTGCACGCGCTCGATAGCCTCTGCCGCATCCTCCAGCGAATACAGCGGCTCCACGGGCGCATCGCCGCGCCGGCGCCCTTTGCGGTTCAGCATCTCCGTATCAGACTGCTGGATATGCGCCGAGTCGGGCAACATAATGCGCACGAGGTCCGTGGTCGCCCGTGTCGCGTAGACATTCCCCTTGAACCCTTCTTTAACCAGCTTCGGCAACAAACCGCAATGGTCTACATGGGCATGCGTGAGCAAAACTGCCTCGATATCTGCGGGGCGGAACGGGAACTCCTCATAGTTCAGGTCACGGATACGCCGTGCGCCCTGGAACATACCACAATCCACGAGGAACTGCCGATCCCCCACCTCCAGCAAGTAGCAGGAACCCGTAACCGTATGCGCGGCACCTACAAACTCCAGTCGCATAAAAATCACTCCCTAAATATAGTGCTCACAACAAATACCTGATACGTACTAGGATTTGTTGACTTGATATACTATATCTATTCGTAATTTAGGCGTAATTCTCCTGCTTTTGCCGGTTGTTTCCTCATATTATACAGGTTAATTTTTACTGGATTTTAGCTGAAAATTTGAACACGCTTACGCCTCGCCGATAATACGCACCTCGGGATGCAGCTCAACACCATGTGCCGCCTTCACGCGCTGCTGAACCTCGTGGATGAGCCCCAGCACATCCGCCGCTGTAGCGCCGCCCTTGTTCACGACAAAGCCCGCATGCTTCGTCGAAACCTGCGCGCCACCAACTGCAAGGCCCTTGAGCCCCGTCTGGTCAATCAGCGTCCCCGCATAATAACCCGTGGGACGCTTGAACGTACTGCCAGCGCTGGGCATATCGAGCGGCTGTTTCGTCTCGCGCCGTTCGGTGAAGTCAGCGATTTTGGCATCAATGGCCGCCTGCTCACCCGGCTGCAACAGCAGTTCTACCTCATAGATGGCCTCACCGTTTTCCTGAAAAATACTGTGGCGGTAGCCAAGTGCCAGCTCATCACGGCTATAGCTGTGCGTCTCGCCCGTCAAGGTCACCGTACGCACCGTATCGGCTACATTTTTCATTTCACCGTCGTACGCGCCCGCGTTCATAAAGAGCGCACCGCCGATACTGCCGGGGATGCCGCACGCGAACTCCAGCCCAGTGAGGCCATGCGCCGCCGCAGCCGCCGAGACATCTTTGAGCAGAGCGCCGGCGCCAGCGATGAGACGCTGCCCCTCTACACGAATCTGGGACATGGGCCCGTTGAACTTCACCACGGCCCCGCGAATCCCCTTGTCCCGCACGAGCACGTTTGAGCCGTTGCCGAGGATGACGAGTGGCAGTTCATATTGATGAATGAGCTTGAGCACCTGTTGCAACTCAGCCACCGACGACGGGAAAATGAGGAAATCCGCCGGGCCGCCGATTTCAAACGTCGTATGCAGGCGCATGGGCTCGTCCAGCAGGAACTGCTCTGGCTGCAAAAAGGCCTGACACGCTGCGACAAATGCTTCTTTAGCTGCTTTTTCCACTGCTATATCTCCAATCAAAATTGCTTTCATATGTGTTAGTAAACTGACAACAGCAATATTATACTACATCGGCAGGAATTGGCAACCAATCGCCCACGTTATATATGCAACACCGGCCAAGGCGGAAAATCAACATGATTTTGACATAAACGCACCTCTATGTTATGTTGATAACAATGTTGTATCAGAAAGGTGGATTAGATGTATAACGGTGACTTAAATAATCCTGCGCTGCCACCGGCTGAAAGGCAGCGGCGCATCCGCGCGGCCGAATGGGCAGGCTGGACGATTTTCTTTATCGGCGGCTTTGGCACCGCCTCGTGGGCACCGCTTATCCCGCTGCTGCGGACACGGCTGGCTATCGACGACGGTACGCTGGGAATGCTGCTCTTCTGCGTTGGCTGCGGCTCGCTCGTAACCCTCCCCTTCTCAGGCAAGGCAACAGCCCTCTGGGGCTGCCGCCGCGTGCTCGTATTGGCAGCTACGGGCTTCGCTCTTATCCTCTTGGGCCTATCGCAGGTGAACAGCCTGCCAATGGCCGTGGTGCTTTTACTGCTCTTTGGCGCGTGCATGGGCAGCATCGACACCAGTATCAACATCCAGGCCGTCCTCATCGAACAAGCCGCCGGGCGCCTCATCATGAGCCGCATGCAGGCTTTTTGGAGTATCGGCACCTTTACAGGCGCCGGCGTATCTGCCATCTGGATGAAAGTGCTCGGCCTCTCCGCCACGCTATCCACCTTTATCGCCTGTGCTATCATGCTGCTGCTCCTGCTCGCCAGCTACCGGCACTATCTGCCCTATGGCGGAGCAGGCAGTGGCAAGCTCTTCGCCCGCCCCCGCGGCGTAGTCATCCTCCTCGGTCTCGTCACCCTCATCGCCTTCCTCATGGAGGGGGCAATGATGGACTGGAGCGGCGTGTTCCTCACGACCGCACGCGGTCTGGAACTCTCGCTGGCGGCTACCGCCTTTGCAGTTTTCTCGGCCGCCATGCTGCTCATCCGCTTTACTGGCGATGCACTCATCATGCGTCTCGGACAGCGTCCGGTCATCTATGTGGGCGCACTGCTCGCTTTGCTCGGTTTTCTTGCCATCATCTTTGCGCCACAGCTGCCGCTGGTCTACGCGGGCTTTTTCCTCGTCGGCGTTGGCTGTGCAAACGTCGTACCCGTCTTTTACTCCATGATGGGCCGGCAAAAAGTCATGCCCGTCAACGAGGCCGTACCAGCAGTAAGCACGATGGGCTATCTCGGTGTACTCATGGGGCCTGCCTTCATCGGCGGTATCGTACAGGCCACCAGCATCGTCGCCGCCTTCACCTTTCTCGCCGCTTTGCTGCTCATAGAAATCATCCTCGCCTACGCCATCTTCCGCCAGCAGGACTGATATACCAACGTAAATACACAAAAGGCCTGCCGCCAAAGCGTTTGCTCACTTAGGCGGCAGGCCTTTACTATATCCTTGTCCTCACATCTGCATGAAAGCAATTTCGCCATCAACCTCGGCCGGTACCTCGGCCTTCTGGCGTTCGATTTTTTGCCGCAGGAATGTCAGCGTCTGCAACCTTGCTTCCTGGTTGGACGTCCAGTGCGAGATTAACTGCATGTACTGCGGGTTCGAACTCAACACATCACGATAAGCCTGGGAGAACGTGCAATACTTAAACAAAATATCGCGGGACACCTTGTTGAGGCGTGCCATACCCGTAGACTCGTTCTGGAGGTACATTTCGTACTCCGAGATAAAGACGTCGCGATAATTGTTACGATACCGCTTCAAGGTTTGTTTGACCTTATCCTTCATGTTGGCCGACAGTTCATGGTTCTTTTTGTAGAACTGGAGATAGTTAATATACTCCGAGGTCAGCGACGGGTCGCGGATATCGGCATAATGCACGCCCTGAATGCGCTTGCACATCTCCCAACGGAACTGCGCGCACATATTGAGCATGGTATCCTCGAGCTCGGCCGAATGGAAAATCGACAGCACCATATGTGCCGGAGTCGTACGTCTGCGCCCCTCGATTTCCTGCCACATCACGCCCCGGCTGCCAAAGTTCGGCATGAGAATAATATAAGGCAGCACCTCTATATGATATTCGAACGAGGTGATTTTCCACTGCATATAAGAAGTCAGCGCCGGGCGGTAGAAGCAGCTGTAATCGAGCGACCGCACCTTATCCAGCGCCGCACGCACGACGGCTGGCGAAGCAAAGCAATTCTCCAGCGGCCGTACCACTTCCTCGGCAAAGAAGATTGGTACAAAGGAGAAGATACTGCCATAGGTCATCTTATTGGCACTGTTGACCATGTTCGTCAGCTCAAAATGCACCATAGCTTTATGGTCGACCATGAGTGCATCGGCTTCTTCATCCGTAATTTCATGCTTACGCGCCTTTTCCTTGATGCAGTCCGACCAGTCCTGGTCAAACTCGTTCTTGGAGGGCGGCACCTCGCCCGCATAAATCTTGCGCAGCCATTCATAGGTAGTGAGTATCCGCCCCTCGGGGTCAGCCTCCCAGAGCAGCGCGTATTTATACAAAGCGGCAGTGTTATCGGCCCCGGCCAGGTTCTCATCCACAAACCCGAACATGAAGAACATCTTCACCTCGGCCGGGATTTCCTCGGTCTCCAAGCTGTGGAAAAAAGCTGTCTCGTAAATGGTATAGAAACTCTCGGTAATATCCCGTCTGAGCCGGCGCATGTTATCCGATTTTTCCGTCTTATACTCAATCTGGGCGAAGGTCATGATGTCGTTGCGGAACTTATCTGCAACACTGCGCTCCACCCCAGAGAAAGCCAGAATCGTACTCAGTGCATCCTGAATGGACGGCAGCTCACTGCTGCCCGCATCCATGGCCTCCTGGCGTTTGGCCTCGTCCAGCTTGGCTTTCTGGGTATGATATTCGCGCACGAAATCATCCGTCTGGGCATGTATCTCGCGGATGTGTGCCAGCAGCTGGTCGAGCTCCGGCTGCAAAAGTTGTGCCATCTGGGCCGCCAGCAGGATGTTGCCGACGCAAAAATTGATATCCTTGGGATAATAATCTTTACGCAGCGCCTCATCCTGCTCGTAATAGGCCTGACAAAGGTCTACCTGCCAGCTCGACAGTATCTCGGGGCGCTCTGGCATAGCCAGCGTCTCCACTGCCTCGTATTTGTTGGGGGCAATCATCAAGGCCGCACAAACATTGCGATAGTCTGTATAGTCAGATTTCAAATCCAAGACGAGGCCACGGCTCTTTTCATAGAGCGATTCCAGCGCATCTATGAGCCCATTCAACAACGCGGCACTGGCCGAGGCCATCACCGGGGCAATCGCCGGCGTCTGCTTGATGGTAGAGACCAAATCCTCTTCGCTGTTATAGTCATACGCAAACAACGTGCAGTCTTCACTGGCGGTATAGGTATACTGATATTTCTCACCAGCCTGGGCAAAGGCCCCCAAAATAGTGCCATTCTCAGCCCGCAAAGCAATATCTTCACCTGACTGAATGGATACGCTGCCCTTGAGAATCAGCTCCAGGCTGTCGATACTGTCACCCTGCCGGTGCAGAACCTGCCCTTGCGCAACATCAATTTTTCCCATGATTACTTACTACCTCCAAGCGAAATCTATGGAAAATATATCCGGTTACTGCGAATATACTATTTCACCACCCGTAATTGTAGCAAGGTTTGACTAAGAATACAATAATAAAATGCAAAGAAAAGACCGCAGAGTACGCAAAAAGCGAGCATTCTACGGTCTCCTGGCAAAAAAAGCCATGCTATCAAGCCAGCTGCCGACGCAAGCGAAGCAAACGGCGGCGATAAAGCCAGCCACCTAAGCTAAAGAACAACAACATCAGGCCTACGAGCTTGACGATGCACATGGTATAGCTCGGTGAACTGCCGATGAGGAAAAGCTCGCGCACCGTGTTCGAAAACTGCGTGAGCGGGAAAAACTGGGCCACCACCTGCATGTTCTCGCCCATCGATTCAATAGGCCAGGTATAACCCGAAAAGATAAAACACGGCACCGGGTACAAAATGGCCGCCCGCACAAAAGGCAGCTCGGCAGGGAAAAAGGAGCTGAAGAAGAAACAGAAGCCGATGACCGCGAGGATGAAAATGGCCGCGAGCAGGAGTAGCTGCCATAGTGGTGCATGCAAATCAATGCCGAGCCCCTGCGTAATGCCAAGCAGCACGAGCAGATACGAGCACATGGCGAGTGACCAGTAAACGGTCGTTTTCGCCAGCATAGTCTCCGCTACGCCATAGCCCTGCATGACCTCTGGATGCTCCACCTCATAAAGCGAGGACGCGCCCACGGCAAAGACGATCCCCTGCTGAAAGGCAACCATCGCGAGGCCGATGAGGAAGAAGAACATATAGCCCTGCGTGGCGTTGTAGAGCACGCGCAGATGCACGGTCACCGGCGCGATGTAGTGCGCCACGAGCCCTTCGTTGAGGCCGTAACGCAGCGCCACCTGCTGCGCCGCAAGTTTGTTGGAAAAGTCCTCCGTAATGCTCTGCGCGGCCGAACTCGTGATATTCGTGAGGATGATGTTCGAGCCGTTGGTGAGATAGAGCACCGTGCTGTAGCTGCCAGTTTTCGCCTTTTTGGCGAAATCGTGCGGGATGTTAATCGCCGCAATAGCCGTCTGGTCATGCAGGGCTGCGAGCATCTCCTCCTGGCTCGTCACATAGGCCGTGATTTTATAGCTGTCACTCGCCTCGAAATCGCGCACAAGCTGGCGACTCAACGCCGAATTATCCTCGTCGAGGATAACTGTGGGCACAGCCGTCACGATGTTCGGGATATAGAGCATGCCGAAGACCAGCAAATACGCGAGTGCCGCACCAAACAGGAAGGCTGGGCGGCGCAAATCATGCTTGATTTCGCCTAACTCTACCCATATAAGGTGTAAAAAGCCCTTCATGCCGCCACCTCCCCCTGTGCCCTTGCCTTGCGGAACTCATGCCGACGGCGCAGATGGAAAATCACACAGGAAACGACAAAACAGCCCGCGGCCGCCGCCAGCATAATGCGGATATTCAACCAAAGGTCAGGGGAGTATCCGAGCAGCATAATGTCGCGCAAAGAGATACCAATATAAGTCATGGGCAGCAGCGCGCCAAACGCCGAGGCCAACGTACTCATATCAAAAGCTGGCCAGGACAAGCCGCTGTAGAGCAAACCGGGCATAATGTAGACCATAGGTGCCTGCAACGACAACTCGCGTGACGGCACGCAGGCCGAAAACAGCATGAGTACGCAACAGACGAAGGCGATAAACGCACCGCCCAGCAAGTAAGCATCGGCGAAACTGCCATGCATAGGTACCGCAAAGCCATGGATTAACACAAAAATGGAAATCACATAGCCAAGAAAGGCCACAAGACCATAGGGGAGCAATCCCGCAAGCTCAAAAAGCCAGGATGGATAGCGCTCGTCGTAGCGGCGGCGCAGCAGTTCCGTAATGAGCAACGGCGACAACGCAACCATAATACCGATCTGCAGGCCGTTCAGCATGAGGCCGC
>Ga0256406_1000070_pt1 | contig 177717 bp, 169 predicted proteins | sample RumenRJG_03DNA_FD_185986 | JGI IMG/M metagenome (GOLD analysis project Ga0256406, IMG submission 185986) | Bovine rumen microbial communities from Lethbridge, Alberta, Canada - RJG_03 | ecosystem: Host-associated > Mammals > Digestive system > Stomach > Rumen | place: Canada: Alberta... | reverse complement strand
ATCTTCGTATACAGAGGTATCAAGAATGACTGGCATTTCTGTAAGCACTATCTATAGGGCTAAGATAAGAAATCAGATAAAATAAAAAAACTTACACAATTTACTTGACAATCTCTTCAAGAGAACGGTTGACGGCGTTTGCCCAGGCCTCCCGCCAGAGGACAAGCTGCTCGTCGCTGTTCCAGCGTTGGGAGATCGGGTTTTGCCTGCCGTATTTGGTGCTTTTCGGGTACTTGGAGGCGCGTTCATAGCCCTTGGCCTCCGCCTCCGAGGGAGCCAGATATACCTTCTTTCTCACGACCTTGTACGGGTACTGCTTTTCCCAGCCCTCAGCCTGCGCCGCCTTGAACTCGGCGGCGGTAAAGCCGCACTCCTCACCGTTACGAATACAGAGGTATTCCTTCTCAGTCTTGTACTGCCAGCTCCCGTCCGGGTTCAGGGGCCTCACGGTCAGCAGGATATGGGCGTGGGGATTGTGGCCCGGCGGGGCCGGGTCGTGGACCGCCACGTCGGCGCACATGCCGTCAGACACGAAGCTGCCCTGAATGAAATCCGAAAGCAGCTCCTTCCATTGCTCCGGTGTCAGCTCGACGGGAAGGGCCGGGACGAATTCACGGGCCAGGCGGCTGTCTTTCGTTTTCTCGTTTTCTTCCACGGCGTTCCAGAGAGCGCCGCGCTCCTGCCATTCGGCGGGAGCACAGTCCGGGAGAAAGACCTGCTCCCAGACAAGCCCTTTCTTCCGGGTATAATCATGCTGTACGCCGTCGTAGTCGTTGTAGATGGCGGAACAGCTCAGATAGGCGGAAGCCGCGCAGGCGGATCGGCCTGTGCCACGGCTCACGACCTTAGCTTCCAGATGATAGATCGCCATAATGGATCACGTCCTTTCTGCTCCCCGCAGGGAGGCGTTTTTGTTTCTTTTGGCGCAAGCAAAAGAAAATGGACGGTGCGGGATGGCATCGTCCATCTCTGCGACAAAGCTGCCGGTGGCAGGTTTGTCGCAGGCGGGTGGCAGGTTGTCCCAAGGCAGGGACAACGATTTGTAGCGAAGATGCAAATGAGGCGACAGCCGTCTGCCAGCCGCACAGGCAATGACGACCGAAGCCCGCAGGCTCGGCGGTATTGTCTGGCGCTCTCCGCAGAGAGCGCGATCCGCCTCGCAGAGCGCACGGCCCGACCGAAGGGAGGGATACCACCGCCTGCTTCGCAGGTGGTGAGTAAGTGCGCCCTTCGGGATAAAAAAGTAGGACGCTCCGGTTTCCCGGAACGCCCCCTGTCGCAATCATCGTAATGCCCATAGTAAAAAGTCCTCCAGTTTCGTAAGATCCATCTCAGCCGCAGCAGGATAGACCTTCTCTAAAATAGCGCCTTCCTGGATCAACCGCCGCGTCCGAGCCTTTCGCTCCTTTACCCGGTCCCTGGCCTGCGCTTCCTCCATACGGTGCTTTGCCTGTAACAGTTTCTTTTCGTTCTCTGTCATTTTTGGTGTTCCTTTCTGTCAAAATCTCAATCATTAGCAGTAAAAGTATAGAAAAGCACAGCTACTGCCACGGTCCCGGCACGGTTCCGGGAAAAGTGACAGCGGCTGTGCGTGTCTGTAGTATCAGTTCTGAAAAAAGAAGCAGTAAAACCGCTCCAGATTGACAGGGTCACAGACTGTTGATGAAATCCATAGCGGTATCCAGATCCTCGTCGGTCATCGCCTGTTCTGCGGGAGGGGCTGTGGCCGGAACATGCTGCAGCAGAGCTGCCAGGCCGGAAAGCCCTGCACCGGACGATTGTAAGCCCTCACGGATCGTATCCAGAACCTTCTCAAGAAAAGCGTCCTCTTTCTCCCTGGTTTCCAGATAGGGATCGGCGGCAAGACGCTCCTCCCGGGAGAAATGATCGTTGATCGCCGCCACAACAGCGCGGCTGTAGGATTTGTATTTCTTCCGGTCCAGGCGCTGCAGGTATTCCCATGCTCTGCGATCCTCCGGTCGGTTCAGGTTCAGCCGGATATTGGTTTTGATGATCGTTCGCTCCATCATATGCCTCCCGCCCGGCCAAGGCTCCCAGCGGCCAGCAGCTCATAGCCCTTTGCTGTTGCGCAGATATCGTCGTTGATGGTGACGCGCTCCGGGTCATACTCCGCAAAGTTTTTGATAAGGCAGCTCCCACCGCCTACCACATAGAGCTTCATCAGCTCCGGGTTGTACTCGTGCTCCCGCAGGCGGCGCATGATCCCTGCCACATACTCAGAAGCGGATTCCCGAATGGCATCCAGATATTGCTTACCGATGTCAGCCTCCCCAAAGCGAAGAACGGTCTCGATCACGGTATCGTCCACAGCCACGCCGAAACGCTGCATCAGCTTTTCCCTTACAGCGATCATACACTGCTGGGTGCCGAACTTCTCCGTAAAACATTTGCTGGCAACTGGCTTTCCGTTATTGATATACATGACGTTCATAGTACCGTTTCCGATGTCACAGAGCATGTTGACGCCCCTGAACTCCCGAAGGCGGTCCGCCACAGCGGAGAAGCCCTGCGGGAAGACTGACGCGCCTGCGAAGGTCACACGGTAGCTCTTTCCCCGGAAAGAGAAGGAAACCTCCTTGTTCCGAAGCAGATAGGCCTCGAAGCTGTCCTTCTGTTCGCTGACCCAGGTGAGGGGCAGGCCGACGGCAAGGAACACTTCTGCGCTGGTCAGGCCCCGTATGTTCAGCTCCCGTGCAATGGCCGCCAGCGTCAGGATATAATAATCCTGGTCGTTCATCTTGTCGGCGGTGAATTCCTTGTGCTCGTCCCCGATGATATAATACCGGCCCTCGTAAATCAGAAGATCGCTCTTGAAGGTGGGTTCCTTGTCGTAAGCAGTCACGCCGGTCCTGAAACAGGTATGGGCTGTCTTGATGTTGCCGTAACCGTGGTCGATGCCGATGATCACGGGCTTGCTGTTCATAGTATAATTCATATTTTTCCTCCAAATTCTGCCGCTGTGCAGCTGTGTTTTGGCATAAGAAAAGGCCCGTGGGACTTCCGTCTGGAAATCTCACGAGCCTCGGTATTTTTCTTATGCGGTTTTTTCTTCTGCCGCGTCCTGCGCGGTGCTTGCGTTTTCGTTCGTTTCTGTGGGCAGAGACAATGGCTGTACCTTCTCCGCTGCCCGCTTTGCCGCTTTCTTCGCGCCTTGTCTCTTGATCTGCGCTTGATACCGGCAATCTTCACAGCAGTATTTGACGTCACTTCTTGTTGTCGTGAAAGTCTTGCCGCAGTTCTCGCAGACACATTCTCGGCTCCGTTCTTCTGCTGCCTGCTGACGGTAATACTTGGCCCGGCAGTTGGGACCACAGAACAGGGTGTTGGAGCGCTTGGATTCAAATGTTTCACCGCAGCATTTACAGGTCAGCGTAAACGGCTGACCGACGGCATGCTCACCTGCCTTAATCTGCTGGTAGCGTTCCCGGCTTTTGATGCGGTGCCGTTTGAGCTGTTCCTGTTTCTTTTCTTCCTCGGGTGAAAGCTCCGGAGCTGGGAGTTCGAACTGTCCGATAAAGCTCAGGTAGATATCTACCTGCTGCACACGGTCGCCGTCCACCTTCTCCGGCGCGTGGACAATGATCTTTTCAATACATTCATTGATCATCGGCGTTGTCAGCTCGGAGAAATCCGTGTACTTTTTCGCCAGCTCCAAAAACTGCTCGGCGCGGGCCGTATCCTCCTCAAAGGAAGCGATCCTGGCCTCTGCATCCGATACCGAAGCATCCAGCTCCTTCTGCTCCGCCTCGTAGTCCGCCAGCAGACTGTCAAAGCGTTCTGCGCTGATCCTGCCAACGGCAAAGGATTCGTAGAGCTTTTTGATGATTCCGTCCAGCTCGTCCCGGCGCTTACGATCCTTGTTCAGTTTGCGCTTTGCTTCCTTTGCGGCGTCCTGCTGCCGGATCTGTGAAGCGGCTCGCACCTTTTCCAGAAACTCGTCCTTGTTTGCGATGGCATAGGTGCTGGCTGTACGGATGGTCTCCAAAACAAGCTCCCGCAGGGCTTTTGTCGTGATATAATGCCCGGTGCAGGCTTTATACCGCTTCTGCCGGGAAAGGGTATAGGTGGAGCAGTCGAAGAAGTCAGACGGATATACGCCCTTCTCCGGATTTCCCCTGTGCCGGTGGTTATACATCTTTTCACCGCAGTCGGCGCAGTATACAAGCCCGGTCAGGGGATTCGCCACACCGAAGGTATCAATGCGCTTCGGCGTCTTCCGCAGCTTCTGGGCAAGCTCCCAGGTCTCCCGGTCCACGATGGCCTCATGAGTGTCCTCGAAGATCAGCCAGTCCTCCTTCGGATTGGGGACGCTGGTCTTGTCCTTATAGGATTCCTTATGGGACCGGAAGTTGACGGTATCGCCCATATACTCCGGCTTAGCCAGGATGTTTCCGACAATATAGCCGCTCCAGTTATAGGGACTCGGAAAATCCTCTTTGTTTTTCCACATCCCGATGCCGCGTCTGGCAAAGTAGACGGCGGGTGCTTCCACCTTATCATCGAACAGCATACGGGCGATCTCATACGGCCCATAGCCCTCAATGGTCAACCGGAAGATCCTGCGAACGACCGCCGCCGCTTCCTCGTCGATGATCCACTTATGCCTGTCATTCGGGTCCTTCTTATACCCGTAGATGGCGCTGTTGGTGGTTCGCTTGCCGGATTCGCCCTTAATGCGGATCGCTGCTTTCTGTTTGCGGCTCAGATCACGCAAATACCACTCGTTCATGATATTCAGGAACGGGACGAATTCGTTGCTGGTTTGATCGTTGGAATCTACGTTGTTGGCGATGGCGATGAAGTGTACCCCGTGCTGCCGGAAGAAAACTTCCGTGTAGAAGCCGGTCTGTAGATAGTCTCGCCCGATCCTGCTCATGTCCTTACAGAGGATATGGGCCACTCTGCCTGCTTCCACATCCTTGATGAGCTGCTTCCAGGCAGGGCGTTCAAAATTGCCGCCGCTCCATCCGTCGTCCGTATAGTGGACGATGTTCTTGTAGCCTTGCTGGGCGGCATAAGCTTCGAGGTACTTTTTTTGATTGATGATGGAGTTGCTATCCCCGGTGAGGTCATCATCACGGGATAGTCTTTCGTAAAGAGCTGTAATCTTTCCTTCAGTCTGTGATAGTGCCATTAGGCGCTCCTTTCAGACTGACGGCTCATTTGTGGTACAGCCATTATATCATACTTTTCGCCAAAGTGATCCCCGGAATTGCGAACGATCCGTAAAATTTTATCCTCCATTGTCTCCGTGGCGTTCTCCGAGAAGAACACCCGGACCTTGAAATTCGTGTTGCCGACACGGCGATAGAAGGTTTGTGCCGCGTCCCTTGTTCTTACATTGTTTACGTTCATGCTTACCTCCCTCTCTTGAAATCTCAAGCAAAATTCGTATAATAGTTGTGTTGGTTCCGGTTTCTTGTAACCGTATGACAGGTTTCTATATGAACGCCTTTCGGGTACAAGAAAAGCCCCGAAAAGCGTGTTTCCATCTTTTCTGGGCTAAGTGGTTCCGATCTTCACCATGGGCTGATTCTCCTTTCTTAACGATGAAAGTAACCCTTATACATAAAATAGGATTACTCCCTCACTAATAGGAGAAATCTGCACCGGTTTGCGGAACTGTTTTTTGAGAGGAATCGAAATTTTTTTGAAGGGAGGTGCGTAAGGTGGATGAATGGGAAAACGGGCTTTCCGATGAGTATGAACAAGAAGAATCATCGGAGCTGCAAAGAGAGCTTGCCTTGGAACGGGAAGCTGCTCTCGATCTTGAGATAGAACGTGATGAACAACGTTCCCACACAAAACCGGAGCCTCCCGCCAAGAAAAAGCTCAAACGAGAGCTGGAGCAGGAAGCCCTGGCCCGTCTGGAATCCGCCGCTCGCACCGTCTCGGATTTTGAAAATGTCGTTGTCTGGTGGGACAGGCTGGACGCCAACAGGGAACGCAGGGAGCGATATCACGAGGTCAGCCGCAGCGGTGATGACCTTCCGATAGATTACGGAGCCAGTGAGGATGGCCTGCGTTTTTCCGATACGATGAACAGTGTGCTGGAAAAGCAGCGTCAGCAGGGAGATTTCATCGACACCATTTTCAATTGTCCCTTTGAGATTCACGAGCTTGTAACTGAGCCGTATATGTCCAAAGTTCTCTTCGAGCTTTCCGACGATCATAAGGAAATCCTGTATTTCTCCGCAGTACGGATGTACAGCAGTATTAAGATCGCAGAGCTGCGAGGACAATCCGACCGTAATATCCGCAAGGTCCGAAACACCATGTTGAAAAAGATATATAAAAAAATCCTTCCGTATCTGAAGGAACGGGAGGAAAAGGGACTTTCCATGACCATGGAGGAACGGGCTTTTCTGGCTGAAATGAGGGAACAATCTTGACTTGACCCAGATCGGTCAGTATAATAGTAATAGTGTTTTAACTTATTGAGATTACACGGAGGTGACGCATGAACACCTTGTTTGAACGCACCAGTTCGTCCTGGGTGCGATACTCAAGCTACGAATGGAAAGAAGCCGAAGACAGTAAGCTATACTTAACGCCCACGAAAGACGCGCAGCCGGGAATCTACGATCCGCTCCGGGATGCGCAGCAGCTCGTACTGGACGCATTAAACATCGGGCGGATGTGTATGAGTAAGAAACCGGATACGGAGATCCAGAAGGCGATCCAAAACTTTGCTGTAAAATATGGCCTGTTCGGACTGATGACCGCGCTGCCCACCACGCCGAAGTTCATGGATTACGAGGCGGTGTATCTGCCGAAGAACCCATTTATAAAGGCGGAGTCCATGGATACGATGGAATACCTCGCCCTTTTCTTCCCCTTTGAGAAGCCGGATGTGGTCAAGCGCGGGATCGAATCCATGTGGAACATCGAGGGCGACAAAGCCATGATGGCCCTTGCCATGACCATGAGTGACAGGCCTATGGCGGTCAACATGGGCTTCCAGCGAGAGTATGCAGAACGCTATGACTGGCTGAAGCAGCAGTTCACCGACTGGATCTTCATTTTCTCCACAAGCTTCCTGTATTACGAGGATTATGATACGAACGACGAGGAGACCCGGAACCTGTTCCGGCAGAGCATGGCGGCCTTTGACGGGAACGCGCCGACCTACCATATCGAGCTTCTGGACAAGCCGACGATCGTATGGGATTTCCACTCCCTGCTGCTGGGCATTCAGATGATGTTCAGCTTCATGCTCACGGACGAAAAGACGCCGCTACGACTGTGCAAGCACTGCATGAAGGTCTTTGTAGCCAGCCGTCCCAGCAACGAGTTTTGCAGCCATGAGTGCAAGAACCGGCATAACGTGTATAAGAGCCGGGCGAAGAAGAAAGAAAACGAATCGGAATGAGAGGTGTGCATTTCTATGAGGATTTCTGATTATATCGGCGAGGCAACCGAATATGACAAGAAGGAAATGCTGGAAGAGCGCAAGCCCAAAAGCTGGCTCAAAAGCATCAGCGCTTTTGCAAACGGTATCGGCGGTGCACTGATTTTCGGCGTATCTGACGATGAAGAATTGGTTGGCCTCAAAGATGCGAAAGATGTCTCGGAGAAAATCAGCGAGACGGTCAAAACCAAAATGGACCCGGTCCCGCAGATCATTCTGGAGAATCATTCCGAAAACGACAGAGATTTTATTATCGTAAAGGTGCCTGCTGGGCAGGAGTCGCCTTATTACTACATTGGAGATGGCAACCGGATCGCCTATGTAAGAATCGGCAACGAAAGTGTGCCTGCCGATGCTACGGCGTTAAAGCGGCTTGTTTTGCGTGGGAGCGGAAGCACTTATGATAGCCTTTCCTCTCGCTATCCGTTAGATCGGTATGCCTTTACGAAGCTGCGCTCCGTCTACAGGCAGCGGACAGGGCTTGAACTGGAAGACTCTGATTTTCTGTCCTTTGGGCTGGTTGACGAAGACGGCATGTTGACCAACGCAGGAGCCTTGCTTGCAGACGAATCGCCAATGCGGTTTTCACGCATTTTCTGCACCAGATGGTATGGTCTTTCCAAGGTCTCCGGTGTCATGGAAGCGCTGGACGACAAAGAAATCAGCGGAAGTCTGATTACACTTCTCCAGGGCGGGGAAGAGTTTGTCCGCAACAATACAAAGAAGCGCTGGAAAAAGACAGAGAACGGTCGGGTTGAAATGCCGGAATACCCGGAAAGAGCCGTGCTGGAGTGCATCGTAAACGGACTCATCCATCGTGATTATATGATTCTCGGTAGTGAAGTTCATATCGACATTTTTGATGATCGGATGGAAATTTACTCTCCCGGCGGCATGATGGACGGATCTCTTGTACAGAACCTGGATACCGATAACATCTCTTCCAAGCGGCGCAATCCCGTCATTGCCGACGTGTTCAGCCGCATGAATTACATGGAGCGCAGAGGCAGCGGATTCAAGAAAATCAAGGAGGATTATCACAACGCTGTCAATTATAGGCCGGAATTGGAACCGAAATTTTATTCCGACATTTCTTCCTTCATCGTGACCCTCTACAACTTGAATTACAATGTTCCGGTGGAAAAGGTGTCAATTGATCCGAAAAAAGTTGCGATTGGGGTTGCGATTGATGTTGCGATTGGGCAATTAAACGCAGGTAAAGGAACGATAGACAAGGCCTTGGCAGTATATGCCCAAATGGGGACGGATACGGTTTTTGGCCGCTCGGATGTTGCTGCCATTACACATGATTCTGTAACCGCCGCAGGAAATCTGATAAACAAATTGAAAGACGCAGGTCTGCTTGAAGCCGTAAGCGGCTACGGTAAAGGCAAGTATAAGTTTGTAAATCCACAGTAACGAAAATGCCCGTTATCAGCACGAAGCCGGTAACGGGCATTGTCTTTATGCATATACAAGTTCTATCAGGATGACCTCCTCCGCGCGATTGCGGATCGAATTGCGGCGGCGCACCCATTCCATCTGATCGGCGGCCTTGAGGGCTTCGGTCACGCCCTCCTGTTTCATCATGGCCGTTTCGATAATCTCCAGCCGGTCATTACAGGAACGGTCGATTTCGGCAAGATGTTTCCAGAGCGTCCCATCGGTCATCATACAGGTGTACAGGGCGCGGCGGTACTCCTTCAAGTATTGTTTCCGCATCCGACCATATTTGCCGAGAGGGTACTGCTCGGTGCCCGGCGGCAGGGACAGGTTCGGGAGAAGATAATCTCCCTCCTGGCGGTATGTACCGCCCATTTCCTCAAAAATTGATTTCATGAGAATGGTTCTCCTTTTCTGTGATATAATGCTGTGCAGTTAGAGGCCTGCGCCTGTTTTACGCTCCTTTCTTACAACTGCAACGCAATTTACCACAAATGAGCCGCAGTCATATGTATTAGGTAGCAGAAACTACCCTTTACATATTAGCTCTTGACTGATTGTCATAATATTGTTTTTATATCATAAAACATGATTATTGAAACAACTCCTCAAGCGTGATTACCTTTACAAAATCTCCGCTATATTCATTATATTTAAGACCAAATGTAGTAATTAATATACTATGCAAAGCCTTTTTCCTGGAAATTTTATCTCTTAGCAATGCCGCTCTGTTTCTTAACACCCGATCGTAACTTTTTGTTACAACAAAATCTTCTGAAGAATACTTGATTTCACACATATCAACGATATTATCATTCCTGTCTATCACCATATCAATTTGTGTTCCATCTGACTCTTCATTGTCATTTTTTATAGACCATGATGACTCTCTAGTAGCAACACCAGATATTCCCAATGCATTTTTTATTTCTCTAATATGCTGAAAACATACATTTTCAAATGCAAGCCCCCGCCAGCTTACAACTGCAGGTGAATCCAGATTGTGTTCATAAAATTGCTCATCTGAAATATTTCTATCATAAACAAATTTTAAATAAAAAAGACAGAATGGATCTATAAGTTTGTATTTCATGTCCCTTTTTCCAGATTGAAATGGCTGATATTTGGTAGCAAATCCACTGGTAATAAGAGCATTAAGATACCCTGTAAGATTTGATCCTGACGATATTTTACTTTCTTTCGATATTTCCTCCCTAGTCAGACCAATACGCTTTTTTCCTATTGTTTGCACCAGATGCATCATAGTGTCTGGGTTGCTAAAAACAGATGCAAAAAGCCTGTCGAACTCATTTCGTAAAACCGCACCCTTTTTGAACAGAATATTGTCCACATTTTCAGCTAGGCTTAAGCCCTTCTCAAAATATTTTAAGTAATATGGTACTCCTCCAAATATCATATAACTTTGAGCAATGTCATAGTCAGATAAAATAATTCCCCTTTCATTAAAGTATGACTTGGTTTCACCCAAAGTAAAAGGAAAAAGTTCTATTTCGTATGTCACCCTTCCATATAACCCACCATGGTTATTTATTAGTTTGTCCAAGATCCACGAATTTGCACTTCCGCATACAATCACCATCAAATTATGTCTATGGCATGCATAGGTATTCCAGAAGCCTTCAAATGCAGTAATAAATCCTGATCTTTTTGTATCCATCCACGGTAGTTCATCTAGAAATACCAGCTGTCTGCTGCCATCATCTTTTTCCTTCAAAAGCATTTCAAGCATAAAAAATGCCTCAAGCCAGTCCTTTGGCTTGGCCTGTGCTTTCATTCCATGCATCACAAGCGAATAATAAAAATGCTCAAGCTGTTTCTTCATACTATTTCCGCCTTCTTCAATAGGAGAAAGTCCGGCATGATGAAAAGTAATCCTATCTCCGAAAGTTTCATCTACTAAATAGGTCTTCCCTATTCTCCTTCTTCCATAGATAGCTACAAGCTCCGCAGAACCTGAATTGTATAAAGCATTTAAAGTTTTCTCTTCCTTTTCCCTGCCAATCATATTTTCACAGCTTTCCAATATTATTAATTCTGGGTGAAAATAAATGTATTATAGTCTTATAATCACCCAGAATCTAGAATTACTTCTCATTACTGGGTAATTATAATTACATTTGCTAAATTAGTCAATGATATTATTATTTTATTTTTATCCGTTTTTATAATAGTGGGTAAATATAATGCGATTTATAGATTAAAATTACCCAGAATTGAAATTTTTATGTTAATTCTGGGTAATTATATTTTTATTTCATTAATTGTTTGTATTTTTCTAAATAAATTATTTTAAAAAATCAGGTCAGACATTACTGCCTGACCTGATCATTATTTCATATTATTCTATTATTAAGTATGCATCAAAGCTTTGGGCCTGCTGCTACGAGAGCCTTGCCTGCTTCGTTGCCTTCATACTTCTTGAAGTTCTTGATGAATCTTCCGGCAAGATCCTTAGCCTTCTCATCCCACTCAGAAGCACTTGCATAAGTGTCTCTAGGATCAAGGATTGCAGGATCAACGCCAGGAAGCTCTGTAGGAACCTCGAAATCGAAGTAAGGGATCTTCTTTGTAGGAGCCTTTGCAACATCACCGTTCTGGATTGCTGTGATGATTCCACGGGTATCCTTAATAGAAATTCTCTTGCCTGTGCCGTTCCAGCCTGTGTTTACGAGGTAAGCCTTTGCGCCGTTCTTCTCCATTCTCTTTACGAGCTCTTCAGCATACTTTGTAGGATGAAGCTCAAGGAAAGCCTGACCGAAGCAAGCTGAAAATGTAGGCGTAGGCTCTGTAATACCACGCTCAGTACCAGCAAGCTTTGCTGTGAAGCCTGAAAGGAAGTAATACTTTGTCTGCTCAGCTGTAAGGATGGATACAGGAGGAAGTACGCCGAAGGCATCAGCTGAAAGGAAGATAACGTTGTCAGCTGCAGGACCTGCAGATACAGGATTTACCTTGAGTACATTGCTCTCGATATGCTCGATTGGATATGAAACACGAGTATTCTCTGTAACAGTTCTGTCTGTGAAATCAACCTTGCCTGTTGCGTCATCAACAGTAACGTTCTCAAGAAGAGCGTTTCTTCTGATTGCGCCATAGATATCTGGCTCAGCGTCCTTGTCAAGGTCGATAACCTTTGCATAACAGCCGCCTTCAAGATTGAATACGCCTGAGTCGTCCCAGCCGTGTTCATCATCACCGATGAGGAGACGCTTAGGATCTGTAGAAAGTGTCGTCTTGCCTGTTCCTGAAAGACCGAAGAATACGCATGTATGCTTGCCTTCAAGATCAGTATTTGCTGATGAATGCATGGAAGCGATGCCCTTGAGAGGAAGGTAATAGTTCATCATTGAGAACATGCCCTTCTTCATCTCGCCGCCGTACCATGTATTGATGATCACCTGCTCATGGCTTGTGATGTTGAATACGACTGCTGTCTCTGAATGAAGGCCAAGCTCTTTCCAGTTCTCAACCTTTGCATGTGATGCGTTGTAAACAACGAAATCAGGCTTGAAGTTTGCCTGCTCCTCAGCTGTAGGACGGATGAACATGTTCTTTACGAAATGTGCCTGCCATGCAACTTCCATGATGAAACGGACTGCCATTCTGGTATCCTTGTTTGCGCCACAGAAACCATCGATGACATAAAGCTTCTTATTTGAAAGCTCCTTCTTTGCGATGTCCTTTACTGCTGCCCAGGCTTCTTCGCTTGCTGGATGGTTGTCGTTGTGGTACTCTTCTGAATCCCACCAAACAGTGTCCTTGGAATTCTCATCCATAACGATGAACTTGTCTTTAGGAGAACGTCCTGTGTAAACACCTGTGAATACATCAACTGCGCCAAGCTCAGTCTCGTGACCTTTCTCATAGCCTTCAAGCTCTGGCTTTGTCTCCTCTGCGAAGAGCTCTTCATAAGAAGGATTGTAGACAATTTCAGGAGTTCCTGTGATGCCGTACTGAGTTAAATCAACATTTGCCATGAAGTTAACCTCTTTTCTAGAAAATCTACTGTTTGTGCCAAAACGCATTGCCTTTTTCATCGGCTGCACGCTATTGTGCGGCTGATTCTAAGAGCGATACGCCCGCACTCTCAAAACCGTGCACTATCTTACAACATTGTCTCAAATTTAACAATATCAATATTGATGTTTTTATGAAAAATTTACGAATTTTCCTATAAAAAATGCTAGAAAATAAAAAAATCCGGTTCAGAAGAACCGAATTGCTTATCATTATCATATTTTACATGTCACTTCTTTTCAAAGTGCTGGTAGTCGACCGGGTTTGTCCAGTCGCCGCCCCACTTGAAACCATATTTTTCAAAGACGCTTTCGCAGGCATCTCCCTTCAGGATCATATGAGGAAGACCTGATGCCCTGTCAAAATATGGCGCTGATGCATCAATGTCGCAGTGCTGTACGCCATTTTCAGTAATGATATATGGATTTTCGAGCGGATTAATGTCGATTGCTTTTCCTAATGCATGATTTGAAAGTTTCTTTCCGCTCGTCGTCATACGATAATTAAACGCTGATGTATTGTCGGCTGCCTGCGAAGCGATATCGGTGCTTGCGCCATCACCAGTCCAGTAATTATCCACCAATTCAACTGAATGAATCTGGTATTTTTCATCATATAATTCCTTAAATACTGATAATGTACTGTCTGCTATGGACCTATTTACAATTATTTCCCCTACCTTTATCTGGTTGCTGAAATCATAATATAATATTTTAAGATACCTTAAATCGCAGAGGGAAATATTGTTATTCTGGCGGTAAGATTTTCCATTTATTCTATTATATATGTCATCACCTTCATTTATTTCGTAGATTTTGAAATAGGCTGATGAATCGGAAATTGAAGCTTCATCTATTACTGTGCCGGGCTGGAGGGTGTCGATTAACTCTACTGGAACTGCGACTTGGTTTTCCGCGGCTTCACTTGCAGCGGCATTTTCTGCAATCGGATTTTCTATTGTGCTTTCACTTTTGGAATGCGAATTTTGAGCACCGTTGGTTTCAGTGCCACTACTATTTTTTTCGAAAGACGATGAATTTTCAGTATTTTCTGCTCCAGAATTTTCAACACCACTTGTATGTAAAGTATTTTCTGAGCCAGAAGCATTATTAATCTGCTCATCATCGTTAGTGTCGCTTGACGAAGAAGTATGATCTTCTACATTTGCCAAATCTGCAGTTTTTTTCTCATGTAATTTATTATTGATCACAATCGCAAATGTAACTACGACGGCAGCCACAATAATAATTATTGTCCAGCCTAATTTTTTTCGATTGGACATAAATCCCTCCCGTAATAAAATCTAATCAATCTTCATCAAGCAATGCAGAATAGATATCTCTTTTACTTACCCCTCTGTCTTTTGCCACTTCCTTCATCGCATCTTTTTTTGACATACCTTTTGCCATGTACATTTCAACATGATCCTTGATAGACAGATCCTCCCACTTTGCCTTCTGCTCTTCTTCACATTCCTCTTTGCTCTTACCAGCAATTACAAGAACATATTCGCCACGAGGGGAGTGCTTTTCCGATAGAGTATTTTCTATAGCAATCGTATCTTTTTCATTTATGTTTTCGGCATTACTACCCTCTTCATTATTCCTAGAATCAGAGGATACAGCGTTTATTTCACTATTTTCTCCAATGAAATATTCCACCGCTTTTCCAATTGTAAAGCGGATTTTTTCTTCGAATTTCTTCGTAAGTTCACGGCAGAGCGTGATAGAACGATCATCGCCCAAAACTTGCTGAAGTTCCTTCAAGGTTGCTATCAGATGATGCGGTGCCTCATATATTACTATAGTTCTGGTCTCATTTTTTATTTCTGAAAGGACCCTTTCCCTTTCCTTTTTCTCCTTTGGAAGAAAAGCTTCGAATGCAATTCGCCTGCAATTCTGACCGGAAGAAACGGCAGCATTTACAAATGCTGCAGGTCCTGGAATTGAGAAAACTTCTATATTATTTTCATACGCCATCTTCACAAGCTCTTCGCCCGGATCAGAAATTCCAGGAGTACCTGCATCTGTGATGACAGCAATGTTTTTCCCATTCAGAAGAAGGCCAATTAATTCTTCGCCTTTTTCAATTTTATTGAATTCGTGGTAGCTAGTGGTCGTCGTTTTGATTTCAAAATGCATGAGAAGAGGCTTCGAAGTCCTTGTGTCTTCGCAGGCAATCAGATCCACTTCCTTCAGTATCCGAATCGCCCGAAAGCTCATGTCTTCTAAATTTCCAATCGGCGTCGCCACCAGATATAAAGTGCCTGACATAATATTTTTCTCGATATATAACCTGTTTAATTTTTTAACTATTATGAACTCGATGTGCGATGTTTTTTAGATGAATCAGTAAATTATACTATAGAAAAAATCGCTTTTATTAAAAGGAATAAATTTCTTTAATTTCCCTGGTATATACTCCCTCAGCCTCATACACAATCAGTGGCTTTTCGTTTTTGAGTTCCACGCCTGCACCCCGTATTCCTTCAACCAGCACCATGTTCGGTTCAGAATCTATAGTCGGATAGACAAGCCTCATCCTTTTCGGTTCAAGCGAATATTTTCTCATTGATGAAAAAATGTCAACAAGTCTGAATGGCCTGTGCACAAAAAAGCAGTGTCCCTTTGGAACTAGAAGTGCTGAAGCAGTTTTGCAGACATCATCAAAGATGCATTTTATTTCATGGCGCGCAATCGCCTTTGCACTGTCAGGATTCTGGAGTCCATGCCCACCTGTCATATATGGAGGATTAGAAACAACGCATTCAAAAGAGGAATGGCCTAAAATTTCCGCCGATTCTTTTAAGTCCTGGCAAAAAATATGCACCCTGTCAGAGAGATCATTCATAGAAACACTGCGGGAAGCCATGTCTGCCATCTCTTCCTGAATCTCGATTCCAATAATATTTGAAGCTGACGTTTTTGCCGAAAGTAACAGTGGCAGGATTCCATTTCCGGTGCCTAAATCAACGATGTTTTTTGCTGTATTACCAATTGATTCCGCAGCAAAATATGAGAGTAGGACAGCGTCCATTCCAAAGCAGAATTTTTTCGGATTCTGTATAATTTTAAGCCCATTTCTCTCAAGATCGTCTATTCGTTCTTCAGATTTGACATTTACTATTTCCACAAGATTTCTATAAAATAAAAAATAGCATTAATTAAAACTGCGCATAAATAAAATTCGATGGCTCATATGCTGGTCCATAAATACCAAATATTATTATGCTAAACAACCCTACAAAGTAAATAAAGTACCTGAAAACAATATCCTGCTTCATTAGTAATACCCTAAAATTGCAGCATCCTTATCCTTTATTGTCATGAAATTTTCGGTATAAGTCATCCTCTTCCCCATACTTCACGCGGTTTGGATACTTCTTATATTCATCCTTCTTAGGTCTGCCCTTGTAGTTATTTTTATTATTCTTTTTCCCTTTATAATTTTTATTATTATTCGGCTTCTTATTATAATCTTTCTGCTTTCCGCCTTTATTTCCATTATAAGTTTTTTTCTTGTAGTTTCCCTTATAATCTTTCTTATTGTTTGAAGATTTATGCCACTCCTGTTTTTTCTCCGTGGCCTTTTCTTCTATGACAATTTCCTCTGTTTCTTCTATTTCAATGTCCTCTTCCTCGTCAAGAACTGTATCATTTTCATCAGATACGATTTCTTCTTCCTCCTCTTCTTCAAGGACATCTAGCTCTTTCTCTTCATCCGGAGTTATTTTTTCTTCAAATACAGGTGCTTCTTCAGGTGCTTCTTCCTGCGGCTCCAAAGATACATCCTTTACTTCAGGCTTTGGGGACTTGTCGGAATTCCTACCTCTTGTATTCTTGAATTTGAGGTCAGCAACATCATATTCCTTGAGTTCCCTCACATCATTTTCTTCAAAGAGAACAAGAACCTTCTGCTTTAAGATGTTCATATTTCTGACTGTTCCGACCTTGCCATCTGGCGTCTCGACTGTTGCACCCTGTCTCGGCATTGTAGAATTCAGATGCTCATAAGTCTCTTCCTCATTTGCGAGGCAGCACATTAGTCTTCCACAGATGCCGCTGATCTTCGTAGGATTAAGCGAAAGATTCTGCTCCTTTGCCATCTTTACGGAAACTGGTCCGAAGGAACGAAGATATGTCCGGCAGCAGACTTCCCTGCCGCAGATACCGATTCCGCCAAGGACCTTCGTCTCATCACGAACGCCGATCTGACGAAGCTCGATTCTCGTATGGAAGGTGGAAGCGAGATCCTTTAGAAGCTCTCTGAAGTCAACTCGTCCGTCAGCTGTGAAATAAAAAATCAGCTTATTTCTTTCAAAAGTATATTCAGCCTGGACAAGCTTCATCTCAAGGCCGTGATTCTTTATTTTTTCACGGCAGATAAGGTACGCTTCTCTTTCCTTGTTCCGGTTTTCGGCTTCCTGGTTTAGATCCGATTCATTAGCGATACGGATGATAGGTGTAAACTGTTTCTCGCCAATCTGCTCGTCAGTATATTCGAGCACCGGAGTTTTTGCCGTTCCAAGCTCTATGCCGCGGCTTGTTTCTACAATAACCTTGTCTCCTATATTAATATTGAATTCGCCGGGCTCAAAAAAGTAGCTCCTTCCGGCGTTCTTAAAACCAACTCCAACTAACTTTGTCATAATCTCTCCTGTCTATTCAGGTATTTTATTTCATCAGGCACTACCGGAGTGGAAGCACCTGGATATTTCATTAATTATTTCTTATACCATTATGTTTACATTATTTCCTGAGTTCAAGAAATAATTCCGTAAATACCAGATCCGCCCTGACATTATGCGATAATCTCTGCTCTGCTGAATCAATCGCCATAAGCTTATGATTCAATGTCTCAAGAGAATCGCTTCCAGCCTGCTTTCTTATTTCAAAATTCTCATCTGAAAAGCAGAGCGCCTTCTCGCCTCCGGTTGTCTTGTAAACAAGCACGTCCCGTAAATACAATCTGCAGAGACTTAAAAATTCCGGCAGCGTTTCTTTATCTTTTATGATCTCATTTATCCTGTCAAGATAATCAAAATACTTAATCGTCCTCGCCTTTGTCATCAGGTTCACGACATTCTCACGCCGCTCCTTGAATTCCGGGTCCATATAGGCCTTTTCGGCTTTTCCAATATTCCCCTGCGAAAATGCTGCATAGACTTTAGCCATGTAGTCAGCAATTTCGTATTTCTTCATAAGATATTTTTCAATCGTACTCTCAGGCAGGGGCTTTAAATTCAGCCTGACGCATCTTGAAAGAATTGTCGGCAGGAACTTGTCCGCATTTGCTGTCAGAAGTAATATTATCGCATATTCTGGTGGGTTTTCAATGGTTTTTAAAAGCGCATTCTGTGCTTCCTCTGTCATGAGCTCGGCTTCATCAACAATATAAAGCTTTTTCTCGCTCTCGTATGGCTTGATGTCAATTGTATCATTTAGCTGGGTTCTGATATCATCGACTGAAAGCACCGTCTTCTCATGTGTGACAAAGGTAATATCCGGATGGTTTCCGTGCTCAAGTTTTTTGCAGGAAGCGCACTCGCCGCAGGAATCATCTGCACCTCTATTGATACAGAGCACGTAGGCCGCAAAAGCCTGGGCTAATGCCTTTTTTCCCATGCCCTCTTCACCGTTCATGATGTAGGCATGAGAAATATGGCTGTTTTTTACAGCTCTTATGAAATGGTCTTTTATATCATCCTGTCCAATAATATCAGAAAACCTCATGTCGAAATATCTAACAGCAGTCCCCGGATTTCATCGATTTTTGCGAGGATTGCAAGATGGTCCTTTTCTTCCTTTAATAATTCTTCTGCAAGGTCGTCTAAGTCCTTGTCGACTAAACGGATAATTCCATATACCCTGTGACGGCCTTTTCTGTCAAGAAAATTCTCACGTGAGAATTTGTGCGAGCGATTCACAACCTCATTAATAAATGCCTTTACATAGGAGCGGTATCTCTGCATATCCTGAATGTCGGCGTGCTTTGCAATCCGCCTGCCTTCCTCATCGATCTGTCCCATCAAAGAGGTAAGCTTTTCCTGCAGCTCAACATCCTCTATTTTGCTTGCAAGCGTGAATTTAAAATCGCCTTCCGTGCTCTTCGCTTTCTCGGGCGATGCAGTAGTATTTATGGAATTAATATTATTTATGTTATTTATATTTTCCACAAATTTACCTCTTTGTCACATTTTAATATGCATATTATTCAATGCTTATCAAATGCCATTTCTTGCTTGTAAATGAATTTCGTAAAATATATCTATTGTAATGCAAACGAGCAGTGTTAATGCATTATGCTATCATAATTTCTCTAGCGATAAGATATAGCTGGAAATCGTTTCAACCGTTTCCGTAAGCGTTCTGTTTTCAAAAACCCTGTCCACTTTTGCCGCCTCGAGATTCTCTTTCGAAAAATCCTTATTGTCAGCAAGGAATCGCCTGCACATTTCTTCATACTGTGGCTTCTCCTGAGACATTTCACGCCTGAGTGCTCTTTTCAGCCTCTCGCCGTCATCTACTTCAATATATATCGGTAAAACGCAATCTTTTTTCCAGTATTTCCGGATCTGAGCAAACTGATCAAGCGTTGTGATGATGACATAATTTCCGTCTTTTTCAACCTGCCCGTCATCGACGGTAAAATAATACCAGTCTCCTAAAATCGTATGATAGACTCTCTTTTCTACTAAGCGGCCCTGTTTTTCAAAAGCATCCATCTCATCCTTCGTTCTGAAGAAATACTGAACGCCTTCCTTTTCGCCATCCCGCATCGGCCTCGTGGTATATGTAATTATTTTTTTCAGGGCAAGCTTTTTATCCTTCAGAAGTTTCCGATATATGGTATCCTTCCCGGATGAGCTTTTCCCCATAATACAAAAAATCTTTGCCACTATTTAAGCCTCATCATCTATCTGTCCAATTATTTCTGCACCGCTTTTCTTTGCAGCCTCTATGTATTTTACCATATCTTCCGTAATTTTCAGACCTGGAAATATAAAAGGCACTCCCGGAGGATATATTTCGACAAAGCCTGCTGCCACCTTTCCAATGCTGCGGTCATCGCTCACTTTGCTTCTATTCGCAAAATAATACGAGCTAAAATCATATAATACGTCAATTTTTCCATCAAGCATTTCAAAATCCGGAAGCATAGCTGTATTTTCTGCCACTTGTTTCTTCTTATAGCGTTTATTTAATTCAATAAGCGCATTTTTTAGCCGTCTAAATCCTTCATCTGTGTCCATGATTGAGGTCATCGCAAGACAGTAATTTTCTGATGCTTCCTCAAGTTCAAGATGATATTTTCGCCTCAAAATATCCATGATTTCGTATCCAGAGACGCCATTACCCGCCAATATCACGATTTTTGAAGGATCCCGTTTTTCTGACGTTAATACCTTGGGAAAATCAAACTTTGCCGTTTCCTTATAAAATTTTTTCAGCCTATTCTCATATTTAGCATAGGCAATTTTGCCCTTTTTCTCCAGAAACTCCGTACAGTTTGAGATAGATGCCATCATAATATAAGAAGGCGAACTGGTCTCGAAAATATCTATCGCATCATCTGTTTTCTGAACGATTTCTTTTGGCAGAGCATCTGAAAACAAGATTTCAGCTGTGCCTGTAAGAGCCGGTAACGTCTTATGAAGACTCGAAACCGCAATATCCGCACCATCATCAATCGGATGATGAGGAAATCTTATTTCTATTGCATTTGAAACCCTGCCTCTCTGACGGCTCAAATTTTTTGAATTTAATTTATTGTTTGATGCAAAATTGTTAATAGATTCTTCTTTATCCTGATTATTTGATGTTTCTGTATTTTCAAATTCTGGTTCAGAGAAAAGGATGCTCTTCATCAGGTGCGCCCCATGTGCCGCATCAACCAAAAGCAGCGCCTTATTTTCATGAACTATCTCTGATATTGCATGAATATCAGATTTCATTCCCTCATAAGTCGGATCTGTGATGATGACTTCCTTTATATCAGGATCTTCTTCAAATGCTTTTTTCACATTTTCTACAAATACAACTCCGCTTCTTTCCGGGTAGAGAAATTTCACCTTTGCGTGAGAGAGAAGTGCAGCATGATACACGCTCATATGACAATTCCTCGCCAAAAGAATAATATCACCAGGGTGCAAAGTTGCAAATACCGCTGCAAGAATTCCTGTGGTAGATCCACCGACAAGCATCCTTACATTTTTTATTCCATAAAGGGCTGCCAGCTGCTCGTTTATTTCTTTTAATATTCCGGTCGTATGATGCAGATTGTCAAAGCCATCAATCTCTGTAATATCGAGTTTTTCAGGATACCATTGTTTTTCCTGACGTCCATCAATAATATTATTTTCTTCATCACCCAGAATTTCGCTTCGTAAATCCTGCCTCTTATGTCCTGGCATATGAAAAGGGTAGACATCGCTCTCTGAAAGTTTATTCAGTTTTTCATACAAATCTTCACTCATCAGGCAAGATATCTCCCAAGCTCAGGCATCCAGTCACCAGTATACAGTTCATTTGCAATAAGCCTCTCCCATACAGGGTCAAGAAAATCTACAACCCTGCCTATTACTTTCTCCCATTCTACTTTTTCACTTTTCTGTTTTTCGTACTTCTTCCACTTTTTCATCAGGTTCTTATTACTTTTATATGAACGAATCAGATTCATCCTGCTCTCTGAAACTAATATCTTTTTTTCTTCAAGAACCTTAGTAAGGCGAAGCGAAAGCTTCATACCATCAATTGAATATTTTCCGGTAAGGAAAAAAATCTCATCATAGGTTTCCATGTCATACATGAGCTCTAGTTTAAGCATTATTTTTGCAATGTCTTCTGAAAGAATACATTCTACTGGAAAAGTATGAACCGGCACCGTTTCTCCGCCTTCAGAAATCAGTGCAAAATCGGTCTTCTCAGAATCACTTTTTGATGCACGAAAAGGAATTAATTTTATCCTGACAGCAGAATACATTTTTTCTACAGTGCCGCATAAATTTATTTCAAAATTATCATCACTCTCTGAAACTGTGCCCTCAATCTGATATATGTCTTTTCCAGCTCCCTTCAAAAATAGAAGAATTTTCTCAGCAAACTGAAGGCCCTGCCTTTTCATATTCAGAAATTCTTCGTCATTATGTTCCACATCATCAGGAAAATAATACGATATTCTTCCATTATTATTCGGGATGCCCTGTACAAAGAATAGTTTTTCCGAAAATTCTGATTCAGCAAGATTTCTTATAATGTAATCCGTCAGCCTAATCTTTAGCGCTTCTTCGGTCGAATATCCCTTTGATTTTATATAGCTTAACCACTTCGGTTCTTTAATTTCCCGACGCAAAATTTCCTCCCATTCAGAGCCAGACACCGATAACCTGTCTCACTTTATTTGTAACCTTCCGCTTTGCGGCAAACTCCATCAGTTTTTCGACATTCTTGCTTTCATCCTTAATATAATTCAAAAGACCTTCCTTGAAATCATCCCTTGAAATTTTATCTTCATATTTAAGTACTTCGCAGGCAAGTCTGTCCTTTGTATAAACCTTCATCATCTGCCCACCGACATTTTTAATTTCGACGCCGAATGACATTGCGCTCTCTTCACAGTAATATGGCGTAATGACAGGATAGCTCAGTTTGAATCTGGACTTTGAAACATTTTTGCTCACAGCAATGCTCCATGAAGACGGCCGCATCTTTAAATACCCCTGGTAAAAAAGTCCTGACGCCATTGTGAGAATCCCGTCCTTGAACATCGTGGCAATCAACTTTTCTTCGTCATCGTCATCGGCTAATCCATAATAGCCATTTTTTATCCTTTTTAGTTTTCCCTCATCGAGAAATGAAAGCAGCCTCCTGTAATCAATCCCAAGCGCAAGTATGTCGCCAGTCTTTGCCATGCCACCCTTTTCTTCAATAAGAGCCTCTATTCTCTCGAAGTCATAAGTCTTCTTTTCATCCCTGTACATAGGAATTTCATTTCCCATATTGTTCCCCTTTATCTTGACTTTTTCTTAATTTATGACATAATATTATGTATATTTTTTATATTAAGACAAATACTGTTGTCTATTTATATTGCCTGGATACATACCTTGCTAGTAAAGATCATAAGCATTTTTTGTATTGCTAACAACAGATTACAAAATAATTTATAACTGTTCTTTACTGCACTTACAGGAGTTTACATTATGGATTCAAATTCTATCGAAAACAATTCATCAGAATCATCTTCAAACATAAACTTCCAGAATGTCAAAACGACTACTACCTCTATGACTCCTGCTCCTACCATCATAAAGGAACGGACCAGCCCCACAAGAACTGACTGTGAAAAAGCCATCCGCAGAATCCTGATGAGAGAAACCCTCCAAAACGGAAAAAATCTTCACTTCAGAAATTCTTCCGACTTCATGCCATATTTCGAATCTTTATATCCTGCCGGCCCGAGTCTTCAGAAGCAGGTCCAGCGTGCCATTAAAGCGATGGACCTTGCCAAAGATAAAGATGGCTTCTTCTTTATCGACCGCACGAAGGAACAGATTTCTGATGACAATGACATCAAAAAGCTCTTTCAAACTTCCGGTGCACAGAATCCAATATCAACTGAAATTGAAACTGTTTTCCTGCCACTTAATGACAGCGACTCTGACACCATTCGGTTTCTCTCGAAAAAGCTCTCCTCTTCAAAGTCTTACACTGGCAAATTCATAGCTGTTATTCCTGCTGCAAATGGAATCGTCTTTCTTACAAATCAGAAAGAAAGGCTCATCCATGAGCTCGAATATGATCTCAATGATTCTTCTTTATCCTGACGTAGCTGTCGCTATGCGTATTTGTCGATGTGAGATCATGCGCATAGGCATTTCTCTTTGGCTTTCTTCTACGTCTTCTCTTTCTAATTCTCTTGCCGCCTCTGAAATTCAGCCTCGTCGCCTTCTTATGATGCTTCCTGCTCTTTACAGGTTTGATCGTCATATTATTTCTACTCTTCATCCATATGAAAATGAGAGCAATTACTGCAATAATAAGCAGAATAACAAGGACGATGATCCTCAGATCCACTCTCGCAAATTCTCCATCACTCTTCTTTCCTGATGTTGATTCATGGAATGGATATTCAGTATCTGTACTTGATTTCTTTTTAGCAGTGATTTCTGCTGACCCTACTACCCGGTCTGCATAGCTATATTGTATCGTTCCGAGGACGCTTTCCTTATTACTGTTTTCTTTTGCCTTTTTTGCAGGCACTATCTCACTGGTAAGATCTGAAAAATTTGCTGCCTTTGGTATGATTACTTTTCCTTCATCCGAAATCTTTATATTTTCTTCTTCTGAAGCAAGCTTGCCAAGATCCCAGCCCTCACTGTTCTGGTATATATTTGCATTGTCCTTTACAGAGAGAACTTGAAAATTGTCAAAGCAGTAATTGAATAAATTCGTCGTATCGAGATACTGGTTCGGACTCTGCGTATTCATGACGACGCAGACAAGGGTCATATCGTCCTTTTTCGCATAGGTCACAAGTGTAGAATTTGCCTGCGTGGTATACCCTGTTTTCCCTCCTACACAATATTCATAAAGATATTTGCTGGTTTTAAAATAATGCAGCATTTCATGGTGATTATTTAGAAATGTAGGATCTGCATGTTTATTTGTAGGCGGAATCGTATAGGTTCTGGTACCTGTAATCGTTCGAAATGCTTCGTTCTTGTATGCTTCCCTTGCTATCAGCGCCATATCATAGCAGGAAGTATAATGATTATCATCTGGAAGACCATTAGAATTATTGAAATGCGTATTCTGGCAGCCTAATTCTTTCGCCTTATCATTCATCATATTTATAAAGTTGTCATAGGTGCCGCCAATATGTTCAGCAATTGCATAGGCAGAAGAGTTACAGGATTCCAGCAGCATTGCATAAAGACACTGCTCAAGGGTCATCTGTTCTCCGACATCCCGGGCAATGCTCGAGCTTCCCCTGTCTATTTTGTAAATCGCATCTTCTGAATATGTGACTGTGTCCTGAAGATTCCCATTTTCTACAGCAAGAAGGGCAGTCATTATCTTTGTAATACTTGCCGGATAATGCTCAGCATGCTCATTCTTCGCATAAAGAATAGTGCCTGTATCCTCATCCATGACGATGGCGGCATCGCTCATGACATCAATGCCTGCAGGCCAGCTGCCCTCAGCTTTTACAGTAAGTGGCTGGGAAAAAATCAAAGATATTGAAAATCCAAAAAGCAGAAGCCCAGTGCAAATTCTTTTCTTCACAATTCTACCGCTTGCTGCTTCCCTGGAGAAAATTTTTGAAAAAATCATTTTATAACCTCACACAAATGTACAAAGTATTATTACTCTGCACACTTGATTCAGTATAAGGTATCTGTAATAAATTAGCAATTAATTTTTCACAAAGTGGCAAAAATTCCACGATTGTATTATAATAAATACAATATTTATATAAATTTTACTTGCTTTTTTCTATAGCCTTTGATAATATAATCAAGTCGCTCAAAGAGAGCACGACACATGCGCGATTAGCTCAGTTGGTAGAGCACCTGACTCTTAATCAGGGTGTCCAGGGTTCGAGACCCTGATCGCGCATTATTTTTTTATGATTTTTAGCCCTTGATGAATAGTTTAAGCCTGTTATTAACCTATTTTCGTCTATTTTGACTAAAAATCCTGATATTTTTCTAAAAAAAACTATTTATTTTATTCTAGTTTTTTTGTCAATTTTATGTTAAATTATTATCGATTTGAAGGAATTTCCATCAGATCGGAGAAAAGAGGTCTCGTGATTGCAAAGACAGCGGTTGCGGGGCTTTTGTTTTGCCCTTTTTAGTTCTAATTCATAAATCCCTGCATCGCTTAGTAAAATCTTTATTCTTTCGCCACAAATATTTTATCTTCCGGCATTGCTTTTAACAGACTTCTTTTTGCCATCATAATAAAGTCTTCTTCTGTCTCTTTTCTATAAGATAGAATGCCATTATTATTTTCGTATGGATAAAGTACTACTTTACTTTCACCATATCTCTTTCTCATTGCCTTCAGATATTCAGCTGGTATCCGGAAAGTGCCAAGGCTTATGTCCTTTACTGCATTAAAATCAATCTCACGTATTATTTTTTCAAAAAAATCAGAATAAATTTCTATATACCCGTTTGTATGAAGCATCGGATCAAAACAGAGCCTGACATTCTTTCCACTGTTTATTGCTGCATTTACTGCATTTATTCTATTTGAAAGCATTGGCGTTTTATGCTCAAACCGTTTTATTATTTCATCCGGTGAAAGGGTAAATGCATAAACGAGATTATCTTTTTCCTGATTATCCTGAATTTCTTCTTTTGTAAAGCTTACTGCTGCCTTTGTCCTGATCTCAAACGAAATATTCTCATGCTTTGAGGCAAAGTTCCGCCATTGATTAATAAATCCTGTGAAGGAGTCAAGCGCTGCAAGATCGGTCTCATATGAAAGATTGATGAGCACCTTTTCATCCTTTATCTTTTCTTCAATCTCACGAAAGGCATCCTCAATATTTACAAAAATGACTAAATCTCCACTCGGATACATTCCCTTCAAAAAACAGTACTCACAATCAAAGGGGCAGTTCATGGCTGTAAGGCAATAATAATAGTTGTCTAAGCCAAAAGACTGGCAGTTCTCTGATCCCTCGTAAAGAAACCTGTTTTCATTTACCGCAAGAATAATACTCATATATTCTTTTTCGAGTGCGGCATTTTGATTCTTCATCGAAAAAATATCTTTGTAATGCCTGATATGAATAATTTCAGCATCTTTGAAATGAGACAGAATTTTCCCTGTCAATTCATAGGAATACGCTTTTTCCTCGACATAAATATGTGCATATTTTTTTGCTGAATAAATTTCCATATCTATACCCTGCCTATAAAGAAGATAAAAGATAATCCTTTATTTCCTCTATCAATTTTTTGCTTTCAGCCCTCGATTTTTCCGGAAGTCTGTTCTCTTTTATCATTTCACAGAGTTTGTTTTCGATATTAATTCCTTCCTGCCATGAAAATTTCTGTAGTTTTAAAAGTTCATGGAGCATTGACTCACTGCAGTTCAGCTCCTCATAGTAATTAAATCGTACCTCCTTGCCATTCGCATAGAGATATGTGTGAAGGTCCGCATCGTCATTGTCATAATCAAGATCTTCTGCTGCTTCGATTTCGTCCTGACTTTTATCACGTAATAATTCGATGAAATTAATGATATTCTCATCTGGAAAACTATTCATGACTTTTCTAATATCATCAGATGATTTTGCTATTTCATCTGTTCCATGGTCTGAAACCGTCTTAAGGAAAAATATTCTGTCTGGATGAAGTCGATGTGTTATGGCAGTAAAAATACCTGCTGCCTCCATATCAAAAAGAAGCGGTTCGTTGGCATTTCTCTGTGAAAAATCGTGAACAGGTGCCATTCCTGAATATAATCCCGCCTCTTTAAAATCGTATGCAAAATAATTTCTTGGAAAAAAATAGTTATCCTGCTCTGGCGAATATATTTTATTTATTAGATATGTTTTTCCTATTTCTGTATTTGAATTTCCTGCAGCAATTCCTATATTAATAACATAATCTGTTATATGAAGTCTTCCGTCAGTCAGCAGGATTCCCGCTGCCGCTGCAGCATTAAACTGACCAATTCCAGTAATAATCAGAATAATGGACTGAAGATAAGGACGATGATAAGATGCCTCATCTGTTAATTGATAATCGATAAAATCTCCATAAACTTCAAAAGTGTTATCATATTTTATTTTTTTCAAAGAAAACCGCTTAATAAGCGGCTTTGCTTCTTTCATTGTTGCAGTGAAAATATATACCATTTTATCTCCATTTCACTGACCAATGCATTATTAAAGGGATTGCTGTGCTGGAAAAACCTTGGGTTTTTCCAGCATATTATGAACTGCTCGTTGGAACTGCGACTGCATCATCTGGAAGCAGCTCGAAAATAATCTTATAAATAGGCATGCCCTGAGCAGAAAACTTATCCTCATACTCAGTCGTTACATTGCCGGCATTCATATTCTCATCATTATGAAGATCCTCCGTATTTGCTAAAATTGCAAATTTCGGATGCGCATTTATTTCTTCTATTGAAAAATCGTAGAGATCCTTGTTGTCGGTTTTAAATTCTATTTTTCCACCAACTGGAAGGATTTCTGAATAGAGATCTAGGAATCTGCCAGAGGTCAACCTCCTTTTGGCATGTCTCTTCTTAGGCCAGGGATCAGAGAAATTTAAAAATATCCCGTCAATCTCGCCTTTGTCAAAAATCTCATTCAGTTTATAACCATCGAATCTGAAAAATTTAATATTTGAAAGCGGCTCTTTTTCAAGCTTTCTGACAGCCTTTATGAGCACACTTGCATAGAAATCTATTCCGATAAAGAAATTATCAGGCTCTAGCATAGCCTTTTTATACAGGAACTGGCCTTTTCCTGCGCCGATTTCAAGATAAATCGGCTTATCCTCCGCGACCGTACTTCGCCATTTTCCTTTAAACACATACGGGTCTTTTATACCAAACAAACTATTTTCGACCGCTTCCACGGCACCAGGAACATTTTTTAATCGCATATATTCTTTCTAAAAAAATAATTAATTTTTGTCATAATAACATTTTCATGTCATACTTGCAAATAATTTTGCAATCTCCTCTGGAGAAAGTGTTCGGTTCGGATCATCCGATACTGCAGGTTCCGGAGCTAACGTAGGCTCTGATGCCGGTGCCGGTTCTGGTACTGATTCCGGTGCTGGTTCTGTCTCTGGTTCCGGTGCTGGTATTTGTTCTGATGCTGACTCTGATGCTGATGCTGGTTCAGCTACTACTGATGTTTCTTCTGTACTAATATCTATATTTTCATTTTGCTCCGGCTCGAAAGATTCCGTATTAACTATTGGTTCCTCTGTCTGCTTTGAATCTTGCTGTGATGAAATTGCTGATTCCTTTATAACGGAATCTGGTTCTTCAATCTGCTCTGGAATCGTATCCGTTTGTATTGATGAAGTCTGCTCATTGATTTCGTCTGACATTTTGTAGTCTGATATGGTCTGCTGTCTGGTTTCCAGAGCCTTCATATCAGCTTTCAATGATTTAATTTCAGTTGACATATCAGAAATTAAATATTTTAATTCCTGATTGCTCTGTATCATCTCATCTCTGTTTTCATTTAATAATTTTCTTTGAGCTTCAACTACAGCCTTTGTATTTTCAGAGTTCCTATTGATTGTAACTTTCGTCAATGCTTTCTGCGCGCTGATAATATCATCCCCTGGAATTGAATTGCCTTCCATTTCAAGTGAACTCAGTCTTTCCTGTAATTCATCAAAATATCTTCTTAAAACAAAATATGATGCTTTCTGCGCAGCAAACATTTCATCAAAGTGCTGCTTTTCAATCTGCCTCTGAACTTCGAATTTCCTTTGGATTGAAAAAATCATCAGGAAAATATCTACGATAAAGGCTACCCCGCAGGAAAGAAGCGGCAGGATCTGTTCTGGGCTTGTAACAATCTGATAAATGATAAATACAAAAAATACCCCTGCCAAAGCAGCAGTCACTGCGATAAATAAATTGTCTCTTGCTTCTGTTTTTTTGAGATCATTAGGAGCTTCTGCTTCTTTATTATTAATTTCCTTTGACTCAGTCATATTTTTTCCTCAATAAAAAAATAACTATACTTTTACAAGTATAGCATTTTTTTACTTTTATTTACAACAGTTCACACGCTATTTCATTCGTAATCTCGCTCACTTCGTGAGCTTTACCGCTGCTATCGCAGCATGATTACTCATGAAATGGCGTTTACTTCGTGAACTAAAAAACACAGTAACTTGTATACTAGTATGCGTTACTGTGTTTTTTGTCCACGTGTGAACTGTTGAATCATGTTCCCGAGGCGATTTGAACGCCCGACCCCTCGCTTAGGAGGCGAGTGCTCTATCCAGCTGAGCTACGGAAACAAATTTTTTATGCATTAACTTTTCCCTGCAGCCACACATCTCCTTTGAAGCGGCGGCCAATCTCGGGCTCTCCTAATAAGTCCTTTTCATTAATGCAAACGCCATATATCATACTGTCAGACTGAAGTGTCAGGTCGTAAATAAACTGCCTTGTTCTCTTGTTCATGAACTTGCGGACATTTAAGATTTCTCCAATGACACTGTATTTATCACTTTCGATCCCACTTGGCATAAAGCTTGTATCAACAATCTCATAAAGCGACTCATTTGAAAGTCTCTTCGACAGGCTGTTATACAAATCCATGTCATTGACTGTAAGCTCTTCGTAAGCTCTTTCGTCACCGTTCTTTGCTGCAGCAACTAATTTGCTTCGCTTTTGGACATTCTCAAGCTTTTTTTGTTCATCACCAGCTTTCTTCATAATTGGAAGAAGAATCTTTCCTCCATTTGACAAAGCCATAAATGACGAGCCGCCAAAAAACACTTCTTTTAGTCCTCTTTGATCTGACATCAGAATTGGCATCATGTCCTGAATGAAATATATGAGATCTACACCGATTCGCACATCATCACAGAGACCAAAAAATCCTTCCCTGTCTGTCTGTGGTATTACATTTGTAGGTATTCCATTTGATGTATTTGAAGCTTCCCTGTATGGAAAGTAATAATCCATGATAAACTGATCATCTTTCCGGAAGTATCCTCGCATACATATTCCCATGCCGCCAGCAACTTCTTTACGAAGCTCAGTTATCTCATTTCCATCGAGATCTATTGCCTTTGTGACAACATCAGGATCTTTTAAAGCTTCATCATATAAATAATTATCAAATTCCTCTTTTGAGAAACCCTTAAATCCTATCGATGAAAAATACCCATTCATTAAATAATTCTCATATTTTCTTCAAAATCACGTATTTTTTATTATATTACAGAGTCAAATAATTATCAAGAATTTTTTGAACCTGATTTTTCATTCAGTGCCTTATCCAGTGCCTTCTGCTCTTCGTCGGCAAGTCCGATTACAGAGTTCCCATCAATGAGTTCCTTCATATACGTATAGCAGCCCTCTCTTGTGTGAACTACATTTACGATAAATCCATCATCATTATCATTTAATAGAGCAAGTGCAAACGAAAGATTTCCTCCGAGTTCGTCTAATGCGTTATACTTTTCAAGTCCCATTTTATGAAAGCATAATTTCTGATATTTCTTTATGCCCTCAATATTCTTCTCGTTATTCTTGTTTGATTCTCTCAGCTCATCAATCTGATCAAGCCTGTGGATTAAAGTGTCTTCCAAAGACTTTCCATCTTTACCTTTCAGGAATGCCCCTAATTTTTTATTCATATCAGACTGCTTCTTTATTAGTACAATTAAGATAATCAGAAGCACAATGCAAAATGCACCAAGTCCAATAATAATATAATCTGATGAAAATCCTAGATATGATTCTATCATTCGTTCTGCCTCCAAAATTATTGCAGTTTATTTATGATATTTTCAAGCTCTTCTGCTGAATAATATTCAATCTCTAACTTTCCATGTTCAGAATCTTTCGCCGTGATCTTCACCTTTGTCCCCAGAGATTGCTTTAGTTTTTCTTCTAATTCCGAATAAATTGTCTGAAGCTGTTCACTTACCGGTTTTGCTTTTTCTGGTTTCTTTTCCGGTTTCTGATTCAGCTTCCTTATCTCTTTTTCTACATCGCGGACGGATAGCTTCTCATCGAAAATTCTCTGTGCAAATTTATACTGTTCTTCGGCATCATCAATTCCTAGAAGTGCCCTGGCATGACCTGTGGAAATCATGTCATCAATCACCATCTGGCGCACCCGTTCATCAAGCTTTAAAAGGCGAAGAGAATTTGTTATCGCTGTCCTGCTCTTTGAAACTTTTTCCGCTATTTCATCCTGCTTTAGATGGTACGTTTCGATCAGCTGCTGATATGCCTCTGCTTCCTCAATCGGATTTAGGTTTTCTCTTTGAATATTTTCTATTAGAGAAACTTCATATTTTTCCTGGTCAGGAAGTTCCATTATTATTACAGGAACTTTTTCAAGCTCTGCATTTTTTGCCGCACGCCATCTTCTTTCACCAGCAATTATTTCATAATAATCTCCCTTTTTCTGAACAAGGAGAGGCTGGATGATGCCATGTTTCTTTATGGATTCTGTAAGTTCCTGCAGAGCGTCTTCATCAAATTTCTTTCTCGGCTGATCTCTGTTTGGCTCTACTTCAGAAATTGGAAGTTCTGTAATTCCTCCGGAACTTTTTTCAATTATCTCTTTTTCTTCTTCCTCGGTTGGTGGAATCAATACATCAAGACCATGTCCGAGTCCATGTTTTTTATTACCTGCCATTTTATTTTCCTTACCTTGTTTCTATTATTTCTTTTGCAAGATTCCTGTAGCTTTCTGCACCTGCTGACTTGCTGTCATATAAATTTATTGGCAGTCCATGTGATGGGGCTTCAGCCAGACGGACATTTCTAGGAATAATTGTTTTGAAAATTCTTGTCTGCAGGCTGCTCTTTACCGAGTCTACTACATCCGATGAAAGATTTGTCCTCGCATCGTACATTGTAAAAACTACCCCTTCTATTGAAAGACTTTTATTCAGTCTTTTCTTCACAAGGTCGATTGTCTTTATCAATTGTGCGATTCCTTCAAGTGCATAATATTCACACTGGATTGGAACTATGACAGAATCTGCTGTGGTCATCGCATTAATTGTCAGCATATTTAGTGAAGGTGGACAGTCAATAAAAATATAATCATAATCTGCCTTGATATAATCTATAGAATTTCTAAGAATATATTCCTTGTTTTTCTTATCAAGAAGTTCAATTTCTGCCCCGGCTAGATCCACATTGGAAGGAATTAACTTTAGGTTTTCCAAATCTGGAACCGAATGCAAAACCTCACTAGCTGATAATTCTCCAAGCATTAAATCATATACTGAATCTTCGAGCTCGTTCTTGTTTAATCCGAAGCCACTGGTTGTATTTCCCTGTGGGTCCAAATCTATTACAAGTATTTTTTTGCCCAGTTCAGCAAGACAGGATGAAAGATTTATTGCTGTAGTCGTCTTTCCTACTCCGCCTTTCTGATTGGCAATTGCCATTATTTTTCCCATTATTTCTGCTTTCCTATTTCTTTAATTAATATTTTCGCATTTTCCTAAAGCGATTTTCATTATAACACTTTGTATTTAACCTTGCTATTTTTATATTTTTCGTGATTTTTAACTTTATCTATATCTTGTATGTTTATTATTTATGTTTCACGTGAAACTTTTTCTAATTTTTCAAAATATTGTATTTATATTTTTAATTCTATTCTAAATATAGAAATACCCGGTAATGTTTCACGTGAAACATTACCGGGTATTGTCAACATCTAGTGATGACAAAAATAAAAAGACAAATCAAATGATTTTTTGTGAATATTACTTAAATTCCTTTAGTAGTTCAGAAATTTCAATCTTTGCTCTCATAGGATCTGTAGAAATCAAAGAAGAAATCAAATTTAATTTAGTAATAACACTATCCTTTGACGCAACATATTTTGGCTGTGAAGACTTGCTTAATTTCTTTGCTTCCTTTATACAATCATTAATATCATAAAGTTGTTTTTTTCTAATTTTCAAATCTGCATTCAGAGAATTAATATGTGTTTTTATTGAATCAATATCGTTTTTAGTATCATGTAAAGTTTTATCATTAACAGATTCATATTTTCGAGGAGAGAAATCCTGAAAATCTTCATTGTGTTCTTCCTGAATAAGGCCAAGAAATTTTTCTTCTTCTGTCAGCTTTGCATTTTCCAAATCAAGCTGTTCCTGTATAGAAGAAATTTCAGAAGAAACCTCTCTTTCTAAATTTTCTAAAAAATCCATTAACATAAAACTGCCTCTATCTATTTAATATATGTTTTTTAATATTATCCGATTTCTTACTGATAATATCAATACCTAAAATCGAATATATGACGATCCGAAATCCAAGTATCGTAATGTGTGTTCCTAATTTTGTAACAGGTTCCATCAAAAGAATAATGCCAAGAGTAAGTTCAACGATACATGTGATCATATAACTGATCATCCTCTTACGGATAAGATTAACTTTCCATTTATCGTCGATAATATTTAATTTTTTTAGAAAAAAGCAATACAGAAAATAGCTGAAATTTCTTCCTCCTTTAATGATACCGAATATTCCCCACGATATGCCAATTATTGAAAATGCATTATTCCGTGAGACAATAATTATGATTCCAATAATAAGAAAAGCAAAAGCCCTGACATGAAGACTGTCATAACTATCCGGAAGCAATTCATTTTCTTTAGAAAAATTCTTATCCTTATAATAAATAATAGAATCAACAAATAATATGATTCCAGAAGCAATCATTACAAAGCCAATAAAATATGGAAGAATAGTAAGAATGTTTTCCTGACGAATAATACAGAATATGCCAGCAAAGAAAAGTAAAATTCTGGATATAATATTTAATAAATATTCTTTATCGATATTTTTCATTTCACGTGAAACAGTAACGTACGAGCTCACAATTTTTAATTCCAAAATGAGCGAACTCGTCATTAGTCATGTCATAAAAATAAGACTGTACCATACGGGCAATTCCATTATGTGCAACGAGCAAATATATTTTACCAGAGTCATCATTTTTTATTTCATCAAGTAAAGAATAAATTCTGGCGGCAACTTTAAGCATAGATTCACCAGAACCATAAGAGTCAATAAAATTTGACTTTGCAGCCGTAAACCCTTCACTATGTCTAGGCGTTCCTTCCCAAATACCAAAATTCTGCTCACGAAGTCGTTCTTCTTTGATTGCAGGAATACCGGTAAGCTTTGAAACAAATTTTGCAGTATCTGCCGCCCGTGATAAAGGGGAATATAAAATCTCATCTATTTGCACTTTTGATTCAATAATATTCTGTGCAAGCGTCACAGCCTGCTGTCTTCCCAACTCAGTAAGCGGTGATTCAGAAGCACCGCAAATTTTATTCTCAACATTCCATTCTGTCTGACCATGTCTGGCAAAATATAAATCTTTCATTTGTTCTTATCCAATCTAACAAAAAACTTCATATAAGGCTTTTCAATTAAATATATCCTAATAAGTTCAATAATAGAGCAAACACAAAAAATTATTATTACAACCCCAATAGAATAAGGAATAATTTTTAATGAGTACTGATAATCCGTACCATGAATAATACCCATCCACAATTTTGTTCTCATAAGAAAATTATCATGGATCAAATATACACCAAAAACAGAAGAAGCAATAATATTAATTATCTTTGAATATCGCATATTTAATGAAGCAAAAAATAAGAAAATAAATACAGCGACAATAAAACATGTGATATACTGCGGCTTATAAAAATAATCTGCCTGATCAGAAAAATTTAATGGATAAGTCGCAGATTTATTCATTAATATAAAGAATATCAAAATAAATATAGAAGAGCATAAAGCAATGCTAAAATAAAAATAAGGTTTATGTTTTTTTACATCAAAATATAGTCTAATATATCCAGCAAAAGCATATAAATAAATAAACCATAATAAATCGCTTAAACCATATGTTGCATTAAATATTACGAAAAATCCTGTCAGAGTAGGAAGAACAGACCATAATATAAAAAATAATATCAAATAATTACGATAAGTTTTTCTATCAATATTATTTAATGCTTTATTAATCAAAGGAACTAATAAAAAAAGAATAAAATAATTTGTAGCGAATCCCCATTGGTTAGATGCAACAGGAAAAAGGCAGCATAAAAAATACTGACCATCAAAACTAGGAACCTTATGAGTAAAAAAGAATACCAAATAAATGCCAACAGAATAAGTGAACATAATTAGCCAGAGTTTAACCTCTTTACTAATTTTGATTGATTGTACCTTAATCAGAAAATACCCGGAAATCATGATAAATAAATCTATACCAAGTTTGCCGCCCATAGAAATAAATTGCAGCCAGACTCTCTCAATAGAAATGGATGAATCAGAAAAAACAAATCCTGAATGTACAGAAAAATGATGCCCAATAATAAAGAGCATCGCAAAAATTCTCAATAGTTCAAAATTTGACTGACGCTTATGATCATTGGAAACATGTTTATCGATTACATCTGATTTTGATTCAAGGAATGTATTTTTGTCCATGGCTTTATTTATTCATCATGCTACCGCATTAAATTGTTAAATTCTATTAATTAATCAATCAAAAGTTTATCATATCAATAAAAATTATTAAAGGAAAAATAAAAAAACCTGCTTTCGCAGGCAAATAAAATCCGAATTTCAAATTTTTCTTATTGACTCCAACATCATGAAAAATTCAATTGTCCATTGTTCAAGTCTCAAAGATTTAATAAAGCAATTACTGCTAAAAAGCATAGAAAAAGTCCCATAATGAATGTCCTTTCTTTCCCTGATTTCATCTCAAGTATAAAAGGACATTGTAAAATCCAAAATCGGATAGGTATAAAATTTTTGTAAATCTTAATGTGTTTTACTTCACATCCATCTTCTGTAAGAATGCCTTGGTTCTTTCATTTGAAGGGTTGTCGATGACTTCAGCTGGCGTACCTTCCTCAACAATCACTCCGCCGTCCATAAAGATGACTCTGTCGGAAACATTTTTAGCAAATCCAATTTCATGTGTAACGATCACCATTGTCATATTTTCTTCGGCAAGTGAACGCATTACTTTTAGAATCCCGGCGGTAATTTCTGGATCAAGTGCACTTGTTGGTTCATCGAAGAAAAGCATCTTCGGCTTCATAGCAAGTGCTCTTGCAATTGCAACCCTCTGCTTCTGTCCACCTGAGAGCTGGTCCGGATATGCATCTTTTTTATCAGAAAGTCCGACCTTATCAAGAAGAGCAATGGCTTCTTTTGTAACTTCATCTTTGTCCCTCTTTTGAACTGAAACAGGAGCATCGATAAGATTCTTTAATACCGTATAATGTGGGAAAAGATTGAAAGACTGGAATACTAATCCGAAATTATTTTTTAATTTCCTGATGGTATCCTTGTCCGCATACTTCGTTGGTTCTGAAGCATTATTTACTGTGGCAGCTTCTCCATCATAAGAAAGCGTGCCGTAGTCCATCGTCTCAAGAAATGTTGCGCATCGAAGAAGAGTAGATTTTCCAGAACCAGACGGTCCCAAAATGGAAAGCACTTCCCCTTCCTGCACGCTTAGTGAAATATCTGACAGCACTTCATTTCCATTAAAGGATTTTTTCAGATGATTTATTTCTAATAATGACATAGCAAACTCCTACTCAAAATAATTCATTTTCTTTTCAATCTTGCCCATTACAAATTCAACTACAAAGTTGAAAATGTAGTAGAAGATGCCGGCTACAAAGAGCGGAATAATATTTGAATTTGCTGCTGCAACCTGCTTTGCAATTGTAAACATTTCAGTATAGGCAAGCGCGAATGCAAGCGATGTATCCTTTACAAGCGTAATGACTTCGTTTGTGACTGGTGGAAGTGTTCTCTTTACCATCTGAGGGAAAATAATCTTGAAGAATGTCTGGCTCTTTGAATAGCCAAGTACATCTGCGGCTTCCCACTGACCGCTTGGAACACCCTCAATGCCTGCACGGAAAATCTCCGCAAAATATGCAGCGTAGTTAATAACGAAACCAATAATGACAGCTGTGAATCTAAATGAATTTGAAAGGGAAACACCGAATAAATAATATGGACCAAAGAAAACAACAAGGAGCTGCAACATCAGCGGCGTGCCTCGGAGTATTGAAATATAAACTCTTGCAATCCAGTGAAGGATGGGGTTTTTTGCCATTCTCATCGCACAGACAAGAAGTCCTAGCGGTAGTGAAAATATAAGTGTAAGGAAGAAGATTGCCAGCGTATTGAGAAGACCCTTTAATAATTCTATGATAATATAACCAAAGGAAGATGATGAACTTCCACTCGAAGCCGCATCATTTTCAGCCTGCATGACTGCATCGGCACCTTCCTGACCTAAGCAGACTGAATCTGAAAGATCCCAGTCCTCTGCAATCTTATCAAAGGTACCATCAGCTAACATTTCATTAAGAGTTTCCTGAACCTCATCTCTTAACTTAGTATTACCCTTCTTAAATCCAATTCCGTACTGTTCTGAAGATACCTTTTCTTCAAGAAGTCTGAACTTGTCGCCACGATTTTTAAGCTGATAATTTGCAACACCATAATCAAGTACAACTGCATCAGCAGAACCGGATTCAAGAGACATGAATGCGGAATTATAATCGCTGACCTGCTGCAGCTCTGAGAAGGATGCGCATAATTCTTTATTTTCATCTGTTGCATCATCACCGGTAAATGCAGCAAGTGCTGATGAATCAGCCTGAACGATGACGACCTTGCCTGCAAGATCTTTAAGTTCCTTAATATCAGAATTAGTCGGAACTACAACGACCTGGGAATTATCTACATAAGCTGAAGACCAGGTATAGTCATCCTCTCGGCCGTTCATCGTAAAACCATTCCAGATACAGTCGATGGAGCCGGAATTTAATTCCATATCCTTTGAATCCCAGTCGATTGGCTGCTTCACAAGTGTCCAGCCCCGGCGGTTACAAACCTCCTGTGCGAGGTCAAGATCGAAACCCACATACTCGCCGTTATCATCCTTATATCCGTAAGGTGGGAACTCTGCATCGAAACCAACGATGAAGGTATTATCATCATTATCTGATTTTGAATTCGATGCTTGTGAGACATTAGAAAATGTAAATGATACTGCTGTTGCTATTGCCACCAGAAGGGCTGGCAATATGAATTTATTAAACTTTTTCCGATTCATAAGAACTCCTGAATAAATCTTGACGGATTGTTGCTCTGTCAATCGTGATAACCTAATAGTTTGTTAGATTTGTATTATGATAATACATTATTATGCTAAAGTCGAGAGAAAAAATAAAAATCCGTTAATGCACGGATTTTTAAGTACTATAAAGGCTGCTTTGAGGGAAGGCCAGCCTTCCTTGGGTATTTTGATTTTGTAGAAATGTTCTTTTTTATGTCTATTAATAATCTATTGCCGTAATCAAACGGAAGGTTAAATTCAAGTTCTTTTGATTTTACGCCGCCTAATATTTTCACAGCATTTTTTGATTCTGCAATTTCTTGTCTGCAGTCTGATGATTTGTAAGAAATAAAATGTCCGCCGACTTTTACAAATGGAAGGCAGTATTCAGACAAAGTGGAAAGATTTGCAACCGCACGGGAAACCACAAAATCATAGTGCTCACGCAAATCTTTTCTGTGGCCTAAATCTTCTGCACGGCCATGAATAATACGAATAGTGCCAAAACCATTCTTCATAATAATTTTCTTGTCGTCAGATTTTTCTATTTCCTTTGCGTCTGAAATTTCATCAGCAAAAATTTCTTCTAAGGCATCGTAAATAAAATTCAGCTTCTTATTAACAGAATCTGCAAAGGTAATATTTATTTCAGGAAATGCAATTGTTAGAGGCACACCTGGAAAGCCAGCCCCGGTACCAAGATCAAGTACATTTATATTAGAAGAAAAAATTTCGGTCAACATCCTGCCGTCAATCTTTTCTAATTTCAAAATGCTCAGGCTATCGTAGAAGTGCTTAAAATATACTTCGTCAAATTCTGTGATGCGCGTCAGGTTCATCACGGAATTCTTCTCAATCAGAAGATCATAAAACTGCGCAAACTGCGAAAGCTGGTGCTCGCTTAAAGCAACACCCAATGCACTTACTTCACTACTAAAATTTTCAATTACTTCTATTTTATTCATAATTGTCATTTACGTGCTCCCGAAGAACAAAACTATCACGAAAAAGGCGCCTCTCGGCTTCGTGATTTTTGCTTGCGTTGCATAAGCTCAAACTTCGCCTTCCGGCTCGTTTATCGCTAAGCAACGAGTAAAATCAAGACTTTTTCTTAGATAGTTTTGTTCTTCTCGCGCACTCATTATTTGCAAGTAACAAAATTACTTTGATAGGTATACAAGTAAAACTTGGATATCCGCCGGGGAGACACCGGAAATTCGAGAGGCCTGGCCGATGGATTCGGGGCGCATCTTGATAAGCTTTTGGCGGGCTTCGATGCGGAGGGACGGGACTTGTTCGTAGTCGAGGTCTGGCGGAATTTTCCGTGACTCGACCCGTTTAAAGTCTTCGACCTGTTTCATCTCGCGCTCGATATATCCTTTGTATTTTATATCAATATTTACCTGCTCTGTGACTTCATCGGAAAGAGCTGGTCTATCGGTATCAAGCGGTGCAAGAACTTCGTAATTTAATTCCGGTCTGCGAATTAAGTCTGTGAGCTTTATTCCTGTAGCAACTGGTGCGGAATTTAGTGTTGCAAGAAAATCATTTACATTTTTTGATGCACCGATGCTGACATTTGAAACCCTTTCGATTTCGGTCTGAATTTCTGACTTTTTCTTTGCAACATATTCTGCCCTTTCATCTGAAATGAGACCGACCTTGTGACCAATTTCTGTAAGACGAAGGTCTGCATTATCCTGGCGAAGAAGAAGCCTGTATTCTGCGCGGCTCGTCATCATTCTGTAAGGCTCAAAGCTTTCCTTTGTTACGATGTCATCTATAAGAACGCCGATGTAAGCCTGAGACCTGTCTAATATAACAGGCTCACGACCAAGAATCTCCATTGCGGCATTTATGCCTGCAAGTAGTCCCTGGGCAGCAGCTTCTTCATAACCTGATGATCCATTAAACTGACCGCCTGAAAATAATCCTCGTATATTCTTAAATTCAAGTGAAAGCTTCAGCTGTCCGGATGCAATGCAATCATACTCGATAGCATATGCATTTCTTACGACCTTAGCATGTTCAAGGCCGGGCACTGTATGAATCATCCTATGCTGCACATCCTCAGGAAGAGAAGAACTCATGCCATCGATATAGATTTCATTTGTCCAGGTGCCTTCCGGTTCAAGAAAAAGCTGATGCCTTGGTTTGTCTGAAAATTTTACGACCTTGTCTTCAATTGAAGGACAGTATCTTGGTCCTGTTCCTTCAATGACGCCGGCATACATAGGGGAGCGGTCAAGATTTGCACGGATGATTTCATGCGTCTTTTCATTTGTATAGGTAAGGTAACAGGGAACCTGCTCCTTCTGAACTGTCGCAGGATCAGTCGAAAAAGAAAATGGCTTTACAACCGGATCGCCATACTGCGGCTCCGTCTTTGAAAAATCAACTGTCCTGCCATCAAGTCTTGCTGGCGTACCTGTCTTGAAGCGCTGCATTTTAATGCCATGTTCTATAAGAGAATCCGTAAGGAAAGTTGCCGCCTTGAGACCATTTGGACCAGTATGCTCAATCACGTCACCAAAAAGACAGCGGGCATTCAAATACACGCCGGTGCATAAGATGACTGCCTTCGCATGATAGATTGCCCCGGAAACTGTCTTCACACCTGCAATCTGATCGTTCTCAACTAATATTTCAGAAACTTCAGCCTGGCGAAGTGTCAGATTGTCCTGATGCTGCAAGACCTTTCGCATCTCAAGCGAATACATGAGCTTATCTGCCTGGCACCTTAAGCTGTGCACGGCAGGACCCTTCGAAGTATTGAGCATCTTTGACTGTAGGAAAGTTTTGTCAATATTCTTTCCCATCTCGCCGCCTAATGCATCAATCTCTCTTACGAGATGTCCCTTCGATGAGCCACCGATATGCGGATTACATGGCATAAAAGCAACTGAGTCCATGCTCACGGTAAATACAATCGTATTCAGTCCCAGTCTTGCGCATGCCAAAGAAGCCTCACACCCTGCGTGCCCGGCACCAACTACAACTACATCATATTCTTCTTCTAAAATTTTTTCGTTCATTTCCCCATACAAAAGTCTTTGAAAATTTTATCGACCAAATCATCTTCGACTTCTTCACCGAGAATCTTCCCAAGGTGCGAGTAAGCATCCATGAGGTCGGATGAGAAGAAGTCTTCCGTCATGCCATCTAAAATAGACTGCTTTACAAGCGAAAGTGCAGAAATAGCAAAATCAATTTCATATTTCTGTCTTTCATTCGTGATGAAAATTTCGTCTGAAAGAAAACTGTCTGTCGTGAAGAATAAATCTGAAATGATCTTCTTTAATTCATCCAGGCCTTCGCCAGTCTTTGCAGAAAAATCGCAAACCTTGAAATTTGTGTCTTTAAGTGCACTTCCTAGTAACACGCCATCAAGCATGACTGCTTCATCAGGAAACAAATCATTTTTATTTCGAATGATGACGCATTTTTTATCGCCGATTAATGAAAATATTTTTTCATCCTCTTCATCCATGCCATTGTAAGCATCTGTGACAAAAAGTACAAGTTCAGCCCGCTCAATTCCATTGATTGACCGCTCAACGCCAATTTTTTCAACTGTATCTTCTGTTTCATGAATGCCCGCTGTATCAATAAGTCTTAATGTAAAATCGCCAAGCGTAATATCTTCTTCAAGCGTATCTCTTGTCGTTCCTGGAACATCGGTAACAATCGCCCTGTCGGTTCCAGTCAGCAAATTATAAAGAGAGCTCTTCCCGACATTTGGCTTTCCTGCAATGACCGTCAGAATTCCATTCTTTCTATGTTGCCCTTCATCAAAAGATTTTGAGAGCCTGCTCAACGTCTCTTCCCATGAAGAAATTTTTTCATCAAGTTCAGCCGGATATCCGTCCAGTGAGTAATGTTCCGGATCATCAAGAGCCGCTTCGATAAAAGCTGTCTCATGAAGAACCTCTTCACGAACTTTTCTTATTTCAGAAGATAATCTTCCGGATAATTCTGACACAGCATTCTTCAGTGCAAAATCATTCGTTGAAGAAATCGTATCCATCACGGCTTCTGCTTCTGAAAGGTCTATCCTTCCATTAAGGAATGCTCTTTTTGTAAATTCACCAGGTTCTGCAGGTCTTGCTCCTGAAGAAATCACGAGATCAAGAATTCTTCGTATGACATAGAGTCCGCCGTGGCAGTTGATCTCGCAGATATCTTCCCTGGTATACGTATGTGGTGCCCTAAAAACTGAAACTAGAACCTCGTCCAAAATTTCATCAGCATCACGATCATAGATGAATCCAAAATTTATCGTGTTTGCCGCAGCCTTTGAAAGAAACCCGTCAGATTCTTTATTATTTTTATTTCTTATAAAAATGCGGTCGCAAAGCGCTATTGCCTTGGGACCGCTAATTCTTATAATACCTATTCCGCCGGATGCCATTCCAGTAGAAATGGCGGCAATAGTATCATTATTCATAATCATTGTATGAAATATTCTTCTTTGGTGTGACAACGACATGTCTGTATGGCTCTTCACCTTCGCTGTGGGTATTTACGAATGGGTTGTCCTGAAGAGCATAATGGATAATTCTTCTCTCATAAGGATTCATTGACTCAAGAGAAACGCTCCTGTGGGTTCTCTTTACACGGCCTGCAACATTCTTTGCAAGGTTTTCAAGCGTAGCCTTTCTTCTCTCACGATAATCTTCTGTGTCAACCTTTACTCTTGTGTAATTTTCCTGTCCCTTGTTGATGACAAGTGAGGTGAGGTACTGAAGAGAATCAAGTGTCTGTCCACGCTTTCCAATGAGCATGCCCATTTCATCGCCAGAAAGATCAATTGAAAGTGTATTGTTCTCAGCATCAAGCTTTGAATCAATCTTTACTTCAATCTTCATGGCATCGAAGACTTCATTTAAGAACTTCTCTGCAGCAGGTACGACGGAAGGATCTGAAGGACCTGTTGGCTCTTTTCTTTCTCTTGGCGCACTCTCCTTGTATTCTTCCTTTTCTTCCTGAGCCTTAAGCGCATCGGAAATATTTTCCTGAACCTCAATCTTTGGAGCTGGCTCTTCTGACTTTTCTTCTTCTACAGGCTTATTTTCTGTTTCATTTGAAGTAAACTCTGAATTCGCTTCTTCAATAACAGGATTTACAATTAAGTCATCAGTAAAAACAGGCTCTACGCTCTTTCCATTGATTGAAGTAATCTGAATCTTTGCATCCTTTGAACCAATTCCAATAAATCCGGCACTGCCTTTTTCAAGAACATCGTAAGTAAGATTAGTACTTACAACGCCAAGCTCAGCTGTTGCCTTTGTAAGAGCTTCGGAAACATTTTTTCCAGTAAAAATATATTCTTCCATAAAACCCCTCCTTTATGAATTTTCTGATGAATCATCGTCATCAGGAATATTATGATTAAATCTGTAAACCATGCTTGCCTTCTCAGCGAGTGAACCCTTCGGCGGATTCTTGTGGAAATCATCGATTCTCTCGATGTCACTATCATCAAGGCCTGCATCTTCATTTGAAATAGATGCCTTTTCAGCAATGCCATATTTTCTAGTAGAAATAGTAGCATTTTCTAATAACTGCTCACGGCGGATGCCACGCTTTTCCTGCTTAGCTTCTGCCTTTGCCTTATTCTTGTCAATAATCGCGTCAAGGTCGATTTTCTCAAAATGGCGGTTCAGGAAGAACTGCTGAACGGAACGAACAACGGCACCGGCAATCCAGTAAACACCAAGACCTACGGGAGTGGTGAATGCGATAAAGAATGACATCAGAGGCATTGCATAATTCATGACCTTCATCTGTCTGGCCATTGAATCATTATCATTGCCAGTCTGCGGAGCCATCTTCATATTGATGAGCTGTGTCACATAGCAGAGGATTGGAATTGAAAGTGCTCCGATAAAAAGCAGTGCACCGGCACCATGAATTCCTGATTTCATGAGGTTCCATGGCGTATCTGAAATATTTAAATTTCCAATGTAATTGATGTGGGCAAGCTTTGCCTGGGTTGTTGAAATAGAATCCGTGAGTGTAGGAAAAGCTTCCTTTAGGCTCTTCCAGCCATTTGATGGCAGCTTGTAAAGAACATCAATGATATAATTCTTTGTCTGTGTCTTTGTAAGCTTTGAACCGACAAAATCAATTGAAAGGCCACTGATTTTGGCATCTTCATAAATGCTCTGCATGGTTGCCTTGTATCCGGAAACGCCTACGATTCCACCTACAAGAGGAGTAAAGATGTTCTTTACATTCTTAAGGTATGCAGGAACATTGTAAAATACACGGTACAATGCGAAAAGAAGCGGCATCTGGATGAGCATCTGGATACATGAACCAGATGGAGAAATTCCATATTTATCATAAAGAGCCTGCGTCTCTTCATTCATAGCCATCATGGAATCCTGGTCTCTCTTGCCCTCGTATTTCTTCTGAATGGCCTGCATTTCCGGCTGCATCTTTCTCGTAAGAATAGAGAATTTCTGCTGCTGATAAGTAAGGGGCAGAAGTGCCATATAAATAATGAAAGTAAAGAGAATGATTGCAACAGCAACATTGTCAATACCAAAGACATTGGACATGAAAACATAAATGCCATTCATGATCCAGCCTAAACCCTCTGCAATAGGGCCGATAAAGGCGCCCTTGTAGGCAGTCGCAAATATATACATAATAATAATTCACCTATAAAAATAGCTTCACATTTAAATGAAAAGATCAGGGAACAGGATCATACCCGCCATGTGAAAAAGGATTGCACCTTAGAATTCTCCAAAGTGCCAGAAGACCTCCCTTGAATGCGCCATATTTTTCTATTGCCTCAAGTCCGTACTGTGAACATGTAGGCGTGTAAGGACATTTCGTCGTTTTGAGCGGCGAAAGGTATTTCTGGTAAACCTTTATTAGAAAAATAAAAAATCTTTTCAACATAAATGATGAAGCTTAAATAAATGAAGGAGTGCCTCACCGACTTTGTGAAAATCAGCATCCTTCGAACTTGCTCTTGCGACTATGACAATATCATTTGAACCTGATAGCTCATAGTCTGCAAGTCTTAAATTTTCTTTAACCAGCCGTTTAACATGATGTCTGACTACAGAATTTCCGACCTTTTTACTAACGGAAATTCCTATGCGGTTACAGGAAAGTTCATTCTTTGTAATATACATAACAAAAAGCCTGTTGGCTTTTGAATGATGTGCTTCATAGACATTCCTGTAATCAAAATTGTTCTTCAGAGGAACAAATGTCATTTATGCGCAGAGCTTCTTTCTACCCTTGAGACGACGAGCTTTAAGAACCTTTCTTCCACCCTGTGTGCTCATTCTCTTTCTGAAACCATGTTCTACTTTTCTCTGCCTTTTCTTAGGCTGATAAGTCATTTTCATAATAAAACTCCTTTTACTATGCGGAAAAATAATACAAATTTAAGTGATGTTCCGCATGTTACCACACTTAAAACAATACAATTAGTATAAATTAAAGACTGAAACCACAATATATATGGTAATAATCAGCCTTCAAGACGCAAAATGCTATATCATTATATCAGAAAAATTTTTTAAAGCAACAAAAAGTTTTATTTTCGGACAAAAAATAATTCATTGTTAATATGTTTGTATCTAATAGTAATTAGCCTGTTTTTATCAACATCTGTTCATATCTCTGTCAATAAGTGCTAAAAAAAGCCTATTTTTTCATAGAAAGTTCACAAAACAGGCATTTGATATGTCAATAACCTGAAATATTATAATGTTAATAATTGCATTCTGCTAAAGCATAAAATGACACTGTGAACAATAACAATTATCATCCAAAACCTTGAATAAAAACACCAATTTTGATAGAATAAGTTTGTATGATTTTTAACAGCATTGAACGAGTTTGTACTTATTTATAATAGGTGTTATTTAGAAAGTTTTTATGGAAGCAGTTTTTGAGAAGTGGGACGAGATTCTCACAAAATTAAAAGATGAGTATGAAATAAAGGATATGCCTTTTAAGACATGGCTGCTTCCTCTCAAACCTGTCCGTGTTGAAGGTCACGATTTGTATCTAAGCTACCCTTCAGGACATGATGATGATTTCATCATTCATTATATTCCAAAGCATTATTCCCTGCAGCTTCAGGTTACGATTCAGGAAGTCACTGGTGTCGAGTATGACATCCAAATCGTTGTTCTTGATCCTGACAAGGAAGAATCCAAAGAAAAAAAGAATGCAGAGATTGACATTAAAAACTATGCCGATTCCAATCTAAATAAAAAATATACCTTTGATACCTTCGTCGTTGGTTCAAACAACCGCTTTGCACAGAATGCTGCACTTGCAGTTGCAGAAGCCATCATAAAGGGCGATTCTGAGAATACCTACAATCCTCTCTATATCTATGGAGGACCTGGTCTCGGAAAAACACATCTGATGCATGCGATTGGAAATTATATTCTTAGTGAGAATCCCGAGAAGAAAGTTCTCTATGTCACTTCCGAGGAATTTACAAATGAAGTTATCAACTCCATTCGTACAAACAATAATAACACCATGATGTCGAAATTCAGGAGCAAATACCGTTCTGTTGACGTTCTTCTGATCGACGACATCCAGTTCATAATAGGCAAGGAAAGTACACAGGAAGAATTTTTCCACACTTTTAACGCCTTACACTCAGCAGGAAAGCAGATTGTTATTTCTTCAGACCGCCATCCAAAAGAGATGGAAACACTTGAAGAGAGAATCCGCTCACGTTTTGAATGGGGACTTACAGCCGATATTGGATACCCTGACTATGAACTTCGTATGGCTATTCTCCGTAAGAAAGTCGAAGAAGACAAAATAAATATTAATGATGAGATTCTGAATTATATTGCTACAAATATCAAATCAAATGTCCGTGAAATAGAAGGCGCCTTAAATAAACTCATTGCCTACTCAAAGCTTGAAAATGCTGAGATTACAATGGATGTCGCAGTAAAGGAGCTTTCAAACATCATTTCACCTGACAAGCCAAAGGAAATTACGCCGCAGATTATTATTGAAGTAGTTGCAGATCACTTCAATATTACCTTAGAGCAGATGACGTCAAACAACCGCTCGAATTTCATCGCCCGTCCGAGACAGATTGCAATGTATTTGTGCAAAACTATGACGGAGACCTCGCTTGATGCCATTGGCCAGCTGCTTGGCGGCAGAAACCACTCGACAATTATCCACGGTGCGTCGAAAATTGCTGACGAATATGAGGTAGATGCGGAATTAAAAGCTGACATAGATGCAATAAAGAAAAAAATTATACCTCAGTGATGATTTTTATTGACAGTCATTGACATCTAATCTTGAGATTTCTACAGGAAATCAAGACAGATACTGACACAAAAGATATGATATATAAGGCATTTAGAAGACTTTTCGACTTATGAAATTGCCTTAATAAGAATAATTTTAAATATATTTATTTAAATAGAAAAGCAGCAGGAGGATTCATTAATGAAAATCGAGGTAAGCCAGGCAGACCTTATTAAAGCAGTTAATATTGTTTCAAAAGCCGTTCCAGTCAGAACATCAATGCCTATTCTTGAAAGCATATTGATTGATGCTTCAGGAAATGATATTAAGCTCATTGCAAATAATATGGAACTTGGCATAAAGACGACAGTCGGTGGAAAAATTCATGAAAAAGGAATTGTTGCCATTGATGCAAAGTTCCTTACAGATCTTGTCAGAAAGATTCCTCAGAACATTGTCACAATTGAGACAGATGATTCTTTCCATACCACAATCAGCTGCGAAAAGATGGTAATAAAAGTCATGGGAAAGTCTGGAGAAGATTTTCCTGCAATTCCTGCTGTTTCAAGAAATGAGCCTGTTGTGATTTCACAGCTTTCTCTTCGTGATATTATTCGTCAGACTACATTTTCACTCGCACAGAATGACAACAATAAAATGATGACTGGTGAGCTTTTTGATATTCATGAAAATGTTCTTAAAGCTGTCACGCTTGATGGAAACAGGATTTCAATAAGATTTCTAGAGCTTTCTGGTGAAGCACCTGATAACAGAGTTGTTATTCCAGGAAAGACTCTTAATGAAATTGCAAAAATACTTGATGGCGGTGCAGATGATCTAATCAATATTTTTATTACCGACAATCATGTTATTTTTGAATTTGAAACGACGACAATAGTTTCAAGGCTCATTGAAGGAGATTATTTCCAGATTGAGCATATGATTTCAAATGACTATGAAACAAAAGTCACTGTAAATAAACAGGACTTTTTCAATACGATTGACAGAACAACAATCATGGCAAAGGAAGGCGACAAAAAGCCTATTGTTTTTAGAATATCAGATGACAATTTCAACATTTCCATCGATTCTGCATATGGTTCTATGAATGAGGACATAGATGCAAATAAGGAAGGAAAAGACATTATTATTGGATTTAATCCAAAGTATCTGATTGATGCCCTTAAAGTTATTGACGATGATGAAATTACCATGTATATGCTGAATTCAAAATCCCCATGCATCATCAGGGATGAGGATAATACATACAGCTATATTATCCTTCCAATCAATATTTCTTCTTCGATATGATCATAAAATCAATATCACTTCAGGACTTTCGAAATTATGAAAGCCTTGAACTTACATTTGATAAGAAGAACAATATCATATTTGGAGATAATGCCCAGGGAAAGACGAATCTACTAGAAGCCTGTTTTGTTTCCGGGACTTCGAGATCATTTAGAAACTGCCATGACAGTGAGATAATCCGTTTTGGCATGGATGAGGCACATATCAAGACTATAGTAGAAAAAAATGGCCGGGATGTAAGGATTGATATTCATCTGAAGAAAAATAAAAAAAAGGGAATAGCAGTAAACAGGGTTCCTTTGAAAAGGGCTTCGGATTTGTTTGGCATCTTAAATATTATTCTTTTTTCACCTGATGATCTTGAAATTATTAAGCAGGGTCCTCAGGAAAGAAGAAGATTTCTAGATACGGAACTCTGCCAGATTGATAAGATTTATCTTTCTGATTTAAGCCAGTACAAGAAAGCCTTGATGAACAGGAACCAGCTTCTGAAGGATATATATAATGAACCATCACTCCGGGATACGCTTCCTGTATGGAATGAGAAGGTTGCAGAGTACGGAAAAAAGGTAATCCGCCGGCGGGAAGCATTTGTGCTTGACCTTGCGCCTATTGTAAAAGATATTCATAAAAACCTTTCAGGCGGCAGGGAAGAACCGGTTGTGACATACAGTCCTGATGTTACGGCAGAAGCTATTTCTGATGTACTTGAAAAAAATACAGAAAGAGATTTAAGAGCCGGGACTACGACAGCAGGCCCGCACAGGGATGACATTATTTTTGAAATTGATGGAAAAGACATTAGGACCTTTGGTTCGGAAGGACAGAAAAGGACCTGTGCACTTTCATTAAAGCTTTCAGAAATAAAGATGATTGAAAATTCTATTCATCAGGAACCTGTGCTTTTACTTGATGATGTGCTTTCGGAGCTGGACAGAAACAGGCAGAAGATGCTGCTTTCATCATTAAATGATGTGCAGACCATTGTGACCTGTACAGGTATTGATGATTTCATCAAAGAAAGAATGTCGATTGATAGGATTTTCGAAGTGAAGGCTGGAAAAGTTAATTGTGAGGAGATATAAATATGGCAGACTTAAAAGACGAAGAAGATTATGGCGCTGACCAGATTCAGATTCTGGAAGGACTGAAGGCAGTCAGAAAACGTCCTGGCATGTATATAGGTTCCCAGGGCCCGAGAGGTCTTCATCATCTTGTATATGAAATTGTTGATAATTCTGTAGATGAGGCACTGGCAGGCTTCTGCTCAGAGATTACCGTCGTGATTAATAAAGATGGTTCATGCGCAGTCACAGATAATGGCCGTGGTATTCCTACAGGCATAAACCACAAGGCTGGAAAGTCTGCTGTAGAAGTCGTATTTACCATTCTTCATGCAGGCGGTAAATTCGGCGGTGGCGGATATAAAGTTTCCGGTGGTCTTCACGGTGTCGGTGCATCCGTCGTAAATGCACTTTCAGAGTATCTTGAAGTTAAAATCAAGCGTGAAGGAAAAATCTATGAGCAGAGGTATACCAGAGGAAATGTCTGCTATCCACTTAAGGAAATCGGAACCTGTGAAATGACTGATACGGGTACACAGGTTACTTTTATGCCGGATGAAGAGATTTTTGAGACGACTGTATTTGATTATGATACCTTAAAGACAAGGCTCAGGGAAACAGCTTTCCTTACGAAAAATCTAAAGATTACGCTTCACGATGATAGAGTTGAACCTGCAAGGGAAGATGTATTTCATTATGAAGGCGGAATCAAGGAATTTGTCTCATACTTAAACCGCGGAAATGAAGTCCTCTATCCGGAAGTGATCTACTGCGAAGGCATGAAGGACAAGGTCATGGTTGAAGTAGCCATGCAGCACAATGATTCTTACAATGAGACCTGCCTTGGCTTCGTAAACAATATTATTACGCCTGAGGGCGGCACGCATGTTGCTGGATACAGGGCTGCGCTTACAAAAGTTTTCAATAAGTATGCGCTTGACCACAAGATACTGAAGGAAAATGAAGAGCCGCTTACCGGCGATGACATCAGAGAAGGTCTTGTTACCATTATTTCTGTAAAAATTGAGGAGCCTCAGTTTGAAGGCCAGACAAAGCAGAAGCTTGGAAATACGGAAGCTCGTTCTGCTGTTGAAAGCATCGTTACTGAAAAGCTTACCTATTTTCTTGAGCAGAATCCTTCTACTGCAAAGATAATCTGCGAGAAGTCCATTCTTTCAAAGCGTGCCCGTGCTGCTGCCAGAAAGGCAAGAGACCTTACGAGAAGAAAATCAGCTCTTGATTCTACTTCACTTCCTGGAAAATTAGCCGACTGTACAGACAAAGACCCGAAGAATTGTGAAATTTTCATCGTCGAAGGAGATTCCGCAGGCGGTTCAGCAAAGACAGCAAGAAGCCGTGCGACACAGGCCATCCTTCCTCTTCGTGGAAAGATTTTAAATGTCGAAAAAGCCCGCGAAGAGCATATTTATGAAAATAAAGAAATAAAGGCTATGATTACAGCCTTCGGTACCGGAATCCATGATGATTTTGATATTTCTAAACTGCGTTATGACAAAATCATTATCATGACGGATGCCGATGTCGATGGCGCGCATATTGATACATTGATGCTGACCTTCCTATATAGATTTATGCCGGAGCTCATCAAGCAGGGGCATGTTTATCTTGCTATGCCTCCTCTCTACAAGATTGAAAAGAACAACAAAGTCTGGTACGCCTACAACGACGAAGAGCAGAACAAGATCTTAAATGAAATCGGCCGTGACAAGAATATCAAGATTCAGCGATACAAGGGACTTGGCGAGATGGATGCAGACCAGCTCTGGGAAACGACAATGGATCCTGAAAGGCGAGTCTTAAAGAAGGTTATGATCGATGACGACGACCAGTCAGAAATAGACCTTACATTTTCTATTCTCATGGGTGACAAGGTCGAGCCGAGAAGAGAGTTCATTGAGGAAAATGCGAAGTTTGTAGAGAATCTTGATATATAAAGGATAAAAGATGGAAGACAACGAGTTCGACAATATTAATAATTCCGACAGCATAAAGGAAGTTGACTTAAAGAAGACGATGGAGTCTTCATACATAGATTATGCGATGAGTGTAATTGCTTCCCGTGCACTTCCGGATGTCAGGGATGGACTAAAGCCTGTACAGAGACGAGTTCTTTACTCTATGATAGAGCTTTCAAATACGCCGGATAAGCCGCATAGAAAGTGCGCCCGTATCGTTGGTGATACAATGGGTAAATACCATCCGCATGGAGACAGTTCTATTTATGGCGCTTTGGTAAATCTCGCCCAGGAATGGAATACGAGATATCCTCTAGTTGACGGCCATGGAAATTTCGGTTCAGTCGATGGCGACAGCCCTGCTGCCATGAGGTACACTGAAGCCCGTCTTTCAAAGATTTCGATGGCAATGCTGCAGGATCTGAATAAAGATACTGTTGACTTTACACCGAATTTCGATGAAACTGAAAAAGAGCCTGTAGTTCTTCCATCTAGATTTCCAAATCTTCTTGTAAACGGAACTACCGGTATTGCCGTCGGAATGGCGACAAACATTCCTCCTCATAATCTCCGTGAGACAACCAATGCCGTTGTAAAAATCATTGACAATCAGGTCAATGAAAACCGTGACACGACGATAGAAGAAGTCATGGAAATCATCAAGGGACCTGATTTCCCTACTGGTGCCGAGATTTTAGGCAAGGCCGGAATCGAGGAATGCTACCGTACAGGCCGCGGCAAGATTAAGGTAAGAGCTGTTACAAATATCGAGCCGATGGCAAATGGCAAGAACAGGATTGTCGTAACAGAGCTTCCTTACAATGTAAACAAAGCCCGCCTTGTTGAAAGCATCGCTGATTTGGTAAAGGATAAGAAGCTTGACGGCATCACGGATTTACGAGATGAGACAAGCCGTGAAGGCATGAGGATTTCAATAGAGCTCCGCCGTGATGTAAATCCGAATATTATGCTGAACAAGCTCTACAAGCATACACAGCTTCAGGACACCTTTGGCGTCATCATGCTTGCCCTTGTAAATAATGAGCCAAAGGTATTAAACCTTCTCGAGATGCTGAATCTCTACCTTGACCATCAGAAAGATGTTGTTACAAGGCGTACAAAGTATGATCTGAATAAAGCCGAGGAGCGTGCCCATATCTTAGAGGGTTTGCTCATTGCACTTGACAATATCGATGAAGTCATTCAGATTATCCGTAATTCACCTGATGTTGCGACAGCAAAGACATCCCTTATGTCAAGATTCGGCCTCTCTGATGCCCAGTCACAGGCCATTGTTGATATGCGGCTTCGTGCTCTTACAGGTTTGGAGCGTTCAAAACTTGAAGAAGAGTATGCAGAGCTGAAGAAAAAGATTGAAGAATACAAGGCTATTCTTTCCGATGAAAAATTACTTCTTGGCGTCATAAAGACAGAAATCCTTGAAATCGCTGATAAATACGGCGATGACAGAAGAACAGAGATTACCTATGATGACAACGAATTCGAGGCAGAGGATCTGATTCCTGATTCTGAGACAGTCGTTACCTTTACAAAGCTTGGCTATATCAAGCGTATGCCAATTGACAATTTCTCGACGCAGCACAGAGGCGGCAAGGGAATTAAGGGCATGGAGACAATAGAAGAAGACTTCATTGTCGAAATGATTCAGACGACGCTTCACCATGATATGCTGTTCTTTACAGACAAAGGCCGGGTTTACAGGCTGAAGGTCTACAAGATTCCTGAATCTTCAAGGACGGCAAGAGGCGTTGCGATTGTAAACCTCCTTAATCTCCAGCCGGATGAGAAGATTACATCCATCATGACGATGCGGAATTACCCTGAAGATGAATACTTCATCATGGCTACCTGGAACGGAATGGTAAAGAAAACAAAGCTTTCCGAGTACTCAAATATCAGAAAGAACGGTCTTCAGGCAATTAATCTTCGCGATGACGATATCTTAATTGCTGTAAAGCGTGTCACGAATAATGATGAAGCAATGCTCTTTACGAGATATGGCCAGGCGGTGAGATTCAATATAGGAGAGGTTCGTTCGACTGGCAGGGCATCCTATGGTGTCATTGGAATGACGCTTGACGATGGAGATAAGGTAATCGCCATGCAGCTTACTTCCCAGGGTGACTCAGCACTGATCGTTTCAGAAAAAGGTCTTGGCAAGTGCACGGAAATCAAGGAATTCCCGCTTCACCACAGAGGAGGCAAGGGTGTCCGCTGCTACAAGATCACCGACAAGACAGGCTATGTCGTCGGCGTAAAGGTAGTGACAATAGACGATGAAATGATGCTCATCAATACGTCAGGCATCATCATCAGAATCGAAGTAAAGGATACTGCACTCCAGGGCAGAGTCACAAGCGGTGTCAAGCTCATCAACCTCAAAGATAATGAAAAGGTTGCTTCAATTGCAAAGGTAAGGAAAGAAGCAATTGTAGAGGAAGATGAGAAGAAGGATGATGATGGAACATCTGATGAAACCGCTGAATCTGTGAATACAGATGCATCTGATGCAGCAGGTTCAGGTGACGGAGATTCTGGTTCAGACGAGTAAAGAATCATAAATTTAATAATTAATTCGGTGCATGAAAATGTACCGAATGTTTTGATAATAAAAAAGCGACTGGAAAATATCCAATCGCTTTTATTAATAGAGGCGCCAACCAGATTCGAACTGGTGATAGAGGTTTTGCAGACCTTTGCCTTACCACTTGGCTATGGCGCCACGACGTCGCCGTGAATTTCGCTTTTCGGACATGTCCGCAAGCGGACAGTCCTTGGCGCTTCATTACGGCTCCTTTACCCCAAAAATCTACGATTTTCGGGGACCCCATTTAGGGCTCGGCCTCGATACTCTCGGCCTCACGGAGAAAGAGGGATTTGAACCCTCGCGCCGGTCACCCGACCTACACCCTTAGCAGGGGCGCCTCTTCAGCCTCTTGAGTATTTCTCCTAACCAAAGGCGCTCCGTACTGAACCGAAACGCAAATGCTATATTATCAAAACATTACAGTTAAGTCAAGGAAAAATTTATTTTTCTGGCTATACGGCTTGTATACTAATAATTTCATGCTAATATACAGTGACGGAAGAAATCTGTTAAGTATACATATTTCCGCCATGGCAGTCGGCTACGACTATAACAGGAAAATCCTTTACAGTAATCCGGCGAATTGCTTCTGCACCGAGGTCATCATAGCATACGACCTTAGAATCAATGATTGCCTTAGAAAGAATTGCACCAGCGCCGCCGATTGCTGCAAAATAAACAGCCTTGTTACGTACAACGGCATCGAGCACTGCGTCTGATCTTCTTCCCTTTCCAACCATTCCCTTAAGCCCCATGTCAAGAAGCGTCGGAGCATATTTATCCATACGGCTGGCAGTAGTAGGACCGGCAGAACCTATGACCTGACCTGGGCGGGCAGGCGTAGGACCCATATAATAAATGGTTTCATCTTTAAGATTTATGGGAAGTTCTTTTCCCTCGTTGATGAGATCCATCAGTCTCTTGTGAGCAGCATCACGGGCTACATACATTTCACCTGAAAGATAGACAAAATCTCCAATTTTCAAATCTTCATTTGTCTCCGCAGATAACGGAAGAGTAATATGTTTTTCCATGGTTAATTCCTTATTTATCTATGTCACTTTATAGAATGGCAATGAATCATTAATTATTCAAAACCAAGTCCGAGTACGAAAAAAATATTAATGCCTGAAACAAAAACAGTAAATGTGAGTTTAATATCACAATTACTAGATTGTCCTTGTACGATGACGATTTACATGGCAGCACATATTGATTGCAAGCGGAAGCCCTGCAATATGTGTAGCAAAAGTCTCAATATTTATAGCAAGTGCTGTGACTGATCCACCAAGTCCGGCAGGTCCAAGCCCTGATTCATTTATTTTAGCAAGCATTTCTTCTTCGAGATCAGAAACCCACTTCACATCACTATGTGTACCAGTTTCTCTTGTAAGTGCATGCTTTGCCATAAGGGCTGCTTTTTCAAAATCGCCGCCAATGCCGACACCGATTACAAAAGGGGGACAGGCATTAGGACCGGCAGCCTGTACGGTTTCGAGGATTTTTACCTTTACACCTTCAATGCCGTCGGCTGGCTTTAGCATAAAAAGCTTTGACATATTTTCAGAACCGAATCCCTTTGGCTCTACGGTGATTTTAATCTTGTCGCCCTTTACAATTTTTGTATGAATTATGGCAGGAGTATTATCCTTTGTGTTCTCTCGAAGAATGGGATCAGAAACCACGGATTTTCTCAAATATCCTTCAGTATAGGCTTCTTTAACACCTTTATTTACTGCATCTTCAAGATAGTCTCCAGTAAGTGCGACTTCCTGACCAATTTCAAGGAAGACGACTGCCATTCCTGTGTCCTGGCAGATAGGAATTTTGTCATTTTTTGCAATCACAAGATTTTCTTCAAGTGTTGATAAAACCTGTTTACCCAGCTCGCTTGTCTCAGCATTTTTAGCTGACTTCATAGCATTTTCCATATCAGGCGAAAGCTCATAGTTTGCTTCAATGAACATTTCCTTTATGGCGTTTCCAATTTCTTTTGTATCAATTTCTCTCATTTTTTCCAATCTGTCTGCTAATAAATAAATTTACAGTATTTCTTTCATTAACCTTTTTATTCATCAAATTACAATATTATAGCAGATAATTTTATTATTTGAAGTAAAGGTTTTAATTTATTAGATAAATAAAATATCAGAGTAAAATTTTAAAAAAATAAATAATAGTATTGACATACTTCATCAGTCGTAGTATATTTACTTCATCAGACATAATACGACAGTCGTAGTACGACAAGCAAAGGAAAAGTTTGAATTGGAGAGGAGGTCCTATGAGTGAGATTTCGAGCGATGTGATTCGCGGGTACACAGACACGATGTTGCTCTGCCTTTTGAATGAAAGCGACAATTATGGCTATGCTCTTTCAAAAGAGATTTCGGAGCGGTCAGAAGGAAAGTATGTGATAAAGGAAACCACGCTTTATTCAGCCTTTACGAGACTTGAGAAAAATGGATACATTACGTCATACAGTCAGGTTGCGGAAAATGGAAAAAAGAGGACATATTATAAAATTTCTGAAAAGGGAAAAGAATATTACAGGATGAAATGCGAAGAGTGGGAGCTTACTAAAGAAGTGATTGAGAAATTTATTATAAAAGAAGAACAATAAATTTCATTTGAAGCCCATTTATTTGAATAAATATTGTAAAAAAGATGAATAGAGAGGAAAAATTATGGACACGATAAAAAATTATCTGGAAATGATGTTTCAGAATCTGCCAAATACAGTAGAAGTAAGAAAAGCACATGATGAGCTTCTGTCAATGATGGAAGATAAATACGACGAACTGATTTCAGAAGGAAAGCCTGAAAATGAGGCCGTAGCCCAGGTCATTTCTGAATTTGGAAATCTTGACGAGCTTGCGGAAAGCCTTGGAATCAGCAAAGTAATAAATGAAAAGAAGGAAGAAGTCCCGAGAAGAAAGGTAAGCCTTTCAGAAATTAAGGAATGTATTTCTGATAAAACCATAGAGACAGTTCTAAAAGCGATAGGCGTTGCGCTCTGTATTAACTGTGCAGATGGTTTTATTATGTCAATGCCAGATGTATTCAGTATTGCAAATCTATTTGTGTTCATTGGTCTTGCTGTTGGGCTATTTATTTTTGGAGGAGTTTTTAATCAGAAATGGAATTATCTTTATAATGAACCTTGTTTGATAGATTATGATTCCGTGAATTATCTTTCAGATGAACGGGAGAAATTCAGGACAAAAAAGGGAATTTTACTTGCATTAGGAGTTGTACTGATAGTAATATCTGTAATTCCTTGTGCTATTGCTGGGAGTATAAGCCATGGAGAAAATGACGCAATTGGAACTGTAATTATGATGATTATGATTGCGGCAGGCGTTGTGTTAATCATTATCCAGAGCGGAATTTCAAATACTTATAAGGAATTACTGTCAATAAATGATGAGAACACAATTTCCGGAAACTATGTAGCCGGACAAAACGAGAGTAGAGGATACAATAACAAAGCGGCAAATACTATTATGGAATTATATTGGCCGACTGTTACATGCCTGTATCTTACTATAAGCTTTCTTACCTTTACCTGGACAATCTCATGGATAATATGGCCAATTGCTGGCATTTTTTCAAAAGTCTTGGATATTATTTTTCGAAACTCTTTTGGAAAGGCTTGATGGAGGGAGAAAGCTATGAATAAGAAAAGTATTTATTTGATTGCGATTTCGCTTATTACGGTATTTTCCATTATTTTTGGAACATATATGAATGTATTCTATAAAAATAAAACAATGGATACAAAACATTATACCGAAACCATAAAAAATAATGACATTAAAAAAATTTCAGTGGAATTATCTTCAAGAAATGTGGAAATCAGGCAAGGTGACTCTTTTAAGGTGGACTATTATGGCAGCAGTCCAAGCATCGTGGGGGATGGAGATATGCTGCAGATTTATGAAAAGAATAAGAAAAATGATATCAACTTTAATTTCAGCTTTAACGCAAAAAGCTGGACAGAAGATACAATTATTATTTTTGTCCCTTCTGATGCAGAATTTAAGAGCATTTCAATAAAAACAGAGGCTGGTGATGTAAGGCTTTTTGCAGGAAATTCAGACAAACTGAAGATTAATACAGATGCCGGTGATCTAACTATTGATGGACTTACAGCAAAAAATATTAAGCTTAAAGTAGATTCGGGTGACGTAAAAATAAATGATACTGAATCATCAGATATTGATGCTACAGCGGATTCTGGTGATATGAATTTTGATAATGTGACTGTAAAGGACATGGATATAAAAGTTGATTCGGGAGATATTTATGTAAAAAATTCTTCTGGCAGCAAGATAAAGGCAAGGTCTGAATACGGGGATATCAGATTGAAAAAGTCAGACTTCAAGGAAAAAGATATCAGTGCATCAAACGGCGACGTGAGCTACTGAAGTAATTAATTATGAAAAATTATTCATAGTACTGGCAAATTTTATGTAATCTCAACAAGGTGAGTTCGACATATCCATAAGATGGGCTTGTTAGGATTCCCTTGTCAATAAGTTTTTTTCTGTACTGTGAAAAAAGACTGTTTGACATACCTGTTGCAGTGCAGATATCGGAAGCTTTCATACTTTTATGATCGTCTAAGGACAGGACAATATCCTGCTCTTTTTTTGTGAGCTCGGTCCAGTTTTTTTTGTATGCGAAGTCATCCAAAAGAGCCTCATATTCAGAAAATAATTTTTTGTTATTTATGAAATCGGTAACTCCATATTCTCATAAGAGCATTACCTCAAATTGATATTGCTGTTTTTTAAGATGTTGGGGGAATAACTTATTTTGGCGGCTACCACGTCATAATAAATATTGTTAATAAAAACATCCTTGCAAAACCAGTAAAAAGTAGTAAAATAATATAAAAGCAGTAAAGACCAGTAAAACAATACAAAACCAGTAAAAAGCAGTAAAACACTATTAAAGGACAAGCAATGCCAGACTATTCAAAGGAAAATCCATATTCAATTATCTTTGGCCGTGAACCGCATATGGTGATTAATCGTGACGAAGAAGCTAAGTCAATAATAAAAGTTTTCTCTCAGGATATTCCGTCGCAGCAGGCTTATATGATCACAGGTATTCGTGGATCAGGTAAAACTGTTTTCATGTCTGATATTTCTGATTATTTTTCTAAACAAAAGGATTGGATATGCGTTGAGCTTAGTGCCGACAGGGATATGCTTCAAAGTCTGGCTGCAAAATTAACCAGTGACAATGCGCTAGCAAGGCTTTTCAAATCAGCTGATATTAATTTGTCATTATTTGGTATAGGTCTCACGGTTACTGGGTCAGTGCCGATTTCTGATATTGAAACCGCATTATCAAGGATGCTTGAAAGTATTAAGAAGAAAGGAAAACATGTCCTAATCTGCATAGATGAGGTAATACCAAATGAAAATCTGAAGGTGTTCTGTAGTTCGTTTCAGATTTTCGTTCGACATCATTTACCCGTTTTTATGCTTATGACAGGTCTTTATGAAAATATAGAAGCACTGCAGAATACACCGAATCTTACATTTCTATATAGAGCAACAAGGGTTACTATGAATCCCTTGAACCAGTTTACCATAGCAGATAGTTACAAGGATACATTTGAAAATTCCAGGGAAGATGCTGTAAAAATGGCTGCCTGGACGAAGGGATACCCTTTTGCATTTCAGGTTTTGGGTTATCATACATGGGAAAATCAGGGTGCTTTTAATAAAGCTTTTGATGAAGCATACAGATATCTTGCTGAATACTCATATATGAAGATATTTTCTGGTCTTTCAGCAAAAGACAGGGATGTAGTTTTTGCGATAGCAAGTTCAAAGACAAATCAGAATAAAGAGATTCGTGAAAAATTAAGCTGGAGTACAAATCAGTATAATCCATACAGGATGAGACTCATTAGAAAAGGGCTTATTGATGGCGAGAAATATGGGTATGTATATTTTACGTTGCCGGAGTTTGGACAGTTTATTCTTGAATATTCTGCAATGCTGAATGCAGAATGAGAAATATCACTTTTTACACTAAAAAAATTATGTTATAATCCATTAAGTAAGGCATTTTGGGGCTGTGCCACGGGGTTGATGCTGTTTTTTTGAATAAAAGAATTGAGACCGTAAGTTTTTGTGGCATCTTTGTTTTTATGAAAGGGGAAACTAAATGGTAAAGAAGGTAGTACTAGCAGGAGGCGGAGTTCTTGGTGTTCAGATTGCTTTGATGTGCGCATACACAGGGCATGACACGACATTCTGGCTTAGGAGCGAAGGTTCTATTGGAAGGACCCAGCCGAAAATCGATCGTTACTCTGCAGCAATTATTGGAGATCTTGAGTATTCGAGGAAGCTCATCGGAAGTCCGATGGCTGCATATCTCTATCCGAAGGCACTTTTTAACAGCCCTGCGGAAATCACAAATGAAAAGATAGACGAAAACATTGCAAAGGCAAAAAAGAATTTCAAGGAGCTCATTCACATAGAGCTTGACATGGCAAAGGCCTTTGAAAATGCAGACATCGTAATAGAGGCAATGGCAGAAGACCCTGCAGCAAAGGAAGAGCTCTTTAAGAAGATGCAGGAATTCCTTCCTGAAAAGACGATTCTTCTTACGAATTCATCCACTCTTCTTCCGAGCATGCTTGCAGAATCCACCGGCCGTCCTGACAGATTCTGCGCCCTTCATTTTGCAAATTCCATCTGGAGGCAGAACACGGCAGAAGTCATGGGTGAGCCTCAGACTTCTCCTGAAGTATACAAGGCAACGGTTGATTTTGCGAGAGAAATAAATATGATCCCACTCGAGCTTCATAAGGAGCAGCCGGGATATATTCTAAATTCAATGCTTGTTCCATTCCTTCTTTCAGCAGGTACGCTTCTCGCAAAGGGAGTTTCCGATGTAGAGACAATCGACAAGACCTGGGAGCTTGGCACCGGTGCACCTAAGGGACCGTTCAAGATTTTCGATATTGTAGGTCTTGAGACCGCATACAATATTGCAATCATGCAGCCGGAAGCCCAGAAGGAAGGCACTCCTCTAAATAAATTTGCAGGAATCCTTAAGGAGAAGATTGACAAGGGCGAGAAGGGCATAAATTCCGGCAAGGGATTTTATGATTATTCTAAGAAATAATGTAAATATACTCTTGACATTGCATAATGTCAGGAGTATATTTTTTATTATCATTTGAACAATTGCTCAAATGATGTGAGTGAGGAAATGCTATGTCAGATGAGATTGAAGTTTGTGAAGTAAGAGAAGTTCATAAAGATAAGGTCGATTCGGTATGTGCGAAGATGCCGGAAGAAGAAGAGCTTTATGATTTAGCGGAGCTTTTCAAGACATTTGGAGATTCTACCAGGATAAGGATTCTGTTTGCCCTATTTGAAGAAGATATATGTGTATGTGATCTTGCTGAGACATTAGGTATGACAGTTTCTGCCGTATCTCATCAGTTGAAAACCTTGAAGCAAGCGAAGCTCATTGGTTCTCGCCGCGAAGGAAAGCAGGTCATATATTTCCTTGCGGATGATCATGTCAGGACGATTATCGGGACCGGGCTTGAGCATCTCGAAGAGAGCTACCATAGATAAAATTTTTTAGGAGAAAGAAGGAACCCATTATGAAGAAGAAATTTGCCTGTGAAGTTGACTGTGCAGCATGCGCTGCAAAGCTTGAAGATGCGATTAAGAAGGTCGATGGCGTTGAGGACTGTAATGTGAATTTTCTTACACAGAAGCTGACACTTGTAGCTGATGATGATAAATTTGATGAAGTGCTTGATGCTGTTATAAAGAAGGCAAAGCATGTAGAGCCTGATACTGTTATTACGGTGTGATATTTAGTTGGCGTGCAATTTATGAATATAGGTATAAAACCATGAAAAATATGACAAAAAAGCAGCGGAAAACTTTTATCCGTGTAATCATAGTCCTTATTATTTTTGCCGTCCTGATGATTCTTGATAAAACCGGGGCTTTAGACGGGATACCGCTGATTGTCAAATTTTTCCTGTTCTTTATACCTTATCTGATCATCGGCTATGATGTGCTGCTTGCCTCATTCAAAAATATTGCGCACGGGCAGGTCTTTGATGAGCACTTCCTCATGATGATTGCGACGCTGGCCGCCTTTGGACTGAGTTTGCTCGACGATGAGGCCTATGCTGAAGCACTTGCAGTCATGCTATTTTATCAGGTGGGCGAGCTTTTTCAGAGCATTGCTGTAGGAAGATCCAGGCAGTCCATTACCGAGATGATGAGCATCGCTCCGGAATTTGCAAATCTTGAAAAGGATGGCAAGGTAGAGGAGGTAGATCCAGAAGATGTGCATATTGGCGACATCTTTGTCGTGAAGCCTGGTGAGAAGGTTCCACTTGATGGGATCGTAATAGAAGGCGAATCCTTCTTAAACACTGCTGCACTTACCGGAGAATCCGTTCCGAGAAAGGCTTCTAAAGATGATGAGGTGATTTCAGGCTGCGTCAATGGAGAAGGCACGCTTCGCATAAGGGCGATAAAGGAATACGAGGATTCTACAGTTGCGAAAATTCTTGATCTCGTCGAAAATGCATCGTCTAGAAAGGCCCGACTTGAGCAGTTCATCACGAGATTTGCAAGGGTATATACTCCTATAGTCACAATCGGTGCCGTCGCACTTGCAATACTTCCGCCAATATTTGGAATCGGCGGTCTTACCTGGGCAGATTCCATCAGGCGTGCCTGTAATTTCCTTATAGTTTCCTGTCCTTGCGCCCTTGTGATTTCGGTTCCACTTGGATTTTTTGGAGGCATCGGCGCTTCGTCGAAGTTTGGAGTTCTTGTTAAAGGGAGCAATTATCTTGAAGCTGTTGCAGGACTTTCAACAATGGTCTTCGACAAGACTGGAACGCTTACAAAGGGTGAATTCAAAGTACAGAAAGTTCTTCCAGAAAAGGATTTTTCAGAGCAGCAGGTCCTTGAGCTAGCGACACTTGGTGAAGGCTATTCAAATCATCCTATTGCAAAGTCCATTCGTGAAGCCTATGGCGACACAGCAGGGCTTGATTTCGGCAGACTTTCAGATTCAAAAGAAGAGGCTGGTCACGGCATAAATGTCCTTCTTGATGGAAAAGAGCTTCTGGTCGGAAACATTAAGCTTTTAAATGCACATGATATTAATGCTAAAGAAAGCACAGAAAACGGCACGATTGTCTATGTAGCATTTGATAAAAAATTTGCAGGCTGCATAGTGATAAATGATACCGTAAAAGACGGGGTTATCGAAGCAATCACTGGCCTTAAGGCGGCAGGCGTAAAGAAAAATGTAATGCTGACAGGCGACAGAAAGAGTGCTGCAGAAGCTGTCGCCGCAGAAATTGGTATAGATGAAGTTCATAGCGATCTTCTTCCACAGGACAAGGTAAGCGTAGTGGAATCCCTGCTTTCTGAAACTGAAAAGACCGGAAAGAAGCTTGGCTTTGTCGGTGACGGAATAAATGATGCACCGGTTCTCATGCGTGCAGATATAGGTTTTGCGATGGGTGCAATAGGAAGTGATGCTGCAATCGAAGCCGCAGACATAGTCCTCATGGATGACGACATCAGAAAGATTCCAAAAGTCATCCGAATCGCAAAGCATACGATGAACATCGTAAGAGCAAATGTCACCTTCGCTCTTACAGTAAAGCTTCTCATTATCGTGCTTTCAATTTTCGGTCTCGCCTCGATGTGGGCAGCAGTCTTCGGTGATGTCGGTGTCACAGTAATCTGTATCATCGCTTCGATGACGATCCTGGGGAAGAAATACTAAAAATTATCCGATGCGACTGCTGATGAATACCAGTGCAAATCCAATTGCAGCACCGATGATATTTAGCTTCACATCCTTTGTTTTGATGACATGTGGCAGGAGCTCAAGGAATACAATATAAATAATCATGCCGAGAGCGATGCAGACTAAGATGCTTACCACGGTCTCATTCAGGTGGCCGCTTACGAGCTGCATGATGATTCCGCCGACAAGGGTGGAAAGGGTGACAGATGAGAGCACTGCGATGTGCTTTGATTTGCATTCCTTTTCCATTGTCGATTCTATGAGCATTCCCATCGGGATGTTGTGCAGGGCGATTCCAATAGCAAAAATGATGCCCTGTCTCGTGGAGGCAAGGGAGAGGCTGTAGACGGTCATTCCTTCTACGATATTATGTAAAATCACGGCCAGTGAGGATATCATGCCGATGTGCACGGTGTTTTCCTGCTCGTGATTTTTTTCATTATCTTCGTGATCTGGTACGAATAAATCGAGGACTTTCAGGATTCCAACACCTGCTGCAACGAATACGATTGAAAGGATTATACCTATAGATTCAGATGATTCGATGACATCAGGCATGAGGTCCACTACCATCAGCGTAAGCAGTGCGGCAAGCGCCATGGCGATTGAAAGATGTTCGATTTTTTCTGTATTATGCGAAAGCTTTATTACAATAGCTCCCACAAGTATTGAAATTCCTGCAAGGAATGTGATAAAAAGTTCCATATGTGTTCTCTCCATTAAGGACTGGAAAAATAATTATTTTTGATGTAGCTTTTGTACTTTAACAAGATAATTATTAATTGTCAACAAATGTTAGGTATTATCGTTTCAGATTGTATTATTTTGAGACGGGTGTTATTATTCTAATGTTGTGCAATTAATAAAACAGACTTGTAAAATAATAAATAAACAGGGAGGATTCCATGAAGAAACTAAAAATCACATATAATGCGCCGGCGGTGCTTACATTCGTGCTTCTGTGCGTACTTGTTCAGATTATCAGCATGGTGACGGGCGGGGCAAGCACAAGGCTTCTGTTTACAACATATCATTCGTCTCTAAAAAATCCGCTAACCTATGTGCGGTTTTTCACGCATATATTCGGACACAGCGGCTGGGATCATCTCTTTGGAAATGCAGCCTATCTGCTGCTTCTAGGTCCTATGCTTGAGGAGAAATATGGTTCGAAGGTCATAATAGAGACCATGTTCATCACGGCAGCCGTGACCGGAATCATTAATTATATTTTCTTCCCGAATGTTGCACTCTGCGGTGCGAGCGGCGTTGTATTTGCTTTTATTATCCTTGCGTCTTTTACAGGCTTTAGGGGCGGTGAGATTCCGCTTACCTTCATTCTTGTCGCTGTAATCTACATCGGGCAGCAGGTGGTTCAGGGTATTACCGTAAATGATAATGTTTCCCAGATGGCGCATATCATCGGCGGCTGCACCGGTGCATTTATTGGATTTCTGCTGAATAAGAAGAGGCACTGAGATTTTCCTATTTGGTTAAGAATCAAAATAATTATTGTCTTCTACTGTTTGATAATTCGCATTTATTTTGATATAATAGTGATAATATTTTGATAATATTTTAGGAGGCGATATTATGATTCAGATAAGACCGGTTTCAGACTTAAGAAATAAATTTAGCGATATTGAAAATGAGGTAGAAACTGGAAATCCAGTATTTTTAACGAAAAATGGCTATGGTACCATGGTAGTGATGAGTATAAAGTCGTATTCGAACCTTATAGATCCGACTGAAATGGCTTTGGATGAAGCAGATTATCAGGCAGAGCATACTGAAAAAAGACTTTCTCATGAGGAGGTTTTTTCAAAAATTAGAGGAAGCCTAAAATGAAAATGGAATTTTCTTTTGATAATAATGTGTGTTGCTATTAATTATTATATATAGCTAAGGGGGAAGGAATTGATGAAAACCCCAATTACAAAGATAGAAAAACAGACAGACAATAGATTTTTAAATATGTATCACCTGAAGTTCACTGATAGGACAGGTGATGAAAGCAGGGATTACTTTTACTGCACGAGGCATGAGGACAAAGACATTCTTGTAAGAACCCATGACATGACGGCGCAGGGAATTTGCATTTACGCTGTGACAAAGGAAAAAGAGCCGAGGCTCGTGGTGATTCATGAATACAGGCTGCCTGTGGATTCATATATTTATTCGCTTCCTGCCGGGCTTATTGATGAGGGAGAAACGGCAGGCGAGGCAGCAGCCCGCGAGATGAAAGAAGAGACGGGCTTTGATTTTACCGAATATAAGGGTGGAGAATCATTCTGCAGGAATTCTTTCCTTCTTGCCCCTGGTTTTTCCGATGAACCTGGACAGGCTGTATTTGGCACTGTAGATGGTCTTGACGGAAAGCCGCAGAATGAGAGCACAGAATGGATAGAGACAATGCTTGCTACAAAAGATGATGTAAGAAGGATTCTTTCAGAGGAAAAGGTGTCGGTCCGTGCAGCGTTTCTCATGTTTAATTTCTTAAATAGTAATCCAGATGAACCGTTCAGATTTCTGGAATGCAGATAAAAATTAAGATACTTTTCCAAAACTCGAAAAATATCGGGATGTGGAAAAGTTTTTTTATGTTGGCATTAATAGAACTGTGCAAAAACGCTTGCACCTACTACAGTGAGTAAGCCTGACAAGGAATTAAAGGAACTGATTGATCCATTGAATGAAGGGTTAAAGCATGAGCAGTATGTAACAAGCCTGATCAATGGGATCTACAAGGCAGCAAAGGAAGTTGATGATTTCCGCACAATGCAGTGCTTTGACTGGTTCGTAAAGGAACAGGGCGAGGAAGAGAAAAATGCTGATGATCTCATCAAGAAATTCGAGCTTTTCGGCCATGATCCAAAAGGACATTATGCATTAAATCAGGAGCTTCTTGCAAGGGTTTATACAGCACCTTCGCTTGTACTTTAATTCAGTAATTACACAATATGATCAATAAAACCGGGCAGCTTATACGATTGTTCATAAGCTGCCCCGGTTTATTTTGCCTTATTATTTTATACAATATATGTTGATTAGTGGCCTAAATCTCTAAAAAAATTTAGATGTAGAACACTAATCGATTATGCCATCTTCTTTATCTGCTTCTTGATGGCTTTGAAGGTCTGGTCAGAGATGTCGTGCTCGACCTTGCAGGCATCGTCAAGCGCGGTGTCGCTGTCAACACCGAGCATCTGGAAAAATACGGTGAGCGTCTTGTGGCGGTCGTAGATTTTGGAAGCGATTTCCATACCGGAATCTGTAAGGGTAATGAAGCCGGACCTGTCCATCGTAATATATCCATTTTCGCGGAGATGCTTTACTGCAGTGCTGACAGAAGGCTTTGAGACATTGAGCTTTTCAGCGATATTTACAGATTTGATATAGCCTCTTTCCTCTTTCAGCATGAGCATAGCTTCAAGGTAATCTTCTGCAGACTTATGTATTTCCATTGCCATAATATAACCCCCAGGTGTTAGAGAAATAAAAATTTTCTAATAATAGTTAGGATTATATCACGATGATTAGATTCTATCAAGAATACAAAACTTTAAATATGATTAATTTCCAGCAGCCGTTTTGTTCTTGCGTATTCCTAATTTCATAACTACAACATATTGTATATGACTATAATAAATAATAAGAATGTCTAATTTAGCCTTGACAAAGCGGATTGTATGTAATATTATGCAAAAGAAATTAGTTAAATATAATATTATTTATAAATGCGTATTTATGTATAGCTTAGTCAAAATATAATAATACACATATATAAAAATATAGAAACAACTTCTATAACCTGACAGACATAAATATTGATTTGGAGGCAATGTATGGGAAGTTTAATACCACTTGCGATGTGTAGCGCCGGCGACAAAGTAATGGTTTCTGAAGTGTCAGGACGGCCTGATGTGAAGAAGCATCTCGAGGATCTTGGCTTTACAGAAGGAACACAGGTGACCCTGGTTTCAAGCCACAATGGTGACATGATTGTAAAGATCAAGGAATCGAAGCTTGCCGTTACAAGAGAAATGGCTGGGAAAATCAAGGTCGCACTTGGAGCGTAAACATAAAGGTGCAGTTAATCAACATACATTAACAGGTTGCATAATTGATTTAGAGACTTGGAATAAGCTCTGAGTCTTTAATATAGAAAATAAGCAGTAACTCATTGCTCTATGTGGCAGGGGAACTGCTTAAGAGAAAGGAAAGTGAGTAATATGAAAACACTCAGAGACGTGCCGGTTGGCGCAACATCTACCGTCGTAAAGATTCATGGCGAAGGCAAGACAAAGAGAAGAATCATGGATATGGGCATCACCAAAGGAACCGAAATCTATGTGCGGAAGGTAGCACCTCTTGGCGATCCTGTAGAAGTAACGGTAAGAGGCTATGAGCTTTCGCTCAGAAAGGCTGATGCAGATATCCTGGAGATGGCATAAACCTGGACAAAATATCCAGAAAGAAAAAGTATATTTTTTTGTAAATGAGTTAGATAAATATAATAAAACTAAACCATTTACAATTAATAATATAAAAATCAAATTCAAATTGTAATGAGATAAAAATTGATATTTGCATCAAATATCCGATTTTATCAGGAAAGAAGGAGAAAGCGAATGGAAATAAAGATTGCCCTGGCAGGTAACCCGAACTGCGGCAAGACCACGTTATTCAATGATCTTACAGGCAGTACCCAGTACGTTGGTAACTGGCCAGGCGTTACTGTCGAAAAAAAGGAAGGTAAATTGAAAGGGCACAAGGATGTAATTATCCAGGATCTGCCCGGAATTTACTCACTGTCACCTTATTCACCAGAGGAAATTGTTTCAAGAAATTATCTTGTAAATGATAAGCCGGATGCCATCCTGAATATTATCGATGGCACAAACATCGAGAGAAACCTTTATCTTACTACGCAGCTCATTGAAATCGGACTTCCTATGGTAATCGTAGTAAATATGATGGATCTCGTCGAGAAGAACGGCGACAAGATTGATTTTGACAAGCTGTCTCAGGAGCTTGGCGTAAAGGTCATGAAGATGAGTGCGCTTCATTCAGATGGCTGCATGGATGCAGTTGAGGAGTGTCTGAAGCTCGCAAGGGAAAAGAAAGCGCATGATCTTCCGCATGTATTCACTGGTTCGGTCGAGCATGCGATTGCGCATATTGAGGAATCAATCGAGAATATCGTTCCTCCTGAAAATCTCCGCTGGTATGCCATCAAGGTCTTTGAAAGGGATGAAAAGGCTCTTGAAAATGTATATTTCAGTGATGACCTGAAAAAGCATCTTGAGCAGCACATTGAAGACTGCGAAAAGGAAATGGATGATGATGCGGAATCCATTATCACAAACCAGAGATATACGTATATCAATGAATTGACCGCAAAGGCCGTTGTGAAGAAAAATGCAGGCTCAAAAGAACTTACAATTTCCGATAAAATCGATAAGGTTGTTACAAACAGATGGCTCGCACTTCCTATTTTTGCAGGCATTATGTTCCTTGTATATTATGTTTCTGTAACAACCCTCGGCGGCTGGCTCACAGACTGGACGAATGATGTGCTGTTTGGCACATGGATCACAAACGGTGCCACTGCAGGACTTGAAGCACTGGGCGCTTCTGATGTTGTAATTGGACTTATTGTTGATGGTATTATCGGTGGTGTCGGTACCGTCTTGGGCTTCGTTCCACAGATGATCTTACTTTTCCTCTGCCTTGCCATCCTTGAGGATTCAGGCTATATGGCCAGAGTAGCCTTCATCATGGACAGGGTGTTCAGAAGATTCGGTCTTTCAGGAAAGTCATTCATTCCTATGCTTGTCGGTACAGGCTGCGGCGTTCCTGCAATTATGGCTTCAAGAACAATCGAGGATGAGAAGGACAGAAGAATGACCATCATGCTCACGACCTTCCTTCCTTGCGGTGCAAAGACAGAAATCATTGCAATGATTACACTTGCCTTCTTCCCGCACAGCAAATTTATTGCACCGGGTATGTATTTCCTTGGCATTGCAATCGTCATTTTCTCGGGTATCGCACTGAAGAAGACAAAGTATTTCTCAGGCGATCCTGCACCATTCGTTATGGAGCTCCCTGCATACCATGTTCCTACTGTAAAGGGTGTGCTCATTCATGTATGGGAAAGAGCAAAGGCCTTCATTATCAAGGCTGGTACAATCATCTTCACAGTATGTATCATCCTCTGGTTCCTGATGCACTTTACACCATCATTCCACTATGTTGATGATGTTGAAGTCAGCCTTCTTAAGTACATCGGTGTTGGTCTTGCATGGATCTTCAAGCCGCTTGGCTTTGGTACATGGCAGGGTGCCGTTGCATCTGTTTCAGCAGAGGTTGCAAAGGAGCAGGCAACAGCAACACTCGGCATGCTTGCACATGCAGCCAGTGATGGAGAAGCAGATGTCGCTTCGTCAATCTTCCAGCTCTTTGGCGGAAGCAAACTTGTAGGTATGAGCTTCCTTCTCTTCAATATTTTCGATGCACCTTGCCTTGTTGCCATTGCAACGGCATTCCGTGAACAGGGTACAAGAAAGTGGGGCTGGATTACATTTGGCTTCCAGATGATGATTGGCTACTGCCTGTCACTCTGTGTATACCAGATTGGCTCATACATTGCAGGCGGCGGCTTTGGCGTAGGCACGGCAGTTGCCATTGCACTCGTCGTAGCAGCGGTCTACTTTATCTTCAGGCCGGCAAAGAAATATTCAGCCGTAGGGCAGCCGGTCGGCGCCTGAAAATAATACAGGGGCAGCAGGAATGTTGCGAGTACAACTTATCAAATTTCTGATGAAATGAGTTGATTTTTAATCGTACAAATAGGTATATTAAGGTAAGCAGAAATATATAAAATCAGCAAGATAATAAGCTGCCATTAGGCAGTGAGATTATCTTGCTTTCAGGTACGGGGTGATTAACCACGTACCTGAAGAGCCGCAAAGCGGCGATTTTATAGCGAGCAAATAGCGTAGCGTTTGCGAGCTAAATTAACGAGTTATTGTACGGACATTTGGAAAGGAGAGCAAAATGATAGCAGACATCATAATCGTTGGTCTTGTGGCAGTCGCCTTGTTCTTCTCGATCAGGCAGATTAGGAAAAACGGAACCTGCGACTGCGGAACTTCTGGTGGCTGCAGCGCCTGTGGTGGGAGCTGTTCCCACTGCAAGGAAGAAGCGGAAGAAATGAAAAAGCTTCAGGAGTTTAGAAAAAAGAAAGCAGAGTCGCAGAAAGCGGTTTCATAATCTGTACAGGCATTAAAGGTGGTGCTCCATTTGAATGTTGGAGCACCATTTTTAAAAATCATAATTAGCAATATCTTATTATTATAAATTAGCTTTAATAAAAGGTATTCAATATGAACATTCTATATGGAAAAATGGAAGATGTAAAGAATCTTGCAGAGACAAGCTTCTAGGTTTTTATTCACAGTTTGGATTTGTGGATGAAGGGATGTCAGAATCCACTCATGGTAATGTAAAGTGGAACCAGATGCGGTTGACATTTTGATGAATGTTTTGAAAACAGTAAACGACAGTAAACCAAATAATGATTTGAGATCATATATGGAAAATATAAATTTTGGAAAATTAACAGGCATCGGGGTTGGACCGGGAGATCCTGAACTAATGACGTTAAAGGCAATAAATGTAATAAAAAATAGCGATATTATCGCTTTTCCTGGAAAATCAAAGGATGAAAGCATGGCGTTTGGCATAGCCGAAAAAGCAGTTCCTGAAATAATAGAAAAGGAATTACTTGCCATCGATCTTCCTATGACAAAGGATACGAAAAGACTAAGAAAAAACCATGAGAATGCTGCATTAACTATTGAAAAACATTTGAAGGCAGGAGAAAATATCGCATTTCTGACACTTGGAGATCCAGCGTTTTATTCTACGTTTTCCTATATTAAAGACATAGTAAAAAGAGATGGCTTTGACACTGAGATAATAGCCGGGGTTACGTCATTTAACGCAGTTGCAGCGAAGCTTAATATACCTATTTCTTTGGGAAATGAGTCTGTTTTGATTCTTCCAGGGCTTGATGAAGAAGATGCCATTTTCTCTCAATCACATAATCTTCCAGACAATATCATTATCTTAAAAGCTGGAAAGAATGCAGGAAAAATCCGTGAAGTTCTAAAATCAGCAGGCTATTCAGCTGCCATGATATCTAACTGCGGGCTTGAGAACGAAGAAATATTTAATAATATTGATGCAATCCCTGACAATGCCTCTTATTTTTCATTAATTATTGCAAAGAAGAACTATATGGGATACAATTCCCCTTCAGCATTACATTGACATAGAACGCATTGTCCTTTACAAAGAATGATGCTGAGCCGCCGTAGTATTCTGCGGTGGCTTTTATTGATTTGAGGCCGGTGCCGCTGCCTTTTAAGCCAGTAGGAATCTGGTAAGCAGAAAAATCATTTTCTTCATTCCTATCAGAATGCTGGATCCATTTTTTACTTTTATTTTCGCAGCTATTTGAAGAGACAATATATAGTTCACTGTCGTACAGGAAAGAAATATTGAGGTTTATGAATCTCTTTTCAGACGGAACTTTAGAAGCAGCAGAAATAGCATTTTCCAAAATATTTCCTACAACGCTGCAAAGGTCAGTCTCATCAATTGGCAGTTCTTCGGGTATGGAAAACACGAAATTTGTCTTTATAGCATTTTCTTCTGCCTTGAGATTGTAGAAATTAAGCACGGCATTTAATGCAGGATTTTTGCAGAAAAGCTTTGTTTTATTTTCTGGGAGGCTTTCTTCGTATTTTTCAAGATATTTCTGAATTTCATATAGATCTCCATCATCTGCAAGGCCTTTTAGTACATGAATGGACTGGCGGAAATCATGCCTTGTCTTTGCAGATTCTTCAAGGTATTTCTGCTGAAGGATAAACGCATCTTTCTGCTGGGAAAGGATAATATTTTGTTCTCTTATTTTTATGGTATCCAGGAACCCGCGCACGATGAAGTAAAATGTAATGCTTAATGCAATCAGGGTTAAAAGGCATAATGACAGCACACCCCAGTAAGTCAATGCCACATTGTGAAAATGCAGGGTTTCATAATAATGGGGTACGAAAATAAGATTAATGGTCAAAAATACGATTGAGATAAAAGAGGTTCCAAGCCAGATTTTGGGATTATCATATTCATCAATAAGAAAGCTTCCATATTTTGACATTGGATAGTACAGTAATATCATAGCAATGAAGCCAAAAATAAGCCGGATGACAGTGGCTTCAAAGCTTATGTGATTGATATCTCCTGTGGGGTGTAATGCGGCATCTATGCCATTTGCAAAATTACAGGTAAAAGAAAATATTGCGGTAGTATATAACAAAACGCTTATGGATTTGCTGATATGAACCTTTAAGCTGTAGTGATAGGCCAAAAATGCAAATATCAGAATTGGAAGAAAAATGGAATGATAGCTGGTATCGAAATTATTATCAACGAAAATAGCAAGAAAAATGAAGCCCATTACAAAAAGACATACATGAAAAACATTTATTTTCCATGAATATTTCATTTTATTCTTCATAGGAAAAAGGCAGGTGAGAGCTGCTGGAAGTAAAATTAAATATGAGAGTATTTCCTGAAGCAAGTCTGAATTCATGCATCGTCTCCGGCGTTTATTGATTTATGCCTTAGTTTGATAAAAATGTAATTCTGTCTGATTTGATTTATCTTCGTGAAATTCTTGATATTAATTGGAAGTGCAATGTCATTATTAAGTACACAAAGATTGTTTTCAAAGCTCTTTATATAGTCCATATTTATCAGAATCCCTCTGTTGATCAGCAGAAATCTTTCGTCGCTTTTTAAGGATGCATGCGTTTCTGAAAAAGGAATGCGGGATTTATATTTCCGGCCATCAGTTTTTGTAATAATAGAATAATGGGCATTGCTTTCGACACAAAGAATCTCAGAAAAAGGAAGATTATACTCTTTCCTTTCAGAAATGAAAGAGAAGAAATTCTCATCTTTCATGCCAAGTTTTCTGATATCGTCTAATAAATGAATGACGACCGTTTCAAGCTCTTTTGTGTCATCAGGTTTCTTCAGATAATGATAGGCATGAACATTAAAAGCTTCAGGCATAAAATCAGTGCTTTCGGTCAGAAAAACAATAAGGATGGCAGTATCTAATTCACGGATTTTCTTTGCTGTTTCAAGTCCGTCCAGTTCCTTCATAAAAATATCAAGAAAGACTACGGTATATAAATATGGGCGGAAATCTTCTAAAAAATCCTCTCCACTTTCAAAGTCAGAAACATCAACCTTGATATGCTTATTTATTGAATAGTTTTTAATAATTGATGAAAGATGATCTCTTTCATTTTTCACATCATCTACAATAGCAATATTCATATTATTATCAAAAACAAATTATGTTAAAAAAGTACTAGACTATTTTATCATAGTTAATCAATAAAAGAATAGTATTTAATTTTATGCCACAATTTTGCCACTCGTGCCAACTAATAGATTTTTTCTCCATACGATTTTAAAATACTTATTATGTGTGTTTGAGATGAAGGAGTGGAATGAATGAAGAAAGACAGTTTAGCAAAGGATATTCTTCGCCAGATTATCATCATCGTTATTGCAGTGCTTATAAACTGTGGCGGCGGTGTGTTAGCTACGCGGTTTTCATTTCCTTTCTGGTGTGATTCCCTGGGGACTGTTTTTGCGGCCTATCTTCTTGGGCCTGTCAGCGGTGCCATTATCGGTGCCGGTTCCATTATCATCTCAAGTTTTATTTCCGGCTCATTCGGTATTTATTTCATTACAAGCATTGCAATTGGTTTAATCGTTGGCTTTGCGGCCAGAAAAAAGATGTTTGAAACCTTCTTTGGTTCCATGAGCATCGCTACGATTCTTACTTTTGTTTCGATGGGCGTTTCTCTACCACTGAATTTCATTACGACAAAAGGAATGACGACAAATGTCTGGGGCGATGCCGTAATAAATTATTTAGACGAGCAGGGGCTTGGTGTCACGAGATTTATTATCGGCCAGTATTATCTTGATTTCGTTGACAAGACGCTCGCAGTGCTGATACTTCTCGCTGCGATTCATGGATATAGATACATAAAAGAAAAGCTGAAGAACAATAAGCTTTTTAACAGGAGAATAAGCAAAAAGACAGTTGCTGCAGCGCTGCTGATCTTATTTTCTTTTTCTTCATTTATCACATTATCAGGTACTGTCTATGCATCAGGAGTGACAGATTCTTCGGCAGAAGAAAATACTTCAGATGCCAATGCTTCAGAAGAAACAGAGAGTACTGCTGCAGAGACATCCTTCAGCACGGACTATAGTTCATATGTGCAGACCATTTATGACAATACGAACGGTCTTCCATGCGGCGAGGCAAATGATATAGCGACTACAAATGATGGTATTCTCTGGGTTGGAACCTATGCCGGTCTTTACAGATATAATGGCAGGGCATTCACTCATATGGATTATGATTCTGTCAAGAATGTAAACTGCCTTTACACGGATCTTGAAGGTAGGCTCTGGATTGGCGCAAATGATAATGGTCTTTCCATCGCAATAAATGAAAAAATTTCAAACGTCATTACAAGTGACAATGGCCTGCCGTCTGACTCTGTCAGAAGCATTGGCGGCGGACAGAATGGTATCTATTACGTAGGTACATCCCAGGGCCTTGCCCTCGTATCTCTTGCCGGAGGCCTTCATATCATAAAGACTTTCGATACCATAGCAGATGTCATATCAATTGATACGGATAACAGCGGACGCGTAGCCTGTGTTACTTCAAGTGGCAAATTATATTATATTACTGACGGCTCGAATATAAGGAATGTCCTTGAAAATCCTGACAGCCAGTTTACTTCAGTAAAATTCACAGACGATGGCAGACTTCTTGCAGGCACAGCCGGCAATACGCTTTTTACTTACAGCATCTCAGATAATAATGTTCTCTCGCAGGGCAGTGTTATGACACTTTCCGGCATAAAGCAGATTAATGCTATATATCCAATAGAAAATGAAGATGATATTTTTGTCGTTTCAGATGAGGGAATTGGTTATCTTGATGGAGAGAATGGCTTTGTTCTGCTAAAAACCGGAGCCTTTACAAATTCCATTGAAGCTATGACAATGGATTATCAGGGAGATCTTTGGTTTGCGTCCTCCCGTATGGGACTTATGAAGATGGCATATTCAGGCGTTACTGACCTGTTTCAGGCAGCAGGTCTTCCTGAAAATGTCGTAAATACGGTATACAAATGGAGTGGGTATCTATATATAGGAACAGACACAGGTCTTTATATCATGGACAGTAATACCTATTCCATAGTACAAAATGAAATCACCGCAGCTCTGGACGGCGTCAGGATCAGGTGCATTTTTGCTTCAAGTGTAAATGCATTATGGATATGCACCGATGGAAGGGGAGTTATTCGCTTAAACAATGCTGGAGAAATCACTACGATAGATAGTACCAGTGGACTGTTTGGAGATAAGGCAAGAGTAGCCATTAAATACGGTGATGGAATTGCCGTTGCAGGTAATGGCGGTATAAGCCTTATTAATGAAGATGGCAGCATAGATAATACGATAGTAACAAGTCAGGGCGCCGAAAAAATACTCTGCCTCACTGCGCTTTCTGATGGAACTTTATTAGCCGGTACGGATGGAGATGGCATTGCAGTTGTAAGGGATGGGAAAATTTCAAAATACATTACTAAAAAAGATGGAATTTCTTCAAATGTCATCTTAAAGCTTCCAAAGTACGAAAAAAATGTATTTGCTGTTACAAGTAACGGAATATGCTATTCTAATGATGGGATTAATTACTATGAGGTTACGAATTTCCCATATTCAAACAATTACGACATCTGTTTTGATAAGAATGGAAGTGCGTTTATTATCGGAAGTTCAGGAATCTATGTCACAGCTGTTGAAAACTTAATCAATAATACAAAAGATATGATTACAGAGCTCTGGAATGCAAACCAGGGTTTTACCTATGCACTTACAGCTAATGCATACAATTTCCTTGATGCCGATGAAAATTATTATGTGTCATCAAATCATGGAATTTATGAGTTCAATCTTTCTACATTTTCTGGAGATTATCACACCTATAGAATCAGCGTTCCAAAGGTTAATGTAGACGGAAGGTCTTATAATCTTGAAAACGGCATGCCATTTACTATTTCAAGGGATGCAGGCAAGGTCACTCTTTCGCCGGAAATAATCAATTACTCTACAGAGAATCCATACATTACATACACGCTAAAAGGTTTTGATAAGAAGACATATGAGATGCTGCTTTCTGAGCTTTCAGAAATAAGCTACAACAATCTTCCTGCAGGCAGATATACATTTACGATCTCTGTATTAGGCCGGGACAGGGAAACAGAGATTGAGCAGGCAAAAATGGTCTTCATAAAAGAGAAATCCCTGTATGATGAAAATTATTTTTATTTTTACTTCTTTGGAATCGCAGGAGCGAGCATAGCATGGTTTACATGGCTCATCTTCCGCACCCAGGTTGGCAGAACCTTGAAGATGCAGATGAAAGAGGTTGAAATCGCAAAGAAACAGGTTCAGATGAGTAATGATGCGATTCTTACGATTGCAAAGACGCTTGATGCAAGAGACGAAAGGACAAGCAAGCATTCTGAAAGAGTTTCTGAGTATTCTGTCATGATTGCCAGAAAGATGGGATTTTCAGAAGCAGAGTGCGAGAATCTCAGGAAGGCAGCACTTCTTCATGATATTGGAAAAATCGGTGTTCCTGATGCGATCTTAAATAAGCCGGCAAGACTTACAGATGAAGAGTATGACATTATGAAGACGCATGTTACGAAAGGCGCTGAGATCCTTAAGAACTTTACTGGCATAGACCATGTTGTGGAAGGTGCCCTTTACCATCATGAGCGGTATGATGGACATGGTTATGTGACTGGCCTTAAGGGTAAAGACATTCCTCTATACGGCAGGATCATAGGTGTCGCAGATGCATTTGATGCCATGACTGCGAACAGGGTATATAGGAAACAGCTAGACATAGATTTTGTTCTTGAAGAGCTTGTCCGATGCAGCGGCACGCAGTTTGACCCTGAAATTGCTGATATCATGATTGCCCTGGTAGTAAGTGGTGAATTAAATATCGAAGAAATTTATCACAGCAAGGAAAAGAAAGAAGGGGATGAATCATGAAAAAAAGACCAATGTTCATTATTACTGCAATAGTGGTTTTATGTATGATCATTGCCAGTGCATTTTTTTCCATGGGGAATTCAGAGAAGAATGAAACGAAGAGCAAGGTCAAGGTTGGCTTCGTCTATGTAGGTGATAATGCGACCCCTTATACCAACAATTTCATCCGTGCGGAACATGAGCTTACATCAGAATATGGTGATGAGGTCGAGATTGATACCATGGCAAATGTCAGCGAGGCAGATGGAAAAACGGCAATACAGAAGCTCGTTGATGATGGCTGTGACATTATCTTTACGACAAGCTATGGCTATGGAGAGGCCGCTAAGGAAATTGCGTCTGAGAATCCGGATGTCCAGATCTGCCAGGCTACATGTTCAAATGCAAATGAAGATCCAGTTCTTTCAAATTATCATACCTTCATGGGAGAAATTTATGAAGGAAGATATGTATCCGGTGTAATAGCAGGCGAAAAGATGAAAGAACTGATTGATGACGGCACGCTCTCAGAGAAAGATGTTGTCATTGGATATGTAGGCGCATTCCCTTATGCTGAAGTTATTTCCGGATATACTGCATTTTTCTTAGGTGTGAGGTCAGTTGTTCCAGAAGCTACAATGAAAGTAAAATATACAAATGCATGGTCTGATTATGCAATAGAAAAGAGAATGGCAGCTGAGCTTATTGATGAGGGCTGCGTTCTCATTTCACAGCATTCAGATACCATCGGCCCGGCAGTGGCCTGTGAAGAGGCAAGAGCAGAGGGCAAAACTGTATATCATGTGGGCTATAACCAGAGCATGACCTCAGTTGCGCCGACGACGTCACTGGTAAGCTCCCGAATCAACTGGAATCCATATATTACTGGTGCAGTGAAAGCAGTAATGAATAATGAGAGAATCGAAGATGTCGTAAAGGGAAATGTCAATGGCAATGATATCGGTGCTGGTTTCGACCGGGATTGGGTACAGATTGTCGAAATCAATGAAGCGTTGGTCTCAAAAGAAACAGAAGAAAAAGTAAATACAATTATTGATGAATTTAAATCTGGTGATGTTGCCGTATTCAAAGGGGATTATACCGGAGTGGATCCATTTGATGATACGGATACGATAGATCTGTCGAAGGGCTATATCGAAAATGAAAAGGCATCTGCTCCATCATTTCACTATGTTCTTAAAGATGTGATAGAAGTAGAGGATTAATTTTTAAGAAAGGCATCAAAGATGGACAAAAAAGTTGTACGTATCAGCACAGGAGGTTTCCTTGCTATTTCTATTAGAGAATCATTAAAAAAGAAAGATATAGAAGTAATAGAAATTGAGCCATCCATCCTGGCACTTGAAGCAAAAAGGGATGCGGCAAATATTTTTATTGTGCTTCCTGGCGATTATACTTCAGGCATCTGTAAAGGTTGCAAGTTCCGGGATGGAAGGCATAAGCCTGCTTGCGAAAGAAAAGCCAGACTTGATCCTGCTTGACTATGAAATGCCGGTTGTGAATGGTGATACTGTACTTCAGATGCTGAATGGAAGTACAGAGACAAAGGATATACCAGTTATTTTCTTAACTGGAAAAGATGACAAGGCAACCGTAATGAAGCTTCTTCAATTAAAGCCAAGCGGATATCTTCTGAAGACGCTTTCACCTATGGAGATTCATTTAGCTGTAGATGATTTTATGGCAAAAAATATTATAGATAACGCATAAATTTTTTCTGGATCTTGGAAAATAAGAATATTCAGGTAAGTATTATGAAAAGACGAAGACCATTTGACAAAATTATATATGGCTAATTATATACAATAATAATTGTCTTTATTTTTATCATGATTGCATTTGCAATTAAGTCAAATAAAAATTCTGACAGTCCATATGAGAAAGTTTCACTGTGGGAAAAGGGCTGGATATTAGAGACCCCGGATGGAAAGAATAAATCCGTCACAATTCCAACAGAAAAAGTAGATACTGCTGAATTCAAAATAAAAACGGTTATTCCGCATAATCTTGCATCAGATGACTATCTTTTTGTATGGGTAAACAATCAGGAAATAACAGTAACTGTAAATGGATCACGAATATATTCTTATACGCCTCAATATGAAAAATACATAAATACAGATCTTGCGGCAGAGCAGTATCGCAGTAAATCAGAATCAGATCGGTTTTATGATAGATTTTCCGATGTATGTTTCGGTAATTTACTGTGCGATAACTCTCATTGATATTATATTCAGGGACAAGGTATTATTTGAGAAGATAAAGGTGACAGTTATTGCTGCGGCAGTGCTTGCGATAAGCGGCATCCTGAATTCAATCTTTTATTATATTACGGGATATACGGGCACTTTTCTTCCACCAGGAATCGTATTTTTTACAATTGTGACAGAGATTCAGAATTCTGCAGACGTAATGAGGACGGTTAAAAAGGAAATTGAGTTTGATTCTTATAAAAAATCCCAGAAAAGCCTGCTTGCATCAGTGTCACATGAAATCCGGACACCGATTAATGCTGTTCTTGGCCTTGATAAAATGATCATAAAAGAGACCGGAGATGATAAGGTCAGGGATTATGCATTAGATATAAAAACATCTGGAGAGCTTCTGCTCTCACTCGTAAATGATATCCTGGAATTTTCCAAGATGGAGTCCGGGATCCTTCGGCTTGTACCAATCTTGAAGAACTTGGGGATATGGCAAGGAAAGGGAATTCGGAAAGCTTTGCCAGGATTGAGATGAGCACAGAAAAGCTGCTTTCTGACTACAGATCGCTGTCGGAATCAATTAATGATGTGCTTAGAATTAATGGTATAGGTAATAATACCGAAGGAAATACAAAGACGACACTACCGGAAATTTCAGAGAGTGAGCTAAAGGATGCCTATTCTGTGATTTTAGAAATGGCAGAAGCTTTTGATATTGATGGAATAAATGCTGTAGTAGAAAATCTTGAAGGATACAGGCTTTCAGATGCTGATAAAGAAAAAGTAAAGGCGATAAAACATAGTGTCAAAGAAGTAAATTATGAAGGTATTAAAAAAGCAATCAGATGATTGATTTTTTTACAATACATTTCATTCTTATTCATAAAACCATTGAGCAAAAAATCTACTTTGTGGTAAAATAAGACCGCAGTTTTTCAAAGACGTAGACGGCATGTGTTTTTTCAAAGGAGAAAGATATGGATTCGCTTGAATTTGTCTGGACTGATGGGATGAACGATGATTTTCGTAAGTTTTTTAAGGCTACCGAAGAATACTACGATGATGTAGTAGGAGGAGACAAGGAACTTGGCAAGCAATTTGTTCCGAACAATACTCCTGCACTTATTACCCAGGTTTTGATCGTGTATGTTTCTGAAAGACCTGTGGCATGTGCCGGACTGAAGAAGTATTCTGAGAGAGCTGTCGAGATCAAGAGAATGTGGGTAGAGCCAAAATACCGCAAGAAGGGCATTGCCACAGCAATGGTTGAGGAGCTTGGTAAAAAGGCAAAAGAACTGGGTTACAAGAAGATTATCATAGAAGCACACAAAAATATGACAGAAGCTATTAAGCTTGCATCAAAGTGTGACTTTGAAAAAATCGTAGCTTATCCGCCTTATGATCATTTCGAAAGATCAAATTGCTTCGCGAAAGCGGTGGCATAAAAATAAACCTGTCTGTCATATTTTGGCAGGCAGGTTTTTTTATGCATTAGCCGATCTGGTCGTTCTGGAAGTGCGAAAGATGCTCGTATGGAAGGATGAGGCGGCCTCTGTAGAGCCCGCAGTTATCGTTCATCAGGCTGTTATTTACCGCTGCGAACATGTTTACATTTACCTTTGAAAGGTCAAGATTCTGAAGGGATGAAACCCTGTCAATAGCATCATCAAAAATTGGGAACTCGCCGACTGGAATTGAAGAACGGCGGGTTCTGTTTTTTTCCTGAATTTTCTCATAGTTTGAATGATTTGCCATGCCGATTTCAGCATAATCATCCATGTCCTTTGTACGAAGCTGCATCTCCATGTAGTTTCTTGAAATATTATCAAAGAAGGTAATATGAAGTGAGCGGTAGCCGGAAGCTTTCGGATGCAGGATGTAGTCGCGGTAATATGGCTTTACTTCGTCTGAAAGCGGAGAATCGGAAAGATCCTGGCGCATAGATGAGGTCTCAGCAGTAAAGCCAAATTTCTCCATGAATTTCGGAAGGGTATTCGCAATCTCGTAGAGGTATTTGACCTCGACATCTTCCCTTTTTTCGCCTTCCTTTAGATGACATTCGGGGAAGGAAACGACGAACCGGTAGGCAATCAGATCCCTGAACCGGTTCAGACAATTTTTAATATCCGGAAGAGCGGGAAATGCCTTATTTTTTGTATAGAAATCATCTATGAACGAGACGATGTAGCCATTATATTTTTCTTCTGTGCGGATAAGAGATTTAATCCTGCCACGGAAGGTAAATGCGAGATATGGATACTCTTTCGTGAGATATTTATAAAAATTCAATATCCTCTGGGATTCTGAGGTAAGGAATTCATTATGCTCAAGAAGTTCGGTATACTGGATCAGAAAATTGCTATGATTCAGATCCATTATATTTTCATTTTTCTCGGCAGCCTTCTTCATGTCGTCGGAAAATTCGTGGAGAATACGGAGAACCGTATGACCATCGTATAAATAATCGTCAAGTTTAATCATTACAAAACCAAAATAACATCATTAGTGACAATATGTGGGAATATCAGCCTCTCCCCAACAGTAATTTTAACGGATTATTTCCGATGATTGCCATCGAAATAACAATTTATTATATATAGAAATGGAAATTATTTCAAGACGATTTCATGCGCTGTATATAAGTTTTTTGCAGTCCTGCAGGGAAATTTGTATTATTTTCCCAGCAGTCTTAAAATAAGCCTTCTTTCGAGTTCTGGCAGAACACCGAAGGTGTATGGAATATTCACCCTTTCAGTCCATTTGTGGGCATCACTTCCGTAGTCACCGATGTTGAGTGTCGGAATGGAAAGGTCTTTGATTTTGTCAATCGGGACCTTCATGGTACTTTCACATAGAGGGAAATTATTCTTAAGCACATCAATAGATGCTTCATCATCATCGATGGAAAGATAGCTCGAGTCTGAGAGAGAAGGATAATAATGCAGGATTCTGAAATCTATTTTTTTCTCAGATGAAACTTCATTCAGGACAGAAAATAATATATCATACAGCATTTGTCCATTTTTTGAAACAGCTTTGGCAGCTGATGGTTTTGAAGAAGTATTTCCTGCGCAGGCTACATTATGATTTTCTTCATATTTTACGCAGCAGTGTGGCACGAAAGGTGGTGCGTAATAGAGAACTACAGTGGGATCCGTAATCTTAGCTTCTGCCATAAGATAGCGGATTAATGCAATTGGCATCTCCCTTACATCAGTGCCATTATCTTCTTCATCGTTCTTTATCGCAGTCATTTTATTATGGAGAGATTCTTTAGAATCTCCAGAGCCTTTTATAGCTTCTTGGAAAAGTTCATCAAAGCTCATAATATTTACAGAAAATTCTCTCGGGCTATAAGGAAGGTGGTTCCTGCCATCGAAAATTTTCTGGTTCTGACGGGTCGTTTCGATGGCTTCGTTAACAGCTTCCTTTGCTGCATTTAAAAGCTCTTCTGTAATTTTCCCCATCGGTTTCTCATAGACAAAGTAATTAAAATAGAGAAAAGCTTCCTTTGAAGTCTGAACATTGTACCAGTCCTTCAAATCCTTCATTTTAAGGGCAATAGGAGGGCAGGCCATTTCACCTTTTGCGAGATCTGCAAAATCAGAAGAATATTCGATTTTTTCCATTAATTTTGTAGCAATTAGTGAAGCGTCAAGACCTTCAAAGCACTGCCCTACATGGGTTTCACGTCCTAATATATAGAAGCATGGCAGGATTTTTCCGCCCATCCCTGTATATATCGTAATTCCTGGATCATCCGGGTAAAGCTTTGTCGTAAAATCATTATTTAACGCACAGATAAAATCATATTTTTTTTCATCTCGCAGCGCCTTGAAGGCAGGCAGTGAGGTGATGATTCCTGTGTGGGCGTTTTCCTCTACAGGATTAAATGAAGCGACTATGTTACCGCATAGTTCTTCTGGATGTTCTGAAAATTCCTTCATCAAAACCATGAAGACACTGTCACCGCTCTTCATATCACTTGCACCGCGGCCGAAAAGAAAATCACCGCTTTCAAGATCATTTCTGATATCATCTGGGAGAGAGAGCTTCTTCATTTCGCTTAATAGTTCATCCGGTTTTGTTGCAAATTCTTTGAGTGGACCAAAATCATCAATTCCGACAGTGTCGATATGTCCGTGAACGAGAATTGTAGGAATTTTTTCGCCGGGTGCGAATTCCCTGCCGGTGCCATTTATGACAACAATGACAGAGCGCCTGTCAAGAGCATCTTCTGGAATTTTCTGAATGAGAATATTATTAGGATGTGCTTTGAAATATGGAAGAGACCTGAAATATTCCTCAATGAATAAGGCAATATCTTTTTCACCAGATGTGCCATTAATGCTTTTTATATTAATAAGTTTTTTCGTGAGGTCAAGGCATTTCTGATTTATCATAACTAAACTCCATTCGTCACTGCTGAAATATTATCTTCAGGCTTCTCCATTCATGAACATCCTGTCATTTACTTTCTTGATATGTTTTGAAAGCGCCAGGCGCGCAAAATCGTATTTCTGCTTTTTTATATATGAAATAATTTCTTTGTGCTCATTTAAGGCTTCTGGGATATTAAATGCCAGGGTGCCTGACAGAATATTGCAGCGCATCATCATAGTGTTTAAGGATTTGATATTTTCTATTAGAAGATCATTATCAGAAAAGGTAGCAAGCTCGCAGTGAAATTCACAGTCCAGCTTGGAAAAAGTAATGAGGCCGTGTTTATCATAGGGATCTGCCTCTTTCTGTTCAGTCAGTATATCTTCAAGCTTCTTTGCGATTTCTGGTTTGTCTGTGACTGGCGGATTGAAAATCATGGGTTCAAGAGCAAGCCGCATCTCTGTAATTTCATTTACTTCTTTTCTTGTGGGGCGGGCTACGAAAGTGTGGCCGGTCGCATCTTCTGAAACGATTTTTTCAAACAATAGTCTTTGAAGGGCGGTACGTACCGGAGTACGGCTGATGTTCAGATGATCAGAAATTTGTTTTTCCTTCAGCATCGTACCAGGTTTGTATACACCCGTGAAGATTTCGTCACGCAGTTTTTCATAGGCCTCGTTTTCAAGAGTGCTTGTTTTATTTGTAGATTTTGCCATATTTATCACTCTTTCTGATGCTGTATCCTATTTGTTGTGAACGAATTATAAGTTAGAATAAGAAAAAAATCAAGGAAAATGTATACAAAAAATCAAAGATATTAAAAATTATGTAAAATAAATGTTGACAAGCGATAGTATATGTGCTAAAAATGTGTACATAATTCAAACGGGAATAGCAATTACAGACTACCAACGAAGGTATCACGAAAAAAAAGCGTGGTACTTTTTTTATTTTCTGTTATACTATTCCGATAAAGTGTTAAAGGTTTGAAGGAAAAGTTTAGGAGGCAAATTATGAAAATGAAGAAGATTGCAGCATTCATGCTTGCAGCAGCAACCGCCTTTTCAATGGTCGGCTGCGGTAGTTCATCAAGTTCATCATCAGACACCAGCACAGACACAAGTACAGAGGCAGAAGACACATCAAGTGATACATCTTCAGATACAAGCTCTGACAGCTCAACTGCTGCAAGATCTCTTGACGAGATCAAGTCATCAGGCAAAGTCATCATGGCTACAAATGCTGAGTTCGAGCCTTTCGAATACAAGGATGGCAATGATATCGTAGGTATCGATCCTGATATCGCACAGAAGATTGCTGATAAGCTTGGCGTTGAGCTTGAGATTTCTGATATTTCATTTGATTCATGCATCCCTGCAATCAATTCCGGCAAGGCTGATTTCGTTGCAGCAGGTATGACAGTTACTGAAGACAGAAAGAAGAATGTTGATTTCTCAGATCCATATTACAATGCAGGTCAGGCTATCATCGTTCCAGTTGATTCTGATATTACCAAGAAGGAAGATCTTGAAGGCAAGAAGGTCGGTGTACAGACAGGTACTACAGGTGATACTTACTGCACAGATGAAGATGGCTCAAGTGAAGTAAAGATCGGTAATGAAAATGTAAGCCGTTATACAAAGGGTATGGATGCAGTTTCAGATCTTATGAATGGCCGTATCGATGCAGTTGTAATCGATAACTTCCCAGCTCAGAAGCTCGTTGAGAAGAACCCAGACAAGATCAAGGTTCTTGACGACCCGCTTACAACTGAGGAATACGCTATTGCCTGCCCTAAGGGATCAGAGCTTGTTGATACAATCAACGAAGTTCTTAAGGACTTAAAGGATTCAGGCGAGCTTGATGAAATTATTTCAAAGTACAGCAGTGATGAGTAATCACTGAATTGTTGGGGGCGAGGTCAGATTTGCCCCCAATGTTGTTTATTCAGCAAAGAAAATATAATATGCGTTTTATGCTAGCATACAAAAAGCATATTATATTTTCTTTGGCGTGGCGGCGTAGCCGCCCGGGAGCCCAGCAAGCTCGAATTTCATTGAAATTCGAGCCTGGGCTAATGAATAATATTATTATAGCTGCATTAGATGGAGATTAGCTATGGAATCAATTTCCGAAAAGTTTTACGATGCCTTCGTAAAAAATGACAGATGGATGTACATCACGAATGGTCTTAAAAATACGGTGATCATTACCGCATTTGCCTTAATCATTGGTGTTGTGCTCGGTGTCATTGCAGCCATTGTAAAGGTTTCATACGCCAAGAAAACGAAAAAGGGCGTGGGGCTTTCAATTGCAAATGCAATTGTTACAATTTATCTTACCCTGATTCGAGGCACACCTACAGTCGTACAGTTGATGATTATGTATTTCGTCATCTGGAAATCCGGAGCTCCTGTAGCGGTTGCCATTGTTTCCTTTGGTATCAATTCAGGCGCATACTTAGCAGAGACCTTCCGTTCCGGTATTCAGTCAGTAGGACGTGGCCAGGAAGAGGCAGGACGTTCTTTGGGATTAAGCTATGGTCAGACAATGCGGAAGATCATTCTTCCACAGGCTTTCAAAAATGTTGCACCTGCCGTATTTAATGAGTTTATTACCTTATTAAAGGAGACATCTATAGCAGGCTATGTTGGCATCCAGGATCTCACAAAGGGCGGCGATATTATCAGGTCTCAGACATATGATGCTACTACACCGCTTCTCCTTGTTGCAGCAATCTATCTTGTTATTGTAATCTGTCTGACGCAGATCTTGAGAGTAATCGAGAGGAGGTATGCAGTCAGTGATCAGCGTTAAAAATTTACATAAAACCTTTCACAATTCCAAAGGCGCAAACGAAGTATTAAAAGGAATTGATGCGGAGATAAAGGATGGCGAGAAAGTTGTTATCATCGGACCATCCGGTTCTGGCAAGAGTACATTCCTACGCTGCATGAATCTTCTTGAAACTCCTACTGAAGGAGAAATCTGGTTTGATGGAAAGAAGATAAATGATCCGAAGGTCAATGTCGATGAAGTCAGGGCTCAGATGGGCATGGTCTTCCAACAGTTCAATCTCTTTCCGAATATGACCGTTCGTGAGAACATTACCCTTGCTCCTGTCATGTTAAAGAAGATGACAAAAGATGAGGCTGATGACAAGGCAATGAAGCTACTTAAAAGAGTAGGACTTGAAGACAAATCCGAGTCATATCCGGGGCAGCTTTCAGGCGGGCAGCAGCAGCGAATTGCGATTGTCCGTGCGCTTGCGATGAATCCGAAGATGATGCTATTTGATGAGCCGACATCCGCTCTCGATCCTGAGATGGTTGGCGAAGTTCTGAACGTTATGAAGGAGCTTGCTGAAGAAGGCATGACGATGGCAGTCGTCACACATGAGATGGCTTTTGCAAAGGAAGTTGCAAACAGAGTCTTCTTCGTTGACTACGGCAAGATTCTCGAGGAAAATACACCGGAAGAATTCTTTAATAATCCGCAGCATCCGAGGGCAAAGGACTTTTTGTCGAAGATACTGTGATTAATTATTAAATAATTAGGAAAACCTATAGCGTTAAGGCAGAGGGATAGTTTTCGAACTTAACTATTTAGAAGAGATTCATTGTTTTTCAATGTTTCACATTATATCGAGTGCAAGTCTGCACTCGATTTTTTTACAAAAATTCAGATTGATTTCAAATTAATTTTCATCTTTATTATTGTTAGAGCTGCATCGCAGCACAGCAATCCATATTATCAGCACCAATAGTTTTGTTTATGAAGGAGGCAGTCATGAGCTATTTTTTCTTAGACGGTTATGAAGACATGGAAATGTACTCTCCGGGTGAGCAGCCGCAGGACAGACCATATATCAAGCTGAATGCAAATGAATCTTCCTATCCGCCATCGCCGGCAATTCTCACTGCGCTTTCCCAGGTGCAGATCAATTCGATGTCGCACTATGAAGACCCTTACAATAAGCAGATTCGTAAAGCCATTGGCGATCGCTATGATTTCTCTCCGGAGCAGGTTTTCGTCGGAAACGGCGCTGATGAGGTCATCGGCTTTATCATGATGAGTTTTTTCAGAGAAGGCTTTAATATTGCATCTGCTGATATTACTTATGATTTCTACAGGACTTATGCAAAGACCTTCCACCTCAATTATATTCAGATTCCGCTGAAGGACGATTTCTCGATTGATGTTGATAAATTTGTAGATGTTGATTCTGATATTATCCTGCCAAATCCTAATAACCCTATTGGAAAAGCTCTGCCGGTTTCTGAGATAGAGCGGATTGTCGCCAAGGATCCAAAGAGGCTTGTCATTATCGATGAAGCCTATATTGACTATGGCGCAGACACCTGCCTTCCGCTTGTAAATAAGTATTCAAACCTCATCGTTGTTCAGACATTTTCAAAATCGAGGAATATGCCTGGTGCAAGAATCGGTTTCGGCATTGCTGATAAAGAACTAATAGATGAGATGCGAAAGGTAAAGTTCTGTGTGAGCCCGTTCAACCTGAATACCCTGTCGCAGTCGATAGGAATTGCTGCCGTAAATGATACAGAGTACCTGAAGGAATGTACAAGCCGTACGATTGAAATCCGCCGCTGGATGCAGGATGAGCTTATGAAGGATGGCTATCATGTCATCCCGACGCTCACAAACTTCGTCTTTTTCAGGGTAGATCATATGCCTGCTTCACTAATGGCTGCTAAGCTAAAGGAACGCGGCATCCTGATCCGGCACTATGATGACGAAAGAATCAAGGATTATCTTCGAATCACAATCGGCACCCGCGCCGAGATGGAGCTTGTGATGAAGTATATCAGGGAGATTGCAGAGGAATATAAGAAAGAAAGCATGAAAAAAGCATCGTAATGGCGTTTTGCAATTTCTGCTTTGCTGATAATATAAGGATTTTCTTAAGGAGCAATAATATGGCTACATTACAGATGTATATGAACGAAAGTAAAATTGAGAATACTTTTGAGTCACCAGTCTACCGCGAGGTCTGGGGCGACGATTTTGGCGTTCCAAATGCGATTGGAAAAATAAAGAAGATTGCCGTGCACCGTCCGGGCAAAGAGCTTGAATGGATGAAGCAGGCAAAGTACGAAGAAGAGGCTGGGTCATTAATTCTGAAAGATGAGAAGGGCAGAATCCGTTCATACTGGAAGGGCGACACATTCCCGGATATCGGGCTCATGCAGGAGCAGCATGATGCTATGACGAAGGTGCTCCGTGATGAGGGCATCGAGGTCATAAACTGGGATGATCCGAAGCATTACTGGACAAATATGACCTTTGCAAGAGATTTTGCAGAAATGACACCGAATGGCGCGATTCTTTCAAGATATGCGATGTATTTTCATCAGGGAGAGACCGTTCTCGGCCAGAAATTCCTTGCAGATCATGGCGTTCCGATCATCGGAGCCATCCAGGGAAAAGGAACGATGGAAGGCGGCTCCTTCTGCCTTCTGGATAGAAAAACAGCCATCGTCGGCCGATCTGTCAGAATCAATGATGAAGGAATCGAGCAGATGAGGCAGCTTCTTGCACTCCAGGGCATCGAACTCATCGTCATCGATATGCCGGCATTCTATATCCATCTCGATGAGACCTTTATTCCGGTTGACAAAGATAAAATCCTCTGCTCGACCTTCATCCTTCCATTCTGGTTCCTGAAGCTGATGCAGGACAGAGGCTACAAGATCATTGAAACTGACCGTGACGATCCATTCCTTACGAACAACTGCCTTACCCTCGAGCCTGGCAAAGTCCTTTTCTCCGCAAGGGGTGTCCGTACCATAAAAAATCTCGAGGCAGCAGGTGTCGAAGTCATCCCTGTCGATATCTCTGAAATCAATAAACTTGGCGGCGGCATACACTGCAGCACGCTTGAATTGAAGCGAGAGGAAGTATAATTTACGCCTCTGGTGCAAAACGTTTCTGCGTGATTCGGCTACTTAGTGCCAGAAGTCGATTGGCTCGTAGTCCATGAGCTTTGCAAGATACCCCTTGGCTTTGAGTTCCGCCTGAATGAGATCAAGTATTTCCGTGCTGTCAGCTGAGACAGTATGATAATGAAATCCGGATGTGATATCCGATAGAAGTGATGATTTCCCGTCTTTGAAAGCATCAAGATATTTCTTGACATCAAGGCGGGATTTTATTTTGAGCGGAGCAGTGATGATACCGTACACCTTGTGGTAGACAAAAACATCTTCAACTGTACCGCCTAAGTCGACAATTGTAGTGAGTTCATCCTCGGTCTGCTCTTTTGTGTGCCAGACTTTGAAGACTCTTGAAATATTCTTGTCGTCACCGTGAAGGATGTAGCCGCGGTTTGCAGAGGCAATATTCTGTCCGTTTGCACGAAGAAGAGCCACGTCATTTACAATGACCTGGCGGCTGACACCAAGCTTTTCTGCGAATTTGCTGGCAGAGACCGGATTCTTGCTTCTGTGAAGCGTCTTTATGATGTATTTTCTTCTTTCTGTTCCGTCCACGGCAATATCTTTCTATATTATCTTCAGCATATCAAATTCATATGATGAAAGACCAACAACTTATCATAAGAATATATTAAATCTTATTAATCAAATAGCAATACAGTAATAATAATTTTACAAAATGTCCACTCAAATGGCCATTAATATACTGAGCAAATATTAATGTAAAAATAGAGATTTTACTAATTACTTGCTCAGGCAGAGAACAAAATATTATTCTATCGGGTGCAGATTCTTCAGTGACAGGTCAAGAATCGGTGCAGAATGTGTAAGTGCGCCGCTTGAAATGTAATCAACTTTCAAGTCCTTGATTTTCTCGATATTTTCCTTTGTGACATTTCCAGAAATCTCAATTTCGGCTGTGCCATTAATAATACCAATGGCCTCTTTCATAGTATCGTGATCCATATTATCAAGCATGATAATGTCAGCACCGGCCTCGGCAGCTTCTTTAACCTGGTCGAGGGTTTCAACCTCTACTTCGATTTTCCTTACGAAAGGGGCGTAGGATTTTGCCATAGTGACGGCTTCCCTGACGCCGCCGGCTGCACCTATATGGTTGTCCTTAAGTAAAACGCCATCGGAGAGATTGTATCTATGGTTGTGACCGCCGCCGACTGTGACTGAATATTTTTCGAACACGCGGTTGTTTGGCGTAGTTTTTCTGGTATCAAGAAGCTTTATCGTAGTGCCGGTAAGAAGGGATGCGACTTCGTGAGTGTATGTAGCAATGCCGCTCATTCTCTGAAGATAATTCAAAGCTGTGCGCTCGCCTGAAAGTAATACACGGATGTCTCCGGTAATCTCGGCAAGTTTTTCGCCCTTCTTAATTGTGTCTCCATCTTTAAAAAAGACATTAAATTTTGTCGTATTATCCAAAAGGGAGAATACCCGCTCGAAGACCTGGATACCGCAGAGGATGCCATCCTGCTTTGCAATGAGGTCGACCTCTCCCATTTTGCTCTCTGGCATTACGGCATTTGTCGAAACGTCCTCGTATGTGATGTCTTCCTTTAAGGCGCTTAAGATTAACGGATCTACATTTAATTTTAATGTTGCTTCATCAAACATGTGTTACTTCCTTCTATTATGCGTTCACAGCATCATCCAGTGCGTGTACATTTACCTCGTGCTTTAGCTTCTCGTGATTTGCCTCAGCAATGCGCTTCTTCTCTTCGAGCTTCTTCTGGTCTTCAGCGTCAGCTTCTTCCATTGCATTTAATACGAGAGTCCTGTATTTCTTCTCGAGTGCTTCAGCATCCTTGTATTCTTCAAGGTCGAAAGCATCAATAATGGCTTTTTTTGTGGCTTCATCTACAGGAGCAGCTGCCTTTTCTTTTTCAATCATATCATTTGCAGCGCGCTTTGCAAATACCATGCTCTCGAGGAGGGAGTTGCTTGCGAGACGGTTCTTTCCATGAACGCCGTTGCAGGCTGTTTCGCCGACTGCATAGAGATGGTTCATCGAAGTCTCTGACTCGTGATTTACCCAGACACCGCCCATGTAGTAGTGCTGTGCAGGAACTACAGGAATGCATTCCTTTTCAGGATCATAGCCCTGCTCTTCGCAGTGCTCGACGATATTTGGGAAATGATTCTTGAGCTGAATCGTAGGAATAGGACGAAGGTCTTCCCAGACATGCTCTGTCTTGTCCTTTTTCATCTGCTTCTGGATGGCTTCGGAAACGACATCTCTCGGAAGCAGCTCATTTACAAATCTATGATAATCCTTGTCGTAGAGCTTTGCGCCTTCGCCGCGGACACTTTCTGAAATCAGGAATGAACGGTCCTCAGGATTTTCAGAATAAAATGTCGTCGGGTGAATCTGGATGTAGTTTACATTTTTAAGGCGTATTCCGTGCTTGATTGCAATGGCAACGCCGTCACCGGTTAGATGACGGAAATTTGTAGAATGTCTGAACAGTCCGCCGACACCGCCTGTTGCCATGACGACTTCATCAGTCTCGACCTTTTCAAGCGTTCCATCCTGATGGCGGATAACTGCACCATAGCAGACATTATTCTTTGAAATCACATCAAGAAGAGTGGTGTATTCCAAAATTGTGACGTTAGAAAGCTCACGCACTGCTGCGAGAAGATGCGTCGTGATTTCCTTTCCCGTGATGTCTTCGTGGAAAAGAATCCTGTGATGGGAATGCGCGCCCTCTTTTGTGAAAAGGAAATTGCCATCCTTGTCCTTTGCAAAGCGGACGCCGACCTTTTCGAGATCAGCAATTACGCCCTGAGACGAACGGATCATGATATCGACGGATTCCTTGTCATTTTCGAAGTGTCCGGCCTTCATCGTGTCTTCAAAATAAGAGTCGTAGTCGCTTTCGTCTTTCAGCATGCAGATGCCACCTTGGGCAAGCATCGAGTCATTGCTCTCGACATCGCTCTTCGTGATGATTGTAATTTTTTTTTCTCCTGGCAGGTTCAGTGCAAGATAAAGTCCTGAACAGCCGCAGCCTGCGATTAATATATCGGTTTTCATAATGCCACAACTTTCTAAATACGAGGCCATTTCTATGCAGAAGTAATGTGAAGAACATGTAAAATATTCACCCTAAAATCCTTCTGTAGTGATTTAGACACGGATTATATACTCTTTTTTTGTTACTGTCAAGACACCTGTCGAGACAAATTACTTGACATGTGGATACATTGCTTTTATAATGCAGAAAATTGAAAAGTCGCTCCCGCACGGACAATGCTGTCTCACGCACGTCGTAATCAGCGGTATTGTCACGATATTTGCAAGCAAAATCGTGACATGTCGTCAGAGCGCATGAGAATGATGCTTCGCATCATAGCGCTCTTCCTCTCGCGCCTCATGGATTTTTGCTCGCGTCACATAAATTCGTGCTTCACCTGACGGCTTGCACTCATTAAGTGACGAGTAAAATCCATGCGTGCTTTGAGACAGTATTGCCGTGCTCGCGCTCTTTCTTGCAAGTAACAAGTGCCTTCGGGAGCACGTAAATATTAGGAGATTATTTATGACAATTCGAGAAATGCAGGATGAGATTGTCCGGCTTAAGAAAGAAAAAGATTTTTGCATATTAGGACATGCGTATCAGAGTCAGGATATATTAGAGGTTTCTGATTTTGTAGGCGATTCCTATGGTCTTGCGAAGCTTGCAAAGACAGTTCCTGAGAAGAATATTATGATGTGCGGTGTCAGATTCATGGCAGAGACCGTGAAGATGCTTTCGCCTGAGAAGAATGTGTATCTTGCAAATCCTGTAGCGGGATGCCCGATGGCGGAACAGGTGGATGGTGAGTTTGCAAAGGCTCTTCGTGAGAAATATCCTGATTATACAATTGTTGCCTATATAAATACGACAAGCGAGACAAAGAGATACTGTGATGTCTGCGTCACATCTTCGTCGGCGCTGAAGATCATAAAGAATATTCAAAATGACAAAATTGTCTTCATACCTGATTTGAATCTTGGCACCTGGATCAAGAACCAGTGCCCAGAGAAGCATTTCGAGATTTTCCACGGCTGCTGCCCGACGCATATGAGGGCGACTGAAGAAGAAGCGAAAATCATGAAGGAGAAATATCCTGATGCGCTTCTTTTAGTTCACCCTGAATGCAGGCCGGAGGTTGTTGCACTTGCGGATTATGTCGGTTCTACGACTGGCATCATGAAATATGCAGAAGAATCGGATGCAAAGGAATTCATCATCGGAACGGAGGGCTCGATTGTCGAGCATCTTGAGTTCAGCTGCCCGGACAAGAAATTTCATATTCTTTCGAAGGAATTGTACTGCCACAATATGCGCTCCACGACGCTTGCAGATGTGTATAATACATTACTTGGAAACGGCGGCGAGGAGATGGTTCTTTCATCGGAGGTTATGACGGAAGCGATAAAGCCGATTGATGAGATGATCCGCTTGGGCGGGTGAGCATTTCTTTTGCAATACTGATTTTGATAATAAAAACTGGTATACTGTTACCAGTTTTTTTATTATAATAACTTGCTGTATTATCTATTGATACGGATATTTTTAGGAGCATATAAATGAATATAGTAGTACTTGATGCGGATTCAATTGGACACGACATATCGCTTGACAGCTGGAAGGCATATGGCGATGTGACTCTTTATGGGCTTACTAAATATGAAGAAATCCCAGAGAGAATAAAAGACGCAGACATCGTGATGACAAATAAATGCCACCTTGATGAAAAAGCCCTTAAGGATGCAAAAAATGTGAAGTTCATCGCAGAGCTTGCGACCGGTTACAACAATATCGACATTGAATATTGTAAGGCACATGGCATTGCAGTCGCAAATGTCGGCGGCTATTCAACGATGACAGTCGTTCAGCATACATTTGCGTTGCTGCTTTCGATGAATGAAAAGCTTTCATATTATTCTGACTATATCAATTCTGGTGCATATTCAGAAAGCCCGCTTTTTACGAATGTATCTCAGGGCTTTGCAGAGCTTTTCGGCAAGACCTACGGAATTGTCGGTCTCGGCACGATCGGAAAAAAGGTTGCAGAAATTGCGACAGCACTCGGCTGCAAGGTTATATATTTTTCAGCAAGTGGCCACAAGCAGGAGGATGTGCCTTATGAATATGTTTCCTTTGATGAGCTGCTTGAGAGGTCGGATTTTATATCAATCCATGCGCCGCTAAATGAGAAGACAAAGGATCTTTTCGATGATGCTGCTTTCAGCAAGATGAAGAAAAGTGCGATTCTGATAAATGTAGGGCGTGGACCTATTGTAAATGAAGAAGCTGTTGCTTCCGCATTAAAGAATGATGAGATATTAGGCTATGGTGCTGATGTATTTACGACAGAGCCGCTGCCGAAGGAGAGTCCGATTACAGAGCTTGCAAAATCAGGCTTTTCAAAGGACAGGCTTCTTCTCACGCCGCATACTGCCTGGGCAAGCATTGATGCCAGAAACCGCCTGGTTTCTGAAGTCGAGAAGAATCTCAAGGCTTTCTTTGATGGGGAAGAGAGAAATCGGATTGTGTAAATTCTAGGGGAATTTGTGGCAATATAAAACCTCCAAGAGCTAATAAGCATTAGCTTCTTATTGAAAATATTCTGATGTTGCGCTGTGATATCAGAAGTAATGAGAATAATATAAAATATCACTTGAATAATATTCTTCAAAGTGGTATTGTTACGACAATTTAATAAGGTGCTTGAGCAAACTATATTTGAAGCTTAGGCGAAGACAAACCGTTGAAGCGGAGAATGGGCCGCTGAGGGCATCGGGGAAATTCAGAAAATGAAAAGTATCTGGTGACGCGAAGGAATGCGTTAGTTTCCAGGAATATGATGGTATTCTGTTAAGTGTGTGGGATTTTTGTACCCACAAATCAAGGTGGCACCGCGGGTGATGAAATTTCAGCTCGTCCTTGGTAAGGCGTATTACGTCTTGCTGGGACGGGCTTTTTTATTGCCGCAAATGGCTATTGATGGATGATACAAACAATTATGTTATTGTGAGATAAATATTATGAAATTGGGCGAGATACTAAAAAAATTGAACATTATCATAGGCCGATGGTGTAGCATAAATTAGACTTAGTTTAACAGCAATAATTAGTTTTTTCATGTTATTGAATAGTAAATGTTGATAATGGAGATATCGCAATGTTGTCTGGTCTTTTTAGGTTTGTGATATCATAAAATAGTTTTATTGAGGAATATAGAATGATTACAGAAAAAAGCGAAATAAAGAGAATTGCCGAGGAAGGCAGTTACAAGAGAATTCCAATTTATATGGAAATCTATGCAGACGCATATACGCCGATTGAGGTAATGCGGATTCTTCGTGAGCAGTCGAACCACTGCTTCCTTCTCGAGAGTGCATCGCAGACAGAGAACTGGGGCAGGTATACCTTTTTGGGTTACAAGCCGACGCTTGAAGTTACTTGCATTGATGGGCATTTAAAAGTCAATCAGGAGCATGATGACGGAACGGAAGTGACCATTCATGAGGAAGAAGTTACGCATCCAGGGGATTATCTTAGGGGATTAATTGCCGCATACAAGAGCCCGCAGATGAAGGGACTTCCTCCATTTACCGGTGGACTTGTTGGTTATTTTTCATACGATTACATCAAGTACGCCGAGCCGAAGCTTGAGCTTTCAAAGGACGAGGATGACTTCAAGGACATGGACTTAATGCTCTTCAATGACGTCATCGCATTCGATCATTACAGGCAGAAGATATATCTCATCAGCGGCGTGATGACAGACGATTTCGACAAGTCCTACAGCAATGCGATTATCCGAATCAACGAGATGAACAGCATTCTGAAAACCGGCCGCAAGCACTTTTTCCAGCCGATTCATCTTCAGTCGGAAATCAATCCGGTAAAGCCGAAGGAAGAATATGTGGAGATGGTCGAGAAGGCAAAGAAATACATCCGAGAGGGTGATATTTTCCAGGTCGTGCTTTCTGATCCGCTGACCGCAAAGGCTACTGGAAGCCTGCTTGATACCTATCGAGTTTTGAGGGCAAAGAATCCTTCGCCATATATGTTTTATTTCACATCTGATGATATCGAGATGGCAGGTGCTTCGCCAGAGACGCTGGCAAGCCTGAAGAATGGAATCGTTTCTACATTCCCGCTTGCCGGCACAAGACGCCGCGGCAAGACATACGAAGAGGATCAGGCACTTGAAAAGGAATTGCTTTCAGATGAGAAAGAGCTTGCAGAGCACAACATGCTTGTCGACCTCGGCCGAAATGATATCGGAAAGGTTTCAAAGCTTGGAAGCGTCAAGGTTGAAAAATACATGGAAATCGAGCGGTTTTCAAGGGTAATGCACATTGGCTCGACTGTCACAGGACTCGTCCGTGACGATTTGGATGCAATCGACTGCATCGATTCAATTCTTCCTGCAGGAACGCTTTCGGGTGCGCCGAAATTCAGGGCCTGCCAGATTATTGAAGAGCTTGAAGGCAGGAAGCGTGGCGTCTACGGCGGCGCCGTTGGATATCTTGATTTTTCAGGAAATATGGATGTCTGCATCGCGATCAGGCTTGTGTATAAGAAGAACGGAGAAATCTGCATCCGTTCCGGTGCCGGCATAGTTGCGGATTCGATTCCTGAGAATGAGTTTATGGAGTGCCAGAACAAGGCGGCTGCAGTTGTTGATGCTGTGAAGACAGCGGAATACGGGCTGGAAGAGTAAAGATGCTGTGTTGATTTTTTTGTTTAATAAGTAATTACAGTGATTAGTTGCAAGGCTATGCTACATTTAATGTAATAGCACATATGCCTGATATTGTACTAAAAAATAGAAATAAGAAAGGGGCAAACAATGATTCTCCTTATAGATAATTACGACAGTTTTTCATATAATCTATATCAGCTTCTGGGGCGGGAATATGCTAAAATCCTTCCCGGCGGAATTGATGAGGCAGAGAAGGAAATTTTAGTCAAAAGAAATGATGAGATTACGATTCCGGAAATCGAGTCACTTTCACCAAAGGCGATTTTCCTTTCGCCTGGACCTGGCAGGCCAGTTGATGCGGGTGTCTGCGAAGATGTCATAAAGACATTTGCTGGAAAGATTCCGCTTTTTGGTGTCTGCCTAGGACATCAGGCAATCTGCGAAGCCCTTGGTGGCAAAGTTGATTACGCAAAGGAACTGATGCATGGCAAGAAGAAGAAAATCAACAGAACCGGCGAAAGCCTGATTCTGAAGGAGCTGCCAGATACCTTCGAGGCTGCAAGATATCATTCACTTGTTGCTGTAGCCGATTCGCTGCCAGCGTCACTGAAGGTAACTTCTGTGGCTGCTGATGACGGAGAGGTGATGTCCGTCGAAGATCCTGAGAAGAAGATTTTTGGCCTCCAGTTCCACCCGGAATCAGTCATGACAGATGAAGGATACAAGATCATTGATGCATTTTTGGGATTGTTGTGAAGATGGAAGAAAATATTCTTACAAAAATAGCTGAAAAAACAAGGGAAAGGGTTGTAGAGGAGAAAAGAATCTTTCCGCTGACCGAAGTGAAGAGGGATGCGGAAGAAGCTGCTTCAGACAGAAGCCGCGAAGTACCTGATTTTCTTGCAGCATTGAAGAAACCGGGACTTTCCTACATCTGCGAAGTGAAGAAAGCCTCTCCTTCAAAAGGCGTGATCGTAGAGGATTTTCCATATCTTCAGATTGCGAAAGAATATGAAGAAGCTGGAGCATCTGCCGTTTCGGTTCTCACTGAGCCATTCTATTTCCAGGGCGAGGACAGATTTTTGGCTGAGATTTCTGACGAAATTAAGATTCCGGCGCTCCGTAAGGATTTCCTAGTAGATGAGTATATGGTCTATAAGGCCGCTGCACTTCATGCTTCAGCTGTGCTCCTTCTCTGCAATATCCTTGATGACAGCGAGCTCAAGGCATATCGGGAGCTTGCGGAGTCTCTCAATATGAATGCACTTGTTGAAGCCTATGATGAAAAGGAGCTTGAGCGGGCACTTGATTCCGGTGCGAAAATCGTCGGCGTAAATAATCGAAATCTTCGGACCTTTAAAGTCGATACTGGAAGAAGCGTGGAATTCAGAAGAAAAGTTCCGTCAGGTATCGTTTTCGTAAGTGAAAGCGGTGTGCAGACTGCTGATGACATTAGAATAATGAAAAAAGCGAATGTTGATGCGGTGCTGATTGGCGAGACGCTGATGCGGGCTCCTGATAAAAAGGCAAAATTGCGGGAGCTTGATTCCTAAATTTCAAATGAATAAACTTGACTACAAATTCAATTGAAATAATCAATATTAATGGCGATTGAGAGAGTGATTGTAGGATTAATGATGATTGAAGTGTAAGCGATTAAGTTCTTTTATGTAGAGTAAATAACGAAGTTGTTCAACTAGAAAATATGGAAAAGTTTCGACATAGTGATTGTAATCATCGAGTGAAAAATAACATATGACAAAAATAAAAATCTGCGGTCTGAGGCGGCAGGAAGATATTGATATAGTAAATAAATATAAACCTGATTTTGCTGGGTTTATCATAGATTTTCCAAAGAGTTTCCGCTCGATTGAACCTGACAAGGTAAAAAATCTGACTCAGAATCTCGACAAAGAAATCAAGCCGGTCGGTGTTTTCGTGGATGAAGAAGTTGGAACTGTGATAAAGCTTCTAAACGATGATGCGATTGAAATCGCCCAGCTGCATGGGCACGAAAGTCCTGAATATATAAGAAAAGTTCAGGAAGAAACTGGGAAGAAAGTAATTAAAACATTCATCATTAAAACTAAGAGTAATAATTCAGCACAAGATGAACATGAGCAAATAGTAAATAAAGAAATGCATGTAAATTCAGAGAATGAGATAGTTGCTCAGGAAAAAATTGCAAATGCTGAAATACAAGAGATCCTAAATGAAGCAAAAAACTCCCCAGCGGATATGATTCTTCTTGATGCAGGCTATGGCAGCGGAAAGACATTTGACTGGAGCCTGATTCGGGATATTGGAAGACCATTTTTCTTAGCTGGCGGACTTGCTATTGAAAACGTTTCAGAAGCCATTGAAGAGTTACAGCCATACGCCGTAGATATCAGCAGTTCTGTAGAAAAAGACCACTACAAAGATGATGAACTGGTAAGAAATATTATTGAGAAGGTACGATGGCAGGGCTGAAAATAATTTTTACTGACTAGAGAATGCAATGTTCTTATTAAATTTGCAATAATCGTTACGAATTTTGTTTATTGAAAATAGAACATAGAAATAATTAAACAGCGACAGGAAAGGACATAAAAATGAAAGAAAATTTAGAGAATTCACCTGATTCAAGAGGAAGATACGGAATTCACGGTGGACAGTACATACCGGAAACTTTGATGAATGCGGTCATCGAGCTCGATGAAGCTTACAAGAAATACAAGGACAATCCGGATTTTAATAAGGAAGTCACTGATTTATTCAACAATTATGCAAACAGGCCGTCACTTTTATATTATGCAGAAAATATGACGAAGGACTTAGGCGGTGCAAAGGTTTATTTGAAGCGTGAGGATTTGAACCACACCGGTGCGCACAAGATCAATAACTGCATCGGCCAGGCAGTTCTCGCAAAGAGAATGGGAAAGACAAGGCTCATCGCAGAGACAGGCGCAGGTCAGCACGGTGTCGCTACAGCAACAGTTGCCGCGCTCATGGGTATGGAGTGCGAGGTCTATATGGGTGTCAAGGATATGGAGCGCCAGGCACTCAATGTTTATAGGATGAGACTTCTCGGCGCAAAGGTTCATGGCGTTGAAAGCGGAACAGGCACGCTCAAGGATGCCGTTTCCGAGGCCATGCGTGAGTGGACTGCACGAATTGAAGATACACATTATCTCATAGGAAGCTGCATGGGACCGCATCCTTTCCCTGAAATCGTTCGTGATTTCCAGGCTGTCATTTCAAAGGAATCCCGCCAGCAGATTCTTGAAGCAGAGGGCAAGCTTCCAGATGCAGTTTTAGCTTGCGTCGGCGGCGGCTCGAATGCCATCGGAAGCTTTTATCATTACATTCCTGATAAGGGTGTCCGCCTGATTGGCTGCGAGGCAGCAGGCCGCGGCGTTGACACAATGGAAACTGCCGCTACAATCGCAACAGGAAGCCTTGGCATTTTCCATGGCATGAAGTCCTATTTCTGCCAGGACAAATACGGCCAGATTGCACCGGTTTATTCTATTTCGGCCGGTCTTGATTATCCTGGAATCGGACCTGAGCATGCATATCTTCACGATATTGGCAGGGCTGAATATGTTCCTGTCACAGATGATGAGGCTGTTGAGGCATTCGAATATCTTTCAAGGGTTGAGGGTATTATCCCTGCAATCGAGAGTGCGCATGCAGTAGCCTATGCGAAGAAATTAGTTCCTACGATGCGCAAGGACCAGATCGTAATTATCACAATTTCCGGTCGTGGCGACAAGGATGTGGCTGCGATCGCAAGATACCGTGGCGAAGACCTGCATGACTGATAATATTGAAAAATAATTTTTCATTAGAAGATAAAACTCACGAGAAGTACCTTATTAATAAGATTTTTGCTGATTTGCACAAAATAAAAAGATAAGAAGTAAGATGTTTCTAATAAATGATTGGAGCAGAATATGAGTAAAATTACAATTGCCGATGCCTTCAAAAATGGCAAGGCATTCATTCCATTTATTACATCAGGCGATCCTGATCTTGAGACGACAGAAAAAAACGTGCTTGAAATGGAGAAAGCTGGCGCTGACCTGATCGAGCTTGGCATTCCTTTTTCAGACCCGACCGCAGAAGGCCCTGTCATTCAGGAAGCAAATATCAGGGCCCTTTCAGGCGGCGTGACAACAGACAAGATTTTTGATATGGTGCGTGATCTTCGTACGAAGACCCAGATTCCGATGGTATTTATGACCTACGCAAATGTCGTTTATCATTATGGCAAGGAAAAATTCATAAAGACAGCCGCAGAAATCGGCATGCAGGGACTGATACTGCCAGACGTTCCATTTGAGGAAAAGAAGGAATTTTCTGAAACCTGTAAAGAATACGGCATTGAGCTTGTTTCGCTCATCGCTCCGACCAGCCACGACAGAATCAGAATGATCGCAAAGGAAGCAGACGGCTTCGTTTACTGTGTTTCCTCACTTGGCGTAACAGGCATGCGTTCAAAGATTACGACTGATGTCGGTGCAATGGTAGAGCTCGTAAAGGAAGCAAAGGACATTCCTTGTGCAATCGGATTCGGCATTTCAAATCCGGAGCAGGCAAAGGAAATGGCATCAAAGTCAGATGGCGCAATTGTCGGTTCTGCAATCGTGAAAATCTGCGGACAGTACGGCAAAGATGCTCCGGAGCATGTTTATGAATTTGTAAAATCCATGGCAGACGCAGTGCATAGTGTGTGAAATATCATGAACAAAGAACGCTTTCTGGCATTTATGGATGCCATCATTGTGATATCGGCGACGATTATGGTTCTGGAACTGGCCGTACCGAATATGAATGACTGGCAGGGGCTGAAAGAAAGCGGTTTGTTTTTGAGCAGATCTTTATGGATATTGTCTTCTGTGTTGGCATGAATCTCGCATGGTTTGTAGCGGGGTTATGCATGTATGTAATGGCGGTTATTGCTATGGTCCTGATTATTCGAATATTTCACCGCCGAGCAAGAGCGGCAAGAAAAGCTGAAGAATAATATTGAAATAATGCGGCGGAAATTCACAACAAATGTGAAAATCCGCCGCTTTATTTATGCTTATTAGAAAAGCGGGAAGTGTATCTGGTAATGCGACAGTAGATTTCGCAGACGGCGGATACCTGTATGCTGAAGCAGAGCCATATGTTAGTTATGGCAATGACACCAGGAGAATGCCGGGCAGTGTGGCTGGAGATGGTTCGATTTATGCACTTTTTAGTCAGGCATATGATTCTGACATGCCACAGTCTGCTGCATGGGAGCATATCACTGGATTTACCGGTGATGTTGACGATGCATTCTTGAGTGGCAAATACATATTCATTCATACGCAGGATGGGTGGTTCGAGGCTGCTTTCTCAGATGGCTATGTAGATGACGGCAAGGTATATGAAGAAACGGCTTCACCTTCTGACAGGTATAATGCAATAGCAGATAAAATAAAAGATCCAGCATGACGGGTACGTCGTGCTGGATGATGGCAGCGTGTACAGACTGGATAATGATAGCGAATAACAATGACTAAGGATTGACTTTTTTCATATGAAATAATACATTATTTTACATTATGAAATTAAATCAAAGAAAAAATGAATTATCGGTAAATCTCATCATTATTATTTTTGAAATAATTACAATAGTATGCTGCATACTGCCGATGAATCTATCCAATATTTGGACAGGAAAAGTGGATTATACCGTAGGATGGCGGCAGCTGACAGAATATGATGATTTAGCTCAATCCATATTACATGGACATGTGAATATCGATAGCGATATTCTGGATCCAAAACTGGAAACTTTGGAAAATCCTTATGACTGGCAGCAGCGTGATGCAGCTGGCATAACACTTTGCTGGGATAGAGCCTATTATAATGGACATCTATATATGTATTATGGCGTAATCCCAGTTTTATTACTTTTTTTACCTTATCGGTTTCTTACAGGCAACGCGCTTCCATGTTTCAGAGCCACTCAGATTTTCACAATATTTATTATTTTGGGAATATTTGCCCTTTTAAAAAAGTTTTGGAAAAATTATTTTCAAAATGTGGGTTTATCTGTATATTTAGCACTTTGCGCCAGTACTTCTGCAATTTCATTATGGTATATTATTTCTGCTCCAGGGATTTATTGTCTCGCAATAGCTTCAGGAATTTGCATGGAATTATGGAGCTTGAATTTCTTCATTAAGGCAGTATATATAGAAGATGATTATAAAAAACAAATTCGTTTTGCTTTTTTAGGTTCGGTCTTTGGTGCTCTGACAATAGGCTGCAGACCGCCAGTTGCATTAGCAAGTTTATTAATCATTCCTATGCTTGTTGTGTTCATTAAGGACCACAGCTTTTCGAAGAAATTATTAAGAGATCTGATTATTGCGGCGCTTCCATATCTTATTATTTGTGTCTTGCTGGGACTTTATAATTATGTCAGATTTGACAGTCCATTTGAATTTGGTCAGTCATATCAATTGACCAGCGCAGACCAGAGGAATTTAGAAGGCTTTTTTGCTTCTTTTGATGCAAAAAATTTTTTGTCACAATTCATTAATATATTATTTGCTCCAATGCAGAGGACACCAGTTACATTTTCTAACGGAATGACAATTAATTATTTAGGTTTTTCTGGTATCTTCTTTGAATTTCCGGTATTATTTTTGACGCTATTAATTTTTGTTCGGCCAATAAATAATTATCTTAAGGAAAATAAAATATATAGTCTGCTGATTACATTATTTTTCGTTCCAATAATAATTATTATTGCAATAATACTTAATTCTCCTTTTGCTACTGAGCGGTATAAATGTGATTTTTTATTTTTAATAGCTATAAATACTGTAGTTTTGATTATGTGCGCATTGCATTTGATAAAATCAGAGAAATTAAGAAAAACATTATCAATAATATTTATTCTTATTTCCATTTTTTCGATAATAAAATGTATTTTATTATTCTTAGTTCCGAATGATTTTAACTGGACATTTAATAATCCAGATAATCTATATAAAATACTACATTTATTTAATATAAAGTAAATTTATATTTAGGGGATTGCATTGGGAAATATTAGTAATAGTAAAAAACGCAGGGTTTTTGATATCATTCAGATCGGGCAGGAAGATGATATTTTGAGCCGTGCCTTTGATATTTTTATCACGATTGTGATCGTGCTGAATATTATCGTATTATTTTTAGAGACCTTTGACACCTTCAATGCATACAAGCATATTTTCAGCATTATTGAAATTGTGACTACGATTATATTTATCGGTGAGTATGTCCTTCGAATCTGGACAGCGGAGTTTCTCTATCCGAATCTGAAAAAGTGGCAGGCTACACTTCGTTTTCTGGTTTCCACTGACGGAATTATCATCCTGCTTTCAATTCTCCCCTTCTTTTTCCTCTCGGGTTTCGTTGTTTTCAGGATGCTGAGGGTTGCGAGGATTTTTCATCTTTTCAGAATCGACAAGCGGTTTGACAGCTTTACGGTCATTCATTCAGTACTTGTCGATAAGAGAAATCAGATTATCTCCAGTCTCTTTATTATTCTCGTGCTCATGTTTGCGGCATCGCTCTGTATGTACAGTGCAGAGCATGAAGCGCAGCCTGATGTTTTCAAAAATGCTTTTTCCGGAATCTGGTGGAGCGTTTCTGCGCTGCTGACCGTCGGGTATGGCGATATTTATCCGATTACACCATTCGGACAGTTCATGGCAATTGTGATTTCATTTTTGGGCGTCGGAGCAGTTGCTATTCCAACAGGTATTATTTCTGCCGGCTTCGTTGAGCAGTACCAGAAGGTGAAGGACTCATCTGAAGGAATTGCAGCGAGCCTCCAGACGGTGGCCATCGACATCGACAGCAAGTGGATCGGCATGACGGTCGCTGAGATCAAGGAAGAAGACGACATTGCGATTGTCCTTGTTTCTCATGACAATGACACCTTTGCACCAAAGCCGGATTATCATATTGGAATGAGGGATAAGCTGGTGGTGTACCGAGGGGAGTGACACTATCCGCAGATTCTCAAAATTGCTTCAGCATAGACCTTTTCAGCCGTGATGAGGTTTGAAATATCGATGAACTCATCTGCTCCGTGCATGTGGGTGTCAATTCCGGGTAAGACTGCGCCGAATGCGACGCCGTTTTCGATGTAATGGACGTAGGTTCCACCGCCTAGCGCCATGCATTCGCCCTTCAGTCCGGTGACGTCTTCGTATGAAGAAAGCAGGGTGCGGACGAATTCTGAGTCGCCTGGAACCACATGAGGAGGGATGATCCCTGGAGTTTCAAATGCAAAGCCAGAGGATTCTGCCGCTTTTCTGGCCTCGTCTTCGCAGTTATCTTTCGTGGCAGAAACGGGCGTCCTAGCATCAAAGGAAAATTCCATATTATTTTCATCTATGTGAAAAATGTCAAGCGTACAGGTAAGGTCATGTGATTCTTTGTCACTCATCTTTATGCCGATGCCCGAGCCATCGGTAATGCCGTATGGGAAAAGCGTAAGGATATTTCTGATGTCAGAAATTAATTCGCTGTCGGCAAGCGGAAGCCTTGTGACAAGTTCCAGTGCTGCAAGTCCAGCATTTCTGCCTTTTTCAGGTGTCGAAGCATGGGCAGATTCGCCAATTACTGTGAGTTCCTGTTCACCTGTAACGGTGACTTCAACACCGCATTTCTTTGAAATCTCAGCAATCGCTTTTTTGGAAGAATCCATGTCAAGACCTTCAAATTTCATCACGGCTTTCTGAGGGACGGCATTTAATGCAATTCCGGCATCAAGTGAAATTAGGCGCGGAAGATCTGCAGATTTAGTCCGGGGTTTTGAAAGCGTGCCGCGGAATTGTCCTTTTTCAATATTAATGAGAGGGAAATTTGCATCAGGAGAAAAGGTCATCGGAGCTGGTTTTTCGATTTTAAAATAATGTGCAATGTCAAGGGATTCTGTTTCCTCGTCAGAGCCTACAATAATGCGGACGCCTTTATTAAGAGGAGTATTTGTCTCTTTTATTGCACGGAGAGCGAAAATGGCAGAAAGAAGAGGACCCTTGTCGTCACTTGTTCCACGGCCATAGAGCCTTCCGTCCTTTTCAATTATTTTGAATGGCTCGGTTACGGTCCAGCCTTCACCAGCCGGTACCACATCAGCATGTCCTAAGATGTCAAGCGTGTGAGGAAGTGATTCATCAAAATCCAAAGCGCCGACATAGTTATCATAATTTTTAGTGGAAAAGCCATAAGACTCAGCCATTTCAAGCGCCTTTGAAAGTGCTTTATATGCATTCTCGCCGAATGGCATATTGTCTTTTGCCGGTGCATTTACAGACGGTATAGAGCAAAGTTCCTTTACGGCATGTATTAATTCTTTTTCATGTGATTCAATCCACTCGTTTACATTCTTATTCAATTGCTGCTCCTTATTCTTTTCTGTTGGATGGCACGCGTCAAAAGGACAGGTTTTTGGCCATCCTTATATCCCCATTATGATTTCAACCAAAGGGATGGTTGCTACTGACAGCAGTGTCGAGAGAGCAATGCCCTTCGTGGCGAGTTCTGCGTGATTATTATATTCTTCTGCAAACATGCCGACCATGCTGGCTACCGGCATGGCGAGCATGATATATGCGACATCAAGCATCATGCCTTTGACACCGATTGCACGGAAAATCAATACGCCGAGGATCGGCAGGAAAATTAATTTTATCAATAGGAAAATATCGAGTTTTACATCCGTGAAAAGTTCCTTCAGTTTTATTTTTGAGAATGAATAGCCGATGACGAGCATCGAAAGCGGTGCGGTGAGATCGCCTATTGCAGTAAGCGAGTCTGTGATCACAGCCGGTACCTTTGCGCCGAGAAGAAGCAGGATGAGGGCGATGACGACTGCCACTGTTCCGGGATTAATCATTTTTTTCAATGGATTTTCCCCGGTTGATTCCTTATTTACGAGAGAGACACCGTATGTGTACATCAGAATATTGAACGGAAAAAGAAAAAAAGCACCTATCAGGACAGCGTGGTCTCCGTAAGCAGCTTTCAGTACTGGAAGTCCCATAAAGCCTGTATTTGAAAAGATCAGCATCAGGGTGTAGATCGCGCTTTCGTCTTTTTTTACGCCAAGAATTTTATTTAATGGAAAGGAAATTAATATCATGACAGCATAAATCGCAAATGCAATCACGATACTTTCAAGAAGTGTCTTTCCGGTAGAAGCATTGATCGGGCCGTCAATAGTTGCTACGACAGACGAAACAATCATGCATGGATTTGCCACATTTACGACGAGCTTTGTGACATGAGAAATGGAATTATCGTCTAGGATATGAATCTTCTGACAAAGGAGTCCGACTCCCATTATGATGAAAAATATCAGCATCTGGTGCAAAAGTATCATGATAAGTCCTTCTAATATGCAATAATGTTCATATTAAACTCATTTTGATAGGAATGTCAACAATACTTTTGCAAAGGGAAAATGGTTAGTTTAATAGATCTCGCATTATTGTATTTGCTGTAAAAATGGTATAAAATATAATCTAATCATATCTTGACGGCAAAGAGTACTCTGAGCCGGAAAGGGCATAGAACTTTAGATTATTTCTTCCTGCCCTAATAGGCGGGAAGTTTTTTGTTTGAACAAAATCCACCTGTTTCAGGCGGTGGGGCTTAACTTATGGGAAATATCATATGATAAAAATTGCAATCTACGGCAAAGGCGGCATTGGAAAATCGACAATTACATCAAATCTCTCAGCAGCTTTTGCAATGAGAGGGAAAAAGGTAATACAGATCGGCTGCGACCCAAAGGCGGATTCGACTGGAAATCTGCTTTCGGGAAAGACTCTTATGCCGGTAATGAATTATCTTCGGGAGAATGATGAGGATCCGTCATCGCTTGATGAGATTTCTTTAAGAGGGTTCGGGGGTGTTCTCTGTATTGAAACAGGGGGCCCGACACCTGGACTAGGATGCGCTGGAAGAGGCATTATTTCTACCTTTAATCTTCTGGATGACATGCATTTAATTGAGCAGGAAAAACCTGACGTCATTTTATTTGACGTGCTAGGCGATGTCGTCTGTGGCGGCTTTGCGGCGCCGATTCGTGAGGGCTATGCCGACAAGGTGCTTATCGTGACAAGCGGAGAGAAGATGGCACTTTATGCGGCAAATAATATTAATCAGGCGGTAAAGAATTTTGAAGACAGGGGCTATGCTTCTGTTGAAGGGATTATTCTGAACAGGCGGAATGTTGAAGATGAATACGAGAAGGTATCGGAATTCGCTTCGAAAAATTCGCTTTCGATCATCGCCGATATTCCAAGGGATAAAAGCTTTCAGACGGCAGAAGATGCGGGGAAGACGATAATAGAAACTGCGCCTGAATCAGAACTTGCCGGGAAATTCTTTGCACTTGCGGACAAACTGATTGCAGAGGAAAGTGAGACGACGGGCAGCGCATTAAAGTTTGGGAAGCTTGAGGATTGTGGGTGTTGATGAATGTATTTTAATGTGTAAAAACACCGCAAAACCAATGATATAAGACTGCAGTATTATGCATGAATGTGAATAGTTGCGATACAAATAATGGATGAGTCTGTAAATAATGATAATAAAATAAGAAATAATGCAGCATCAGGGTTTTCAGCTTTGGAATTATCCCAAAAAGGTTCTGAAAATATCCCTGACGAATATATCACTTCAAAGCATCTCATCTATAATTCGCCTGCAACGCTTGCCTTTAACTCTCCAGGTGCTGAGGGCTTTGGCGTGAAGCGTGCTGGTCTGGCGGTGCCTGGCTCTGTCATGCTCATCGTGAGTCCCGGTTGCTGCGGCAGAAATACATCTGATATTACCAGAATCAAGGGGTATGAGGACAGATTTTTTTATCTTGAAATAGATAATACAGATCTCGTGACAGGCAGGCATCTTAAGAAAATCCCGGATGCTGTTAAGGAAATTGTAGATTTCTGCGGCAAAAAGCCAAGCCTTGTGATGATCTGTATTACCTGCGTCGATGCGCTCCTTGGAACGGATATGGAAAGGGTGGCAGCGAAAGCAGAAGAAAAGGCTGGGATTCCGGTCCGGCCGTGCTATATGTATGCGCTTACCAGAGAGGGCAGAAAACCGCCGATGGTGCAGGTCAGGCAGTCACTTTATTCGCTTCTTCCAAAGCAGAAAAGAAGAGGCACGAGCGTGAATATACTCGGATTTTTTGCGCCTGTTTTTGAAAGCTCGGAATTGTTTCTGCTACTAAAAAGTGCAGGGGTAAAGACCATTAGGCAGATTTCGACCTGTGAGAAAATAGATGAATTTTACAAGATGGGGGAAGCAAATTTCAATCTGGTAGTAAATCGTGAGGCAGAGGCCGCCGCGGATGATCTGCAGAAAAGGCTCGGAATTCCATCCATTGAGCTTCAGAGATTCTATGATCCGGACAGAATCGAGAAGCAGTACAGGGCGCTGGGCCGTGCGCTTGGCATTACTGAGCAGGAAGAAGGAGAAAACGATAATCTGCCAGAAAATTTGGGTAGGATTTTATGGAATTCTCGTCTGGGGAAAAAAGAAGCATTAGATTCGATTAATAAATTAAAGAAAGATTTCCCCAAAATCTCATTTTCGATTGGCGAGGTAATAAACGCAAATCCATTTGAACTTGCGGTGACCTTGGTAGAACATGGCTTTGTAGTAAAAGAGATTTTTGCAAATCCAGATCCGGATTTTTTTTATTATATTGACAAGCTTGCAGCACTTTCACCGGGCACTATGATTTATTCAAATATGGAACCGACGATGCTGTATTACGACATTGATTCTGATGAAGCTTCGGAAGGTGATATGTATAAATGCAGAGTTACATTGGGAAAAGATGCTGCATTTTATCATCCATCGTATTTGCATGTGAATTGGAATTCAGATGAGCAGCCGTTTGGATTTGATGGGTGTCGGAAATTATTTGATGCGATTTATCAGGCTTTGAATAGCGGGCGTGAAAATTTGATATTCAAAGGAGTACGAAGATGAAGGGACTTAGGAGATTCTTGACGCCCTTCGCACCAGATCAGTCTGGAGCGGTATCTGTGCTTTATGAGCTTGGTGGGATTGTTGTGATCGTAGATGCCGGCGGCTGTGCAGGAAATATCTGCGGTTTCGACGAGCCAAGATGGTCGGAGACACGTTCCGCAATTTTTTCTGCCGGGCTTCGTGACATGGATGCCATCATGGGGCGTGACAAGCTGCTCGTGAAAAAGATTGCTGATGCAGCAGGAAAAATCCAGGCAAACTTCGTGGCGCTTGTCGGAACGCCGGTTCCGGCAGTAATCGGAACAGACTATAAAGCCTTAAAGAAAATGCTTTCAAAGGAAACGTCTCTTCCGGTTGTCACAGTCGATACGGATGGTATGCATCTTTTTGACAGTGGGGAAGAAAAGGCTTATGCAGCACTGCTCAGGGAATTGAAGGAGAAGAATCTTTTTGATAAGGCACAGGATGATAATCCGTCCCAGCAAGCTGCCGTACGTGATGAAGAAAAGAAGTCTTCAGCAAATTGTGCCGGCATTTTTGGTGCGACGCCGCTTGACCTCTATTCGCAGGATGGGAAGAGAATAATTTCAGATGTACTGAAAAAAGAAGGCTTTGATACCGTTATTTTCTATGGAAATGGTGCATTATTTTCAGATTTTCAGAATGTTTCAAAGAATAAAATAAATATTGCGGTCAGTCCTTCGGGGGTGAAAGCAGTAAAGCTTTTGAATGAATATTTTGGCACGCCGTATGAGGTGAGATTCCCTGGGACGGATGTGCTGATAGATGAATTTTCAAGAAAGACATATGGAAGCATCTTAAAAGATGAACAATTAAATGCTCATTGCAATTCTTTAAAAGATGTTCAGAAAATCCTTATCGTCCACTCGCAGATTTTTGCGAACAGCCTTCGTGCATCAATTAGAAAAATTGATGCGAAAGCAGATATCACAGTTGCCAGCTGGTTTGAAATGCTTGATGAATATATGGAAGACGGCGACGTTCATCTAAAGGAAGAAGATGATTTTATCGATTTGGCAGCAGGCGGCTTCGACCTGATCATAGGGGATGAAATCTTAAAGAAGATGATGCCGGAATATAAGGGAAAATTTTTCAATATTCCGGAATTTTCTATATCAGGCAAGAAGAGGGCTGGAATATGAGTGCTATTCTTGAAAAAAGAATACGGGTTTTTGGTATCGTGCAGGGCGTCGGTTTCAGGCCGACTGTCGACAGGCTGGCGCATGAAGCTGGTATTACAGGAACGGTCGCAAATAAGGGAGCCTTTGTCGAAATTTTTGCCGAAGGAACAATAGAAGAAATCGATGTATTTCTTAAGTTTCTAAAGACCAGGGCACCAGAAAGATCGGATGTGCTGAAAATTGAAGTAGAAGATGTTGCTGAGCCTCATGGATATGATGATTTCAAAATCATTGAGAGTGAAAAAATCAAGGCGGATATTTTCATTTCTCCCGACATTGCAATCTGTGATCAATGTAAAGCAGAGCTTTTCGACAAATCAAACAGGCGGTATCTTCATCCATTCATAAATTGCAATGAATGCGGTCCGAGATTTTCTATTCTGAAGGCTCTGCCATACGACAGGGAGCGCACATCTATGTCGGTTTTTCCGATGTGTGAGGATTGCGAAAGTGAGTATTATAGTCCTGCGTCCCGTCGATACGATGCCCAGCCAGTCTGCTGTAATGAGTGCGGACCGGAAGTGTATATGATCGAAACGGATAGCACTGCTGAATTTGCACAATTGGATGCTGCCGAGACCATTAGTACTACTGGATTTTCGAAAGCAGCAGGTAATGAAAATAAAAGTGAAAACTGTTCATCAGACAATAGAGCAGATTGTTCACCAAATCAGATTGCAGATTGTACACCAGGTGATGATAAAATTGATAAATACGAAATACGTGACGGAGCAGCCATTACATTAGCACGAAAAATACTCTGTTCCGGCGGCATCGTCGCAATAAAGGGCATCGGAGGGTTTCACCTGGCCTGTGATGCCACAAATGATGAGGCGGTCCGGCGGCTTCGTGCATTAAAGCATCGCCCAATGAAGCCATTTGCGGTGATGGCAAAAAATGAAGCGGTTGCTGACAGGGAATGCATTATTCATTCAAATCAGCGCCGTGAGATGAATGGACACCGAAAGCCGATTATTCTGATGGAAAAGAAGGCAGATGGCCAAATTGCAGAAGCTGTTGCCCCGGAAAATCCATATATTGGCCTTATGCTTCCGTATGCGCCGGTTCAGATGCTGATTTTTGATTATCCGGATGAGTGGCAGGAAAAGATGCCGGATGTGCTTGTGATGACTTCCGGAAACATTTCCGGTGCACCGATTGCATCAAATGACGATGAGGCAGTGACAGAGCTTTCACATATGTGCGACGCGATCCTTTCAAATAACCGGGATATTCAGATTCGGACGGATGATTCAGTTATGGATTATTATGATGATGAACCCTATATGATACGAAGGTCCAGAGGTATTGCCCCGCTTCCTGTTATTCTTGATTCAGAGTTTCAGGGCAGGGTCCTTGGTATTGGAGGCGAGCTGAAGAATACATTCTGCCTTGGCATTAATCATATGTTTTACCCCTCGGCGTATGTCGGTGACCTGGCAGACATTAGGACAGTTTCGGCACTTAAAAGTGCAATAGCAAAAACCGAAAAGCTTCTTGAAATGAAGCCGGAGATCATAGCCTGTGACCTTCATCCAAAATACAATTCAACCAGGTGTGCCGAAGAACTTGCCGATGAAGACAATATTGAACTGATAAAGGTCCAGCATCATTATGCACATGTGCTTTCGTGCATGGCTGAAAATGATTATTTTGGTGATATAATAGGCGTGTCGTTTGATGGGACTGGCTTTGGCACAGATGGTACAATCTGGGGTGGAGAGTTCCTTCTGTCAAATCTTGACAGCTTTACGAGAGAGGCATCAATCATGCCATTTTTACAGATTGGCGGAGATGCATCATCAAAGGAAGGCTGGAGAATAGCGGCCAGCATGCTGTTTTCTATTTTTGGAAATGACGGAATTGATCTTAGTGAGAAGCTTGGAATTTCTGATGAAAAGGCTCTTAAAGTCCAGAAGACAATGTTCGATAAAAAGATAAACTGCATTTCATCAACCAGTGCAGGAAGGCTTTTTGATGCAGTTTCGGCTATACTTGGAATCAGGAACAAATCAACATTTGAAGGCGAGGCATCAACTGCATTGATGTACAGGGCGATGGTGTATCATACGAAATGTGATGATTTGGCTTATAATGGGCTTGCGTTTAATGATGCTCTTTATGAAACAAATATGAATACAGGGCGTGAAATGCTAAGGACTGATCTGCTCGTAAAGAGAATAGTAGAGGAAAGGATAAATGGCAGGGACACTTCTGAATTAGCATATTTCTTTCATAAGGTCCTGTCAGAAATGATCATTCGTGAAGTGCTCCATCTTTCTGGAAGAAGCGGCGTAAAAACGGCAGCGCTTACAGGTGGCGTGTTTCAAAATAAATTATTACTGTACCTAACAGAAAAGGGGCTGAAAGAAAATGGGTTAAGCGTGCTTCGGCATCATATGATTCCACCAAATGACGGCGGAATTTCGCTTGGACAGGCGCTAAAGGCGTCTTATGAATTATCGAAAGGAAAGGATAAAAAATGTGCGTAGGATTATCTGCGAAGGTTGTAAGAGTAAAGGATAAAACTGCAATAGTTGATGCAGGCGGTGCAAAGAGAGAGGTCTCAGCCGAACTATTAAGGGGACTTGAACCTGGCGATTACGTGATGGTGCATGCGGGCGCAGCAATTGCGAAAATTACTGATGATGACGAGGACGAGGCGAACGGGGTTCTCGATTCGATCTTACCAATAGATGACGAAGCAGATTCGAATGAGAAAAATGGTTCGGCAAATATTCCAGATACAATCGCATCGCGATGAATGGGAGAAAACTTGATAGACGATTTGCATTCGTAGAGGAGTAATACTTTGAATAATGCAATAGTAAGGGCAAGAAAAATAATTGACAATTATAATGGGCCGCACATGCGCATCATGGAAGTCTGCGGAACCCATACGCATGAGATTTTCAGGCAGGGAATCCGAAAGATTCTTCCTGAGAGCATAGAAATGATTTCTGGTCCTGGCTGTCCGGTCTGCGTGACACCGGTAGGATTTATTGATGAAGCAATCATGCTTGCCCTTGAAAAGAACTGCACAATCTGCACTTTCGGCGATCTGGTCCGCGTGCCGGGAACAGAGGACTCGCTTCAGACAGCGCGCGGCAAGGGTGCCAATGTGAAGGTCGTTTATTCACCGACAGATGCAGAAGAATTTGCCATGCAAAATCCAGACAAACAGGTCGTATTTCTTTCAGTTGGGTTTGAAACGACTACTCCGTCAAACTGCATTGCTGTTAAAAATGCGATTCGTGATGGAATTACAAATTTTTCGCTTCTTACAGCAAATAAAACTATGCCAGGCGCATACGAAGCCATGAAGGATTCGACAGACCTGTTTCTGTATCCAGGTCATGTACATGCGATTATCGGAACAAAAATCTGTGAAGATTTGGTAAAGGAAGGCGTGAGCGGCGTCTGCGCCGGCTTTACTGGAAGCGAGCTTTTGACGGCAATTGCGGTTGCCTGTGTGAAATATCAAGAAGGCAGACCTTTCTTTGTAAATTGCTATCCGAGAGTAGTTACTGAAGAAGGAAGCGATGACGCAAAGGCTATTGTCAGTGAAATGATGGAACCCTGCGACGCTGAATGGCGCGGCATTGGTGAAATTAAAAATTCCGGAATGAAGCTTCGTGATGCGTACAGCGATTTTGATGCGAGAAAGAAATATGCGCTTCCGCATATTGATGGAAAGGCGAATCCAGCCTGCCATTGCGGAGAGGTTCTGAAGGGTGAAATAAAACCGCCTGAATGCCCGCTTTTTGGAAAGGTCTGTACACCGGAGCACCCGGTAGGGGCATGCATGGTTTCTTCTGAAGGCGCATGCAGCGCATTCTACTTATATGGGCAGGGATAATAATTAATTTCTGCGAAAGCATTGGCATTATAGAGAAGATTTGCAGAATATATCTAGGAGACAAAATTGACAGATACAATCACAATGGCTCACGGCGCTGGCGGAAAGCAGACATCTGAGCTGATTCAAACGGTTTTTAAGAAGCATTTTAATAATGAATATTTTACGGCTGACGATGCATCCGTTCTTCCTGCACCTAAGGGGAAGATGGCAATGACGACGGACAGCTTTATCGTAAGCCCTCAGTTTTTCCCAGGCGGAAATATAGGAAAGCTTGCAATCTGCGGTACGGTAAATGACCTAAGCTGCATGGGAGCAAGGCCCCTGTATATGACATGCGCCTTTGTCATAGAGGAAGGCTTCAAGGTTTCCGATCTTGAAAAAATAGCCGATTCCATGGAGAAAACGGCTTCAGAGGCTGGTGTCAGGCTTGTTGCAGGCGATACGAAGGTTGCCGGGAAAGGCCAGTGTGGCGGTGTTTTTATTAATACAACAGGTGTAGGAGAAATTCTTCCCAAGGCAAATACGTCTGGTGCTTATGCAAAGCCGGGCGATGCTGTCATTGTGACAGGTGATATCGGCCGTCATGGTACATGCATCCTGCTTTCGAGAGATGATTATGGAATTGATGCCGAAGTGACGACTGACTGCGCACCGCTCTGGAAACCGGTCGAGGCTGCGATAAAAGCAGTACCGGAAATTCATGTTATCCGTGATGCGACAAGAGGCGGCGTAGGAACGGTGCTATATGAGATTGCATCAGAGTCGGGCGTTGGAATTCATCTTGATTCATCAAAAGTACCGGTTGCGGATTCGGTCCGCGGTGTTACTGGAATGCTTGGACTTGAGCCTTTGTACTTAGCATGCGAAGGCAGGCTTGTCATGTTCTGTCCTTCGGAAAAGGCGGGCGAACTTATTTCTGTACTTCAGGGCTTTGAAGATACAAAAGGCGCTGCTGTAATAGGCAGTGTGACCTCTGATATGAAGGGGCGTGTCGTCATGTCAACAGAAATCGGTGCAGAGACGCTGTTGCCGGAACCGGGAAATGAGCTGTTGCCGAGGATTTGTTAGAAAGGAATTATCATGGAAGACAGAGTCGCAGTATTAGCAATTATCGTTGAAAATGAAGCAAATGTAGAAACTGTAAACGAATTGCTTCATGAAGCAAGGAAATATATCATCGGCAGGATGGGCATTCCTTACAGAAAGAAAAATATTAATGTCATAAGCCTTGCAGTCGATGCGCCGCAGACCTTTATCAGCGAACTTTCCGGGAAGCTTGGACAGATTGAAGGCGTCAGTGTAAAGACAGCTTATTCTAATGTGTGATTTTAGCTGTGCTTTAAAATAAGTAATTTTTGCATGGATTTTTCTATTGATCAGATATGCTGAAACGATTTGATGCAGGAAAATATTCATATCATGAACCGTCGAAAAACTGGATGAAAATCGGCGACCCCGAGTTCGGCCAGATTTTTCCGTGGCGGCTCGAATACAATTGTCCGGTGCATGAGAACTGGAATATTGTGCATACGGGCATGCTGATTCCGGAATCGCACCAGATTTATGTATGCTCGGACAATTGTCTTCGCGGGGTGATTCTGACTGCTGATGAAATGGATGCAGCAGACAGGATTTCTTCTGTGATGCCCACAGAAAACGAGGTCGTGACCGGAAAGCTTGAAGAAGTGACGATTGATGGTGTCACAGATGTCATTGAAAGGCTCCCGAAAAGACCGAAAGCTGTTGAATTATTCTTAGTCTGCATGCATCATCTGATTGGCGTCGATGAAAGATATATTTATGATTCTCTAAAGAAGCGTTTCCCAGACATTGCTTTCATACCGTGCTATATGGATCCAATCATGCAGAAGGTCTCGCTCACGCCCGAGCAGAAGCAGAGGAAATCCATGATGCTGCAGCTGAAATCGTATGAATCTTCCACAGCAAAAATTACGAATGAATCAGGCAATTTAACAGGATCTGGACCAGCTGAAAAGCATCATGAAAAGTCATCCGAGAAAGACTTTGCAGAATCTTCTAATGAAAATGAAAAAGATTCTGCTGTGAGAAAGGCGGCCATCCTTGGTGATAATCTGCGCCTGCCGGAATCCTCAGATATTTCAAGAATGCTAGCCTATGCTGGATACAAAATCGAGCAGGTGCAAGATAAAAAGACCTTTGAAGAATATCGGAGTATGGGCGAAAGTTCTCTTTTTATTACAAGGTCTGCACTTTCTGTTTATGGGCTCAAGGCACTTGCTGAGCGGGATGGCAAGCCTTACCTTTATATGCCTCCTGTTGCAGTTGACAGTGAAATCGAAGATGAATTGAAGGGGCTTGTTGAAGCTGTTAAGAACATAGCATTTCCAGATGAAAGCTATGTTAATAATGATAATGATCATGCCGCTGGAAACAATAATACCATTGCAAATGATACAAAAAACAATGGCAGTAATTTTGATTTTCAGCAATTTATCGATAAAGAAAAATTATTAACCAAGTCAGCCTTTTCAAAGGCAATATTAGTGATAGGCGATACGGAAATTACCCTTGATTATTTATGCTTTCCAAGACCGCTGAGCTTTGCAAGAAGATTACTTTCAGAAGGCTTTCATGTCACAACAGTATTTCTTGATGGCGTTAGTCTAGAAGAAAAAGAAGATTTTGAATTTTTGAAGGAAAATTATCCTGATCTTATTCTGCATTCGACAAATCAGGTGTTGGACAGGCATCTGCCTGCTACTGCAAAATGTGAAAATTCAGAATATGAAGGAGATTTAAAAAAGAATAGTACAAGCGATTCAGACAGCAATCTTCAAAATCCAGAAGAAAGAAAGGTTCTCGCTCTTGGCCCGAAGGCGGCATTTTCCTCGCAGACGGATTACTTTGTGAACTGGATTGAGAATGATGGAAATTTTGGATTTGATGGTCTTCGGAAGCTTTGTGATGAGATGATTAAGTCTTTTGAAACTCCAAAGAACAGGCGGGATCTTGTCCAGCGCAAGGGTTTGCACAATCCATCGATTTTATATTAATAAATATGATTGAAGAATGTTATTGAAAAAGATATAGAAAGGCTTCTTGCAGCAGAACACAAGCCTATTGAAGCTGGATATGAAGATTATGATTATGCCTGGGAGGTCCTGTGTGAGGATATAAATGTTGCGTTCAGGAATGAGATCATTTCTGAAGAATTAGCATGGGAGTTAAGGGAAGAATATCTTGGAATAAAAAGATGAGAGAAAGCTATACGATTTTGCCGGTTCCGGCGGGTGACGTATCAGGAATTGCTTCCGCACTTTATGAACTAGGTGGAATGGTCGTGATTCACGATCCGTCGGGTTGCAATTCTACATACAATACGCATGATGAATTAAGATGGTACGATAAGGAAAGTGACATCTTTATTTCCGGGCTCAACATGCGGGATGCAGTCCTTGGAAATGACAGGAAATTTATTTCTGATATTGTGGAGGCTGCAGAGACGCTTTCGAAAGAGCGGGCTGTTGAAGAAACTGCCAGCAAGACAGATGCAGGTTCTCAGGCAAAAAGGAGTGATTCTGGAAGACCAAATTTCATCGCAATCTGCAATTCGCCAGTTCCCTATCTCAATGGTACGGATTTCACTGGCATTTGCAAAATAGTTGAGAAGGAGACAGGCATCCCAACCTTCTATGTGAAGTCGAATGGGATGCATGACTACATCACCGGCGTGCAGGAAGCATATGTGGCGTTGGCGCAGAAGATGCTGGGTGAAATGTTGAAGGCAATTGGCCCGGTAGATGGAAATCCTAAACTGCCGCCTTATGTTACTGATGAGGAAAATGAATCTACAAATAAATGCGAAGATCCTATACGAATTAACATTCTCGGTGCAACACCGCTTGATTACGGGCATAAAGATTCGATTTCAAGTTTGAAAAAATTGCTTAATGCAGACGGCTTTGAAGTCAATTCCGTCTGGTCACTTGACACAGATTTTGAAGAAATAATCAGAACACCTAATGCGGATGTCAATCTTGTGATTTCTTCGGCAGGGATTCCACTGGCCGAGTTTCTGAAAGAGAAATTATTAACACCTTATATTATTGGGGCACCGGTGACAGCACGGCTTAATGAAATTTTATGCGAGAACATTCGTAATGCTGTACCTTCAGAATCAGATGGCATAGAAGCGTCTCATGAAGACTTGAAAACTGAGGAGTCGTATAACAAATTCCCATTTTCAGAAATAAAAAGTGCTTCAAAAGAAAAGATTTCAATTATAATAGGCGAAAGCGTTTTGTCAGCCTCTATCGCAGCAGGGATTCGGGCTGGGCAGTTAGAAGAAAATACTTCAGATGCAGCAGGCACGAATGCACATGATGCAATCGTGTTCTGTCCGTATCCATACAAAAGCCCTGCGATGCGGGATGAAGATATTTACTTTGATGGAGAAGAAGAATTGATTTCGGCACTTGATAAAGTAATTAGTGAAAATCCGGAATCTGAAATAGAAGTTATTGCAGATCCATTGTACAGGCCGGTGATACCATCAAATGTGAAGTTTATGGAACTGCCGACACTGGCTATTTCCGGGAGAATGTACAGGTCGAAATTTGCAGACTATTTTGCAGAAAGGGGACACGTATGGGAATGATGGACAAGGCACCTTCATCAGAAAGGGTGCACATAGGATTTTTTGGAATCAGGAATGCAGGAAAGTCAAGCGTGGTAAACGCAGTGACGGAGCAGGATCTCTCAGTAGTTTCTGAGACAAAGGGCACGACTACAGATCCAGTGCAGAAGGCAATGGAGATTACTCCGATTGGCCCTGTCGTTGTCATTGATACCCCTGGCTTTGATGATGTGGGTTCGCTTGGCGAAAAGCGTGTGAAGAAGACCAAGGAAATCTTAAACCGCGTGGATATTGCCGTTCTTGTCATTGACGGAACAATCGGTCTTCATCAGGAGGATAAGGAACTCATCGAAATTTTCCGTGAGAAGAAGCTTCCTTATGTCATTGCAAAAAATAAATCGGATCTCATTGCAGAGCATGAAGTCATTCAGAATCCCGAGATCAATGGCGAAGACAAGAATGCCTACAAGATTTTTGATTATGATGGCAACCGTTTCGGTGAAATAGAAGTCAGCGCGAAGACAGGCTATCACATTTTTGAACTCCGGAGTCTGATTGGTCAGCTTGGAAAAGCTACGATGGAATCAAAAGGATTGCTTGATGGCATTGCTTCTGATGATGGTCAGGATGCCTTTATATTAGTTATTCCGCAGGATACTTCTGCACCGAAGGGCAGATTGATTCTTCCTGAGCAGATGATGATTCATGAAATTCTCGACCATCACGGCGAGGCAATCTGCTGCCAGCCGGAAGAGCTTGAGCGGACGATTGACTTCATGCAGAGTTCCAATAAAAAGCTTCGCATGGTCATCACGGATTCCCAGGCATTCAAGCATGTAGCAGCAACCGTTCCAGATGAGATACCGCTTGCATCATTTTCTATTCTAATGGCAAGATACAAAGGTGTTCTCGAAACTGCTGCAAGAGGCGTGACTGCTGTTGATACCATACAGGATGGCGATACGATTCTGATGGCTGAGGGCTGCACGCACCACAGGCAGTGCGATGACATTGGCACAGTCAAGATTCCGAACTGGATTCGTGAATACACTGGTAAGGACATCAAAATCGAGACTTCAAGCGGCTATGGTTTCCCAGAAGACCTCACGAAATACCATATGATTATCCATTGCGGCGCCTGCATGATCAATGAGCGGGAAGTCCGTTTCAGGATGAATCAGGCCATCGACCAGGGCGTGCCTTTCACGAATTATGGCATTACGATTTCATATATGAACGGCATTCTCCAGAGAAATGCAAGGGCAATCAAGGAATTATCATTTTTGCTTGAAAAATAATCATTTGGTTATTTCTGGTGAAAACTGATAGTTATTTTGTGCTTTAATCTAACTGATTTATTGAATAAAAAGAAGCTTTCAGTTGGTATTTTGGAATAATTTGATTTTACAAAAAAGCCTGTAGGCCTATTATTAAATAATTTGCCGCAGGCTTCGATTTTTTCTAACATTATTTTGTTTGTGACACGAGATGAACAATAAAGAAAATATCGAAAAACTTTATACTTCAGGCGACCTTCCAGATGACGGCTTAATTTCCCTTATCACAATAATGGATAAAGAGGACGAGGAATTAATCTATTCTTATGCGAGAGAAGTGCGTGAGAAATATTACGGCAAGGAAGTCTATCTGCGCGGGCTCATCGAGTTTTCGAATTACTGTAAAAATGACTGCAAATACTGCGGCATCAGGAGGAGTAATGAGAATGCTTCACGCTACAGACTTTCTACAGAGGAAATTCTCGAGTGCTGTGACAAGGGCTATGCGCTTGGCTTCAGGACATTCGTGCTGCAGAGTGGCGAAGATCTTTTCTATACGAATGAAAAAATTTGCGATATTGTAAGCCGCATCAAGGCAAATCATCCAGACTGTGCTGTGACGCTTTCGATTGGAGAGAAGACAAGGGAGGAATACCAGGCTTATTTTGATGCCGGGGCAGACAGGTATCTTCTTCGCGAAGAGACCTCAAATCCGATTCACTATGGAAAGCTTCATCCACCGGAACTTTCCATCAAAAATAGGAAACAGTGTCTTTATGATTTGAAGGACATTGGTTACCAGGTGGGCTGCGGAATTATGGTTGGCTCACCATATCAGACACCGGAAAATATTGTAGAGGATCTTCGGTTCATGCAGGATTTGAAGCCCCACATGATAGGAATCGGTCCTTTTATTCATCACAAGGACACACCATTTCGGGACATGCCGGATGGAACGCTCAAAGATACGCTGCATCTTTTGGCAATACTCCGGCTGATGTTTCCTCACATTCTGCTTCCGGCTACGACAGCGCTTGGCACGATTCATCCGCTTGGCAGAGAGCTCGGAATCAAAGCTGGGGCAAATGTCGTGATGCCAAATCTTTCGCCTCGAGGAGTCCGTGGCAAGTATCTTTTATATGATGGGAAAATCTGTACAGGAGACGAAGCAGCTGAGTGCCGGTCTTGCATGGAGCGAAGAATTGCGAGCACGGGGTATCAGGTCGTGGTATCACGTGGTGATTATGCGAAATATCTCTTGTAGAGTCCTTCGAATCCCTTGCCGTGGCGGGCTTCGTCACGAGCCATCTCATGAATTGCATCATGAAGAGCATCAAGATTCAGTTCCTTGCACTTCTTTGCTAATGCGGTCTTTCCTGCTGTAGCGCCGTTCTCTGCCTCAGCACGAACCTTGAGATTCTCTGCTGATGAAGGAGAAACGATTTCGCCGAGCATCTCGCAGTACTTTGCTGCATGTACAGCTTCTTCATTAGCAACCTTCTCAAAATAGAGACCAACTTCAGGATAGCCCTCACGCATAGCAGCACGGCTCATTGCAAGATACATGCCGACTTCTGAGCACTCGCCCTGGAATTCAGCCTTGAGGCTTTCCTTGATATCTTCAGGAACATCCTTTGCAACGCCGATTACGTGCTCAGACGCCCATGTCATCTCATTCTCATCCTTCTTTATGAAGCTGTCGCCAGGAGCCTTGCAGACAGGACATTCCTTTGGCGGCTCATCGCCTTCATAAACATAACCACATACTGGACAAACCCACTTTGCCATGATAAACCTCCATTTTTTCTCTCTGAGAGCTGACAGCGCTCAGAAAAACATTCTCTTTTTAGCATCTGCAAGCAAAAGTAAAGCACTTGCAAAGCCTTAAGAAAACAAACCCTAAAAAACAAAATCTCGTGGCAGTTAAATGCGCCATCAGTAGAAAACATTATCCCGAAATGCCTTTTTTGTCAATGGGATTTTTGTGTATTTTATATGAATACAAAAAAGAAGTCATCTTGATAATGTAGGAGTAAAATGTTAATCTAGCATGATGAACAAAAACAATCATTTACATAGTAAATTGACAAATTGCTTGGAGTTAAACAATGAACAATAATACAAAAAAAATAAATGTCGCTTCTGATATTATTTTTGATAAATTTACATTCTTATTTGCACTTCTTGGAACCATCCTTGCAAATGGAGAAATTATATTCAATAAAATTGCATGGCATGATGAGACAATGCTTGTCTATTCTGGCTGGAAAATCCCGCTTGAACACGGCAGGTGGCTGAATTTTCTCTTTATTAAATTCCTTGAAAATTTTGCAGGTGCAGAGTCTCTTAGCGTGCCAAATGGAATTATAGTAGGACTTTGTATAGGCGCAATGTCCTGCATGATTTTTTATCTCTTTGGAATCTATAATAAATATATCAGAGCAGCGCTCATCTTTGTATTCATTTCTATCCCGGTTGTAGCAGCAAACTTTGGTTATATGTCATGGTCAGGCATGAATTTTATTGGACTTTTGCTCTGCGTAGTTTCACTGTTTATTATTGCTCGTACGCTTGACAAAAGCTGTACTGGGAAAAAGATGCTGATAGGATTTCTTGCAGCATCAGTAATAGCAGGCTGCGCTGTAGGTCAGTACCAGTGCTTTGTCACTTTTTATATTACACTTCTTCTTACATATTTGATAAAGCTTTGCATAGACAGGGATATGAAAGGAAAGAGCTTTGCTGCAATATTTATTTATTTTATTTTATCTGTTGCAGCGGCACTTGTTTTTTATCTTATCGTATTAAAGATTTTTCTTGCTGCAAATCATGCCGAGCTTTCTGATTATGCCGGAATATCAAGCTATGGCAAGGGATCTGTTGCAGATTACCTTGCCAGGATCCAATTTTCATATCTGGGTTTTGTTCAGCCTTCTGCTACTGAATATGCAACAATGTTTCCATTTCACTGGAATGGATGGCATATTATACTGCTTATTCTGATTGCAGCAATCAGTATTTATTATTTCGTGCAGATATTGAGACGGAAGAAAGTTGGAAAATTTATTCAGCTTCTTATTTGTCTTGCAGTGTTCCCGCTTGCAATAAACCTGAATTTTGTGCTCTATGGTTCTGGACTTGAAAAGGATTATCATTTTGTTCATGCACTTCATATGTATCAGATGATTATGCTTTTTGTTCTCCCATTTTTATTCCTCTGCAATGCCGATATGAAGAGTCAGATGGAGTCAGACAAGAAAAAGGTACAATATTTCTTTAAGACTATGCTTATTGCAATGACTGCATTTACCTTCATAATGGGTGGCCTTTATGTGAGATATGATAATTTCTGCTATATGGAGTCTGAGGTTCGTCAGGAAAAAGCAATAGCGTATTTTACTACTTTAAGGGCGAGGGTTGAATCTGTTGAGGGATATGATCCCAGCATGACAGTATATTTTATGAATCAGATTCATAAGGAAAATAATGTCGATGAAGTTACAGCAAATTATGATTATCCAGCGACGTTTCCGTTTGATTTTATGATAATTAATTCAAATTACTGGTATGAATATATGGACCTATGGACAGGATGGCGGCCTCCAATGGGAGACGAGTCAGTATATGTGAATGACCCTAGAGAGCAGGTGATGCCGGCCTATCCAGCAGATGGCTCGATACAGATTTTAGATGGCAATGTGGTTGTTAAATTTAATTAAATAAATATGAAGAATCCTTTTATTGAAAAAAATGTAGATACTGCAAAAGTTTTTGACAGAAATGTGCTGCTGTTTTCTCTGCTGGGAACAGTAATCATTCATGGTGAGATTATTTTTAATAAGATTGCCTGGCATGATGACATGGCAGTTACGTATACTGCATGGGGACTGCCGCTTGAGCATGGCAGATGGCTGAATCAGTTATTTGTTGATTTTTTCGAAAACTTTGCAGGGGCCGAATCGCTTGGCGTGATAAATGGCATTCTCACCGGCTTATTTATTGGCATTATTGCCTGTCTGCTCTTTTATATTTTCGATGTTTCGAATAAATTAGTGAGATTTGCGCTTTCACTTGTATTCATTACAATACCGGCCATTGCTGGAAATTTTGGATATATGTCCGGTTCGGCTGCGAACTTTTTTGGCATATTGCTTTGTGTCATTTCATTATTTTTTGTTGATAAGGCAATAAAAAAGAAGTCTTTCAAAAAAGCAATACCAGACTATATTTTGGCAGTAGTTCTGGCCGGAAGTGCCATGGGCCAGTATCAGTGCTTTTTTACTGTGTCATTGTCTCTGCTGCTGATCTATCTGATAAAGAACAGTATATCATCAGAAATATCTTTTCCAGAATATCTCCGCAGATTTTTTGGATATATTTTTATCCTGTTTCTGGCACTGATTTTTTATCTTGTAATATTGAAGCTGTCTTTAAGCATTACGCACAGGGAGCTGTCATCTTATTCTGGAATAGACAGCTATGGATTAGGTTCTCCTGTTGATTATTATTTCAGGGTGAAATACGCATATCATGCATTCTTAATCACAAATTTCTGCCTGACGGCAAACATGTTTCCTTTTCACTGGGACGGGTGGCGAAACATTCTTTATGCAGTAATTATTATTACGTTAATATCGTATATTGTGTTGATATTAATAAAAAAGAAATTCAGGAAATTTATTGAGGCGATTATCTGCCTGGCATTATTTCCATTAGCATTAAATTTCAATTTCGTATTGTTTGGCAAGGGACTGGATGTTGACTATCATGCGATTCATTCCCTGCATATGTATCAGTGGATATTGCTGTTTGTGCTGCCGTTTTTGTTCCTGTTTTCCGATGAAATGCAGGCATTTATGTCAGAAAAAAATGCAGTGCGAAGGCACTTTATGCAGGGGTTATGCTCAGTAATGGCCGTGATAACCATGATTATTGGATGCCTGTATGCAAGATATGATAATTTTCTCTATATGGAAAGCGAAATTCGTCAGGAGAAAGCAATCAGCTATTTTACGGTGCTTCGGTCAAGGGTGGAGTCTGTAGAAGGGTATAATCCTGCAATGAAGGTTTATTTTATCAATAGTGCAGAGCAGGAGAATTCTGTTGATGAAACTATTGTAAATTATGATTATGTTGTTACTAATCCATATAGCGCGCCGATTGTCAATACGGATTTCTGGTATATGCAGGAATATATGAGAATATGGACCGGTTGGGACCCTACATTTGGTGATGAAGCAGAATATGCTGACGATGACAGGGTAAAAGCAATGCCAGCATATCCAAGCGACGGGTCGATTCAGCTACTTGATGGAAATGTAATAGTTAAATTTGGCAAAACAGACAAATAATGTCATGTTTTGTATGCATGAGGCATTAAAATGTATAATGATTTATTTTCGATAGGACCGGTCACGATTCACGGTTATGGTCTGATGATTGGAATAGGTTTTATAGTGGGACTCTTTGTTGGCGACTGGCTGGCAAAGAAAAAAGGCATTGACGGGGATCATGTTTTTTCGCTCGCCATCTGGATTCTGATACTCGGATTCCTTGCAGGAAAGCTTTTGTTTATCATCACGATCATCCCGGACATCATCGCAGGAAATGCGACGCTTGGACAGATAGGAAACGGTTTTGTCGTATACGGCGGAATCATCGCTGCGCTTCCGATTGGTCTCATATATTGCAAGAGGAAGAAGATTTCATTTCTTTCAATGGGTGACTGCATCGCACCGGCAACCGCTGTTGTACAGGGCTTCGGGCGAATTGGCTGCTTCCTTGCGGGCTGTTGCTGGGGAAGAGAGGCAGATCCCGATAAAGAGCCATACATCATATTTACGCATTCTGATTATGCGCCGAATGGTATTCCGCTCATCCCGACGCAGCTTTATTCATCAGCACTAAATTTCCTGAATTTCGTGCTGCTCTATATTATTTTCAAAAAAGAAAAAAACGAGGGCGAAGCCTTCGCCTGCTATGTTATTAATTATGCAATAGGCAGGTTCATCATCGAATGTTTTAGAGATGATCCGAGAGGATCTGTCGGGGTTCTTTCAACATCGCAGTTCATCTCGATTTTCATGCTGGCATTCGGAATCTGGTTCCTTGTGTTTGTAAAGAGACGTGGGGAACATAAGAAATCTTTGTGAATTTATTGAAAAAGAAACTATTAATGTAAAAATAGTTTTTAGGAAAATTTCGCACTTATAAATTGGGGAATTCGTAAGTGCAGCGGGGTTAATATAAGGGGGATCTATGTCAAAATATGTTATGGCGATTGATGCGGGGACGACATCGAATCGCGCGATTCTTTTCGACCACAACGGGAAAATCGCAAGCGTGGCGCAGAAGGAATTCCGGCAGTATTTTCCGAAGCCGGGATGGGTTGAGCACGATGCTGACGAAATCTTTGATACAATTTCGGATGTGACGCACCAGGCAATGGCAAACATCAATGCCAATGCCGGAAATATCGTGGCAATCGGCATCACGAACCAGAGAGAGACGACAATTGTCTGGGACAAGCTGACGGGTGAGCCGGTGTGCCATGCGATTGTCTGGCAGTGCAGGCGTACTTCAGAATATGCTGACAAGCTGAAAGCTGATGGCTATACGGATATGATCCGCCAGAAGACAGGGCTTGTCATAGATGCGTATTTCTCTGCGACGAAGCTCAAGTGGATTCTCGATAATGTCGAGGGTGCCAGGGAAAAAGCCGAAAATGGCCAGCTTCTTTTTGGAACGGTCGATACCTTTATCATGTGGAAGCTTTCGGGCGGCAAGATTCACGCCACGGATTATTCTAATGCTTCCAGAACAATGCTTTTCAATATTAATACGCTTGACTGGGATGACGACATCCTGAAGCTACTCAACATTCCGAGACAGATGCTCCCGGAAGTAAAGCCATCATCAGGAATTTTCGGGACGGCAGATCCGTCGATTTTTGGTGCGCCGATTCCGATTGCCGGCGTCGCAGGCGACCAGCAGGCAGCGCTTTTCGGGCAGATCTGTTTCAAGGCAGGCGACGTGAAAAACACCTACGGAACTGGCTGCTTCATGCTGATGAATACGGGCGAGAAACCGGTATATTCGAAGAACGGACTTGTCACGACAATCGCCTGGGGCATAGACGGAAAAGTAAATTATGCGCTTGAGGGCTCGGTTTTCGTTGCGGGCGCGGCACTTCAGTGGCTCAGAGATCAGATGAAGATGCTCGACACGACATCGGATTCTGAATATATGGCAAACAAAGTCAAGGATACGGCGGGCTGTTATGTGGTACCTGCATTCACCGGACTTGGCGCGCCATACTGGGACCAGTATGCAAGGGGCTGCATAGTAGGTCTCACGCGTGGTGTAAACAAATACCACATCATCAGGGCAACGCTTGACTCACTTGCCTATTTTGTAAATGATGTCCTGAAGGCAATGGAGGCAGATTCTGGTGTACAAATAAATGCACTGAAGGTAGACGGCGGCGCTTCTGCGAATAATTACCTGATGCAGATGCAGTCGGATATCATCAATGCCCCGGTTCTCCGTCCTTCATGTGTCGAGACCACGGCCATGGGCGCAAGCTACTTAGCTGGTCTTGCCGTAGGATTCTGGAAGGACCAGAACGAAATCATCACGAACTGGGAAATCGACCGTGCCTTCGAGTCGGACATGTCTCAGGAAAAACGCGAGGTACTGCTCAAGGGATGGCACAAGGCCGTTAAGTGCTCTTTCGGATGGGCACGGGATGATACTTAATCACTATATATTCCCGGTTCGGCTGCAAAATGTCTCTTCATGTGCGGTCCGTTGCGCAGGCAAAATTACGCAAAGTGCCACTACCGACATAAATTTACGCGCCGCCTTTATGCGCCATCCAGGCGCGTTCGGCTAGATTTGCCATCCGTGGCAAATCTGCGCTTGCGGACATGCACTTTGCTATTTTGCACTTGCTCACTCAAAGCACATTCAGAGAAATTTTGCACCTCACCTGGAATGCAATTATTTGAACATTAGAATGCTAAGGCAACAGATATAAGAGAAAGGACGAATATGTACGACGTTGTAATTATCGGCGCGGGCATCACGGGCTGCGCCGTTGCCAGATACCTCTCGAGGTATAAGGGCAGATTTCTTGTGGTAGAACGTGAGGAGGATGTGTGCTGCGGCACGACAAAGGCGAACTCCGCAATAGTTCATGCCGGACATGATGCAAAAAATGGCTCGAACATGGCAAAGTATAATGTCAAAGGTTCAGAGATGTACCCGGCACTTGCAAAAGAGCTTGATTTTCCATACGAGCAGAACGGTTCGCTCGTCATCTGTCTGAGCGAGGAGGACAGGCCGCGTCTTGAGGCACTGTATGAAAACGGCGTGAAGAATGGTGTTAAAGGACTTGAGATTATTGATGCGAAAAGGCTTCATGAGCTTGAGCCGAATGTGACGGATGATGCAGTCGGTGCACTTTATGCGCCGACAGGTGGAATTGTCTGCCCGTTCCTTGCAAATATCGCTCTTGCCGAGAATGCGAATACAAATGGCGTGGAGTTCAGGTTTAATACAGAGGTTACTGAAGTTTCCAGAGCTGAAGCAGGCACGGCAGCAGGTAATGCATCAGATGCAGATGAACCGCATTGGGTGATTCAGACCAATAAGGGCGCAATTGACACAAAGTATGTCGTCAATGCAGCAGGCGTCTATGCGGATGTTTTCCACAACATGGTTTCTGAGAAGAAGATTCATATTACGCCGCGCCGTGGTGATTACTGCCTCTTGGACCATTCGACTGAGGGCTTCGTAAAGCATACGGTTTTCCAGCTTCCGGGCAAATTTGGAAAAGGCGTGCTCGTAACCCCTACTGTTCATGGAAATACGCTTGTTGGTCCTACTGCAATAGATATTGAGGACAAGGAAGGCGTTAATACAACGGCGGAAGGTCTTGACGCGCTCATTTCAAAGGCAGGAAATGCGGTAAAGAATCTTCCAATCCGAGAAGTAATCACAAGCTTTGCCGGACTCAGGGCGCATGAGGATGGCCATGATTTCATTATCGGCGAACCTGATGATGCAGCAGGATTTTTCGACTGCGCAGGCATTGAGTCCCCTGGACTTTCGAGCGCACCTGCCATCGGACTTGATGTTGCAGACAGAATTGCTGGGAAGCTCAATCTAAAAGAGAATCCAGACTTTGTTGCAACCAGAAAAGGTTTCATTGATCCAAAGACACTTTCACTTGAAGAGAGAAATGAACTCATCAAAAAGGAGCCTGCATACGGACAGATTATCTGCCGCTGTGAGATGGTTACGGAAGGACAGATCATTGATGCCATCAGGCGTCCAATCGGTGCCAAGAGCCTTGACGGTGTAAAGCGCCGTGTCAGGGCAGGCATGGGCAGATGCCAGGCTGGTTTCTGCAGCCCGAGAGTCATGGAAATTCTTGCAAGGGAATTAAACGTTCCGCTTGAGTCGATTACGAAATCGGGCGGAGATTCGAAGATTATTGTTGGTTATGCCAAGGACTCAATCTAAAAAGCTGCTGAATGTCTAAAAAATGTTAGAATAATGATAATAAAGAGTTAGATTAGGCGAAAGGAAGCTATATGGAAAATTACAATATTGTCATCATCGGCGGCGGGCCGGCAGGACTTGCGGCAGCAGTTTCCGCCTACGATGCAGGGGAGAGAAGCATATTAGTCCTTGAAAGAGATGTGAATCTCGGAGGCATCCTGAACCAGTGCATTCACAATGGCTTCGGTCTTCACACATTTAAGGAAGAGCTGACGGGACCTGAATATGCCCAGAGATTCATCGATGAGCTAAAGGAAAGAAAAATCGAGTACAGACTAAATACAATGGTGCTCGACATTTCAAAGGACAAGGTCGTCACAGCCTGCTCAAAGGAAGACGGCGTGACGCAGATTCAGGCTAAAGCCGTGATTCTTACCATGGGCTGCCGTGAGAGAAGCCGTGGCTCACTCAATATTCCGGGTTTCCGCCCAGCTGGCGTTTTTTCAGCAGGAACGGCGCAGAGGCTTGTAAATATTGAGGGCTACATGCCGGGAAGAAGAGTCGTTATCTTGGGTTCGGGCGACATCGGACTGATTATGGCGCGCCGTATGACGCTCGAAGGCGCTAAGGTTTTAGTCTGTGCAGAAATAATGCCATACTCAGGCGGACTCAAGCGAAATATCGTCCAGTGCCTCGATGACTTTGGCATTCCGCTGAAATTGAGCCACACAGTCGTTGATATTCAGGGCAAGGACAGAGTCGAGGGCGTCACGATTGCAGAAGTAGATTCGCGCATGAAGCCGATTCCGGGAACGGAAGAGCATTATGACTGCGATACGCTGCTGCTTTCTGTCGGACTCATTCCGGAAAATGAGCTTTCACGCGGCATGGGCGTTGAGCTTTCTCCAGTCCACAAGGGACCGGTAGTAAACGAATCCTTACAGACCAGCATTCCAGGCGTTTTCGCAGCAGGAAATGTGCTTCATGTTCATGACCTTGTCGACTATGTTTCAGAAGAAGCAAAGGCAGCAGGAAAGAATGCCGCAGCTTATGTAAGAGGCGAGCTTAAGGAAGATGAATCCGGCGAGATACCAGTCAAATTCGAAGGCGGACCGAGATACACAGTTCCGGAAACCATTGATCCATCTCAGGTCAAGGACCAGCTCACCATCCGCTACCGTGTTGGCTCAGTTATGCGCGACCGTAAGGTAAATCTCTGTCTTGATGGTGAGAGAGTACTTTCAAGACCTAGGAAGGTCATGGCACCTGGCGAGATGGAGGAAGTGTTGCTCACGCGCAAGATGCTGGATGAGCATCCGAATCTCAAAAGTATAGAGATAAAAGTGGAGGATTCATAATGGAAACTCGAAATTTGACATGCATAAACTGCCCGCTAGGGTGCCAGATTGAAGTGAAGATGGAAGGAAACGAGGTCGTTTCTGTCACAGGAAATACCTGTCCGAGAGGCGAGAATTACGCCAGGAAGGAAGTCGTAAATCCGACGAGAATCGTGACATCTTCTGTCAGGGTGTCTGGCAGCGAAACTGGTGCAGTGACCGTTTCATGTAAGACGGCATCTGATATTCCGAAGGGAAAGATTTTCGATGTCGTAAAGGATATCAAGGGTGTGACGATTCCCTGCCCGGTGCATATCGGTGATGTTGTAAAGGCAGACGTTGCTGGGACAGGTGTTGATATGATCGCTACAAAGAATGTCGTATAAGCTTGCATAAAATAGTAGCCTGTTCATATTAAATATTACAAAAAGATTGTAGATTTATGCAGATTATTGTGTGAATTTATAGTTGCACAGAAAATCCGCATGATGTATACTTATCTAGTTTTTAGAGAACAAATCCACTTCCGCTTTCGTTATGCGATTGCGCAGGTGAGAACGGGGATGGTTTTATAGCCTGTCTGATTTCGGAGAAAACCTTCGAAATGGGGCAGGCTATTTTTATTACATTGATTTTTTCGAATAAAATAAGTATAATTAAATATTTTATGTGATTACTACAGAGTGAGAATGTAAACATTCTCACTCTGTTCCCACATAGCTCGAATTTCTCGTTTCGCTTCAAAATTCGAGCTGTGGGAAGTGTCTAAAAGATAATATCTCTTAGACAAATAAATTTGTCATGAGATATTATTTTTTATCCACTAGTAATCATATAATAGAAAGTTTTACAAAATTGTTAACAGAAGAAAACAAAAAGCCAAAGATGGCGCTGATCCAGTCTACAAATTATACTGACTGGCCGATGGGCGGGACGCTCACATATATTAATAATCTCATACCGACCCTTGACAAGAGATACCGCATGCATATCTGGGGCGTGAATGTGCAGGGAAGGCCGAATGACACGGCAGAGATTCTCGGCAAAGAATATAAGCTCTACAAATACGCAGAGGTCGTCACAGGAAGAAAAATCCCGCTGAATTTCGTCCGCGTTTACAAGGGCATGAAGCGGCATGCTGAGAAGCTCACAAAGTACGACATTGCTTTTGTGCATAGCGGAACAGAGCTTATGGCGATAAAGAAGACGCTCGGCGACAGGGCGCCTTTTCTCGTATTCATCCAGCATGGCATCGGCTTCCTTCATTCAAAGGTGAAGCAGGACCACTACTATTACATGTACACGTCGAAATATTCCGTAAAGCATGCGGATCTTTCGCTGATCGTCAGTGATGATGACACCTTTTCAAAATTCATTAAGAGAAAAGATTATCACATCAACTGTCCGATTTATGCGGTTGGTGCACCTATCGACAGGAACTTAATCAAGGTCCGTAAGACAAATGAGCTTACAGATACAGTGAAGTTTGTATATGCCGGGAGATTCTCTCCGGAAAAGCAGCCGGAATATGCGCTTAAGGCATTTTCATATTATCTCAAGGAATACGGGGATAATGCCAGTCTCACCTACATCGGCGATGGCCCTATGAACGATGAGCTTCGCGGCATGGTCCACAATATGGGACTTGATGAAAAGGTCATTTTCACAGGAAAGGTATCGCACGAAGCGCTCATCTCTGAATTGAAGGATTATGACATCATGCTCACGCCTTCGCAGTACGAGGGCTTCGGACTTTCTTCAGTGGAAGCCATGGCAGCAGGACTTCCTGTTGTCGCTTTTGACGTTGAAGGCTTAAAGGGCATCATAAAAAACGGCGTGAATGGCTATCTTACCGAACCATTTGACAATAAAGGTTTTGCCAAGGGCATGCATGACGCAGTCGAGCATTTCACGGAGCTTTCGAAGAATGCGATAGAGACAGCTGGCCCTTATGATGCTGAGGTATTTACGAATCGTCTCTGTGACATCATCGATGAAAATTATCAGAAATATCTGGAGAATAAAAATAAATGATAGATATTAAGGGCAGGAATATTTTACTTCTTGTACCGAGACATTTCGACTATGGAGACCAGATAGCGGGCGTACTTGAGCAGAACTTCGGAGCAAATGTCACAAAGATTTATGAAAATATAGACCAGGTCAGCCCGGTATTCAATATCAGATACAAATATCTGAAGCAGGACGTCGAGAAAAGCGCGACTTCGTACTATCTGAAGCAGGTGGATTTTTCAAAGAAATATGACATTATCCTGATGATCCGCGCATCCTTTGTGTCGAATGAGCTTCTTGACATATTAAAGGAAAAGAATCCTGATGCCGAGTTCGTCCTGTACCAGTGGGACAGCACGATGAATAATCCGAACGCTGTAAAGATCTATCAGAAATTCGACAGAGTCTTTACCTTTGATTTTCCGGATTCTGAAAAATACGGCTGGACCTACCGCCCGCTTTTCTATAATACGGCTTACGTCGAGAAAAAGGAGCGGAAATACGATATCGCCTACGCCTGCACGATTCACTCAAACAGGCTGAAGATCTACAAAGAGCTGAAGGTAATGGCAGAGAAATACAACCTCAACTGCTTTAATTACCTCTATGCGACGAAGCTTTCGGCAATCAGGCACAGCTATTTCGTAAAAGATGAAGAATTTCGAAGCGTGAAGGACGAGGTAAAGACGAAGTCGCTTTCGAGTGAGGAAGTAAACCGCATCTACAATGAGACGAAGATTGTGCTTGACTACACGCATCCTACACAGAATGGTCTTACGATGCGTACGGCCGAGAGCGTCGGACACCGCTGCAAGCTCATTACGAATAATAAATACGCCCGTGAGACAGACTTTTACAATGAATCGAATGTCTTCATCTATGAGAAGAGCCTCGACGAGGTGCCGGAAGAATTTTTGAGAAGCCCGTATGTGGAGCTTTCAGATGATGTTTACAGGCATTATTCTATTGACGGATTTATCGAGACGCTGCTCGCATAAGTAAAAAAACATATTAGAAGACGATAGTGAGAATACGCCCAGCCTCACGCATAGCAACTAATTAATAAAGGAACACTTTTTGAATACAGATTACAGAAAATACGTACCAGCGACTATACTATGTATATTGATGGTTTTCTCATCAGGGACAGCTGTTACTATCATATATGGCGCTGATATTATCCAGACCACCATAAGGAATCTTGTGCTTGGCATAGTAGCTGTGTATGGTGTCTATGAGATTATGAAGCTTCAGGACCATGCGGAGTTTCTTATCCTGTTACTTGCGACAGTTTTTTTCACTGTACTTGAGTGGATGGTGTACCCGGATACTACGATGAAGGTATTATATTTCTTCGTAAAATTCCTGCTCATCTATTATTTCATTAGATATTGCAGGTCGCATGAAATCAAGGTGGAGATGATTTTATTTTATATAATCATGGTGATAACAGTTATCAGCCTGGTATTTTACTTTTTGCTTCATGTATTAAATTTAAAAAACCTTCCTGGCGGTGTGGAAGCGGGTTATGATTATCCTGAATTTTATAATAATCCGTTCAAGATATATTTTGGCATATATAATGATAAGACCTCACTTGATTTTACAAAGACCATCATGGGGCAGGATATCGCCAGACTGTCCGGACCATTCTGGGAGCCCGGAATTTATGGAATATATCTTTCATTTGCGCTTTTTGTTCTTCTGTTCGTGAAAAAACATAAGCCGATAAATGCCATTTATTTTATCATCTTAATGATTGCCCTTGCACTTACAATGTCTACATCCGGCATTCTATGCGCGGCTGTTATCATTGCAATTCATCTTTTGAAACACACAAGTCAGAGGAATATTCTCATTATATTTTTTATGGCACTGGTTGTTGTGGCTCTCGCAATAGTGATTTTTAATGAAAAAATGGGTTCAAGCTCTGGACATACCAGAATGAGTGATATCACTATGGGGCTGCAGATCCTTGGGAACAATCTGCTTACCGGAGCAGGATTTGAAAATAGTGCGGCATTTACAGAGCAGTGGCACAATCTCAGGGACAATTCAAACGGTCTCATCAAGTGGATGTATACTTTTGGAATACCTGGAATTGTCATATTTTTTTATCCCTTCATCGTAAATCTTCTAAATGAGACAGGAGATGAAAGGAAATCCGAGACGGTATTTTTCCTGATCATGATTGTCTGGAATATGACAGAGCCAATAACAACGATGACAATTATGCAGCTGTTTATGGCAATAGTATACGAAAGGGCATTTAAGTCCAGAAATTTCACGTTTGAGCTGAAGGGATATTATGCAACGGATAAGAGATAAGCTGAAAAATGCTGACTACATTATAGTCACATTAAGCACGGTAATATGCGCACTCCTTTCCTTTGTATATTCGGTGTATTCAAAAAAATATATTGATCCCTATGACTACGGCATATTTTCAACCTGCATGCTTCTCGAGAATTACCTTGTCTATGCACAGTTTGGAGTGCTGTCTGCATTTAACAGGGATTATCCGCAGGTCATAGGCGCAGGTGACAAAGAAAAGGCAGAGAAGCTTCGCAATACAACAATCACATATCTCTGGCTGATATACGGAATCATTATTGCGGCGACGATACTCATTATTCTTGGAATTTTTGTGCCGCGGGGAATAGATAATAGATATGCCATCGGTTATATCGGTATCTCAATCGTGCTCTTTGCAGAGACTACGGCGAATTTCTGCATGTATGCGACGAGAATCCGCGGCGGCTACAATTATTCAGCTGTTGTAGAACTTGTAAGAAGCCTTATTTCCATAGCCCTGGGTCTGATATTTATCAGGCTCTGGGGATTTTATGGATTATTTGTAAGGGTTCTCATAGCACCACTTATTTCAGTCCTTATGTACAGGACCAGGAGTCTTGACGGGCTGAAGCTAAGCCTTGACAAGCCAGTGCTTACATATGCTGTCGTTACAGGACTTCCACTTATGGTCAGCTCATTTATCTATACGATAATGGGCTCGATTGATAAGTTCGTAATCCTTGGTTTCATGGATACGAGGACGCTTGGCATTTATTCAGTTCCACAGATGTGCTTTACAGCAATGGTTATCATACCGCAGCAGATATCACAGATTTTTTATTACAAGTCGTCTGAGATATACGGCAGGACCAAGAGTGAGAAGAGCCTTTTCAATGTCTGCGGACATTACTCAAAGCTTCTAAGCTTCTGTTCAGCGGCATCGGTTGTAGTTGCATTTTATGTACTGCCAATTTTTGTAAAATTCTTTATGCCAAAGTATTCGGATGGCGTAAATGCCTCAGAGGTGCTTATCATTGGTGTATCGATTTATGGTGCCTCAATGTTATATGGAAATATTTATTCCATATTGAAGTGGAATAAAGAACTCATTTGGACATCAGTAGTCCTCTGCATTTTTAATGGTATTTTCTCTACAGGAATGGTCATGATAAATGGCAGGGACATCATAAATGTCGCACTGGGCACATCGATTTCCTATGCACTCTATGGAATTATCATTTTTGTAGTGCTTGGGCTGAAGGCAAAGATAAATGTGGTAAAGCCCCTGCTTTACAGTTTTCTGCCACAGGTACTGATTATTTTACCTGCGCTTATTTTTTATTTTGCAATTCCTAATATATATGCCGCATTCGTATTGTCTTTTATCATAATACTTATTGTGCTGATACTTATTAGGAAAAATGTTATATTAAAAACAAATATTGATAATGATCTGGTAAAGAAAGATGGAGAGTCTTAATATCTGTTTTCTTGCACGTCCATGCTATGACGTGTTTTCAGCAAAAATATATGCAGAGCTAAAAAGGAACTTTGACAGTGGAGTCATAGGTCATTTTATTACTTCAGATGCTGAAGAGTCTGACTATATAAAAAACGCACTGGGCAGCGACAATGTCTTCATTCATGAGGTATCTTCATATTTTAAAGCCCACTGGGATGAATTTACCAAGGAAGATCTCATTCGAAATGAAAAAAAATACGAATGTGCACCTGTCTGGGAATATATCTATATGGACAGGTTCTTAATCAACCGTGATTATGAATATGCAGTAAAGATTGCTGACGGATATTTTAGATTTTTCGAGGAAATATTTAAGAGTGGGGAGATTGATTTTTATTATGATGAAGTAATTGCGACCCTGCAGTCGTATGTCGCATACATTGTTGCCAATAAATACGGAGCTACGTATCTTTCCCAGGCGGTCGCAAGAGGAGGGATAGATCTTGAATATCATTATTTTGTGAGCGACCCCTATGAGATACCGATTGATTTCCCGAAGGATTATCTGAATATTGATTATTCTGAAGAGGAGATAAAAAGGGCCGATGAATTCCTGAAGGAAAACGAGGAGAAGGAAGTCATTCCGGCTTCGCTCCTGGCTATTCAGAAGAAACCGAAACTTAATGTTCCATATCTCCTTACGGCACCGCTTCATTATTTGAAGGCCTATATGAAGCCGAAGAATCATGATAAATATTTTTATATGTATTATCATGAGGCTGGTGTTTCACTTGACACGGTGAAATTTTATTTTAATTACAGGAAGTCGAAAAAATACTATCAGGAGCCTGATTACAGCGAGAAATTCGTATACTTTCCGCTTCATTACCAGCCGGAGGCATCGACTATTGTCTGTGCACAAAAATATGAAAAGCAGCTTTACTTTATCGATTCCTGGGCGAAGAGTCTGCCCGCCGATACGAAGCTTTATGTAAAGGAGCATTTCTTCCTTCTTGGAAACAGGGATCCAAAATTCTTTGAGGATTTGAAGCAGTATCCGAATGTCAAAGTGATAAGCCCGTTCGTAAGTTCAAGGGAACTCATAGACCACTGCGAGGCACTTGCGACGCTGACCGGTACAGCGGGCTGGGAGGCAATGCTACAGAGAAAGCCGGTATTTTTGTCAGGAAGAGTCTTCTTTGAAAATGCACCTGGCATCATCAGGCAGGATGAAGTTTATCTTCATTATCTTGATGCAATGGCAGCATGGAAGAAGCCATCCAGAGGCGATCTCATAAAATATATCTGTGCATTTTTCAGAATCGCAAGAAAGGGAAATGCGCATGCGGAAATGATCGAGGCGCTGACAGATGATAATATACATCTTATTTCAAAATCACTTTTTGAAAAGATGCAGGAGATAGGAAAAAATAAATATCATGCTGAATCTAAATAAATTCATTTCAGAATATGTGACATGCCGTCCGGAATCTATGTTCCTCACGGACATAAAAAATAATAAAGAAAAGCTTTCTGAAAAAATCGCAGGGAAGAAAGTCCTCGTGGTAGGCGGAGGCGGCTCGATAGGTTCTTCTTTTATAAGAGCAATCCTGCCATTCAAACCGGCAACGCTTGTAATCGCAGATATTTCAGAGAACTATCTTGCAGAGCTTACAAGAGACATCCGCTCGACAAAGGGCATGTATGTGCCAGATGACTATATTCCATATCCAATGGATTTCTCATCAAAGGTATTTGAGAAGATGTTCAGGAACAGGGGCGGCTTTGACATCGTTGCAAATTTCTCTGCACACAAGCATGTCCGTTCTGAGAAGGATATTTATTCTGTTGAGGCACTGCTTAAGAATAATGTGCTGAATGCAAAAAAACTTCTTGATCTCCTCTCAGAGTTTCCGCCGGAAGAATATTTCTGTGTCTCTACGGACAAGGCTGCAAATCCCGTAAATATCATGGGTGCGAGCAAGAGAATCATGGAAGATCTGATCTTTTCATATTCAGACCACTTCCCGGTGAAGACTGCAAGATTTGCAAATGTTGCCTTTTCAAACGGTTCGCTTCCTGCAGGCTTTCTTGCAAGAATAGAAAAATGCCAGCCGCTTTCTGCACCTACTGATGTGAAGAGATATTTCGTATCCCCTGAGGAATCCGGACAGATCTGCATGCTCTCCTGCATGCTTGGAAATAACCGTGAAATCTTCTTCCCGAAGCTTAGGGAAGCACAGATGATGACCTTTGACAAGATTGCAGAGAATCTCTTAAAGGTCGAAGGCTATGAGCCTCTGTACTGTGCGTCCGATGAGGAAGCAGTCGAAAAAGCAGACGAGCTTAGAATGAGGCTTCAGGCAGCAGGTATAGATGCACAGACCGGCACGCAGGATAAAAAATATCCAGTTCATTTTTCGGGCTCAGACACATCAGGTGAGAAGCCTTATGAGGAATTCTTTACGGATACAGAGACAGTCGATATGAATAGACTCTCGGCACTTGGCGTCATCACTGGAAAACCAATTCCAGATAAAGCCAGGCTTTCAGATTTCATGACAGAACTTGACAAAGCATTCGACAGAGAGACACTTTTAAAGGAAGATGTGGTAGAGATTATTAAATCCTATCTTCCGAATTTTGAACATATTGAAACGGGGAAATCGTTGGATTCCAAGATGTAATAATCATTAGGAGTTATAAATGAGCAAATTTATACCGCTCTCGGTCCCGAATTTCGAGGGCAATGAGAGAAAATATGTAGACGATGCGCTGGATCAGGGCTGGGTCTCGACCGGCGGCGCATATATAAATACACTTGAAGAGAGGTTGGCAGAATTTCTTCATACAGAGAAAACTGCCTGCGTGCAGTCCGGAACGGCCGCACTCCATCTTTCACTAGTCGATGCAGGCGTGAAGCCGGGCGATGTCGTACTCGTTCCTCCGCTTACATTTATTGCTGCAGTAAACCCGGTGAAGTACCAGTTTGCGACACCTGTATTTATCGACTGTGATGACAGCTTCTGCATGGACCCGGAGAAATTAAAGGGCTTTTGTGAGCAGGAGTGCATATTTACAGACGATGCACTTTATTTCAAAGGTCAGCATGTAAAGGCCCTTGTCGTAGTCCATGTATTTGGAAATCTTGCCGACATGGAAAAGATCATGGACATCGCCGCAAAGTACAAGCTCAAAGTAATCGAGGATGCTACCGAGGCGCTTGGTTCAAAATATACGGAAGGAAGATATGCCGGGAAGTATGCCGGTACCATCGGCGACTACGGTGCATATTCCTTCAATGGAAACAAAGTCATCACGACTGGCGGCGGTGGAGCCGTCACAGCAAGAGACACGGCAAGGGTAGATCACATCAAGTATCTTTCCACACAGGCAAAGGACGATCCGCATTACTACATCCATCATGAGGTCGGCTACAATTACAGGATGACAAATCTTCAGGCTGCGCTTGGTGTCGCACAGCTTGAGGAACTTCCGGAGTTCCTTAGGAGAAAGAAGAAGTTTTATGAGGAATACCTTGAGCTATTTAAAGATTTTGAACTTGGATACATCATGCCATTTAGAGAGGGCACGGATTCGAATCACTGGTTCTATTCATTGAACATAGACAGGACAAGGGTTCATCAGACGATGCGTGAAATCATCACTGAGCTTGAAAAGAGAGGCATCGGAACACGTGCCATCTGGGATCTTATCAATAAGCAGATCCCTTATGAGGGCGAGGTCACATACCATCTTGAGAAGGCCCCGTACTATGCAGAGAGGATTCTGAATATCCCATGCAGTACATCGCTTACAGATGATGATGTCAAAAGAGCTGCCGATACGATAAAGGACGTTCTTACAGAATTTGCAAATAAATGACGAGAGAAGAGATAGAGAAATTCACGGCATCACCTGACATAGAGCTTGTCGATGCCATGCGGAAGATTGATAAAAATTCATACGGTGTTCTCTATATCATAGATGAAGCAGAAAAGCTCATAGGCTGTCTTTCCGATGGAGACATAAGGCGGTATATCATAAGAACCGGTACGGTGTCCGGGAAGGCGCAGGAGATCATGAACAAGACGCCAAAATTCGTCCTTCAGAATGAGAAATATAAAGCGACGCAGTACATAAAAAAGTACGTCATCAGATCCATTCCGGTCGTTTCGCAGGATGGGAAGATTACCGAGATAATCTTTCGAAGCAGCAATCATTCCTTTGACGAGAAGATTACGGACAGGCTCAAGGGGACGCCTACAATCATCATGGCAGGCGGCAAGGGCACAAGGCTCTATCCCTACACGAAGATTCTTCCGAAGCCGCTCATACCGATTGGTGATGTGCCGATACTCGAAAGGATTCTGAACCGCTTCACGGCATATGGAATCGATGAGTTTTATATTACGGTAAACTACAAAAAAGAGATGATAAAGTCCTACTTTCTTGAGCTGGCTCCGGAATATCAGATTCACTTTATAGAGGAGGAAAAGCCGCTTGGAACGGCAGGCTCCATCACGCTTATTGACAAAGAATTTGACAGGCCCGTCATAGTGACAAACTGTGACATCTTAATCGAGGCAGAATATGACAAGGTTCTTGATTTTCATGAGAAGAGCGGGAATGACATCACGATCGTATCGTCTCTGAAAAATACAGAGATACCATACGGCGTCCTTCACAGTGAAAAAGAAGGCATCGTTTCATCGATGGAAGAGAAGCCGACGATTTCATACCTCATTAATACCGGAATGTACATCGTGAACCCTGACGCACTTACAAAGATACCAAAGGACACCTTCTACCATATGCCTTCTCTTGCCGAGAGCATCATGAAGGAAGGCGGAAAGGTCGGAACATACCCGATTTCTGAGAATTCATTTCTTGATATGGGACAGTTTGCAGAGATGAAAAGAATGGAAGAAAGGATCGAAAGCGGGGAACTGAATTAGTTCAGCATAAAAAGAGGAAATTATGGAAAAGATTTTTGATGTGGCACTTATCGGTGCAGGAAATTTAGGAAGCCGTCATCTTCAGGGGCTTGCCATTGCAAAGGTTCCTGAAAATATCTATGTGGTCGAACCAAATGAGGAGTCGATGGCAGTTGCAAAAGAGAGATATGGGCAGGTCGCAGGAAATGACAATGTGAAAAATATTGAGTTCCTAAGCGACATGAAGGATCTTCCGAAAAAGCTTGATTTCATTATCGTTGCCACAGGTGCAAGGCCAAGGAAGGCAATCGTAGAAAGCATCATCGAAAATATAGATGTTGAGTATCTTCTTCTTGAAAAGGTAGTATTCCAGGATCCAGACGATTTCGACGAGATGATCCCAAAGCTTCAGGCAAAGGGAATCAAGACATACGTAAACTGCGTAAGAAGGGCATTTATCTTTTATCAGACACTGCGTGAAAAATTAATAAATGAAAAATATGTAAATATGGAAAATGATGGCGGTGAATGGGGCTTAGGCTGCAATTCCATTCATATGCTTGACATGTATGCGTATGTGACTGGGGCAAAGGAATTTTCCATAGCAAGCGACATGCTTGATAATGAAATAATAGAGAGCAAGCGTCCGGGCTATAAGGAATTCACAGGCCAGATTACGATTCAGACTGAAAAGGGTCTGATGACGCTGAATTCTTCATATAATGACAAGCCAAACCTGATCTTCATGCATTCTGAGCATTACAACATTACGATAAATGAAGGAGAAGGGAAGGCGTATATCAGCTCAAAGGAATCAGATTTCAAGCATCAGGCAGTTGATATTAATTTCCTGTACCAGAGCGGACTTTCAAATCTCTATGTGGAAGACCTATATAATAATGTCACGCTTCCGCTTACGACAATAGAGGATTCTGCAATCCTTCATAAAGTACTATTAAATGAATTTATTAATCACATGAATAAGAATCGGGAAGAGAAGGTGAAATCATGTCCGATAACGTAAACAATATTCTGCTCATTGGTTCGGGCTATATGGCAACTGAATATGCCAAGGTTCTGAATGGCATGAAAAAGGAATATACAATCGTAGGAAGAGGAGAAAAGTCAGCTGCAGCCTTAAAGGAAGAGACGGGACATGATGTCGTGACAGGTGGCATTGAAAAATATTTAGGCGACGGGAATCAGGTTCCTGAATATGCCATCGTGGCACTTCCAGTTGAAAGCCTCTCGGATACCACGCTTCTTCTTATCAAGAGCGGAGTGAAAAACATCCTTATTGAGAAGCCTGGCGCATTAAAGATTTCTGCTCTTGAAGAGATAGAAAAACAGGCAGAAGAAAAAAATGTAAAAGTATATATTGGCTACAACAGGCGCTTCTATAAGAGCGTGAGTGAAGCGAAAAAGATGATTGAGGAAGATGGGGGAGCCATCACAGCACATTTTGAATTTACGGAATGGACGCACAGGGTTGAGGCATCCGGCAACACAGAAAACACGCTGAAGAACTGGTTCCTTGGAAATTCCTCGCATGTAGTAGATCTGGCCTTCTACCTCTGTGGAATGCCAAAGAGCATTAATTGTGAAATAGCAGGACAGGAAAATATCCCCTGGCATCCGGTAGGCTCTGTCTATTCAGGGTCTGGTGTCACAGAAAATAATGTATTATTTTCCTATGATGCGAACTGGGGCTTCCCTGGCAGATGGGCACTTCAGGTAAATACGAAGAAGCACAGATTCATACTGAAGCCCTTGGAACAGTTGAAGGTCGTTCAGATGAATTCTGTAAAGATAGAAGACTGCGACCTTGACTACAGCATCGATACTGATTATAAGGCTGGACTTTATAAGGAGACCGAGGCCTTCCTTACAGGTGAAGGAGCAGAAACTCTCTGCACTGCATCTGAGCAGATTGAGGCCATGAAGATTTATGAAAAGATCTCAGGTGAGACATACTGATTTATTGACACATTCTGATTTGGAGGTCTTTTTATGAAAAGTGCTTTAATAGTAGGCTATGGTTCGATGGGAAGAAGGCGTATCAGGATACTGAAATCCCTGATTCCCGACATAAAGATCATATGTGTCGAGAAAAATCCCGAGAGGCTTAAGGCAGCATCGGACGAAGGACTTACAGGATGTGAATCCCTGGATGAGGCTCTGGCTTTGCAGCCGGATTTTGCCTTTGTCTGCACATCACCAGGACATCATGCCGACATCATCATGAGCATTATCGAGCACGGCATATCCGTATTTACAGAATTAAATCTGGTTCCGGACAAGTACGAAGAGCTGATATCCACGGCAGAAAAGCATAATGCGAAGATATTCATGTCGAGCACAATGCTCTATGACAAAAAAATCCAGGCCATCATGGATATTGTGAAAAATGCCAATGAGCCGCTAAGCTACATCTATCACATTGGGCAGTATCTTCCTGACTGGCATCCATGGGAAAGCTACAAGAATTTCTTCATCGGAAAGAAAGAGACAAATGGCGTCAGGGAAATATATGCGATCCAGCTTCCATGGATTGTAAAGACCTTTGGTCCTGTCAAAAAGCTTCAGAGCGCATCTCAGAAGCAGACGGCTCTCGATATTGATTTCGACGATTCTTATATCGCCACGATGCAGCATGAGAATGGAGACCATGGCGTATTTGTCGCAGATGTCGTAGCGAGGAATGCAGTCCAGTACCTTGAAATCATGGGTGAAAATACCTATGTCACATGGAACGGTAAGCCTGACGGACTCTTATATTTTGATAAGGAAAAGGGTGAAATGGCGGAGCTCCATACCTATGAAAAAGAGGAACATATCGAAGGGTATGCAGATAATGTATTTGAGAATGAATACGTCGATGAAGTGAAGGCCTTTCTTGACTATGTGGAAGAAGACAAGCAGCCGCTTTATACGCTTAAAGATGACAAATATGTTCTGTCGCTGATAGATGAGATTGGTGCATAGGATGTGTGCAGTTAATATTGCAATAGATGAAATTGGTGCATGAGATGAAAGCAATTTTTGTTGGGATAGGTTCAATCGGGACCAGGCATGTCAAGGACTTTTACAATGAATGCATGAAGCGTTCCATCACGCCTGAAATTACAGCATACTGCCATCAGAAAAAAAAGCTTCCTGAATCAATAGAAAATATTGTCTGCCGGGAGATTACTGAATTAGACGATACAGTGTATGATGCTGCATTCATCACGAATCCTACGAATCTCCATTATCAGGCACTTTTCGAATTAAAGGGAAAAGCAAAATATTATTTCATAGAGAAGCCGATTTTTGAAGGCATAAAATATGACCTTCATACACTTGATATTGACAGCAGTAATTCCTATGTCGCCTGCCCTATGAGGCATACGAAGACTTTCAGGGAATTAAAGAAAATAGCTATGGAAAAGAAACCATACTACGCAAGGGTTATCTGTTCGAGCTATCTTCCAGGATGGAGACCGAATATCGACTACCGGAAGAACTATTCCGCTATTGAAGCGATGGGCGGTGGAGTCGGAAGGGACTTAATACACGATATTGATTATATAATAGACTTGTTTGGGATGCCGGAAGCTGTACGGAATTTTCATGGAAAATACAGCCAGCTTGAAATCACGAGTGATGACTTAAGCGACTATCTGCTGAAATATAACGGAGCAGTTGTCAATATCCATCTTGATTATTTCGGCAGGGAATATAAAAGAACCTGCGAGCTTTATACAGAAGAGGGAACGTTCACGGCAGATTTTTATAAAGAGAAAATCTTCTGCCCTGACCAGACGGAAATAGACTGCCATGTTACAGAAAATGAAGAATTCGTATATGAGATGAAGTACTTCTTAGACTTCATGAAAGGCAGGGCAGAGGTAATGAATTCGCCGGAGCATGCATATGGTGTTTTGAAGATCGCATTAGGAGAAGAATAATGGAAAAAGATAATGTACTTATCACGATTTGCGGAAGGGCAGGCAGTAAGGGCTGCAAAAATAAAAACATAAAGGATTTCCTTGGTGCGCCGCTTGTTTATTATACTCTGGCTGCTGCTTTTGATTTCGCAGGAAGAGTAGATGCGGATGTTGATGTTTGTCTGAATACAGACAGCCCTGAATTAAGGGACATTGTATTAAAAAAATATCCTGAAGTAAACTACATCGAGAGGTCAAAGGAGCTTGGCGAGGACCATGTGCCAAAGCCGGCAGTCTGGCACAATTCCATTGATGTGATGCAGGAGAGAAAGGGCAAAAAATACCAGCACATGGTAGACCTTGATATCACAAGTCCCTTAAGGCAGATCGATGATATCATGAACGCCTACAAGCTCAAGCTTTCAAGGCCTGATGCAGATATGGTGGAATCCGTCACCGAGTGCAGGCGGAATCCATATTTCAACATGCTGAAACAGGGCGAAGTGTATGCGACTACCGTAATAGATTCGAACTTCGCAACCAGGCAGGAAGCCCCTGTTGTATATGATGAAAATGCATCGATCTATGTGGTAAACACGGATTATTTTGACGGAAATACAGAAAATACCATGTATGCTGCGAAGACCATCGTCTACATCATGAAAGATACGGCAGTCCTTGATATTGACAGCGAAGAAGACTTCAAGATGATGGAGTTTATCGGAAAGTACCTGTATGATAATGAGGACGGGTACAAGAAGGTCAGGGAACTGATTCGGAAGTAAGGACAGGGAAAAAGGATAATGGCATCTGGTTCGAAAGTAGTGCATACAGTATCGGAAATGAAAAAAAAGATTTGCATTGTTACAGCGGCAAGGTCAGAATATGGACTGCTCCGATGGCTGATCGATGACCTAAGCAGGGCCGACTGGGTGACGCTTCAGCTGGTGGTTACAGGAGGACATCTATTAGAAGAACAGGGGCATACCATAGACCAGATAAGGGCAGACGGCTATGAGATTACTGACATCGTGGATGCAGGCCTTGATACTTCTTCAAAGGCAGCCCTTGCCTCATATATGGGAAGGCTCGCTGAAGGCTTTGCCAATTGCTTCGAGAAGCTGAAGCCTGACTACCTTATGGTGCTTGGCGACAGATATGAGCTTCTTCCGATATGTAATACGGCCTTTGTCATGCGTATTCCAATCATTCATATTTCCGGCGGTGATGTGACCGAAGGTGCTATAGATGATGGCATCAGAAATGCCGTGACCATGCTTTCTACCTATCATTTCCCGGGGACTGAAAGCTCGAGGCAGAATATCATCAGGATGCGCGGCAGTGAAGAAAATGTCTGGGCAGTAGGCGAGCCGGGACTTGATATATTTAACAGGCTGCCGCTCATGACAAGGGAGGAGCTTGCGGAAAATCTTAAGCTTGATCCTACGAAGAAATGGGCACTGATGACCTACCATCCGGAGACCACCATCCCGCTTACGCAGAACCTTGACGCTGCAAAGAGCATTGTGGAAAGCCTGAATGAGCTTTCAGATTTCCAGACAGTCATCACCTATGCAAATGCCGATTTCGGCGGGGAAGAGATCAATGAGCTCCTGAAAGACTTCGTGAAAGAGCATGAGGATAAATTCAGGATCCTGCCCTCACTCGGACAGGTCAGGTACTTAAGCTTCATGAAGCAGGTCTCATTTGTGATTGGGAATTCGAGCAGCGGAATCGTCGAAGCACCATTCTTAAAAATTCCGGTAGTGAATATCGGGGACAGGCAGAAGGGCAGACATATTAGTGACAATATATTAGAGACGGATGCCAGTCCGGATTCTATTTCTGAAGCAATAGAGAAAGCCGTATCCATGAAGGTGCCGGGACTCGATGCAGAATACTGGGGCGATGGGCATGCGTCTGAGAAGATAGTCAGCATACTGAAAAAGGTTCTTTATGAAGGATGACAGAATAATTGGCGGCGAGTACGCAATCGATGTGAGTCGGTATCAGTCCCTCGGGAATAATTTATTTCAGGGCAGACTGTTTTCGTGTGGCAGGGCAGCACTTGCTGCGATTTTAGATCATATTGGCGGAGGGAAGAGGCTTCTCGTGCCGGACTATCTCTGCACATCGATTACAAATACGGTGCGTGATATTGGCTGGCAGTATTCGTTCTATCATATTGATGAAGAGAGCCTGCTTCCAAAGGACATTCTTGAAAAGAATTTGCAGGATTTTGATGCAGTGCTTCTGATCGATTACTTTGGAATGACCGATGTCTCAGGCTGTGCCGCAGAAATAAAAAAGCACCATGCATCAATCAAAATAATAGAGGATGATGTCCAGGATTTTTTCAATGACAGGAAAAATCCAGACATCGATTATTATTTTACGAGCTTTCGAAAATGGTTTGCAGTTCCGGATGGGGCTCAGGTTTTTTCAAAAATTGAAGATGAGCTTCCTGGCAGGATACATAGCAAAAATGAATTCGCCCAGTACAAATTCGCAGGAAATCTATTAAAGCAGTACAGAGACGATATTGATGACAGTGTCTGCCTTGAGCTTCTGAAAAAGGGCGAGGATATTCTCGATCAAAATTACCTTTGCGAATGTTCTGACATTACGAGAAGGCTGCTGCCGAAAATGGATTTTGAAGAGATAAAAAAGAAGCGGATGGAAAATGGACAGGTGCTTCATGAAGGGCTCACAAAGATGAATATCAGGCATAAGTGGGCTGAAGGGAAGACACCATTTTTTATTCCGATTTTTATCCATGAAAGAGACAGCGTAAGAAAAATTTTCTTTAAAAATAATATGTTCATGCCTGTCCACTGGCCGAAGGAATCAAGGGAGCTGTCCGGAGAGAATCCTCTTTATGAGACAGAGCTTTCACTCATCTGTGACCAGCGCTACAGTGCAGACGACATGAAGAAAATACTAGAGGTTTTGAAAGATGCAGTGTGAAATCACTTCCTCCTGGAACAAATATTTAGAGAAGTTTCCACCAGAAAAGAAGGATATATATTTCACAGAAGAATATGTAAATCTATATAAAGACAGCGAGCATACGCCGGAATGCATTGTCGCTTCAGAGGGTGCAAATATACTTCTGATGCCCTATCTTCGTGCTGAAGTCGGAGACCTGCATGACTTTGAGACAGCATACGGCTATGGCGGACCGATTGCAAATACTGAACATCATGACTTCATACGAAAAGCACTTGATGAAATAGCACGCTTTCTCTGTGAGAAGAATTATGTCTGCGGCTTCACGAGATTTCATCCGCTGCTCAAAAATGCAGAGTACTGCAAGGATGCCATGGATGTGCTTTTTGACAGACATACGGTGACGATCGATACCGGGATTTCAGAAGATGATATCTGGAGCACGATGATCAAGTCAAAGAACCGGAACATGATTCGAAAGGCCGAGAAGAACGGGCTTGTCTATAAGGCCGAAGAGGATTTTGCATCGCTTCCGGAATTCGTAGAGCTTTATAATGCCACGATGAAGCGGCTTGATGCAGACAGCTTCTATTTCTTTGGAGATGACTATTATAGAGTGTATGTGAAAGCCCTTGCTGGCAGAGGCTTCCTTGGCACGGTAAGGCTCGATGGAAAGCTCATCTGCGGGGCGCTTTTTATGTATTCTGAGGATTTCGGACACTATCATCTCGAGGGTTCTGACCACCAGTACTCAAGTCTCGGTGCGAACAATTTCCTTCTCTGGAATACAGCGTGCGAGATGCATAGGAGAGGCGTGAAGCAATTTCACCTTGGCGGCGGATATAATAGTGATGAGGAGAATTCGCTTTTCAAATTCAAGAAAGCCTTCAGTCCGATACTCACAGACTTCTATATCGGAAAGCAGATTTTTAATAAAGAAGCCTACGACGATATTAAGGCAGACTGGGTAAAGAAGAATCCGGAGAAGGAGGAAGTCTATGGAAACCGGCTTTTATGTTACAGATATTGAGACAAAAAATCGAAAGAATTTGCAAGTTTATCCACTACCGTTAGATGATGGGGAACTTAACTATATTTAAGAAAAATAAGGATAATATGGAACAGAATATACTTCACAGAGATAAATGCCTCATCATTGCAGAGGCAGGCGTGAATCATAATGGCAGGCTTGACCTAGCAATGAAGCTCTGCGACAGTGCAAAGGAGGCAGGTGCCGATGTCGTGAAATTCCAGACATGGAAGACTGAGAAAATCATCACGACAAAGGTCAGCCAGGCTGATTACCAGACGAAAAATACCGGCATCGAAGAATCCCAGTTTGATATGCTGAAAAAGCTCGAGCTTTCTTATGAAGACATGAAGAAGGTTAAACAGCACTGTGATGAGATTGGCATCGTCTTTGCTTCCACATCAGATGAAGAGGAGTCCTTAAACTTCCTCATCGATGAGTGCCATATCCCTTTCATCAAAATCGGCTCAGGCGACATCATGAACATCAAGTACTTAAGATACATGGGTGCAAAGAAGATGCCGGTGCTCTTAAGTACCGGCATGAGCACGCTTTCTGATGTCGACCTTTCAATAAATGCACTTCGTGAAGGCGGCGCAGAGGATATCACGCTTCTTCACTGCACGACGAATTATCCATGCCCATACGATGAAGTGAACCTAAGGGCGATGCTCACACTTCGTGACGCCTTCCATCTTCCGGTAGGATATTCGGACCACACGGAAGGGACAGAGGTTTCTGTTGCAGCTGTGGCGCTCGGTGCAAAGGTCATCGAGAAGCACTTTACGCTTGATAAAAATATGGAAGGACCTGACCACAAGGCATCTACAGAACCTGCAGAATTTAAGAAGATGGTCGATGAGATCAGGGCAGTCGAAAGAGCGCTTGGAGATGGTGTGAAGAAGCCAACAAAGTCTGAAAACAACATCAGCGCCGTCGTAAAAAAGAGAATTGTTGCAGACAGGGATATAAAGAAGGGTGAGACCTTCTCTGGTGAGAACCTCACGGTCAAGAGAAATGACACAGGCCTTCCAGCATCAGAGTGGGATCTAGTGATTGGACGGAAAGCGGATAGAGATATCGCAGAAGATGAAGGAATCGAGATTTGATGCAGAATTTTGCATCTGACATGAAGTAAGATTTTCTGATGAAAACGAGGAAGGTTTTTGATTTCAAAGTTTGAAAAGGCAAAAGCATACTTTACACTTAAGTATGGGAAATATAGGAAAATCCACTCCGGCTATCATTCTCTTCTCATCAAACCGCTGCAGATAGACGGCCCAGAAGGGATAGCGATTGGTGACCAGACATATATTGCTGAAGGGGCGTGGCTTTTTGCAGGTATACCGGATGATGTTTGCAGTGGCGGCGGCAAAGACAACAATGGTGGGGTTGCAAGAGACATCACAGCCTGCAGCCTGCATATCGGCGCACACTGTGAAATCGGTCATTTCGCACACATCGTTGCAAAGCAGTCTGTCACGATAGAGGATTCCGTGCTTTTTGCAGACAAAGTATTTGTCTCGGACTGTACACATGAATTTGCCGATATTGAAAAGCCGATACTGAACCAGCCAGTCACTTTCCTCAGGGAAGTGACGATAGGCGAAGGCTCGTGGCTCGGCGAGAATGTATGCGTGCTTGGCGCATCCATTGGAAAGCACTGCATCATAGGCTCGAATGCAGTCGTTACAAAGGACATTCCTGATTATTCTATAGCGGTCGGGAGTCCGGCAAGAGTGATCAGGCATTATGATTTCGAAAAGAAAGAATGGGTAAGATAAATTGCGAATATTAGTCACAGGTGCAAATGGATATTTAGGTCAGGGCATTGTAAAAGAACTTCTTGACAAGGGTCAGGAGGTTGTTGCAGCCGACTTCAAGCTCGACCATACAGATGAGAGAGCAGAAGGCGTGGAATGTGACCTCTTCGATGTAGGAGATCCTTATGAGTTCTTCGGGGAGCCAGACGTATTGCTTCATCTTGCATGGAGAGACGGCTTTGTACATTATTCTGATGCACATATCAATGACCTGCCTGAGCACTATGCATTCTTAAAGAGCATAGCAGAAGGCATGAAAAATGCCGGGCATGGCCGCATCGCCGTCATGGGTACGATGCATGAGATCGGTTTCTTCGAAGGCGCTATCAAGGAAGAAACTCCGTGCAATCCTGTCACGCCATACGGTATCGCAAAGAATGCATTAAGAGAGCTCACAGCTTTACTCTGCAAGCAGAATAATGTCACCTTCCAGTGGCTCAGGGGCTTCTATATAGTCGGAAACAGCCAGTATGGTAGTTCGATTTTCTCAAAGATTACAGCAGCTGCAATGGAAGGGAAAAAGGAATTTCCGTTTACACAGGGGCTGAACCAGTTTGACTTCATAGATTATGACCTCTTTGCAAAGCAGGTCGCAGCAGCAGTAAGCCAGGATGATATAAACGGTATCATCAATATCTGTTCCGGCCGCCCGGAGAAGCTTGCTGACAGGGTTGAGCGTTTCATCAAAGAAAATAATTACAAAATAAAGCTCAAGTATGGAGCTTTCCCAGACAGACCATACGACTCAAAGGCAGTCTGGGGAGATGACTTCAAGATCCGCATGATCATGGAGAAGGCACAATAAATAAGTAAATGGGAGATAAACCAGCTGAATTATCAGGCCGGTATCAATTTTTACAAAATAATCATTCAGAAGAAACATTCGGAGAATTAAATGTCCTCAGATAATAAACCAAAAAAATTCAGACTGCAGCATTGGCAGATCATAGCCTTATTCTTAGCAGTATATGATGCAATTGCTGTAAATGCAGCATATTTTCTTGCACTGCTTTTAAGATTTGATTTTCAGTATTCTCATATTGATTTGAGATACCTGATTGCATGGCAGCACTTTGCACCAGTATATACAATAATATGCATCATTGTCTTCTATATATTTAAGCTCTATCAGAGCCTGTGGCGGTTTGCCAGCTATCATGAGCTTGTACGAGTCATAGAAGCATCAGTTGTGACATGTCTTGTGCAGGTATTTGGCACAATGCTATTTGTCACAAGAATGCCGATTTCCTACTATATGATGGGAGCGGTGATTCAGTTCTGCCTCATACTGTTCGTTAGATTTTCATACAGATTCGTACTTCTGCTTCGAGGTAGAAGCGATGTGGCAGCGACCGTCCCTGAAAAAAATGTCATGATCGTGGGAGCAGGGAATTCCGGTCAGCTCATTGCCAGAGATATCAAGCGTGCAAGGGAATTGAACGACAAGGTCGTCTGTTTTATAGATGACAATGAAAATAAATGGAAGCGCTATGTAGATGGCATTCCTGTTGTCGGTGGACGTGACAGCATCATGAAGGCTGTCGCAGATTACCATGTCGACAAGATTTATCTTGCTATTCCATCAGCGACTCCGGAGCAGAAGCGTGATATTCTGAATATCTGCTCTCAGACGAACTGTGAGCTGAAGTCACTTCCGGGCTACTACCAGATCGTAAATGACGAAGTCTCTGTCTCTCAGATGAGGGATGTAAAGATAGAGGACCTTCTGGGCAGGGATCCTATTAAGCCAGATCTTTCAGATGTCTTCTCCATGCTTCATGGAAAGACAGTTCTCATCACAGGCGCAGGCGGTTCCATAGGATCCGAGCTTTCAAGGCAGGTTGCAAGCCACAGTCCTAAGCAGCTCATACTTTTTGATATTTATGAGAACAGTATCTATGCAGTACAGCTTGAACTGAAAGAAAAGTATCCAGACCTTGACCTCGTAGTCCTCATTGGTTCTATCCGGGATTCAAGGAAGATGTTCGATGTCTTCGAAAAATACAGGCCGGAAATTGTCTATCATGCTGCAGCGCATAAGCACGTGCCGCTCATGGAGGACAGTCCGTGTGAATCAATAAAGAATAATCCGCTTGGCACCTACAAAACTGCTTATGCAGCCATGCTCCATGGCTGCGAAAGATTCGTCCTCATCAGTACAGATAAGGCCGTAAATCCTACGAATATCATGGGTGCTTCAAAGAGACTCTGTGAGATGGTCATCCAGAGCTTTGATGAAAAAATCAAGGAAGGCAAGGCTGATGAAATCCCCCAGCTCTTTACACATGATGGGATGAAGGGAATGCCTGATGAAATATCAAAGGAGACCTTTAAGAACGTAAAGACCCAGTTTGTGGCAGTCCGTTTTGGAAATGTCCTTGGCTCGAATGGTTCTGTCATTCCAATCTTTAAGAAACAGATTGAAAACGGAGGGCCTGTCACAGTCACGCATCCTGACATCATCAGGTATTTTATGACGATTCCGGAAGCTGTGTCTTTAGTACTCCTTGCAGGTACATACGCTAAGGGCGGAGAAATCTTTGTACTTGATATGGGATCGCCTGTAAAGATAGACACGCTTGCGAGAAACCTCATCCGTCTTTCAGGCTTCAGGCCAGATGTGGATATCAAAATTGAATACACAGGTCTTCGTCCAGGTGAAAAGCTCTATGAAGAAAAGCTGATGGCTGAGGAAGGCCTCGAAAAGACAGCAAACAACCTCATCTTTATTGGAAAACCAATAGCGTTTAATACAGACGAATTTCTTTCTGAGCTAGATGGACTTATGACTGATGCCTATAAAAATAAGGAAGATATTAAGGAAAGAGTAAAGAGCGTTGTAAAGACCTACCATCCGAAGGAAAATGTGAATTAGCATAAATGATGCAGAAAAGGGAATTTTGTGATATATTGTGTCACAAGTTAACGAATATCATTTTTTATTTAATTATATAGTATGGGTGGATATATGTGTGATGTAAAAGAATATGAAAAAATAGCAAAAAAGCTAAGTGTACTTACACCTGATGATACTATGCAAATCATTAAGGAGACAAATGATCCGGATGTAAGACAAATATATTCAATTGTAGGGGACTACTTTCTTCAAAAAAAGCAGAAAGAAGTTATTGCTAAGGAAAAATACTAATACTATTCAGAAGAATTGCTATTATCCAGAATGGCAAAACCGTGTATATGGAAGATAATCTGCCAGTATGGTATAATAAATATATTATTACTTAGGTAATTCCGCAACTCTACTGAAGCGCAGCGCACAGAAGATAGTGAGAATGAACATATCTCCTTAAGGACTCCGGATTAGAAAATAATGCGGACTTGGCAACGCATACCCTGAAGGGAGATATGGGCATTTTAGATAGTATAAATATCACCATAATTAATTGCTTCGCTGGTGCGGCAGTTAGTGGTGGAATTAGAATATAATATAAAAGAGGCAAAAAATAATGTTCCAGAATAATGGAAGATTTGAAAAATTTGATACAAAGCTCTGGCTTTCATCTCCGACAATGCACGGCGATGAGCTTAAATATATGAAGGAAGCCTATGACACCAACTGGATGTCTACTGTGGGCAAGAATCTTGATGAAGTAGAAAAGCAGATTTCAGAAATTGTAGGCTGTAAATATGCAGTCGCACTTTCGGCAGGTACCGCATCCCTTCACCTTGCGATGAAACTTGCAGGCGAACACATTTATGGGAAGCCATATGCAGGCGTAGGCGCAGTGCAGGGGCACAAAGTCTTTGCTTCTGATATGACTTTCGATGCGACAGTAAACCCAATCGCTTATGAGGGCGGCGAAGCTGTGTTCATCGACACAGAGCGTGATACCTGGAATATGGACCCGGTTGCGTTATCTAGGGCTTTCCAGATCTATCCGGAAGTGAAACTCGTTGTCGTAGCGCACCTTTATGGAACGCCGGGCAAGATTGATGAGATCAGGAAGATCTGTGATGAAAATGGTGCGTTAATTATTGAGGATGCAGCGGAGAGTTTAGGGGCTGAGTATAAGAGTGTCTATTCTCAGGACGTAGATGAGGCTACAGGCCGGAGAATAGTAGGTGTGGCAGTCGGGTGTGGGGAGTATAGTGCAATTTACACATATTTTCCCTTGAAAAACTACATTTCTTAGTAAGAAGTGCACAATATCCAACCCCGGCAGTTAGGTACCAACACCTAACTTGACCCCCTCAAACCTCGGCAGTCGGGTGTGTACACACCTAACTGGGGTATCAATGTTTAAAAGTCGGGTGTACACACTTAACTGCTCATCTCACCTGTCGGGTGTTGTAGATTTTTGGCGCGGATTGTGCGTGGTGAGATGGATTGATGGAGAAAAAAAGATAGGCACAGCCTAGATAAATTATATAGGAAGAAAACAGCAACCGAGAAGAAGTCGCGGTAGGGAAAGAAGAAAATAAATGTACAGCAAGAAAATAGAACCATTCGAAAAAAAGCTCTGGCTCAGTTCTCCGACAATGCACGGGGACGAGCTTACTTATATGAAGGAGGCTTACGACACCAACTGGATGTCGACGGTCGGGAAGAACCTGGACGAGGTTGAAAAGAGTATTGCTGAGATCGTCGGGTGCAGGTATGCTGTGGGTCTGTCCGCAGGTACTGCTTCTCTGCACCTCGCCATGAAGCTCGCGGGGGAACGGTTCTACGGCAAGCCGAGAGCGGGCGTGGGCGCTGTGCAGGGACATAGAGTTTTCTGCTCTGACATGACATTCGACGCCACCATCAATCCTGTCGCCTATGAAAATGGCGAGGCTGTGTTCATCGACACAGAGCGTGATACCTGGAATATGGACCCGGAGGCGTTGGAAAAAGCATTTGAGATGTATCCGGATGTTCGTATTGTTATTATAGCACATTTATATGGCACTCCGGGAAAAATTGATGAACTGAGGGAAGTTTGTGAGAGACATCAGGCTGTGATCATTGAAGATGCGGCGGAGAGTCTGGGAGCGACATACAAAGGAAAAGAAACTGGAACTTTCGGTGACTATTCCTGCATCTCATTCAACGGCAACAAGATCATCACAGGGTCCTCGGGCGGTATGTTCCTGACAGATAGTAAAGAGGACGCGGACCAGGTCAGAAAATGGAGTACACAGAGCCGTGAGGCCGCTCCCTGGTACCAGCATGAGGAGATCGGCTACAACTACCGTATGTCCAACGTGATCGCGGGAGTGATCCGCGGGCAGATTCCGCATTTGGAAGAGCACATTGGTCAGAAAAAAGCGATCTACGAGAGGTACAAGGAAGGGTTTAAGGATTTAGGATTTTTACATATGAACCCCTATGACGCTAAGAAGAGTGAACCGAACTTCTGGCTGAGCTGTCTTATCATCGATTCTGATCATATGTGCAAGACTGTCAGAGGGGAGACCGAGCCGCTGTTCGTTCCTGAGCACGGCAAGAGCTGCCCGACAGAAATACTGGAAGCTATTAGTTCCATCAACGCAGAAGGCCGGCCAATCTGGAAACCGATGCACATGCAGCCTATCTATCGTATGAATCCATTCATTACGAGAGAAGGTAATGGCCGCGCAAAGACGAATGCGTATATCGAGGGTAATGGTGTTGATGTCGGGGCTGATATCTTCAATCGCGGACTGTGCTTACCGTCAGATAACAAGATGACGCCGGAGCAGCAGGACAGGGTTATTGAAGTGGTTAAGGCTTGTTTTGAGTGATTCTCCACTCTTTCTACTTTTTATCTACTTCACCATCATAGCATAAATAAACACACAGGAAAATAAAGATACATGTCAAAAAAGAAAGCTTTTGCCCTTGTCATCGGATCGGCAGTGGCTGCGACTGTGATAGCAGCAAAGGTTACGGAGCAGAAGGCAAAGAAAACTACATATAAGGCTGAGAAGATCGAGCCAATCGAGCAGAGGAAGATGGGTTTCTACGAGCAATATGTGAAGCGTGGACTTGACATCGCCTGCGCTGGAGCTGCTATCACGGTTCTGTCTCCAGTATATCTGGCTGTAGGAGCATTGGTTAAGAAGAAGCTTGGCTCTCCGGTTCTCTTCACCCAGGATCGTCCCGGAATGATAGATAAGGATGGCCGGGAGACGGTCTTCAAGATGTATAAGTTCCGCACCATGACAGACGAGCGGGACGAGAACGGTGAGCTGCTTCCAGACGAAGTAAGGCTCACTAAGTTTGGTGCTTGGTTACGTTCTACGAGTTTGGATGAACTGCCGGAAGCTTTCAATATTCTGAATGGTACGATGTCCGTAATAGGTCCAAGACCGCAGCTTGTCAGGGACCTTGTTTTTATGGATAAGGAACAAAGAAAGAGACATACTGCAAAACCCGGACTTAGTGGATTAGCACAGGTGAATGGTCGGAATGCTATCAGCTGGGAGAAGAAGCTTGACTGGGACCAGAAGTATATAAAGAAGGTTAGTTTTGCTGAAGATGTCAGGATAGTAGGGAAAACAATCAAGAAGGCAATCATTAAGCAGGAAGATATTACAGAAGAGGATGCCGCGACTGCTACAGATTTCGGAGATTATCTGCTGAAGGAAGGAAAGGTAGATAAGGAAGAGTACGATAAAAAGCAGGAAGAGGCGAGGGAGATACTGAATAAAGAAGAAACTCCGCGGAGAGAGTTGGACGATGATTTAGTTTCCATCATCATGCCTTCTTATAACACAGCACTCTATATAGAAGAATCAATAAAGTCTGTTTTAGACCAGACATATAAGAACTGGGAGTTAATCATCGTGGATGATTGTTCTACTGATAATACAGATGATGTCGTTGCACCTTATCTGGCTGACAGCAGAATCAAATATTTGAAGAATGAGAAAAACAGTGGAGCAGCAGTCAGCCGGAACAGAGCTTTGAGAGAAGCTAAGGGAAGATGGATTGCTTTCCTTGATAGCGATGATCTTTGGTATCCGGAGAAACTTGAAAAGCAGTTAAAATTCATGAGAGAAAATGGATATCATTTTTCATATACAAACTATGAAGAAATGGATACTGATGGGAAGCCGAATGGCATAAAGGTAACTGGGCCAAAGCACATCAACAAGAGGAAGATGGTTGATTATTGTTGGCCAGGATGCCTGACTGTGATGTATGACCAGAAGGCTGTCGGCTTGATACAGATTGCTGATATCAAGAAAAATAATGACTATGCAATGTGGTTAAAAGTAATCCGGAAAGTGGACTGCTATCTGCTTCCTGAAACGTTTGCAAAATATAGACGCGGAAGAAAGGGCAGTGTGAGTACCCACGGAATAATGACCATGATCGGTTGGCATTACAAGCTCTTTTATGAGGCCGAAGGCAATCCGATTGCATTAGCGGCTTACCATACTTGCCGGAATATATTTTTTGGAACAATAAAGAAAATGATCTATAGATAAAACATTATTTACATTTAATAAAATGAAAAATTTTTTAAAAAATATAGCATATGATTTTGGCTATATTTTCACAAATTACTTTATCGCCTATATACCGTTTTGGTCTATTCGAAAATTATTGTATAAAGCCGAAGGCATGAAAATTGGCCGAGGGAGTAGGATTAATATGCGCTGCATTGTCATGGCACCATATCGAATTACCATAGGGAGCAACACATTGATAAATGAGTTTTGCGTACTGGATGGAAGAGGCAAATTAAACATAGGGAATGATACAAGCGTATCAATGTATGCAAAAGTATACACGGCTACGCATAAGAGCTATTCAGAGTCTTTCGAATATATAACAAAACAAACCGTAATAAAAGATAATTGCTGGATCGGAGCAAGCGCTGTGGTAATGCCCGGAAGCGTTATAGAAGATTTTACTATAATTTCTGTAAATTCGGTATTTAAAGGTGAGTCAAAATGCGGAGAAATATGGATGGGAATCCCTGCAAAAAAGGTTCGAAAAAGACAAACTATGGATAAGTATAAATTAAAAAATAATATCTGGTGGAGATAAATTAAATTATTTCATTTTCGATTTTCAATTATTGAGGACATTAATTGCCAAATGGATTTGACTATTAAAGTAGATGCTAAAGAAAATAATAGATTTCTTTTGGCAGGACTAATAATAAAAATATTATATGATTTTGAAGTGATAACGATGCTTCCTGCAACATATTTAGGCGGCATGTCACACGGTCTTGATTTTAATCATAATAAAGTTATTGCCTCTTATTTAATTTTTTTGTTTGTATCTGAGTATACTTTTGTGAAGCTGAAAGAAAGAAATGATATAAACTCAATGTTGGTTACAGCGTTATATTATTTATATTTTCTTCCTATTAATTCGGCTTACTACATTAATAACACTTCAACATTATTTTTAATACTAACAACAATATTCTGGATAATATTTGTTCTTTTGATGTTAAGTGAATTTCGGTTTAACAATAAGGAGCTTGGAAAAGTAAATTACGAACTATCTAAAAAGAATGACAAAATGCTAATATTGTTTTGCCTGTTTATATCTTTAAGCTGCATCGTGTATGCTTATAAATTTAATGGATTTAATGTCAGCTTTAATTTTTCAGAGTTATATCAAATTCGACAGGAGTACGCAGGAACAAGCAGTATTTTTGAATCAATAATATTTAATTTTGGTGGATCATTAATGATCTCTATCACCATGTTATATTCTATTATGCATAAAAAAATTGCATTAACTGTCGTAAGTATAATTGCGCAGATTGCAACATTTACTATAGCTGGTGAAAAATCACAGTTCATGATTATGTTTGTGGTTATAGTGATTTGCGTAATAAGTGCACTAGGCTTAATAAATAGAATTAATAAGCTGATGCCTATTGGCATAATATTGTTGATGATAATGCCGTTAATAGACCATTATATTTTCAAAAGGGATATCATTTTTTACATTTTTATTAGAAGACTATTTTATATTCCATCTTGGATGATGGCAATATATTATGATTATTTTTCAAGTCATAAATTATTGATGTGGACTCAAGATGTTTTTCTTGTTGATAGGTTAGGAATTGGAAGATATGATACGTCTGTTCTAAATATCATCAATAGAACTTATTTTCACGGATTAATGCCATCTCCGAATGCAGGAATGTTTGCGGAGGCTTATATGCATTGGGGCATATTAGGCGTTTTTCTTTATCCGATAGTTATGGCTGTAATATTGAATTGGCTGTTTAAATATGTAAAATGTTACTCACGAGAATTGCAAGTCTTTGTCGCATTAGATGTTTCTCTGTCAATGATTAGTATTCCAGTTACTTCCGGAATTTTTTGCGTTACGTATTTGTTATTTATTCCATTTACTATGATATTGTTAAGACTGGAAGGTACTGATAATAACGAGCTTAATGTGTTCACTTAAAGCGTTGATTCATTATTTTAGGAATGCAATGAAACATGACAAGTGCGAATAAAGAGACAGTATTTTCAAACTTAATATGGAGGTTTTTGGAACGCTTCGGTGCAAAAGGTGTAGAGTTTATTGTTTCAATAGTTCTAGCCAGGATTTTGCTTCCAGAAGTATATGGCGTTGTTGCCTTGGTAACTGTATTCACGACTATCTTAAATGTTTTTATTGACAGTGGCTTTGGCAATGCCCTTATACAAAAAAAAGATGCAGATGACTTGGACTTTTCAACCGTATTTTTCTTTAATTTTACGGTTTGTTTGTTGCTATATGCATTAATGTTTTTCTTAGCTCCGTACATAGCTGCATTTTATAAAATGCCTGATTTAACACCAATTGTTCGGGTATTATCTTTGACACTAGTAATATCTGGAGTAAAGAATATACAGCAGGCCTATGTATCAAGGAATCTAATGTTCAAGAAGTTCTTTTTTTCGACATTAGGCGGAACTGTTGTAGCGGCTATTGTCGGAATTTATATGGCGTATCATGGGTATGGCGTATGGGCTCTTGTTGCACAACAACTTGTTAATGCAAGCATAGATACTAGTATTCTTTGGATAACTGTAAAGTGGCGTCCAAAGAGAATGTTTTCTTTTGTACGGTTGAAAGGTCTTCTATCATATGGATGGAAGTTACTAGCATCAAGTCTGTTAGATAATATCTATAATCAACTACAATCTTTGATTATAGGGAAGTTTTACTCAAGTGGTGACTTAGCATTTTACAATCAGGGGCAAAAATACCCACAGCTCTTGGCGAGCAATATAAGCACTTCGATTGACTCGGTGTTATTTCCTGTGTTATCTCAAAAACAGGATGATGCAGGGTCAGTCAAACAAATGACAAGAAGATCAATTAAAACAAGTATTTTCGTCATGGCGCCGATAATGCTTGGAATGTGTGGAACATCGACCCAGCTAATTAGCGTGGTGCTTACTGACAAGTGGTTACCGGTAGAACCGTATTTGGTAGTATTCTGCATTTCGTTTATATTTTATCCTATGCAGACTGCAAATCTATCTGCAATCAAAGCAGTTGGAAGATCTGATCTGTTTCTTCGATTAGAAATTATTAAGAAAATATTCGCTGGATTAGTATTACTTATTACCGTGTGGTATGGGCCTTTTGTTATGGCAGTAAGTATTATTTTCATAACAGTGGTATCTGTATTCATTAATTCATGGCCTAACATAAAATTGCTAAATTATACATACACTGAACAAATCAAAGATATACTTCCTACTCTTGTATTAGCTGTAATAATGATGGGGACTGTTAAGGGTATCGGAGTAGTCTCATCAATGGGAAACGGAATTACTTTGTTAATTCAAGTGATTTCAGGTGTATTAATATATATTTTTGGCGCAAAGTTCTCAAAAAATGAAAGCTTATCCTATTGTGCCGAACTGTTCAAAGGTTACCTTAAAAGATTTATTAGGAAATAATGAGGTTAGCATAATATTAATTATACGATACTCAAAATTAGCACATTAGTTATACTATTTGTTTATATTACTAAATATATAACGCGAAGGACATCGTGGTGGATCTATGGTGGAATTCCTGTACATAAGATAAAGAAAGGAGTAACAACATGCTAAAATTGGTGGATAAGATTTCTAAAAGTGGGAGGGATACTGAAAAATTAACTGAAGCCTTCTGCCTGACGCAATACGCCTTTAGATTTTATGAAAGGTGGTGCCTGGCATGAAAAAGCTTTTAATTTTAGGTGGCTCTGGTTACATAATTCCGGTTATTAAGAAAGCTCATGAATTGGGCTTATATGTAGTAACTTGTGATTATCTTCCGAACAACATTGCACACAAATATTCAGATGAGTTTTGGAATATAAGTATTATTGAAAAGGATAAAGTTCTTGAAGCAGCTGAGAAGAATAATATTGATGGTGTAATATCCTTTGCTTGCGATCCAGGAGTTGCTTCTGCTTCATATGTCGCTGAAAAGATGGGACTTCTTTTTCAAGGCTCTTATGAATCAGTAAGCATTCTGCAGGATAAGGGACTGTTTCGTCAATTCCTGACAGATCATGGATTTAATGTTCCTCATGCTAAAAGATATACAGACAAGAAGAAACCATTTGATGATATTGATTTCTTTACATGGCCTGTTATCGTAAAGCCGACAGATTCAGCAGGAAGTAAAGGTGTTACAAGAGTGAATCGTCCTGAGGATTTACCGTCAGCCATAGACATAGCAGTTGCAGGAAGTCACAATGATGCATTTATCATAGAGGACTTTCTTACATTCCAGGGATATCATTCAAGTGCCGATCCGTTTACAGTTGATGGAAAATTAGAATTTGTCTCTTATTCTGATCAGTTATTTGATGCCGAAGCGGAGAACCCATATACCCCTGCTAGGATCATTTGGCCTACCACAATGACAAAAGAACATCAGAATTATCTTACTTCAGAAACGCAGCGCTTAATGGATCTGCTCAATATGAGAACAGGTATTTATAATATTGAGACTTGTGTCGGCGCTGACGGGAGACCATATCTGATGGAAGTCTCTCCAAGAGGTGGTGGCTGTAGAATTGCTGAGCTTCAGGAGATGGCCATGGGTGTTCCACTGATCGAAAACGAGATAAGGAAGGCTGTTGACATGCCTTTAGTGCCGATGAATGAGCATCAAATTGAAGGCCATTGGTGTGAGATGATCATTCACAATAGAAGGGAACAACAGGGGGTCCTTAAGTCAATCGACATAGATAAGGAATTTCAAGACAAATATATTAGACTTCTACAACTGACATCAAAGCCAGGGGACTATGTTGAACCTTTTACAGGCGCCAATAAGTCATTAGGCGATATGTTTATGCAGTTTGATAGTCGTGAGGAGCTTGACCGCATCACTGATAATATTGGGAAGTATTTAAAAATCAATCTGGAATAATAGAGATGGAAATAAAGGAAATAACTGCAGATGCTATCAAAAAGAAAATTATCTTTCAGTGCGACTCTGCATTCCCGCATGGAATTTGTCAGCGCGAGAATAGTGAAGAAATAATTGATAGGATATGCAAGTTCGCATGGTTCTTCGCAGTCTATGATGATTCAGATTCTATCGGTTATGTTGCTTTCTATGCGAATGATAATGAGACAAAAACTGGCTATATTTCCATGATTGGTGTTCTAGACACATATCATGGAAAGGGTGCTGGTAGCATGCTCCTCAATAAATGCATAGAGGTTAGTAAGGCGAACGGTATGCATTTCCTTCGGCTGGAAGTCGATAATGATAACTCAAATGCAATTGGTTTTTATGAACATGAAGGGTTTAATTATGAGAAAGACGCAAGTCAGGACACTCATTATATGATAAAAACGTTGTTGCAATTACAGAAACCGTGAATTATGGACGACAAAACTAAAGATTTCAATGAATCTCATAAAGAGTTGGTAGAGCGCGGTGACATTGCTGATGTTTCCCAGTTCTCAAGAGATGATTCCGAAAAGAAGACGAAGCATTGGTTATAGTTTGTATCATACGCATATTGAACCAATCAAACAAAACGATGAGTACAAGGAGACAATAGAATTATCAAGTAAAATATTAAACCTCCCAGTACATCAAGATGTTGATCCAAATCTTTATCCTGAGTTGGTAAGGCTGTTGGTTGATTCTTGTAGGAAGCATTTAATATAAATATTCTTCTAGATAATTGACAGATGGTAGATGACAGTTACAATCTTTACAGACAGACAGACAGACAGACAGACAGACAGACAGACAGACAGACAGACAGACAGACAGACAGACAGAGCAATATTGAATTGTTTCGTATCTTTTCAATGATATTAATTCTTGCTCATCATTATGTATTTAATTCTGGTTTATATGACTTATTTGATTATGATAACATAACGCCCAATATGTTGTTTCTTCAGTTTTTTGGAGCTTTTGGAAAATATGGTATAAATTGCTTTACGATTATTACTGGATATTATATGGTAAACCGTGAGCCGAGTCTCAAGAAATTTATTAAGATTTGGTGTGAAGTCTGGTTTTATAATATTGCTATTTTTCTTTTCTTTTTTGTAGTTGGATATGAAAACTTCTCGATAAGTGAATTTTTATGGCTGTTTTTCCCGATGAGTAGAAGCGTCAATACAGGATACCTTGGTTCGATGTTGCTAATGATGCTTCTTATCCCTTTTTTGAATCAGGTATTAAGAAAACTGGAGAAAAAGGAATATTTATTTCTTTTGGTTTTACTAATCTTTGTTGAAAGTATTCTTCCATCTCTAAATATTAATGATCATAATATAGAACTTTCATGGTGGTTATGCATTGTCTATGCCGCCGGTGGCTATTTGAATCGATTTCCGCCTAAAGTGTTGAATAAAAATATATGGATAACTCTGACGGGGTTCATAGGAACCATCATATTGATGATTTTTAGCATATATGGAATAGAATCTTATAAAACTACATATTTTCCAAATCCTTTCTTCCAGTGCTTTGATGCAAATAAATTTCTACCTTTTATTGGGAGCATATTTGCGTTCAGCTTTTTTAATAATTTGAGGATGAAATATCATCGATGTATAAATTTTATGGCGGCCGGTGCGTTTGGCGTTCTTATGATCCATGCAAATTCGGATACAATGCGCCAATGGTTGTGGAGGGATGTACTTCACAACATTGATTATTATAATGCCCCTCTAGGTACGTTAATGTGGAGATCCATTATTTGTGTATGTTTGTTATATATTGTATGTGCATTGATTGATGGTATGAGAAGAAAAATAGTTGAAAGTAGGATGGTTCAATGTGGCTATTATATCTATCTTAGAATTCATTCCAAAATTCAACGTTTAAATTAATCAAGGGATTTTTTCTATGAATCAAAATATTAAAGTGAGTATAATATGTACTACTTATAATCATGAAGCATATATAGAGAAAGCATTACAAGGATTCGTATCTCAAAAAACATCGTTTCCTTTTGAAGTAATAGTGCATGATGATAAGTCGACTGATAAAACGGCCGATATAATAAAAAAATATGCTGACAGATATCCTGCAATCATAGTTCCATTCCTTGAAACAGAAAATCAATACTCCAAAGGGAAAGATGTAGCAATGATATCATGTGCGCGAGCTAGAGGTGAGTATATTGCTTTTTGTGAAGGAGATGATTATTGGACTGTTGAAGATAAGCTGAAGAAACAGATAGATTATTTAGACAGCCATAAAGAATGTGCAGCCTGCAGCCACAATGCAATAAAGGTTGATGCACAGGGGAATTATCTCGGGGACTACAATACGACTGCTATCGAGGATACATTTGTTACAGCCAAAGATATTATTGATAATATGTGGTTTTTTCCGACGGCATCTCTTGTTGCAAGAAAAAGCGTATTTGATAAATACTTACAGTTATTTACTACAGTTCCCTTATACGATTATATTTTGAAAATTGCATTAGCAGACAGTAGTCCTTTTTATTATTTCGCTAATAAGATGTCCGCATATCGCTGTGAAACTCCTGGATCTTGGAGTCTCCGAATTTCTCATAGTAAAAAAAAGTCAATTGAGTTCCTTCAGCAGACTAATAGAAGTTTGATCGAAGGAAAGAAGTATTTTTCAATAGATACAAACAAGTCAGTTAATGGAATGATCTTGAATAATCAGTTTAAAATAGATATGTACAGAGGTAAGTTCTTTAAAGCGTTTTTCTCAAAGGATTATGAGAGCGTTCGTAAGACAATGCCGAAGCGTATAATGCTTTCGATTGCCTTGAGAGGTTTATTGACCGATAATGTTTTTTATAAGTTAAGATCACTTAAAAATAAATGATTTTGTAGTCGGGTATAATATATTTGCAGTGAAGAAAACGATACAAGGATGAATTTGATGCTTGTCGGAGAAAAACTCTATACAAAGGATTTTTTATAAAAATAGCCAGCTATTGAAATTCTGATGAGGATTATGAATGAAAGTTTTAATAATCGACCCTTGGTGTTCTGACAATTATAATGTTTATACTATAGGTCTTTGCGATGGTCTTTCTAAACAAGTAGAATTGACTATCTGCACAAGCTATTATGAGACTCTAAAGACCAATAAATATAAGATTATTCCAACCTTTTTTAAGGTGTCGGATAAAATGAAAAATGGATTCGCTAGAACTATTATTCGTGGTATTGAGTACATATTAGCATATCACACGATTTATCGAATGATTCAGAGAAAGCATTTTGATGTAATACATGTTCAATGGGCTTTAATGTACCCAATAGACACTTTTTTCTTAGGAATGTTTCGTAAACATACAAATAAATTAGTTTATACTTCTCATAATGTTATTCCGCACATTAATGGTGAAAAATATATAGACCAACTTAAGAAATTGCATAATGTATTTGATTCGATATTAGTTCATGGAGAAAGTATAAAAAAAGAATATCTTGAGTATTTTCCGGAGGATGAATCAAAACTATATATACAACGCCATGGAGTTCATCTCACACAAAAGACTACATATAATGAGAACTGTGTTGATCCGAAAATTAAAGAGTATGTAAGGTCAAATACAGGAAAGTTAGTGGCTAATCTTGGAATAATTTTTTACAATAAAGGAACTGACAGAATCCTGAACTACTGGAAAAATAATAAAAAGAATTCAAATGATAAACTAATAGTTGCTGGAAAAGTTGATCAAATGTATGGAGAATTGCAAGAGGCGATAAGTGATATTGAAAATTATGAAAATATTTTATATATCCCAAGATTCCTTAATGAGGATGAATACTCATACGTATTGAGCCATTGCGATTTTGTAGTTATACCATATCGCCATGCATCGATGAGTGGATTGATATATTCTGCTGCCGCTTTTGCAAAACCTGTAGTTTTTACAGACACAGGTGCGTTAAAAGAATATGCAACTGATGACTGTGGATTTAGAGCAGAAAATAGTTATGAAGATTTGTGTAGAACTTTAGATAAAGCGTTAGACACAGATTCAAACAAACTTTCGGTTAGAGGACAAAATTTAAATAATAGAATTTACTCACTTTATAATTGGGATGTAATCGCTAAAAAACTTGTTAAAGAAGTCTATCAATGAATAACACATTATTTTATTTTTTTTGAATGAGTGAATCAAGGAGGAATCTGAGGCATGATAATAACTAAAACGCCATTCCGAATGTCTTTTTTTGGCGGCGGTACGGATATGGAAGATTTTTTCAAAATTTACGGCGGTGCTGTAATTTCATCTACATTTGATAAATATTGTTATGTTACGGTACGGCATCTCCCTCATTTCTTTGATTGGTCTACACACCTTACATATTCGAAAATGGAGTATGTAAATTCATATGATGAAATTCAGCATCCTGCAATTAGAAACGCTATGCAAATGCTGGATATGCACGATATCAGATTAACATATGATGCAGACCTTCCTGCACGGTCAGGTCTTGGAACGAGTTCATCATTTGCGGTCGGCATGTTGAATGCTTTCTACGCACTGAAAGGTAAATATGCGGATAAGAAGAAGCTGGCAGACCAAGCCATTTATCTGGAAAGGGTACTTTGCCAGGAAGCAGGTGGTTGGCAGGACCAGATTGCAGCTTCTTTTGGTGGCTTTAACCGAATAAATTTTAATAAGGATGGAACGTATGATGTTCTTCCTGTAATAATCGCACCAGAACGAAAAAAACAGCTTGATGATAACTTATTGATGTTCTTCACCGGTTTTACCAGATTTTCATCAGATGTTCAAAAGGCGAACGCTGCTGGTCATGTGGATAAGACAAAACAAAAACTTGAGATGCTTGCCCTTGTGGATGATGCTGAGGAAGTTCTAGTCAATAATGAAAGAGATCTTGATGACTTTGGGCGCCTGCTTGACCATACGTGGAAGTTAAAAAGGCAGACGGGTAGTGCGGTTACTACTTCTGGAATTGATGAATTGTATGCAAGGGGAATTAAAGCAGGTGCTCTTGGCGGTAAGCTTCTCGGTGCTGGCGGCGGAGGTTTCTTAGTATTTTATGTACAGCCTGAGAAGAAAACTGCTGTGATGGATGCCATGAGGGATCTATTATTTGTTCCATTTCACTTTGAAGATGGTGGAAGCAGAGTCCTTTATTATGCAGCGGAAGATTATCTGCCTAAGGACGGAGGCATATGAAAACAGTAATAATGGCTGGTGGAAGGGGAACAAGGATTGCTGAACTTTTTCCCGAGATCCCAAAGCCGTTAATTCCTATAGATAACGTACCTGTTCTTGAAAGAGAACTCCTATCTCTTCGTGATCAAGGCTTTAGGGACATCATTCTTACTGTCAGCTTTATGGCGGATAAAATAATTGATTATTTTGGCGATGGCTCTAAACTTGGAACACATATACAGTATTTTGTTGAGAATGAGCCACTTGGAAATGCCGGAGCTCTGTTTAAGCTTGGACTCAAAGACGACTTTCTACTTCTAAATGCAGATTCTGTTTTTGATATAGACTTTAACCGTTTCGTTGCATTCCATAGGGAAAAGGGCGGACTTGTAACTCTCTTTACGCACCCAAATTCTCATCCTTACGATAGCGGACTTATCATTTCAAACCAAGATGGTTCAGTGGACAAGTGGCTTACAAAAGAAGATGTTAGACCGCAGTGGTACAAAAATAGGGTAAATGCAGGGCTACATGTTGTTAGTCCTAGGGCATTGACAGGTTTCAATCCAGATGAAATCGGAACTGAAATCGATGGGCTAAGGGTAAAGGTTGATCTGGATCGCCAGATTCTGAAGCCGCTCTGCGGAACAGGAAAGATGTTCGCCTATGACAGTCCTGAATATGTGAAGGATATGGGGACACCGGACAGATTTCTTCAAGTGAACAATGATTATATAACCGGAGTTGTAAAGGCTAAGAACCTGAAGAATAAACAGAAAGCTATATTCCTTGATCGTGACGGAACAATTAATAAATATGTAGGATTTCTCAGAAACATTGATGACTTTGAACTCTTACCGGTGGCTGCAGAGGCAATTAGGAAAATAAATGAATCGGGGAACCTTGCTATAGTAATCACGAATCAACCAGTCATAGCAAGGGGAGAAGTCACCTGGGAACAGATGAAAGAGATACATAACAAGATGGAGACACTTCTTGGAAAAGAGGGCGCTTATCTTGACAGTATATATTTCTGTCCACACCATCCAGATAAAGGCTTTGAAGGAGAGATTTCAGAACTTAAGATAGACTGTGATTGTAGAAAACCAAAGCCGGGGCTGTTCTTTAGAGCTGCCAAGGACTTTAATATTGATCTTAGTGAGTCCTGGATGGTTGGAGATGGAAAAAATGATGTTCTGGCAGGCAAAAATGCTGGTTGTAAGACGGCACTGATTGGGCTAGAAGATTTCGGTCAGGACATGACGGTTTGTAATTTAGGAGATTTTATAGAAAAGTGGAACAAAAGTTAAACAAACATATAGACTTACTGATTGAGAGATATCCAATACTTGTAGGATGCAAACAGGATATTATCGATGCATATCAGGTGATGGAAGATTGTTATTCTCATGATGGGAAGCTTCTCATTGCAGGAAACGGAGGATCAGCAGCAGATTCGGAGCATATTGCTGGAGAACTGATGAAAAGGTTTGAAACTCCGAGACCGGTGCCTGATGAGTTTGCAGAGAAGTTGAAAACTATCGACCCTGTGCGTGGAGAAGATCTTAGCAAGAACCTTGAAAGGGGATTAATGGCTATTCCGCTTGTAGCACACGAGGCCATGACAACTGCCTACATAAATGATGTAGACGGCTATGGTGTTTTCGCACAACAACTCTATGGTTTTGGAAGGCAAGGAGACGTTTTTCTAGGCATCTCTACATCAGGTAATAGCAAGAATGTCATGAGCGCTACTGTTGTTGCAAGAGCTCTAGGGATTAAAGTTATTGGACTCACTGGGGCTAAAGGTGGAGAACTTGCGAAAGTGGCAGATGTAGCTGTCAAGGTTCCACAAACAAGAACATATATGATTCAAGAACTGCACCTGCCCGTTTATCATTGCTGGTGCCTGATGTTGGAAGATCATTTTTTTGGTAGGGAGACTCAATGAAAGTAGCTATTGTGGGAAGCTCAGGATACATTGCTGGATATCTGATTAAGGAGTTCAGCCATATTCCTGAAATAGAACAGATACTGAAGATAGATATCAATGATGCTGATGCAATAATTGATCTTCAGCATGCAGATCAGTTTGATTACGATCAGCTAAAAGATATAGATGTTGTTGTTTTTACTGCTGCCATTTCTGGTCCAGACAAGTGTGCTACAGACTTTGATTTTTGTTGGAACATTAATGTCACAGGTACAAAATATTTCATAAAGCAGGCGATTGCTAGAACGTGTCGTGTGATTTTCTTTTCATCGGATGCCGTTTTTGGGGACATACCTGGAAAAATTTATGATGAGAATTCGGAAACTGCCGCAATAACTCCATATGGAAAGATGAAGAAAGCAGTAGAAGATGAGTTTAAGGATAGTCCTTATTTTAAGGCAATCCGTCTCTCATACGTTGCTTCAGCTAGAGATCGTTTTATGACATACTGTCTGCACTGTGTAAGGAATGATGAGATAGCTGATATATTCCATCCATTCTACAGGAATGCAATCGTTGTGAGTGATGTAGTTGCAGTCGTGAAGTGGTTATCAATTCATTTCGACGAATACAAACCCTTTGTACTTGATATCGCTGGAAAAGAACTGGTAAGCAGAGTACGAATGGCCGATGAATTGAATCGCGTTATAGACGGAAAGCTGAAATATTCAATTTCTCAGCCTGGAACAGAATTTTTCATTAACAGGCCGAAGATTACTCAGATGAGAAGTTTGTACATGCAAGAGTATGACATCTTGCCTGACAATACATTTACAGAAAAAATTCAAAATGAACTGAAGGAGATACATTTATGAAGACAAGAGCATTAATTACAGGTGTAACTGGAATGGTTGGATCACATCTGACAGATTTTTTGCTTGCAAATACGGACTGGGATGTATACGGAGTATGCAGATGGAGAAGTCCTCTTGATAATGTCGAGCATCTTCTTGAGAGGGTAAATAACAAGGATAGGGTCTTTTTTGAATATGCAGATCTGAATGATGAGATGTCTCTTATTAAGGTGATTCACGATATCAAGCCGGATTATGTATTCCACCTTGCAGCTCAGAGTTATCCGCTTACAAGTTTTACCGCACCAATAGATACATTGAATACAAATATCATTGGAACCTGCCGCCTTCTTGAAGCAATTCATCTTGAGATGAAAGAAGACAAAAACTATAAGCCCATTATTCATGTCTGCGCTTCATCTGAAGTGTTTGGAAAGATTGCAAAAGAAAAAATTCCTGAAAACGGGATCAATGAGGAATGCCCATTTGATCCGGCATCTCCATACGCAATTTCAAAAGTTGGCACAGATCTCTTAGGCAGATATTATGCCGATGCCTATGGTATGACTGTTATGACCACTCGTATGTTTACGCATACGGGACCGAGACGTGGAGATGTATTCCACGAATCTACATTTGCTAAGCAGATTGCGATGGCAGAGGCAGGGCTTATCGATCCGGTTATTAAGGTGGGTAATCTTAAATCTATGAGAACCTATGCTGATGTTCGGGATGCAGTCAGGGCTTATTATATGCTCGTAACTGTCAATCCGATACCTGGTGAATACTATAACATTGGTGGATCGTATTCTTGTGAGGTCGGAGATACCCTGAATACCCTTATTTCCTATTCTACAATAAAAGATCAGATAAAGATAGAAGTCGATCCTGAGAGACTCCGTCCGATTGATGCGGATCTTCAGATTCCTGACTGCAGAAAGTTCAAACAGCACACTGGATGGGAGCCGCAGATTCCATTCGAGAAGACAATGCACGATTTGCTCGATTATTGGAGGGATAGGGTAGGAAAAGGACACAAATTTTTGACAAGATAATTTAGAAGTTTTTACAGGAATGCGAAAACAATAATTACTTTTTTAAGGCTTATTGCATACACAAATTGCTGCTTATCATAATAGCATAATAGTTGATTTATTACAGTTCAAAGAGAGCAAAATATATGAATAAAATTTTAGTAACTAGATCATCGATGCCGCCAATGGAAGAATATATCAATGAAATAAAAGATATATGGGATAGCCACTGGCTGACAAACATGGGCGTTAAACATAAGGAACTTCAGAAGGAATTAAAAGAGTTCTTGGGGGTAGAGAACATTGAACTCTTCACAAATGGGCACATGGCACTTGAGCTTTCAATGCAGGCATTGAAGTTACAAGGTGAGGTAATCACTACGCCTTTTACTTTTGCATCAACCACTCATGCTATTGTTAGGAACGGGTTGAAGCCTGTATTCTGCGATATTGATTCAGATGATTATACGATAGATCCGGCAAAAATTGAGTCACTGATTACAGACAGAACATGTGCCATAGTTCCAGTTCATGTTTATGGAAACATCTGTCATATAGAAGAAATTGATAAAATTGCAAAAAAGTATGGGCTGAAGGTTCTTTATGATGCAGCACATACATTCGGTGAGACATACAAAGGAAAGAGTACAGGTACATTTGGTGATGTATCCTGCTTTAGCTTTCATGCAACGAAGGCGTTTAATACTATTGAAGGCGGTGCTTCCTGTTTTAATGATGATGATTTTGGTAAGAGACTATATCAGTTGAAAAACTTTGGAATAAAAGATCCGGAGCACGTAGACGGGGTTGGTGCAAACGCTAAGATGAACGAGTTCTGTGCAGCAATGGGCATTTGCAATCTTCGACATCTTGATGAAGAGATAGGTAAAAGACAGAGGGTTGTAGAAAGATACCGTGAAAACCTTAAGGATGTGCCGGGCTTAAAGCTTAATGTTATTCAACCGGATGTCAAGCCAAACTACGCATATTTTCCGGTTATCTTTGAAGAGTCTGAGTTTGGAGCAACAAGGAACGAAGTTTTTGATAAGCTGAATGAGAATAATATTGGAGCCAGGAAATATTTCTATCCGCTTACAAGCACATTTGAATGCTATGCAGGGAAATTTGATTCTGCTGAGACACCGGTAGCGCTCCATGTCAGCAAGCATGTATTAACACTTCCGCTTTATGCAGATCTCTCTATGGAGAATGTAGACAGGATTTGTGAAATTGTTCTTAGCTGCAGAGGATGATATGGACGACAAGACTAAAGAATTCAATGTCTCACATAAAGAGCTAGTGGAATGCGGTGATGTTGCCGATGTTAGTAAATTTTCCAGAGATGATACTGAAAAGAAGACTAAGCGTTGGTTCCGTGAACGCAATAAGATGGAGGAGATTCAATGATTTTTTATAGATGAATGTGAACTTCCCTCGCGGGTTACACTAGTCGACTTTCAAACCACAAAAAAGCTCGCAAGCCCGCATAAATACTGACTTTTTGCTTGCAATCGACAACAAATTGTAGTATAAAAAGAAAGGCTCTGCCGCATACATCCTGTATCAGTATGGACAGGAGTATCACAAAGACAAAGGGTACTGTGTCCCGAAGAGAGCCATCATAGGGAAAGCTATCCCTGATCAGGCGGGAAAGATGTACCC